>Ga0123354_10015108_pt1 | contig 12041 bp, 13 predicted proteins | sample TergutLab28metaG_2_FD_97872 | JGI IMG/M metagenome (GOLD analysis project Ga0123354, IMG submission 97872) | Labiotermes labralis P4 segment gut microbial communities from Petit-Saut dam, French Guiana - Lab288 P4 | ecosystem: Host-associated > Arthropoda: Insects > Digestive system > Gut ... | reverse complement strand
GGTTTCAGTTCCGGATTTATGGGATACGACGAAGTGAGCTATTTGTGTAATGAAAATTTATTCAAAATACAAAGCGACGTTATCCGGAACTTGGCGGAAAAAGAATCGGGTATTTTCATCGGTCGTTGTGCAGATGATATTTTACGCAATTTCTCTAATTGTCTGAGAGTTTTTATCAGCGCTGATATGAAAGACCGTATCAAACAAGTGATTAAAGATGAAAAAATGACGGAAAAAGAAGCGCAAATCCGTATTGAGCGTTGCGATAAGCAACGCTCTTCCTATTACAACTTTTACAGCAATAAAGTCTGGGGAGTAGCCGCTTCTTACGATATATGTTTTAATTCTTCGTTTTTGAGTATTGAAGAAATTACAGAAATCATCGAAGAGCAGGTAAAGAAAAAATTTTTAAAAGCCTAAGACGGTTTGTGCGGGATTCCGGTTTAGTTCCAATTGAATAACATCTTATGAGTTATCATTAATCATTATGGAACTAAAAATTGAATCTTTTGCGGCAATAATTTTATTTCTACAGGATAATCCAAAGTCAGCAATACGCCGTCGGTTTCGCTGCGAACCGGTTGCAAAGCACTGATAGAAACTGTATTGCTCCTGAATGTTTTAACTGCCGGATGAGTATCGATCTCCTGCTTCAACAGCGCGTTGAGCAACGAAGGTATATCTTTTAACCGGATACGTTGCACCAGCATGATATCGAACACGCCGTCGCAAGGATTCGCTTTAGGCGTTTGCATTAATCCTCCGCCCGTATAACAGCCATTTCCAATGCAAACGGTTAATACTTCCCCTTCAACCCGGTCTTTTCCGGTTTCTATACAAAGTTGCCTGTAACGTAATTTGAAAACGGAAAGAAAAACCGAAACGAGATAGGTCCAAGATTGAGCGCCAACCCAATTTCTCAAACGGTCGGCTTTGAAAACTACGTCGCCGTCAAATCCAAGTCCAACTGCATTAAGAAAATAGCGCCGGCGTTTTTCCTTAGTTTCTTTTTCCGTAACCACCCCGACGTCAACTAATATTCGTTTCCCAAAGCTGAAATAATCAATAAGATCGGTTTTTCGTGTGATATTCCATTGCCGGATCCAATCATTTCCCGTCCCTGAAGGAATGGCAGCTATCACAATTTCTTCGGGAGCAGTGCAATCGGAGGAAAAAATCCCGTTAATCACTTCATTCAATGTTCCATCTCCTCCAATAACAATCAGTTGCTTATACCCTTGATTTACAGCCTGCCGCGCCAACTCTACCGCATGACCTTCCTGCTGCGTGAATTGCAATTCGCTCGTTTGATTGCAAGCCCACAACGCTTTTTGCAACGATTTCACCCCGTGCCGACGATATATCTTTTTGCCGGAACAGGGATTAACAATTATACACCAATCAGTTATCATTAGTTATATAAGATAAAAACAATACAAAAATACTATATTTTCTCATAATTGTCCAATCTTAACCAGTAAATAATAGATAAAACAAAAGAATATTTTCTACACTTTGATTTCTTCACAATCAATGTTTAAATATTTTTGTAAATATTTTGGGAATATACAAATATTTTTGTAGTTTTGTTGCGTAATATTAAAAAATTTGCTTATGGTATAAAACACAATAAGAGTTAATTGCTCTCATTGTTAAATAAACATTTATAAAATAGCGATTTACTATTTATTCTTGGAACTCATTTTTCCACAATTTGTTTATAAACTCAAGAATACGATGGTGAAGCGCCGTGTATTCGGCGTGGAACGATTTGTTAGAGTTTATAGGCGTGGAAACCTGAGTTTCAGACAGGTCGTTTCCACGCTATTTTTATTGTCAAAAATTGAAAAGGAATGACAAGATTAGATGAATTGATATACAAAAGAAAAGCTGCTCTAATAGTGGTTTGCACTTTGGGATTAGCTGGTGTGACACAGTTCGGCGGGATGGGGGACATTTGGAAATCAAATGTTTTCAATGGCACTTCGATTGATAATGGAGGCATTGGGTTCGTATTGAAAATTGTATCATTCCTATTTTTAACGGTTTTACTTGCAGTGCCATTGTTTATTATTTGCTTGTTCCAACTGATTTATTACTCAATAGAAATTTCAAAACTAACACCGTAAAAATATGCCAATATATACTGCAAGCCGAATATCGTCAAACGACAACACATTGTTTCCCGACAAATTGGAAATAGATGCCTTCAATGTAACTTATTATAAAGGTTATGTTTTTGGCTATAAATCAATGGTTATTGCTCGCTGCAATATTGCGAGTGTGTCGGCAGGTGCAGGCATTTTCTTTGCCGATGTGTATATTGAAAGCACAGGTGGGCAACGTATTGTGGCAAATGGCTTTAAGAAAAAAGATGCAAAAGCGGTAGTGAATTTATTAACATCGTAATAAACTAAAATGAGTAAACTTTTACAAGAAATAACGCAGTTTAAGCAAAAATCTACTGATTATTTGCAAGACAAGGAGAAAAATGCTCTTACACAAATTGTACAGCAAAACATCAATTACGAAAAGTTTATTACTACTTCCGATATGGTGACGGCAATGTCGGACTTGAATAAATTAATCGACTTGAAAGCAAGTAAAAATACAACTATTCCGCAGTATTTGCGTTTTGGTTATTTGATTGCTGAAACCAATGATGGCAAGTTATTAGATAAAGTTCCTATTCCGTTGCTTTTACCTGTGGCTGAAGCAGCCGCCGTTCTTTTTGATATGGAGAATCTGAAGCCTAACGAAATTCCCGCTATGTTTCAGACGATTGCGTTGCGGTACTTACTGTCAATGCAAATGAAAGTTTGTTGTTTTTATATGATTGACACCGACTTTGGTAGCAGTTTTTCATTTTTTTCAACTATTAATAACCCGCAATTGCAACATGAATTGTTTTACAAAGCCGAAGACATTAATAAATTGATATCCGACCTACAAAAAACAGTCAGTCAAACTAATCAGAGTTTTTTGGGAACCTACCCGAATTTGACTGCCTATAATGCACAAGCAGGACAAATGGCGCAACCATATCATTTCGTTTTTATAGATGATTTTCCGAATGCTTTTTCAAGTCAAACATTAGATGCACTTTACAATCTGATTAGCAATAGCAATGCAACCCGCGCAGGCATACATATTTTTATCAATTACAGTAAAAAAAATAATGCGCCTCGCGATTTTGATATAAACCGTTTCAAGCAAATTTGTGCTTGTATAAATTCCAATGCAAAAGGTGAGGTTTCGCTCACTAATTGGAATATAAAAATTCCATTATCAAAATACAAGACCGTGATTGAAACAGCTCTGCCTAAAAATGCAAGCAAAATAGTTGATTTCATTAATAATATAGAAGAAGAAAAGATTGTTTTTTCTTTAGATAGTTGGATTAATGATTTGAAAAAGAACAAACAAATTTGGAAAGAAACTACGGAAAACGGTATCAAAGTACCTGTTGGATTTATTTCTCCTACCGAAATGTTTAACTTTTATTTAGCAAATGACAATGATAGTAACTGCAACGACTTTTTTGCTTTGGTAGCCGGTCGTCCGGGTTATGGAAAAACGGTATTGCTACACAATATTATTGTCAATGCCTGTATGAAATATCCTCCAGATGAGTTGATTTTGTACTTAGCAGATTTTGCCGAAGGTGCGAGTTTCAGTATTTATCGCGATTTGCCTCACTGTAAATCGTTGATGCTGTCAAACAACAAAGAATACGCCTTGCGAATGTTGAAACACATTGTTTCGGAAACAAAACGCCGTTCAATGCTATATCAGCAAGCGCAAAAAAAGTTTGGACAACAAGTTACAACATTGGCAAGCTACCGAAAAATTACCGGTGAAAAACTACCTCGAATACTGTTTTTGATGGACGAATTTCATTTCCTTTTTAATTCAGTTGATATGGTTACTATGGAAGCGAAAAAAGAATTATGCAACGGTATTAAACAGTGGCGAAAATTTGGTGTCAGTGTCGTTCTTTGCACCCAAAGTATTTCAGATGTAAATTTTGGTGATGCCGAAAAGGTAATCACTTACCGTTTTGCGCTCAATTTGTTAGAAATGGATAGCAAAACCGTGATACGCAATAGTGCGGCAAAATCACTGACACGAAAAGGACAAACCATAATGAACAATACCGCAGACGGCAATGAACAGATGAATGTAGAATTTCAATGCGCATTCACGCCGCGCTATTTGGAATATGTAAATTGGTTGGCGACAGGTTACAAAAAGAGTTTCGGTGAATTACCCTTATGCTATATTTGCGAATCCGGAACAGATGCCGATATTGCAGACAATCTGACAATAGATAAGAAGAAATTATTGCAACAAATTGAAAAAGATAGTTTTACAATTAACCACAACTATTGTGATGTATATGTAGGTAAACCTGATTTGTTGCGAGATTCGCATACACGAATACATTATCAACGTCAGCAAAATTCCAATACACTAATTATTGGAGAAGATTTTGGAACAATGAGCAATACTATTGCAATTAGTTTGGTACAGTTGCAAAAACAAAGTGCAGCAAACAGCAAATTTTATGTAATGGACTGTTTCAATTCAGGCGATGAATTTCAAGGCGTGTTAAACAGTTTGGCTGATTATGCATCTGAAAGTATCACGATTGGAAATTCTCAGTCCATTGTGGCTTGCATTAACAGCATTGCCGATGAACTTGAAAAACGAAAGCAGGCACAAACGCAGGGTATTTTTGCCGAAGAACGCATTGTGTTTGCCATTCTGAACGCACAAAACTGTTATGAACTCAAACCTCAACAATCGGGTATGATTCCTATGCCTTCGGCTACAGCCAGCAGTTTGGCAAAAATACTTGACGAAGGCGCTCCGCTTGGCATACATTGTATTGTTCATTCGCTTTATTGGACTTCGCTGTTTGGAACAGGGAAAATTTTTGCCGATAAGACAGTAAACAGTTTTGAAAACAAAATTCTTTTGAAAGGTACTGAATGGGATAGAATCTTTCTTGGTGGAACGAAAATTGGCACAGTTGAAGAAAATGGATTGATGATTGTGATGAACAACAAAATAGATAGCGAAATCTATGAACAGTGCAAAGCATATTCTGAAATTACAACAAACAAGAGCAATGCAACAATAGATTTTATTTCACAACTTTTTGAACATAACCGCTATGCCTGATATAACAAAAGAAAATAATAAATATTTTGCCGCAATAATGCAGTCGGTTGAAACCCTGAATAAAACGAAAACAGAAGTTGAAAACGAAAAAGTTTTGTTTGTGAAATTCACTGAATTCCTAACAAAAAGTGCAGACGAAATTGGTAAATTCCATGCCATAGAAAATGATATTGTTGAATTTTTGCAAAATTTTTCCTTTACAGGTAAGATTGATTTTTCACCTGTGCGGGATAAGTTCTCATTATTGCCTACAATTCGACAAAAATTGGTAGAGATGGGAAACGAAGCAAAAAAATTAACAGGCTTTCCCAACCGTTATAATTGCCACAAAGCGATAGAAGTATGTAAACAACTGACCATGTTTTGTGTTAATGAAATGAAACCTGCTGATTACGGGAAGGTTACAGCAGCATTAGATACTAACATTCCCAAATTACATTCCATCCAAAAGGAGTTTGAAAAGGAAAAACAAATATTATCAGATATTAAAAATGTGATGCAGCAACATACTGCCATTTTAAATAAATTTGCAGCTTACAAAGCTGAATTACAACAATTTGTATCAGCATTTCCAACAAACCGCAATACCGATTTTAAAACCGTAGAAAGCCATCTTTCAGCATTGAACGGAATTTATGCACAAATCACAAACATAGAAACACAACAGAATCAAGTGAGAAGTTATGCCAACCGATTTAATAAAAATGCAGTTGTTCAGCAAACTGAAAATTTATTGTCTTCTGTATATTCTCAAATGAAAATTAGCGATGTAAATAGGGTTAATGTGGAGTTGAAAAAAGCAGTTGCTAATTTACAAAATATTATCAATTCTTTTGACAAAGAAAACAAAGATACAACCGCTTTACGCAACCGATTAAATACAAAATCACCCGATTTGTGGCAGGAAGACACTGAGCGACTTATTTCAGAATTGGACAGCATTCTTAAAAAAGACAGCCGAAAGTCAAATTTTATCCTTCAAAATTTCAATAATCAAATACAATTGGAAACAGACAAAAAAATAAAGGATATTGAAAATATAAGGCAACAACACAGATGGATGAAACGTAAGCGTTATACCATAGATTTAGATAGATTGACGACTAAGTATATGAGATTTTTAGATTTTCAATCTGAAATAGAGAATATAAGAAAAAGCAGAGGTTTATTAACGAAACTATTTGAAGCAATATTTTACAATTAATTTATGGCTACATTCAAAGAAAACAATTACGACCTTGGGTACAATAAGGGTTATAGAGACGGGCAAATGGTCAGTCCTGTTGATTATCATTTTAAGATTATCACAGGGAATTCGTACAATGATGGATATGCAACAGGTTATAATCAAGGTTTTCGGGAAAAACAGAATACACAAAAAACGCAATCAGTAAAAAGCACAAACAATTATTCTAATAATATACAAGGTAGTATGGCAGAAATGAATTTGGAAGTTCAGAAACAAAGGATTTCAGACTTGAAAACGCAGTTGGATTTAATGGTTGGGCGGGTAGAATACATGAAACAAGATTTAAACGGACAGTTAGACCGTGCACTCGAAAACGGCTTACCTTTAGAAGTGTATCAAAGATATAAAGCACATTATTTAAGCAGTTTATACAACGGTTTGGATGTACTTACCAATCGAGTTATGCGCGATGATATGGGTTATCTCAATGATGTGCAGGTACATATTCAAGAGGCAATAAATAGGCGGTAATTCGTAATTTTAATTCGTAATTATATATGTCACAGCAAAATATAATACAGGCAATCTTTGGTATAGAATATATCATTGAAAAATTGAAATTTTTAGCATTTGAGTTGGACGACCGACTTGTAAAGCAACCCGATAAAATACTCGCCGATTCCGTTTCGTTGGGTTTTCCAGTCGAAATAGAAATGCGTTACCGTAACGGCTACCTCGCAAAAAACGAGGAAGATGCACGAATGCTTATCGTTGACATTCAGCATTTACATATTCCTTACCTCGAAAGTGTAATACAGAATTTGAAAGATGCGCTTAATAGATAATAATAAATCTATAACTCATAAAAAATAAAACAATATGAACGAAATGATTCTCGAAGTCCAGAAACAGAAAATGCTTGAAATGCGCAGTTTTCTGGGCGATTTCTGCGGATTAATTAACAGCAGAATAGAAAATTTAAAAGACAAGCTCTACCAAAATGTAGCACAGGGTTTCCCTTCCGATATTGCGGGGTACTATGAACAGGCGTATTATTCTCCTGAAAGACAGGAAATTGACCATTTGATACAGACTATCAAAACGGCTCATTACCAATATATTGACGAAGTTGTCGCTGATATTCAACAGGCAATCAATCGCCAATAATTTATTCACATTTAAAATTTTAAACATTATGGCAGAAATGATATTGGAAATGCAAATACAAAAATTGCAGGATATGAAAAGTGATTTGGGTGACTTTTATATGCTTATGTTCAACCACATGGATGAATTACGTAACAATTTGAACAGTTACGAAGCGCAGGGATTCCCCAAAGAGATTGCCCAAAAGTATGAACAACGGTTCTATGATCCGGCATACACAGTGGTTGAACAAATGGCAAACCGGATTCGAACACTGCATTACAACTATATTGACGGAGTTATAGCTGACTTAACGCGCGCATTAAACAGATAAATTTTTTAATTATTAACACAATAAATAATTCAGTAAAATGGCAAAAAATGATTTTTCGGCAGAAGCCCCAGTAAATTACGAACAGAAATGTTTATTTGTATTGGTACTTGATATATCAAGTTCTATGCAAGGGACGCCCATTGCAGAGTTAAATAGGGGCTTACAAAGTTTCTATAAAGAGGTTGAGGGTGACCCCACAGCAAGTCAGCGATTGGAAGTATCACTGATAACATTCAACCACATTGTTACAACCGTGCAAGAACCGGCATTAGTGGAAAACTTCAAAATGCCTACCCTTACCGTCTTTGGCTCCACAGCAATGGTTGATGCTGTCCACGAAGCTATTGCCAAAGTTGCCGCTCGTAAGGCATGGTATAAAAGCGAACACCAACTTTACTATCGTCCTTGGATTATCCTTATGACAGATGGCGAGCCGGACAGTGGACAAGATGTTGTCGGCTTGGCAAGCACTATCAAAGCCGACACTGCTGCCAAAAAATATGCATTCCTGCCTATCGGGGTTGAAGGCGCGAATATGGCTATTTTAAATCAAATAGCAAGTTCAGATATACCTGCAATGTCATTGAAAGGCACAAACTTCAATGCATTTTTCCTATGGCTGAGTGCAAGTGCTCAAACAATCATAAACGAAGAAGAAGGACAGACCGTAACTTTAGCTGACCCAAGCGATTGGATGAATGCTTTTACTATTTAAGCATTAGTGCAAGGTAGCCCTTATATGTAAGCTACCTTGCTAATTATAAACTTGATAAATTTGGAATAAAGATGAAATGGATATTTGTTTTCGTACTTTCTGTCGTGTGCAGTTTAAGTACTTTTGCTCAATTAACACAAGATGAATTAAACGACAAATTTGGTGCAATCCGCGCCGAAATGGTTATGTTTGCCTGTAAAGTTGCTGATTATAAAAATGACACTACTTTGGCTAAAATTCAAAACCAAAATATATTTGCTTTTTATAACGACCTCGAAAGCCAAAGTGCAAAAGATAAAAAAATTGCAACTTTGAAAACATTAATAGGAAATGCAAATACTGGTATTACTTTAAATGGAACAAATATAAATGCTTATAAATCAAGAATAACTCAGTTTAAAGACGGGATTGTTAAGGGACTACTGTCTAATTACAATAAAAAGAAAGACGAAATAAACACAGCAGACACAGACTTTAGCAACAAAATCAACAAGTTGGTTGTCGATTGCGAACAAAAGGCAAAAAATGCGGCAGATGCAAAAGCAAAAGACGCAAAAATTGCTGAATTACAGAATGAAATTGACAAACTCAAAAAACAAAATAATCCAAATATAGTCCTTTATATCATTATTGTCGCACTAATTATCACATCGCTAATTGTTTTGTTGATTAAAAAAAAGAAAAAATCAAAGAAAAAAGGCAATATAGAAATTCAACAACCAACAACACCTCCAATTAAAGATGTTTCACAATTACCACAATCCAAACCAGAGGTACAAAAGGAGCCAACTCTACCTAAGTCGCCACAACCTACACCACAACTAAGCCCTGAGGCAAACACGGAACCGGAATCTTCGTCAAAATTTCCTGTTCCGCCTGCAATAACAACTTTTGCCATTGATGCTAATAAATGGATTGTAGTTGGAGCTTCGGTAATCGGCAATGGACATATTTCTGCTAAATTACCCTGTCAGGATAGCCACAAATACGAATCGTTGGGAGAAAGTTGGGGCATTGCAATTGTTTCGGATGGAGCAGGTTCTTCCGAATACTCGCATGTCGGGTCAAGAATTGTGGCAGAACGCGGTATTGTCCATTTCAAAGCGCTGATTGAGAAAGAGGGCTGGCTCAAAAACAACGAACTGCCTTCTGATGCCAAATGGTTGCAGACTTCTTATTCCACGCTTAAAGCTATACGTAATGATATGGAAGCATTTGCCAAAGCTCAAAATATTTCGCTCAAATCGCTTTATGCAACGGTTATTGTGGTAATCCACACACCTGAGGGAATTTTGGCAACTCACATTGGCGATGGCAGAGCAGGGTATAAAAATCAAAAAGACGAATGGAAAGCCCTCATCACACCACATAAAGGCGAAGAGGCAAATCAAACTATTTTTCTACCATCGGATTTTTGGCATTTTCCTAATTATGTGATGTCAGGCGTACTTGTCCCTGAAAGTGTTGTAATTAGAGAAAGACCCTTTGCTTTTACACTTATGAGTGATGGTTGTGAAAGTTCAGCTTGGCAATATTACACCAAAAATGAAAAAACGGGTAAATTCTATGACCCTAATGAACCACATCCTGCATTTTTTGATTCGCTTAGCGAAACTTTATATTCATTTCATAAAGATAAAATTGCATTAAAAGAACAAGAAAAAAAGTGGGCTAATTTTATTTCTGAAGGAAATGTTTCGCTCAAAAATGAACCGGACGATAAAACAATGATTCTCGGAGTATTATATCAATAAAAAAAGAAATGGGATACATTGTAATAACATCAAAGGGCGAAAAAATTGTATTAGAAGATGCGCCTTTTTCAAAAGGCGGCGAAGGCGAGGTACGCGGAATTATTTCAGCGCCATCTACTTATGCTAATTGTTGTGTGAAAATATATTACACTAAAAAACGCACAAAGGAACAGGCTAATAAAATCAGATTTATGGTTGATAATCCGCCCGGAAAAATAGAGGGTAACGGATTTAAAATAGCATGGCCACGCGAAACCATACACAATTTGAATAAGGAGTTCATTGGTTTTATTATGCCGCTCGCTTTCCCCGGAAGCGAGCAATTGGTTTATCTTACTGCCACAAATTTAAACATCAAAAAATTGGGTACGATTTGGCAAAAATATTCACGCGATAATGGCAAATTCGCTTTGATATCACGACTAAAACTGATGAACAACATTGCTATTCCCATTCATTTATTACATCAAACCGGTAAATATGTGTTGAAAGATTTTAAACCGCAAAATGTTCTTGTTACTCATTTCGGACAAGTTACAGTTTGCGATATGGACTCTATTCAAATAACAAATGAACAGCAATTGCTTTTTCAAGCAACTGCCGCTACAAAAGAATACATACCACCAGAGTTTTACAATCTTGGAGTTGGAAAATCAGTTGCTGCACCATTGGAAAAATCATGGGACAATTTCGCCGTCAGTGTTGTTTTTTACCAACTGCTTTTCGGTTTGCACCCCTACATGGTTACACCTAAGTACCAGCGTAATCCTGACAGTCTGGAGATTTCGGAAAACATATCGGACGACCTGTTCCCATTTGGCAGCAATAATAATAAAATAGTCAATGTTCCAAAACTCCATGACAAGTTTTTAGTTTTGCCGTCAAAAATTCAAGATTTGTTTCGGCGTTCATTTTCCACTAATCCCAGCCAACGACCAAGCACGGAAGAATGGGGCAAAAATATTCACGAAATAGTCAAAAGTGCGGGTAATATACAAGCGCCTCAAAAACCTGTTGTTCAGCCAACCCCAAGTACTATACATATACCTGAACCACCAAAACCGACGCCAACAGTGTCGAAACCACCAATAAATATAAGCGGAAATACAGAAGATAATGAAAAACTTGAGGGTATAATGTGGGTTGCTTACATTTTGATACCAATCATTGGCTTTATTGCAATTTTTGTGTATACTGCTCAAAGCAAAGAGAAAAAAGCGTTAAGCTCTCTTTTTGCCACGGTGATAGGAGTTGTGCTGTACTTATTAATTTTGAATCATTAAACTCCATTATTGTAATCTTCACTGCTACCTTATGTTGTTGAACATTAATTCCGTAGGAATTTAATGTTGGTAGAAAAAAGATTAACCCAACCTCGAAGCGTGCCGTAGGTACGCGATATTTATGAAAAACAGCTATATTGCGTACATACTGCACGCAATATTGTTGGGAAAATACTCTTTCTACCAATATTTCGTCCCTCCCTATCGGGACAGTTTGCAACAATATTATTAACTACAGCCTATATGAGATTCCAACTAAATTAGCAATGATTTAGTAATCTCTTTAGTAATTTCAGGCAAAATGTGATAGGGTGTACGACAAAATTCCTCAAAGATAAAAATTAGCAGATTTTATAATGATAAATGGTTGTAACAAAAAGAAAAAGGTTATATTTGCAGTGGAGAAAACAAACAAACACAAACCCTTTAATTT
>Ga0123354_10015106_pt1 | contig 12041 bp, 6 predicted proteins | sample TergutLab28metaG_2_FD_97872 | JGI IMG/M metagenome (GOLD analysis project Ga0123354, IMG submission 97872) | Labiotermes labralis P4 segment gut microbial communities from Petit-Saut dam, French Guiana - Lab288 P4 | ecosystem: Host-associated > Arthropoda: Insects > Digestive system > Gut ... | reverse complement strand
CTCCTCTCGGCTCCATCGGATTCGTTTGTTCAATTCCTTTCCATTTTCTTGCCCGTTTCCGATGTGAGATGGACTTTGAGATGGTCCGTGTTGAGTTTCCTCGTTCCGGTTACCATTCTCTTCGGTGCTGTCAGAGGACCTGTGCTCTTTCCTTCTTCCTGGTTCTGTATTACAATTTTGTTTACTAATCATCATCGCTGTCCCACGAGTAGCTAGGGATGTCTTCTGTCCACTGCAGTATAGCCCCGCCTGCTTGAATCCGAGGGTCGCCACTTCTCAGAGTTCACCGTTCTCGGTTTCTTACCCTCCACCGCAGATGCATCTGTAGTCCATCGGCACGGTAGTGTACATCTTGGACTAGGGGATTTTTTTTCGAGGTTTACTCCTCTAGAAACCGCCGTGTTCCGTTTAAACAGGCTCACCTCTGGTCGGATGTAGTTACTCACTACGCACGGACGGTCTTGTGTGCAGGGAAGTGAGTGGCTGGTGCCTCAAGTTGCACTGCTGTACACCTGGGCTGGTGAGGACCAGTGCAGGTTCAACCCTTACAAAGGTACTACCTCTCCCATACCCATTGAGCCCTTATTATTATTATTATTATTATTAAATTTTGTGCGACCCAACAGACCCCACTTGCAGTACCTATATAAAAAAGCTTATCTTTGTCTTTTCAGTTGTGTGGAGGATTTTAGGTTAGGAGGATGCAAATTGCAAGTACAAGAAATTGCACTGTTTCAGCCTGCATAAGGATACCACACTACCCCAGCCGAACCACACCGTAATACCAACACACATCGTACCAGAACAATACAACCCATGAAATAACTCAACAAATATGTCGCAAGCTCCTGAGGATGGATGTACTAATATCCGAAACATGTTGAGCATTAAATAATGAAATAATAAAGCAAGTGACACCAAGTTGGTCTATCTTTATTCAACTAAAGGCAGCTTATTGAAACGAAATTTTATTCTGTCCTTTTCGTTTAGAGTTCTTCCTTTTGAGGCTTTGTGTTCGAGATTGCTTCCGAATTTCTGCGATTCGGCAGCACATGCAGTCTTTTGTCGTATTGCAGTCTAATTTCCGACGTATTTTACTGCCATTATTACCGCCAGCAGAATAGCTTTTACACGATTTCTAGAAATTCTGCGAAGTTTAATACATGTATTAGTGCATTTATTTACATGCAACTGTAATTTCATTCTGTTGCAAACTGCGCTCTTCACAGAACTGATTGTAATATGCTGAAAGTGCGTGTGCTGATTGTACTCGCGTATTACGAGTACTGCACTGTCTGTTCGAAACACGGATACATAATGCCCCCCCCCCCCTACAATTTGCTCCGAGGTTCGGAAATTCAACTGTGAATTTAATAACTTGCTTCGTACTTCAGAGGATGGAGAAGCGATGTTCAATGTGCAATGTTGCGCGTACCGTACTTTAGGTAGCCTAAATACAATACAATATACACTACGTTATCTAAAAAATTTTCACTTTAACTTGGCGTTATAGCAACATAAATTTTTGTAGGCCTTCTACGTCTTTTCCATTAAATTTTTACAATGCACTATGCGGACGATAAGTATATGAGCAGTGTAACCCAACGTGGCTTCTCCTTGGAAAGACTTTTCTCATATTGCAACTCGAAGTTTGGCGTCTTCACGAAGGGGCGAGTGTTAGAGAGATTCTGACTTGTTTCTGACACAAACATGTCGCATTATGTAGACTTCTGTACGATATAATAACCTTTAATGGGTTTTCATCTTGCGAGTTGTATATGATATTGCTGCGAGTTCCGCTCCCAGAGCAGAACCATGGTGCCCCAATTTTGAGGGGGATCAGTGGTACTTCGCATGATTCCGTTTAGTCTCCAAGGAAGGGGGATAAACAGTTTGAACACTGTATAGTACGAAAACAACAAAAAATACAGAAAGAATATGAAAATTTTTTTTTTTCGTGGAGAGGACTGTAATGGTTTGGAGATGAGAAATATTTCACGCTTGTTTGAAGAGAGACAATGAAATATCCATGACTGACATATTGTTCATTCCTTGCGTTGCGAATTGATTTACAAACTCTATCCGAAGCAACAAATGCGCAATTCTGCATTTTATGTGTTTGACTATTCATTTGCTGCTACATGGTTTGGCGAAATTTCCATTCTCAGTTAAACTAGACACTTTGGCATAAATGATTACTGTAACCCTATTGTATTGCTGTAAGTTTTAACAATATTGGTGGAGGCTCCCTAACGATTGCAATTGCATCGCAATACGTGGGAACAATTTAATATTAAAATACATAATATACAGGATTGTGCGTTTGTTGTTGCTGATACAATTTGTGCTATATCTAAGACTGAGATGGTTTCGCGCAGCAAGCAAGCTCAAGGGTAATGCTTCTGACTTGTACTCGGGAGATAGTTATATCAAATCTCGGCAGGAACTCTTACCGTCCTGATTGAGGTCCTTGTTTTCCTTAATCCCTCCAACAAATTACCTTATTTTTGTGGTCCCCCACCCCCTCATTCCAGACGGTAAGGATACATGAACATCACGCGGCCTGCTGTTCTGCAGGCATCCAACATCATACTACCGAGTCTTATTCCATATTGCATTTCGTTGGTGCTTGATAAGGATCCTGAAAATAACCAAATAAAATACTTTGTTTCCAGACTTTTGCAATTTCAGTCCTCGGCAGGCAACTGGGTTTGAGTCTTAGTTGGTGGCGTAGCTAAGTTTTTTTGCGTGTCTGGGGGCAGTAATTAAAATGACCGTCTCGAAGAAGTATTATAAACTTTAAAAAATCACATTTAATGAACTCTGTGTTGTTCCTCAATATTTTATCAATTGCGGAGCACGTGAAAGCCGATTTACATTATTAATTTTGCTGCCCACTTGGCTGATCCTTTGACTCTACTGCCGGGGTGGTCGCACTACTTTCCCGCACCCCCCAGCAGCGACCCTGGACTTAAATTATTTAATAACGAAATTGAACGGAAGAGGCTACTTATTGGAGAGTGAAGATAAACAGTTTGGATACCGGCTGTGGTATTATTCCAGCTTTCACCTTGAGAGAGTGAGGAAAAAGGCAGAGAACTTCAGTTTGGATGAACAGAAGTCCTTTTCCGACACGACGTTTGAAGCACCGTCGTGATACCAGCACTCTTAACATGTTCCTCTTGAATACGAGGCAAACTCGTTACCTCTGTGCTAATCCTCTCGGTTTCGCATAACATTTTGTTTGCGAAGTTGATTCATGTCTTGTGACTGTGTGAAGGCTTCACATTTCACTATGAAAGTATCTGGTTGCCAGTCGCATCCTGCAGCAGGGACAGCTTGCTCCTCAGGGCACATACTGTCCCTTGCAGTAGCCATGTGTAGTGCTCGCAGTGCTGTGTCAACATTTTCTGGCAAAACGAAACAGAGTGGTCGTCTACATGTTCTTTTGATGTTTATTTTTGGTTTATTTTTGACTCTCGAGGGAAGCTCAGTGGAAGTTGTTATTAGATTACTTGGCTACCGGCTGCTGTGTAAAGTGTTTGCTTTGTACGCACTTCATACGGATGCTTCACACTATTGCGCCGCCGTCTGTACATGGCTTCATGCTAGGATAACATTGAGGTTTAGCTTCCAGCATGTACATCAAAACAGAATCTTGACAGCTGAGCTGGATCGGATGGTCACGCAACAGTAAATAAAGATGTTCTTCACGAGGGATTTGTACAGCTTTTTATGTTAAGGATCTCTTTAAAACTACACACAGTTGTCTTTCCTTATGTTGTTATCACTACCACGTAAAGATATGCCGTAATTAGAAATTAAGAAAGGCCCTCACTGTGGGTACGTTTTACAGTGAAAAACGTGGATTTTCCTTTGTTCTCGTACGACATTTTTCTGTGTTATTCCTATAAGCAAGTGGCACTTATTTGTGTACTTCCACCGCATGAGAATAGTTACAAGGTTTAGCTTCCGGTTAAGAAGTGGAGCTAAGAAGAATACTACAGTATTCTTGGACAGGATTCCGTCGTCTGTGACACGTTTTGTAAGAACTTGCTGCCTGTGTCCTCGGAGTGGAAGGAAACAGACTTTTCCTCTGGAACCTCTGTGCATATTTATCGGATTACTTAGAGTGATGTTCCAGAAAGCAGTAATCATCAAGACAAAATTATCTTCATCTTACGTGAAAACACGCGGTTGTTTTTCACCTATTTCACAGGAAGAATATAATTTGTGGAAAAAATGTAAATTTAAAAGCGACATATATCGCTTCTAATGTGTCTTTGTAACACATAACAAGAAGTTCTGGGAAGACGCTAGGATAATTACTTTCTTTCACTTACTGCTTTTTCTATGCTGATTTTGGAACGATCCAGACGTCAATAGTTACGGAATTTACTTATTATTTTATTGTTCTTTTTTTGTTCATGACTATGTTAAGTGTGTGAAATGTATGTTACACGCCATGGCAATGTTTTCAAATGTTAACATATATGAGCATTTATACAGAATTTCTAGTTTCGGTGTTATCTGCCCACGTACAAAATTACGTGTTATTTGCTCCATCGGTTGGTTTGGTATCGATATTAAAACTGGAAGCGGCCGCCATTGTCAAATTCATGACGCTGTCAGCATGTCAGCATGTCGGTGCCTCGGGAGTAATTGTAAAATATCCGGAAGCCAGCGGCCACTACGTAATGTAACTACAATTCTAGTTGTCTGGGGAAATGACGAATTTGAATCAACATAGGTGGTGCACCTGCGAAAATTCGAACCGGGCACATTCTGAATACAGTAAGTTCACGACTATATAGAGTTGCAACGGCCATGTTACTTGTTTGTATCATACAAATTTTTTTAATTGAAAATGTTTTATTTTTCTAAGATGCTTTCACCACACAGAACTTCAGAACCACACACACTGCAGCACTACTTGTACCGTTATGTTTCACGATCACTGTGTTGGTGGACCAGTTGGACATAAATGTAACGTATTTACAACATGAATATTAAACTCGTAATGTTCATACGAATTTTCATGAAATCCTTTAATTCTTCTAAGATATATTGGAAAAGACAGTCACCGAGACGTGATAGAATACGTCTAAGCCCGATTTCGCGTATAAATAACCAGCATCAACACTAATGTTTCTCCTATGACCTTGGAAACGTAATTGACATAAAAGGGAAATAACAGTGTATGTAAAGAACGACTAAGACGCAACTGTATTTCAGAAATATAATTCTAAAGGTGAACTGATAAACGACACTAAAACAATTCAAGACAGTAGCAGAGAACTATAACCTAATCGCAGTAGATATTACGTGTGCTTTACTGTTAGACTTAACCTAGCTGGCACAGCTATGCTTTAGTCCCATTTGTAAGACACTTCCTACAAGATTCACATTGAACTATGGCAGTCCATTCCTCGTATAGTCGTTAGAGAACGTAATGTTATCGTCACTCCATTTGATCCGTACATTACTATTCCTTCGAAGCCAAGACACCAACTATTGACTGTAAAACACGGTGCCGCACTTGCGTAGTATTGATAAATGTGATCATTAAAAGCGAAGTTGCTCTCCTGAAGATGGCTGCTTTAAGAAGAAAAATGTAATATCTGTAACGAGAGTAATGCGTCTGATAAGTATGTAACGCCCACGGAGCTTAGGAAAGTCGCAGGAAGTTAGCGGTGTTTTGTGAAACCATGCCATGGAAAAGACAGACGATATTAAATTGTTGTATTCAGGATAAGGGTGACGATTCCAGAAGAAGAATGTGCGGGTCATGACTGACCATTTGGTGCCATACTGTAACACAGAAAGAGAAAACTATTGGTTGTCGTAAGTTACGGCGTCCCTCTATCAGTAACGGAATTGCAGTAGCCTGCTTTTGCGTGATTTGGGTTGGATTCTTTTGAGACCGGTCCAGTCAGTAACTGGCTGTACTGAGCACAGTAATTGGCTGTACTGAGCACAGTAATGAAGGTGAAGCCTATGTCCTGCTCAAGAAAGGCTTGCTGCATGGATAACTTAAAAATCAATCAAAATTACTGCAAGTATGTGGCTGTCTGCTTGTCTGTCCGTCTGTATGTCTTTCCGCCTGTTTCTCCATCTGACCTTCTGACTTCCTGACTCTCTTCCTGCCTCGTATGCTGTGCTTCTTCTGGCATTTGATGTGTAGACGACGTAGCTAAATCATGGCCCTAATCATCCGTTAAAGAAAGTTTTTCTTCTAGTAGATCGTGTTTGTATGCTTATCCTTCCTATGCATGCTACATTGGTGCTCTAATAAAAACATGTTGGTTTTCAGACTATTGACAGTAGATGAAGATTAATCCAGGATGACTGTCGCTATAAAATTGTATGTTTGTGTAACAGATAATCAGTTTCAGTGGGTTAGGGTAGACAATTGTGTTAGCAGACACTCTTATAACTCTGATTTTGCTCGTTTATTTAGTTTGTCCGCTAGCATCAACTGGACACTTCTAGAGAGTCAGTCAGTGGGGATTCTCGTGGTTTTCACAATCCATGCTGCTGCAGTAACCACCTCCTTCTGCGCGGCTGACGGATGTATATTTGTTAGGCCTTCTCCTACCTGGACATGGCACTTGCACATTGTTTTTCAGAAACATTGAAAAAATTATTATTGAAATTAAACAATTTTTTGTTGGCTCCACTAATTAATAATTTTGAATGTTTACCGAATTGATGCACATTACAACGTATGATAATATATTGTTCACTCTGCCACTCCATTACGCTGATATAGACCTACGTGTTACCAGTTACACTTGCCATCACATCACTGTATGCGCGAATAACCAAAGAAACTGGCGTGCCTGTAGGTTCAATAACTTTATGAGATACGAAAATTCTACACAAATCGCGTCTGTAATTCTAAAATAGCTTGAAATACTAAAATATCTTACGTGATATAAGCTGAATTACTTTTACAGTTGATCATGTTAATTTACAACGAAACTATGTTTATTTCATGGATTACTGTCATTTGTAGTTTGCTTAACGACGCTGTCAGGAATCAAACTGTATGACGTCGAGTGACTGGGTGGTTTGCAGTGTTGTGGAAGTGTCGATTGTGGTCTCACTGAAAGGTTCTATCCTAGCATTTACCGGGATTGACTGAGGAAGATCACGAAAAGCTTCACTAGAAGTCTTACTGCGCCGAAATTCGAAACGAGAACCATACTTATAGAAGGCAGAAGAGTTAACACTTTAAACAAAGTGGTCGATAGTTTAGTGAATAAACAGCAACGAAACTTAAGGTAGGAGTTACCTTTTTCTGGTAAAGTTGAATATTATTGTGGCAAAGTAATTTTTTATAGGATAGCTAATAAGGACCTTTGTTTACCACATTTTATAGCGCTGATGAACCTTGCGAAGTGACCGCAGTCCGAGAAGCCCATGAGTAATGGGTCTAGGTTATATCTGTATAGTTTCTATATAGCAATGTGTTTTGAGCGGCGACACAACATGCGACATAGTTATGTCGAAAGGAACGTTACTGAATTCACCCACACAGGGTTCGAAACTGGTTGATGCCGTAAGACAAATCTGGAAAGGACTCTTTCTCTTGCACCATTAACGAAGAGACATCGCAACATTTTATTACACCACAATTTTCATAAAGTGTATTCCTTTGTACATTTATTACCTTACTTCTTATTTATGAGATATAGGGAAAAAAAAACAGGGCAGATGGCCTGATTTTTATTTTTGCTGGCCAGTTCCTGCCAGCGGGCCATATTTCGTCAACCTCTCGTCTAAACAGTCGTAATGAATACATTTATATTTCAGTCAACGTGCCTTTTTCAAGGCGTCTTATACTGTCTGGCTACCGGACTCGCTTATTTCGGCCCGTTTTCCAACAAGAACTGACATCAAAATGTTTTCTCTATATAATTACCTTCACAATCGTCACAGGTCTGTAAGACGGTCTGAACTTCGCACAATTTAACAATTGTAATGGGGAAGTGTGAGGTTCACGATAAATCTAGGATAATGTTACGTACAAGAAGTGCTTGTTATTTTGTGCCTAAGTAAAATTATTGCCTCGTATAGACCATTTTATGTACGTAGTGGTTTATATGCAGAAGGAAGTTTTTTGTACTAAAACGTCTCAGGCATTCTGTCATGGAATATGATTGTAAAAGTTCTCTCTTTAAAGGAAAGGAAAGGAAAGGGAAATTCAACATTCTGAAGCACTTTCCCTGTGCGTAAACGATCGCACTTTTATGTGTGTAACTTTTCACCCTTTAACACGTATTAAATCACAGAACTCATTAACATTATGGACTTTCCCATCGCCTAATCTGTTGAAATTTAACACACTGCCATTCGGGCACATTATCGGTCTCCGTCCTCAAGCTTGCTGTATCCAAAACAAAGTGTTACTACACAGTAACTACTTACATCGAGATTAAACACGGACTGAAGTCAAATGTGTGAATACAACACATTTAAATAACAGTTTTAAAATATGGCTGTGCAAATCTCACTAGACATGAGACGCATGAAACAGATCACGTGTCCCTATATGTAGATACTTTCCTTCACTAAAAGTATCAAGCATAGCAGTATGAGAGCGGTGAGACTTTCGGAACGTTGACAGCAGCCCGGATCCATGGCTACTTGTAACAGTATTCTGGCCATTTGGCTGGCGGGGCCGGGGGGGGGGAGGGGGGGGGGGGGAAGTGCTGCGCTGCCAGAAGCCAAAAAATGTCGCTCCTTTCCTTTGTAGACCAAGTCAGCTGGTTATATTTTGGTCTAGTTGTTGTGGGTTTAAATATGCTTAGCGACATTTGTGGTCCTACCTCAGAACAATCACGTCAGTGTGCTGGAAAATGCATGTGTACGGGTTTGTTTCCAGAAGCCATTGCCCTTCCGGGTGTTCATTACCCTCCTCCCTAAATAGGTGTATCGAAATGCGAGAGATATTGTGAAACACCATCAGCCAACCCAGCGTAGATATCTATAATGCCCAGTGATGTATTTTTTGTATCTGTTACTTAGTGAGATTGGCACACGCGTTTTATGCACCAATTTGACTTCAGTCCGTCTTTAATCAGGATGTAAATAGTTATAACTTAGTAGCATTTAAGATGAGGTCTGCACTGATCTGGGATTTCACTCCACATAGAACGGTATATTCTTACCGACGTTTCGGAGCAACCCGTTGGCCCTGTCTTCAACAGTCGAGCAGTCCAAGAAGAATGCTTGAACCTTGAAGATGGCACCATTAGGTTGTACCGAAACGTAGGGAGGAATATATCATTTCACCCTGCGTAAAATCCCGTAAGAGGGCAGGTCCCATTTACACCGTGGCTGAAGCCTGAATTCATGCATAGTAGCATTTAGTTTTTTTATGGACATAATTTGTAGAAAAAGCTAACAGTGATTAATACACAAGATACAGAATGTTTCTATAAACAATGAAGTTATTAGAAAAAAAACTGCAAATTAGAGTCAAGATAATCGCATGGGTTTTCAGTGATGTAATATATGAAGTAGTGCCTGAATCAGCACAACAACTTGAGCACATATGAGCAAGTAATTGTGTAACGTACAGTGCTGGGTGGAGGTGAGTGTTTAGGTTTACATAGCCGTCAAAACTCTCCCTTTCCTTCCTCGCCCATTGCCATTGTTAGGAGGTAGGCTTGTGTTACAGAACTCCGTTGGGGACCAAACACATTCTCACGCACAACGCATATCCTGCCACTCTAGTCCCCAGAATGATTTCTACTGGCTGCTGAGAAAGTTATATATTATAAATAACTGTGCTTCTTTTGGTGTGAAACATGTTTCGTTTCTGCATAAATTCTAAATTAAATTTTACGCCGTATTTCCGTGCAGTTTGTGGCAGTACACATCCAATGGCTTCATCCGCACGTGAAAAACTTGATTCAATTTCATTAATTTTCCTTTGAGAACTGTAAAAGCGTTTACTTTTTAATTCAGTTATCAGTAAAGGAAATTAATTTTCAGAGTAGGCCTTGTTTCTTTCCCCTTTGTGGTCTGAAATCTAGTTTTGGAAAATAACCGGCTTCCTCCCTCCCCTCCCCCCACACCAACTCGTTTAGTTAATCTACGAACGCGCCCGCCAGATGCGCCTAGTTCCATCAAACGTTCATTTTTGGAGGAGAAAGTAAGTTTTTCGAGATTATACTCGAGTTTCGAGTATGCTTCTGAGCTCTACAAGTGCGTGCTGGCCATGTTCATGAGGATCTCGAGTAGGCAGCTTCACTTGTGCTGAGTGTCTGTGTAGCCTCATGTAAAGCCAAGTGCCTATTCTCTCTGTATTCATTTAGACGTTTATTAGTGGAAAGTTGTGTAAATATAGTCCTTGCATGTTATTTAAAAGAAGATAGTGTCCAGCAACCATTATTAAATGGAAGGTCTGTATTAGTGTATTTTACTCATTTTATTTTTTCGTCCATTTGACGACTGTGTACCTTTAAGCCACTTCGCCTAAAGACTCTTACCCGTCACTGTATATAAGCCTACATATTTAATGTACTGAACGAACACCGTTCATTTCATTTCGGTACAGAGGAATTTTTCAGCATTTTGACTACATAACCCTATTTAGAACCGTCTGCATTAATTCTGTGGATGTTGACCTGTCAATCTATTTTTAATAGACAGACTAAGTATTCTGTTCGGGATACAAATTATTAGTTCACTGGCATTAAATACACTATAAGGTATGTACTTATGATCCATTCGTGTATTGAGGATGATACAGTAAGTGAATAAAAATTATGGAGCATAAACCTACGGAACTAGGCCACTTTTGTTGGTCGCTCTTTCACTTCGGGCTTTTCAGGATCTGTTTAAAATTTCATTGTGAGGGGCAAAGAATGCATGAAACGTGTGCTAGCCTCTCGTAATGTGTACATCCTAATGAATCGGACTGGAAGAATTTAAATTGATAGAATTATGTCAGGACTTGGCACAGTTCTTGTATTTTACGCAGTACAAATTACTGTGGCACAAATATGTTAAACCTCATATTCAGGATGTTGTTGGTTCGATTCAAATATTGGAGTGGTACTGGCAACATGGCTCGATGTTTTCCCTGATTTTTTCTCCTACATAGGACGAATTCTAAAATAAAATATTCACATGTGTCCCGATAATTTTTTCCAAACTTTCCGTACTTGTTCATTATTCAGCCATAAGTGGGCCAGTGTTAATAACCATATGTTTGAAGCTGTGTTGAAGCCCTGCTCAGAAATGAGGGCCTAACTATAAGAATAAAATAAATGTAAATTTGACCCTGTAACAGGCATTGGAGGCCATGAAGGGGAGTAGAGATGTAATTTTACTCTTTCTTTAATCTCGGCGCTAGATGGTGGTGGGTGGTCAACTACACACCTCGGGCACTTTAACCCCAGGAAAGGGACACGTTACCCATGTATAAGAGGCTGGTTGGGATGAACGGGTGAGAAAATCTCGCCCACACCACCGGGATTCGATTCCCGGACTAGCTGCCACGTAGCGATCCGTTATACCGTCTACGCTGTCCCGGTCCATACCTATTAGAATATAGCAGTATATTTACGAATTCTGTGTGTATTTTTCGAAAGTAGGAAACTTGAGATGGACGAGTCTGAAGGCATAGAAATTTCATATTTACATGGCTAGCTATACTCTCATATTTCTACAGCTATACTGACTAACATTTCCATATAAATGGTGCTTACAATTTAGCCGACGATTTGGAGGGCTTGTAATTTTCTATTCGGAACACGTTAGAATATCATTTGTACTACTACAGTATCCCAGCATTAAAGTTTTTCCTCATACGTGTATTTTCGTACGTAAGTCCATGTAGGAATTAAAAGGGAAACCGGAATGCTGTAATGACAGTAGATCAATATAAGCCGTGACGAGTGCGGGATGAAATTCGATTGGATGTGTGTCATGTCACCAAAGAGCCCATAATGATGACCAGCGACCATAAGTAAAAAACTTGGACACTGGACGAAATTTTGTAGGGAATTAAGTTCTATTATATT
>Ga0123354_10015105_pt1 | contig 12042 bp, 10 predicted proteins | sample TergutLab28metaG_2_FD_97872 | JGI IMG/M metagenome (GOLD analysis project Ga0123354, IMG submission 97872) | Labiotermes labralis P4 segment gut microbial communities from Petit-Saut dam, French Guiana - Lab288 P4 | ecosystem: Host-associated > Arthropoda: Insects > Digestive system > Gut ... | reverse complement strand
TATTGTGTCTTTAAGCATTGTCATGGACTGTTGTGGCAGATGCAATAAAGCTGATAGAAGGGATACCCTCTACTACTGAAATAAGTTTGTGTTCTTGAAGTCTCATATATATATATATATATATATTTCTTTATTCCTGTTTCCTTACATGTGCGCATGTCTACACGTATGTAATATGCACTCCAGAAAATAGTTTTGAAGCTAAAAGTTTTGCATTAATAATTCATTTTCTGTTTGTTAATGCACTGTCTCAACAGCTTTATGAGTGGCTGCAGAAGGGTCCTGCACATGGTGTGTACACACAGATACAGAGTGAAGGAAACTGTTGATCTCTTTGGCCACTGGAGGACGTCATAAGTCAAAAAACAATTCGCAGTCCATTTTTAAAAGTCCATTTTTAAAATGCAAGTTCTAAATTCTGTTACTTTTTGTCCTGCAGATGAAGTATGAATGATATAAATTTGAGGCACAGTTTTCATGATCTTGAACCCAAGCACTTGTGTCCACCTGAAGAGTAAAGGTAAAGCAATTCCATTACAGGCCTGGACAGGACTTAGAGGTTGAGGCTCCCAGATTTTAAGACAATTAGCACGTGAATGTGGTAAGGTTGTCAGCCCTACGCACCGGCCACCGTTACCTCCCAGGAAATATTCCTGGTACTCATTTCTGTTAGAGGCTGAGTCGACCCCAGGGCCATAGTGTGGCCGGAAGGATTATGTCTATGAAAATTCCAATGACGCCATTGGGAATTGAACCCGCAACCTTCCGGCTTGTAGCGCAGTGCCTCAACCAACTGTGCGTGCCCCTCCACCTGAATAGTGGTATCAGCAAATATCAGTTCCTCTCCTTTTATAACCATGTGTAGTGCCGTTAATCACAAAGATGTCTTCACACAGGCTACATTTGAAGGCTGGATGGAGGTGATGGCAGACGCAGTAGATGCACGAGGGGTAGACCTGCAGCCACAGAGAGAAGCAAACCTCTATGCTTACCTGTACTTCGTTGTCTTCATTGTGTGCGGCTCCTTCTTTACGCTTAACCTCTTCATTGGTGTCATTATTGACAACTTTAACATGCTCAAGAAGAAGGTGTGTATGCTTCTGTTTGCTTGACCTCCAGCTTTATCTTTGCAACTTCAAATTCAGTGCCTCCATTTTGAGGTTTTTCTTTCTGTTTGAAGTGAACCTTAATTTCTGTAATTTTTCTGTTTGTCTTTCTGACTTTCTTACATTTCTTGAAACATTTTGGTTTTTTATGCTCTTTCTTTATTTCATCTGCACAAATTTAATCTGTTTTGTGTGTGTGTGTGCGTGCGTGCTTGCGTTTGCGTGTGTGTGTGTGTGTGGGGGGGGGGGCGCGCGCACACACACACTTTCTGCTACTTTTTGTGTCAGAATCATTTTCTTTCATTTTATGTGCATTTTTTATTTTTGTCTTTTTGTTCGTGTCCATTTTGTATGTGCTAAAAACCACCTGAATACAAAGGAATGCTTAAATATTTAAAGACCTAATAATGCTTAAATGTAGTAGCGTATTTACCCAAATTTAAGGTACTCCACCATCTTCAGTTTTCAGTAAAATATGTAGGGAGAACATCTTTAGTTTTGTTTGTGATTGTAAATCAGCATCCAGTTATTGAGGTGATGAATAGGCTTTGATTTGTATTCAGGTAAATATAGTACATTGAAACGTGTTATATCATATCATTTTTTGAAGAAGGCATTTTAAGTGTTGCTTAGTTATGATATGAGAAAAGCAGTTCACCAACACATTTTTCAAGCAGTTGGCAGTTTTTGGTCAAACAGACTGCTTGTTCTTGTGCAGTTGTGGTCATTGTCATCGTGTTCGTACCAATCCTGAGCAATTTTGTTCCATTTTATGACCTTGCAACTTACTGCCATAATATTATTTGCATTAATCATCACATTTGCACCTAAGTGTTCAAAATGCAATGCAGTTCACGATTTTTTTTTAATCTTTCGATTTATTGAAAGAACCAGGTGTAGAGTATACATCGGACTGCACATGATTAACCTTTTGACGCCTAACGTCAACTATAGTTGACGTACTGCACCGCTAACCTCTAAAGTTGCATTTTATATATTTATTCAATAAATATAGGTACTGAATATTTTAAACATGGTGTATACTCTCCTTTTTTTCTCTTCAAATTGCAGTTTGTTTTATAATTCTAACATATTTGGTTCCTGCATTATTCACATTTTATATACAGGGTGTGCTAAAATTAAAAAATAATTCCGGCGCCAAAAGGTTAATTTCCTCCTAGTTCTCCGTTAGCATTTTTAGTTTCATTCAGTGGAGACAAAACTCAATATGAATTATTTAAATGTGCACGTTTGGCATATAGTTAAGAAGTAAGTAAATAATACATTTGAGGTTCTCACAGTGGTATTAAGATTACAGTGTCTGGGATAATGTGCAAGTGTGTCCCAAATTTGCCAACTTCTCCCTGAAGTTTGAGGCAGTATTCCCCAAGATGCTGGCGACTGTCCGTATGCCAGCAAACTGCAGAAATAACATGAACTGTGGTGATCTCAGATCTCACACATCCTTCTGAGTGAATCAACTGGAAGCGCATGCATGTCAGTTGCTGTACTACGTGCCATTCTGTGCTTGCAGTACGAAGGGGGCGTGCTGGAGATGTTCCTAACAGAGAGCCAGAAACATTACTACACAGCCATGAAGAAGCTTGGCAGGAAGAAGCCACAGAAGGTGATTAAGCGGCCCATGAACCAGTTACTGGCCATGTTTTATGACCTGTCAAACTCCAGAAGGTGCGTGCGGACAATTTGCAACATGTCTGAAACTACATTAGTTACCTCCACCCCCATACTTGCATGCCAAATGTGGAGGAATATCTGTGTGGTGCTGTAGTATGCAGCCCAGTTGGTACAGTGAATATACAGGTGGCTGGATGACAGAGGGTTCGTGGTTTGATGTCTGTCAGGGTTAAGGGATTTTTGTTCCTACTCGGAAGTGTCTGGATGTGTTCTGGGCCGTAAAAAACCTTCTGTTCAGTGAGTACCGGGGGCTGTGTCTCTTGGAGGTGTGAAGCTGACTACTCACCTCCATCTAGTACTGGATTAAGAATGAGTGGAGCTGTAATGCTGCTCCCCTCTCCCCCAGTATGCCCTCATGGCACGCAAAGAGATAAGTTATAAATCTTATGTTTATTAGACCGTGCATCATCTTGATAATTGAATAAAGAGAGACCAACTTGATGTCACTTGCTTTTTTATTTCATTATTTAATGCTCAACATGTTTGGGATGTATTAACATCCGAAACATGTTGAGCATTAAATAATGAAATAAAAAAGCAAGTGACATCAAGTTTCTCTCTCTTTATTCAACAGATAAGTTATACTTTACTGTACTAAGGCCACAGGTAGACGGCTCATAGATTGTCCCCTCCACATATCCCTCAGTCTATTTTGCTTTCCCCTTCGGCATACTTTTCTATATTTCCCTACAGTCATCTAGCCACTCCAGTTACCTAAACTTTGTTAGTGATGACCACATGATAAACTTTGCTACTGACAAGAATTTGGGCTTGTTGGCAGAGAATAAACAAGACTGTCAAGATATGCACTAACAGACGGCAATTGGGAAGCCTTCTGTATGCTTGTCGCCACCATCCATGGAAGCTCTCCCACTGGCATTGGTTTCAATGAGGCTTCTGGTGTCTGCAGATAAACTGTGATATCTAAAGCCACATGTTAATGATATCCACCTACAGGTGTCACACCTCAGAAGACCACAGTCTGAACACTGGCCATAAAATCTTTCCTAAATGGCATATGTTCTTCCCAGACGTTACTGCATCAACTGCTTTTATTGTGGCAGATATATAAGTTAATTAACGCTTCCATTCTGTTTTCATTCCAAGACACGTTTTATCATTTAATGGGACATTTGTGTGCAATGCTTTTCCTTTGAACACACAAATACGGCATGCAGTAATGTTATTAAACTAAAAAAAAAAATCCTTCATACAAAAGACCCAGTTTAATACTTGCAGTTAAACAGTTTTGTGTGAAACAGTTATATGTGAACATATATTACTTTTGTGTGAACTCTAATGTGAAAACAAAAGTGATCACCTCTCTAATGTCATTCATTCAACCTTTCATGACTGGTTCCAGTGAATCAGGATAACACAATGTGGCTGGCAAAGTCGGCTTCCTGCCACTCTCCTGCCATTGCACAGGCCACTGTCAGCTCAGCCAAGCTCAGTCTTTCATTACATGAGGTTCATTGCTTTTGTGACACATGGAATGAGACGCTCCTTTAATCATTTAATGTACGAGGGGAAGTCAGGAAGTAAGGTTCCCTATTTTATTGCCACCAAATAACTTCACATAGCGAGATGCCAATTTATTCACTTAAAGTTCAGACATTGGTCGCTAGATGATAGCACTTTCGTAGCTCGATGTCAGACAAGAGGGTGCTGTTGTTGCATGACAATGCCCAATCGCATACAGCTCATGCGACAGCGAATCTTTTAGAATGATGGGGGTGGGAAATTCTTGAGCACCCGCCCTACAGCCCGGATGCAGCACCTTCGGACTTTCATCTCTTCCCCAACATGAAAAAAACATGTTCATGCCAAACGATTCAAATCACATGATGATGTCAAGCATGACGTGCAAATGTGGCTGCGTGCCGAGGATCCCACCTTCTATCTACAGGTTTTTGAGAAATGGATTTCCCACCTAGACAAGTACTTCAACAGAGAAGATGACTATGTGGAAAAATGAGTGAAGTGAAGTGTAATAAGTGAATAAAGAGGCATCTCACTACGTGAAGTTATTTGGTGGCAATAAAATAGGGAACCTTACTTCCTGACTTCCCCTCGTATTTTGATCCTTCAACAGTTGTTTCTATTTTATTTTTTTCCTGCTTTTGGTGTTGTTTTATGTATTTACTGCTGGTATTTCAAAAGTTGTTGGAATGAAATTGGCATTTCACATTGGAAATGGATGTTGGGTCTCACTTAATCACGAAAATCGAGAATCTACTCTGTGTGTATGTGTGTGCATGAAAGTCACTGCAATTTATTCCTTACGTGACAGAGTTTGCTGAGTTGCTGACTGAAACAATACAACTATCTGCATAGTGTCAGTCAATTTGTGCAATTAATTAGTGACCAAATGAGCAAAAAGGCCTCTTTCACTAAGTCCCAGCACTTTCTCTTGTTGCAGGTTTGAAATTGCAATTTTTGTCTTGATATTTCTGAATATGCTGACGATGGGCATCGAGCACTATAACCAGCCCCATGCCGTGTTCTTTGTACTTGAAGTGAGCAACGCGTTTTTTACAACAGTGTTTGGGTTAGGTAAGTCCACCCATTTTCCCCTCATTTGAACTGAAAGAAATGTCTGGAGCTTTGTGAGATTTGAGGTTCTGCCCTGAAGATGGAGGCAGCAGATTGTTCCGAAATATCGGTTCCATCAGACTACATGACAGTGGCATTCTTCCGGCATAATCTCGTCTAGCTGCCTGGTGTGATTTCCATCCATGTAAAGGAGTACTGAAGTGTCCCCCCCCCACCCCCCCCCCCGTTGCATGGTTTATGGTTAACAGAACTGTTTATATCATTACTGTTGTTTCATTTTATTTCTTTAAGAATTTATTACTGAAGTACACATTTTTATTGTGTATTTTATGTTTCGCAGTTATAACCTCAAAATTTTAACCATCATCACCACATTTATGGTTGTTGACTCACAAACACTATTTCAGTATAAACATGTTCAGCCTATGTCTACACCCAGTTTTACACATATAGCCTCAATGGATCTTTAGGTGCTATCGTTAAACCAAAAGGATAACATAACCTTTGCACAGTTGCTATGTTTTATTTTACATTCCACAGAATTGTTACTCTACTAAGGATGCACATGTTTCGAAGATCTACTACCATACGTCATTTTAGGACCATTAAGTAAATGTTACTCCAGAGTCACAAGTTTGCATGTCTGCCATTTTGTTGTTACTGAGTGTGTGGATTACTTTAGGCTGTAGTGCGAGATTTGAGGTTTTCACAGCAGTGTTGCTGAAGATTCAAGTTTTCAGGGATGTGTCAGTCAATCTGGCATAACATCACAGACACTTGAATCTGCTCTTTAAGGGTGTAGGATGGTGTCTATTGGTCATGCCAGGTTTTGTGAAAATTTGCAACTTGGTTCAAAGTTGAATTAGAAGGACACCAGCACACATGTACAGACACACAGCTTGGTGATCCTTTAAACATTGTTACTTCCCTTTAGGAAGGAAAGTAGTCTGCACGATCACCCTTTGTAACTTTGTTGTCCCGGCGCGCTCAGTCCGGTAGGTGATCCTCTTACCGGGAGACGGATGTGGTTCACCGAATCACATTTAGTTTTAATTATTGTCTTTTCACTTATGTTTTATTTATTCATTTTATTCTTGATATAACAAATGGAGTGCTATAAGGCTGACAACCTTACCACCATCCTGTGCTGTTGTCACGAACCTTAACTTCCTGGAACCCTCTGGGCCTGTCCAGGCCTGTAATGGAACTGCTTTACCTTTACCTTAGTGCTATATCCAGTAAAACAACTAGATCATTTCTAGGAAATTGACACAGTCACTTCTCTGTACTTCCACTTACACCACACTTGTACACGACTGGCTTCCTTACTGGACTGCTAGCGTCTGTTTTCAGCTCCTAACTATTTCAGCGTTTAAATCTCTCCCCTCCTACCTATCGCCAATGGTTCCTGAACATACGTTGACAAACAACTATAACAAAAATGTTTGGCTACAGTAGACAAACAAAATATATACTTCTCACCATGCCTGACCCATCCAGAGTTCAGGGTATACTGTATTGCTGGTAAAGTTATGAAGCTTTTCCTGTGCGCACTATGAAGGTATGTGTGCACGTGCGTGCGTGTGTGTGTGTATGTAGTGTTGAGTGTTATGTTGTGTTGAGTGTGTGTTGTGTTGAGTGTGTTTTGTGTTGTGTGTGTGTGCGTGCGTGTGTGTGTTTTTTGTGCGTGTGTGTGTGTGTGCGCGAGTGTTTCATGTGTTGTGTGTGTGTGTGTGTGTGTGTGGAGTATAGGCATAGCTCCACTCATTCTTAACCTCAGCTGTAGATGGACATGAGTGGTCAGCTGCTTTAATGCCAGTTGGGTGATGTCCACAGCCAGTTTGGAAAGGATGGAGTAGTGAAATATCCTGTATGTACCAGGAATCGAACCCGGTTTCCTCAGTTATCTTGCACATAACACAGTTACTACATTCATTGAACTGTATTGGCTCCGTTCCTTTCAAGCCAGAGCAGTAAGTATAGACTCATTTGTATTGTTGGCTTAGACTTACAAGAGAATGGATTCTTCTTTCAATGTACATGTTCATAGCACCTCTCAGCAGCTCAGAAATCATTTTGTGCCTTGGGGTTAATTGAAAGTTAACTTGTTTACTCCAAGCCACCCAAGATCCTGATCTGAGATGAAGCCTTCTGGTCAGACTGGTCACACACCTCAGTGGGCGAGTGTGTAATGTCAGTGAAAAGATGGGTGACATTTCAGGATGCATGCTGCTTTCACCTTCATTCACTCTTTGTCACACAGAGGGAAGCACTGTTCCACATCTTTAATTAATATCTATCACAGTACCTGGTGTCATATTCTGCATGACCATAACTTCAGTATTCCTTGTGGTGGGGACCTCAGATATGCTCTTGATGAATTAATTATTCCGAGAACAAAAGCAAAATTCATGCAAAATTTTATTTTGGCAAACCTTGTGGGAAGAAGCCATTTGAAATACTGAGGATAATATTAGAGTGGATCTCAGCTATTATGGTACAAATTGTCATAGAACTGCATCCTGTGACAATGGTGATGAACTGGGATGTGTGTTTCTATGATTGCAGAGGCCATTGTGAAGATAATTGGATTGCGGTTCCATTACTTTACGGTACCGTGGAACTTGTTTGACTTCCTGTTGGTTGTAGCATCCATCCTCGGCATCTTGATGGAGGACATCATGATCGACTTCCCAGTGTCACCTACTCTTCTCAGGGTCGTGCGCGTCTTCCGAATTGGACGCATCTTACGTCTCATAAAGGTGAAATACAGAAGTTGGTTCACGGTGTTACTGAATAGAGATAGATGTCTCCACTGTCAACAGAAGACTTCATGGCTGATTCAAACTCGCCCCACCCATTAAAAAGGAAAAGACAATTATATATAACACGTATATTCACTGATGTGTTGTAATACAAGTAATCGGCCCGGTTATTTTGTTCGATAACACGTGGCAGGATATTACAACACAGAGTTGTGGTACAACCGTGAACTTGTAGTTATCTTGAACAAACAATTACTTTATGCAAAACAGAACAACAAATTGTTCTGATGTGGAGGTTTTTTTTTTGTCTGGACTACTGTCTATGAAGGACCGCGGTAGCACAGTGGTTAACGTGCTGTGACACAATTTGGAAGGCCGTTGGTTCGATCCCAGCTGGTGTCATTGGATTTTTCATTGACATAAAATCCTTCTGATTGCACTATGGCCCTGGGGTCGACTCAGCCTCTAACAGAAATCAGTACCAGGAGTATTTCCTGGGGGTAAAGGCGGCCGGTGCGTAAGGCTGACAACCTACCACCATCCTGTGCCGTTGTCACGAAATCTGGAAACCTTAACTTCCTGGAACCCTCCGGGCCTGTCCAGGTGTATAATGGGACTGCTTTCTTTACCTTTTACTGTCTATGAATGAGTTTGATTAAAATTGTACCAGGAAAAGTCACTAAAACAAAATACATTTCAGATGCTGCTGATATTAGGATTTTGTATTTTATTGGGCTGTGTCATGGCTCAGTTGATTAGTCGCCATCCTCTCACTACAGAGACCTGGGCTCAAACCCAGGCCAGTGTGTTAGTGGGATTTGTGGTGGAAAAAGTGACACTGGGACAGGTTTTACCACAAGTACTTGGGTGTTCTCCTGTCAGTACTGTTGAACTATTGCTCCATATTCATTCATTATGTATCACTAATAAATACATAACACTTTATGTATGATTTGTTGTAAAACCAATGAATCAGTGACACACATTCACTGGACAGTTGTGTGATTGTTAGAAGAATTTATACATGTTTAATTCTCTTGATCTGCCATTAAATTTTCCCAAATTTTGTAAGCCTGTTTTGCATGTTACAGGCGGCAAAAGGCATCAGGAAGCTTCTGTTTGCATTGGTGGTGTCACTGCCAGCTCTCTTCAACATTGGGGCGCTACTTGCCCTCGTCACATTCATATATGCTATCATTGGCATGTCTGTGTTCGGCCACGTGAGGCAGCAGGGTGCATTGGATGATATGGTCAACTTTGAGACATTTGGACGCAGCATGCAGCTGCTCTTCAGGTGCGTTTATCCCATCAGAGATCAGCTCTGACTTTATACTTATCAATCCCACAGCACATGAATGTGTCTTTACAGGAGATCCCTCTCTCCATCACTCTATCCTCCAGCCTATTTTTATAAATTAAAAAAACATAAATAAAGGTAAAGTCTTCACTGTCCTTGTAATGGAGGTATATGGAAGGGGTGGAGGTATGGCTCCATTCATTCTTAACCTCGGCACTAGATGGAGGTAAGTGGTCGACTTCACGCCCCAGCCACCTTACCCCCACGAAGGAATGCCAGTACCCATTGACTACGAGGCTGGGTGGGTCCCACAGTCAGTCTGGACAATTTTGAAAGAAGAGGAGAAAAATTAAAAATAAAAATCTTTTGCTTTGACCGGGATTCGAACTCTGGTTCGTCCAGCCCGTAGCCTAGTCGCTGTACTGAGTATACACAGTCCTTGAGATGACGCTAGTTCCTCAATTACTCAAGATATTCACCCCGTTTATGAAACCAAAAAGTTCATTAAAATGTTTAGAAGAACCCATCACGAGTCCCCATTCTGAGCAAGAAGCAAGTCCACATCATCCAACCCTACTTTTGTATATCCAGTTTCAACCCCTTCCATCTCTGCCCAGGTCTTACAAGTATCTCCTTACCTTTATGTTTTCTGACCAAACTTTATATGAATTTCGCACATCTTCTGTGCATACTATATGCCCCACCCATCTTATCCTTCTCTATTTGAGCCTAATAAGTTTGGTGTGCAGTACAAGTTATGAAGCTCCTCATCAACTAAACATACTAATTAATTACATGGCAGCATAACATCTGTATCAACGTCAGCCACTGAAAACAGTCCTGAACCATTTGCATCCATCTTCTTAAGATCCATGGTTAAATGTTATCCTCCCATTTCCTTCTCAATCTTCAGTGTTGTCACTTCAGAAAAGAATATTTTGTGAATGTATCCTGTATTGAATTCCCGTCAGAGGCACCTTGAATTTTTCTCTTTACCGCTGGCCTTCTCTTCTCCAGTCCACCAAGCATTGGGCACTGTTTTTGATAAAGTAAAACTCTCATTCCCGAAGCCTGAATACTTACTTCCATCTAATGCTGTAGTTCTTCAGTGAGTAGATTCAAGTTCTACTGTTTATTTACCATTCCAGTCTGCTGTTCTTACGAGCGCTACAGGACAGTGAAACATTTGACAGTGTCATAGCAACAAAGACACTGTTACTAAGAATAATGATCAACAAGCTATACACTTTGTAAAATCAATATGCTGCAGTAAGTCCCATACAGTTTACCTGCAAGTCCCTTCTCCCCTTTCATGGAATGGGTGCCAGAGTGACTGTACCTGTACACTGAGAGTACAAGGACAGTTTCAATTTTCAGCACAGTATGTTTATGTCACATGTATATCTATCTGCAGGCTTATGACATCTGCTGGATGGAATGATGTGTTGGAGTCGCTGATGGTGCAGCCACCAGACTGTAATCCGATGTACAAGAACCAGCCAAATGGGGACTGTGGTTCCCCCCTGCTGGCAATCACATACTTCACCAGTTTTATCATCATCAGTTACATGATTGTGATCAACATGTACATCGCCATCATCCTGGAGAACTTCAACCAGGCGCACCAAGAAGAGGAGATTGGCATTGTTGAGGATGACCTTGAGATGTTCTACGTCCGATGGTCAAAGTAAGCACTCTGGCAGTCGTCAGCTGACTGACAAAAGTAGCTAATATAGGTGTGAACTCTGCAGTGTTTGGGTTCTTCCTGCAGAATTTGTACCTGTAGTGAGGCCACAGAAGATGTCTTATGGATGCTTGTGATAATGGCACACCAACTGTTATATGCTCCTCCATTCACATCTAGTACAAATCAACCCGCCCAAAGCGCTTGTCACAGGGACATAACAAGTTTTATTAGGAAAACTAAATGAAAGAGCAGACTTTGAAACCTCTGAATATGTAAGATTTTAAAATGAATATGAGCAACAATGGGTGTCCAACATTTATGTGAACAGACTCTTTAAATGACTGGATGAGAGGATAGGGAAATTTGATGGATGGGAATATAAAACAGATGAAGTGAAAAGTGGGGTCAACATATGAAACTTCTTCCTGGGTGGCCTCAGTGGAGGTACGTTCGGCAAGAGTGGAGGGGAGAAGTCCAACGCTGAAGATAAAATCAGTTGCAGAGGGAAACAAACGATTGTGGTCTGAACCAATACAGGGTTGTGAGCCTGGAGGTTTTTACAGCATTGTTGAGGATTCAGGTCTTCTAGGATGTGACACTTTGTCACCCGGTTGGTGTTTCGTGATGTTTCCTAGAGTCATAGTGCCATGCCTTCGTCTTCAAGGATGTTCAACCCCTCAGTCTTTAAATATGAAGGCACTGTGTTCCCTTCAAAATGTAACAAAATGCCAACTCATTGAATCTTATGTTTATTGGACCGTGCATCATCTTGATAGTTGAATAAAGAGAGACCAACTTGATGTCACTTGCTTCATTATTTCATTATTTAATGCTCAACATGTTTCGGATGTTAATACATCCATCTTCAAGAGCTTGCAACTTATTTGTTGAGTTATTTCATGGGTTGTATTGTTCTGGTTCGATGTGTGTTGGTGT
>Ga0123354_10015103_pt1 | contig 12042 bp, 7 predicted proteins | sample TergutLab28metaG_2_FD_97872 | JGI IMG/M metagenome (GOLD analysis project Ga0123354, IMG submission 97872) | Labiotermes labralis P4 segment gut microbial communities from Petit-Saut dam, French Guiana - Lab288 P4 | ecosystem: Host-associated > Arthropoda: Insects > Digestive system > Gut ... | reverse complement strand
GTCTCCCCAGTGGTCTCCTTCCCTCCGGTTTCCCCACCAAGACCCTATACACCCCCTCTCCTCACCCATACGCGCCACATGCCCTGCCCATCTCATTCTTCTCGATTTTATCACCCGCACAATGTTGTGTGAGGAGTACAAATCATTTATCTCCTCGTTATGCAATATCCTCCATTCCCCCGTTACCTCGTCCCTCCTAGGTCCAAATATTCTCCTCAACACCATGTTCGTAAACACCCTCAGCTTCCTTTCCTCCCGCAATGTCAACGACCAAGTTTCACACCCATACAAAACAACAGGCAAAATTATAGTTCTATATATCTTGATCTTTAAATTTTTGGATACCAACCTGGAAGACAAAAGATTCTGCACCGAATGACAGCAAGCATTTTCTAACCTCAATCTGCTCTTAATTTCTTCCGGAATAGAATTTTGATGTGTTAAAGTTGTTCCCAAATATTTAAACTCTTCCACCCTCTCGAAGGTACTATTATCAATCCTCACACTGTGAATTCGTCCTGCATTCCGATCTCGAGACATGACCATGTACTTAGTTTTATCAGCACTTGTTTCCAGTCCAATCTCCCTAGTAGCAGCTACTAAAGCTTCTGCATTTTGAAGGAATTCTACAATTTGTAAAAATCTTTTAGTTTTGTCACAATAACTAATGCAGACATACACTCGGAATATGTAATATTTATTGTTTTTCCATGGTAATAATGGTTAAGCCAACACGACACAATGTTACGTCCATAATTACACTGCCTGTCCTGTTTTTTAATCAATATAAATTCATCAACTTAATGGAAGGAGTGCTTCAGGATCTTCTAAATGCTACTTTAAATTACGCCTTCACATATATGAGACTTTGACTCTACATGGTAATTTACTGAAAATTCTGATGACAGCACATTATGTAATTTTTCACGTCCTGAAAGTGTAGCATTTGGTTTATGAAGATTGTACTTATTCCTTGCATTAGTAGTGTGTACAGTTGTTTACACCTAACGGTACGGTTACGACCAACGTACTGGAAGGGGCGTCGCTATCAGCTGCCTTTCCTTACTTTAAGATACCATCGTAATATTTTCTGGATGATTTGAGACAAATCAGAATAACTGGTCTCCATACCACATTTGAACCCAAGACCATTTTTAAATGAAGCAGGAGCGACATCATTCGGCCGCCATTTCAGTGTTCACAGCCACCCACACGAAGTTGATACGAGCTGTCAAGTACGTTTAAACAACAAACTTGGCATTAAGAATTCACCAGTTCAACAACACATACGATTACTGCCATTTTCAAAAACAAACACGCATTCATAGCCAGACGAAGTTAACGTGACCATTCGAAGCATGTTTTTGGACGCCACGATCGGTATTGTTCAAGAGACTTTCGCTCAATTTCGTTGCCGATTTTCTCCTTCCTGGACTCTTGATCGGGAAGCAAATTAGGCCGACAGCCAGCAGCGGCGTGACGTTTCCCATTAACACAGTGTCTTGTACTCGAGGTCCGGCAGGCCCCTAGCTCCTCCTTTTCGCACTCCACATCTCTTTCTTCTCGAGAACTAATCGCTGTCCCCAATACCAATCACCTCTTAACTAGTGTAACAGGGAACATCCAGGGCCTGAATGGCCATGTCTCCTCTCTCCTTGGAAGCAGTTTATATCTTCTCCGATTCCCTCTTTCCTTTCCCCATTTTGTCTCAGCTTCGATGCTGATTTCCTCTCATTGCAGGCTGCATTTGCTGTCAGTTCTGTTTCCTTTCTCCAACATACTTCTTATTGTTCACCAAGAGTAATGTCAGATAAGGAACAAGTGCTTTTCTTCTCGCAACGGGTTTTCTTTTTTGTGACGACAGATAAAAGTGGGGAAACGAAGCCTACGTCTTTCAATTTCTTTTCTATTAGACTAGCAGGACAGAGTCAAGCTGCACTATGGCAACGAGGATTTGGTACCCAATCTCTCCTCTGCTCGCCACGTCTATTCGTTATCTTCACGACAAAGATTTACCAGAAGAAGTTCCACATCAACGTGAACTGTACATCATTGTGCATTTCGCTTAAAATAACTCAGTGAACGCTGACTGTACTTATGTCAATAGGCAGCGTGCAACGTAGGAGCAATACATAAATTTATGATAATAACTAAGACACGTGGCTTGTGAATGCTACGAATTCAAATGCATATAAACTGTTACGCGACAATTTACAAACAAACATTGTTTAAAGCTGGGGGGGGGGGAGGAATTTCCAAAACCCCAGGCGCCAGAATAGAAAATTCCATACTGTAAACGCAAAAAAGTTAAAAGCCACGGTATAAAATTTCGACGCACGGGTGACCTGACACCTGGCAATTATACACCCCCGCTGTAAAGGAGTTTCCAAACGACATAACCTATTTTATGCCAGTTTGAGTGGTGTCCTGCGCGCTCATAACACTTCTTGCAAATTTATGCAGTCTTAGTATAACTCGTAATGATGAAGGAGTGTCACGGCATGTCGAAGTAGGCGTATTACCACGTGCTCTACGTGACCTAATTTTTACACAACTTCTGTAAGAAGCTGATGTGTGCACAGTGCATCTGACAGTACTCCGACACATGCCGGTACGTGAGTTCTACTGGCAGGGCCTGCTCCTAATTAACCGAAATCTCTTCCTTCGGTTTATTGCCGGCCTGAATGGGGCCTTCAATTTTCATTTTCATTTGGCATGAGACTAATATTAAACCGCCTGACTCCAGCAAGTAGATGCTTTATTGAGAAGCTCACAGTTGCTCAGCTGGGTAAGAAATTCACGACTTTTTATGACATCCAAAGATTCATTACGGTGTTCGGTAGGACAAGGCTGTCACTATTGGCAATGCTGAGCTATATCTATTAACCCAAGACCTATTTCGTTGGGGTCCGAATTAATTACGAGTATGCTATCCACAAACAGATATATTGTTTTTGTTTTGTATGGGTGTGAAACTTGGTCGCTGACAATGAGGGAAGAACGCAGGCTGAGGGTGGAGAATAGGGTGCTGAGGAGAATATATTTGCCTAGGAGCGACGACGTAACAGCCGAGTGGAGGAACCTGCATAATGAGGAGCTAAATGATCTGTACTCCTCACCCAATATGGTTGGGGTGGTAAAATCGAGAAGAATGAGATGGGCGGGACATGTAGCGTGTATTGTGGAGCGGAGAGGCGTATACAGGGTTTTGGTGGGGAAACCTGAGGGGAAGAGACCATTTGGGAGACCCAGACGTAGACGGGAGGATAATATTAAGATGTATTTTCAGGAAGTAGGATGTGGAGGTATGGACTGGATCGAGCTGGCTCAGGATAGGTACAGGTGACGGGCACTTGTGTATGCGGTAATAAATCTTCGGGTTCCATAAAATGCGGGGAATTTCTTGACTAGCTGAAAACCGGTTAGCTTCGGAAGGAGTAAGTAAGTAAATAAGTAAGTAAGTAAGTAAGTAAGAAATTAAGTAAGAAAAACATACTGTTCGTCAATCAGGCCTGTAGTCTCAGGTCTCATGATTTTCTGAAGCTATATTTTTATGTATGTAACTATTTCGTGCCTCCCCCACGCGTGTAGTTTACCTGTTTCCAGTGCAGCGCACTAACTCTAATTTGTCAATCCCAAGTGTTCGATACAGAGTACATATTATTGAGGGCCCCATTATGAAATTTCCTATAGTTTCTACTTTATCATTCGTTTTGTTTTAAAATATTATCCTCATCACCCACTAAAAATTCGTGTCTGCTTTAAATGGATTTACTTAATTTAACGTTAGCCATCCCGATGTGTTTATCTATATATATAAAGTACAACGTGTCAGTCAAAAACACCACAGTTTTATTACATAAAAAACTATTTTAGGGCGACATGTTTCGACTCTTTCTGAGTCATCTTCAGGCTCTCTAGGGTACAGATCCAAGATTAAGAAAGTTCAGAGTGCATTCTGGGATCCCAAACGCTTACAATAGATAGTAAAATTATTTTATCAGCATACCAACTAACGCACATACATAAAATTTCACATTAAAACATTTAAAATCGCTCAATGTTTCGATCCTAAGATCATCTTCAGGGAGCTACACTGTTCCTTGCTAAAGTCACATTTTAAGTGTTTTAATGTGAAATTTTATGTATGTACATTAGTTGGTATGCTAATAAAATGACTCCACGAAATGCACGGTGTAACAATAGAGATAGATAGTATAATTGTTGCAAAAGTACATATGTCAGTAGATTTTACTATATATACAACAGATTATAGTTTAAAACTTAAAACGATAAAATTTCATACGATTGTGTTATATGAAGGTATCTGTATATATATATATATGAACTAGTTATTATACAGTACGGTGACATCTAACAGAGATGTGCGTATTGGGGATGATTAACTGTAGTCAGACCTTGAATTGAATTATTAAGGTACCATGGAATGGTTCCACGTTGAATTGGTCAATAGTTTTTATATATTATGATAGAAGAAGGAAAAAATAGGTTAGATGTAATAAATGCAGGGTGTTATTCAGTCAAGCTGGGCTGTTGTGGTTTTTGACTGATACGTTACGCTTTATATGGATTTACTTCATCATCATCATCATCATGTTCCTGAAGGTTTAGGCGTGTTTCCTGTTTCTTGTTCCTCAAGATGAAGTTGGTCCCTCCATTCTTTTCTCGGTCGTCCTATGTTCCTTCGTCCTTTTGGTTTACATTGTAGTGCTTGTTTTGGTAGTCTGTTTGTGTCCATCCTCTGTACAAGATATAGATTTACTTAATTTTGCAACACAGGATATAAAGACGGACCTATCAAAAATGGCATGGTGAAGTTCGTTTCCGAGAATGAATGAACTAACGAACGAAACGGTAAAGAAATACACGTCTAAATACAGTATTAACTGAATACATTAGGCACTGCAACTTGTAACAAGAACTTGATGACAAAAGTGGACATATTTTCGCAGAGTTTTAATTACTACACCCCTCAGACTAATTAAGGTTTTAAAATCCAGAGGCTTCCACCAGGTTGAACATTAAAAAATTCTGCATTCTGCCCACAGAACGAGAATAAACAACAACTCTTACCCTATATAGCATTAACTGACTTGTTTCTATAACCTCGACACGTGTTCCCTGCGCGGTACGAACCGGGCATTTAAGTAAAAAGGATCATTTCCCGTCCTTAATGTTCAGTTCGTTTAAAAGTGAAGCAATGAACTGAATTGCTAAAATAACATGAGTGATATTTTCTAACATAATCGGAACATGGATCATTCTGTGGAGAGATCAAACACAAACTTACATATCCGAACCTGAAGGCCAGGTGTGCCGTCAAGTAAGGCAATTTTCCCGGCAAATGCCAGACAACGTATGGTCGATGTCTGTGTGTACAGGTATTACGGTAATCATGAACTTTCGAACTAAGAGAAGTGAAGTCACCGTTTTCCTGTCCCGTCATTTTGCATTGGGATACAGGAAATTAGTACGCTAGTACGCTTTGGAAGGCCGCTGAAACCCTAACAAGTGAACAATTTTAACTTGACTCAAGCGGACTCTGTCGATAATCTCGTAAAGAATAAAATCGCATCTTTCTGGAAAAAATCTGCCTACTTATTTCCATTATGGAAATCTCAAATCGTGTTCACAAACAATGGCACTTTTATATACTCTGGTCATGGGGAAGCAACGCAGTCACAACTCCTGAAGTGTCGCGTTCCTGTATGCAATAGGAGACGGCTTACGACTGAAATGCCACGGTGTGCACGTTACTCACTCACAGAGGACACAATTATAATAAAGTTTGTGTGTTGCCCCGCAAGTTGTCAGTCGGCCTTAAACATATGTATCTGCATTTGTAACAAACTCCTCGTTGTATCTTCAACGGTTATTCCCCACAAATACAACCAGTAAAGGCACTGGTCCATAAACAACTTTAACAAATCAAAATTCTATTGCGGAAGAAATTAAGAGCAGACTGAGGCCAGGAAATGCTTGCTATCATTCGGTGCAAAATATTTTGTCTTCCAGGTTGCTATCCAAAAATTTAAAGATCAAGATATATAGAACTACAACTTTGCTTGTTGTTTTGTATGGGTGTGAAACTTGGTCCTTGAAATTGCGGGGGAAAAGGATGCTGAGGGTGTTTCAGAACATGGTGTTGAGGAGAATATTTGGACCTAGGAGGGACGAGGTAACGGGGAAATGGAGGAGATTGCATAACGAGGAGCTAAATGATTTGTACTCCTCACCCAATATTGTACGGGTGATAAAATCGAGAAGAATGATATGGGCTGGACATGTGGCGCGTATGGGTGAGGAGAGGAGGATGTATAGGGTCTTGGTGGGGAAGCCGGAGGGAAAGAGGCCACTGGCGAGACCTAGGCGTAGATGGGTGGATAATATTAGGATTGATCTCCAGGAGGTGGGATGTGGGTATATGGACTGGATTGGGCTGGCCCAAAATAGAGAGGTGGCGGACGCTTGTGAATGCGGTAATGAACCTTCGGGTTCCGTGAAATGAGGGGAATTTCTTGACTAGCTGCAAACCAGTTAGCTTCTCAAGAAGGACTCTGCACCGTGGAGTAAGTAAGTAAGTAAGTAAGTAAGTAAAGGCACTGGCCCATAAAGAACGTAAGAAAACTTGTGAAGTTCATGTTTCATGGCTGAGAGCCGGGAAAAAATGTTATTATAAATCGCTCTATGCAGTAATTTTAGAACACCGAATGGTTTATATAATACGTAGGAGTGACAGTTAAATATAATTACAGAGTTTGACCTTCTTTCTTTTATTTTTAATCCTAGATTATTCACTGTTCGCCTCCTCTGCTTTACGCCGTCTCTCATTTTCTTTTATCTTTTACCTGTATATTTCCATCGTTGTTTCTTTATTTCCTCTTGGCTTTCACATTAATATTTCGCACTTTATTCTCAACCTCCCCTTCTTTTTACCCCTACTTTATTCTTAGCTCGTGACGCTGTCAGTCTTCAGCTCTTCCGTTAACCTCAGTACTTGCAAAAATATGTTATGATGCAATTAAAATAGAAACTGCATACCACGCGGTGAAAGAGGATACTGTATATTGGTTTTTACAGTACACGATCGTTGTAATTTATGCTTCTCGCAAAGATTCATACAACTGGGGTCGTAGCTATAATTGGAAAGTTTTAATGTAATTTTTAACAGACGCTGTAAAGCAATAGAAACTCGAGAGACGGCAGTGATAGGGGTCGGATTTCATGTTCAACAATATTCTTTCTTTTACAGTCTGCAACATAACTCTAGTTGAACGTAAACTGTACAGACAAAAGCAAAACATCGCAAGAAACACCGTCCTAAACTCTGTCTGAATAGCAACGGTAGTTTCGTTGCGGATGCAGTCTATCTGTCCATCCGTCTGTTCCTTTCGGCTGGTAAGGGAAGGGAATGGTAACAGCTGAAGTGGGGATAACAAAGCCACAAGAATGCATGGAATTGGAAGCCTGCACTTAATTGGAGGAAGAAGTGGGAACATTCCGCAATTTTGGTTGCAAGAAATAAACAAAGGAGCCATAGTAGTGTCATATTTCAAGTCGGTATAATTGGCATGACAGTCACGGAACAGTCACTAGCGCATCAGCGACATGTTTCGTGTAGTGTGAATATTAGAGACTAAGAGTGTATGTTTACGTTTACAGGAAAAAAGCTTTTATGGAAGAACGGTGAAAATAATATGAAGATGATTTTCATAATTTGTATTCTTCTATTAGCACGGTTACGAACGTAAAACGAAAAAGCACTATTACCTGGAAGGTAAAGGTAAAGGTAAAGCAGTCCCTTTACAGGCCTGGAGTGGCCCAGAGGGTTCCAGGAATTTAAGGTTCCCATATTTCTTGACAACGGCACAGGATGGTGGTAGGTTGTCAGCCTTACGCACCGGCCGCCTTTACCCCAGGAAATAATCCTGGTATTCATTTCTGTTAGAGGCTGAGTCGACCCACGGCCACAGTGCGATCGGAAGGATTTTATGTCAATGAAAAGTTCAGTGACTCTAGCTGGGATCGAGCCAGCGACCTTCCGATTTGTAGCACAGCACCTTAACCATTGTGCTACCGCGGTCCCCGAAAGGTGCAAATAGCATTCATATTGAACGAGGCAAAACACCAAATATTTTAAGAAAAACCTCAAACGATGGGACATTTGAGTGTGTAAGCTAACGTAGACAAATCCGTCAAGGAGGTGCAATGGAACAGCAGCTTGTAAACTTTCAGTACAGTTACACGTTCTGATGAATTCAGTATCAATTGAAATCTATTGTTTATTAAACAAATAACAGAGAAATGGACGAACTTCATGCTATGGATATACAATATTCGGTATAATCATGTACAGTACCAACGAAGGAGGGGGGGGGGAAGCCAGTACAAATTACCGGGGCCCAGCTGACCGGAAGTGTGCTCGGGGCCTGACTATATTGTATATGTTTTCGTTTTCGGTAGTATCATTAATTGTCATTTGTACAAATTACCCTTTCAGTCCAAACTCAAGAAACTCTGCACCTGACAGTAAGAGCAGGACATATTTGTTGCCAGTCCCCGCATCCCCCAACCACCACTTTAATTCCTCAGAGGACACCGCCTTTACGGAGGTCCATGTTGGGCCAAGTGCAGAGGACTGCATGCTTGAGGCAAAACGGGGCGCTATACTGGCGATAGCCGCGGGTCATCCAAAACGGACAGGCCTCAGCAGAAGAGCCAGATGGAACATGACCCTAGGGGAGTACACCGCGATATAAACTCCTGGTCTTCCGCGATGGGGGTTGCACACAGGACTAACAAAAGCAACCCGTAAAACACTACCTATCCAAAACCCCGATTAAAAAAAAAAATAAAAAAAAATAAAAAAATAAAAAAAAAGAGGAGGGGCCATGGCAAGGGAACGGACCAAAAAGCCCCACGAATACGAATAAATGTGCCCTTCATGGACACGCTGTTGCTGTTTCGGAACGGCTTGACTATCAGCACGCAGACAAAGATAATATTAAAAATATAAACGAAGTACTACACCGCCAGAAGTTGATTCATTCCGAGTCAGAAATCTTACGCGTTTCGGCTAGACACTACCATCAGGGATCATATATCCTTGGGACACGCGTTCTTGTGGGATTTTACGTAGCGTATGTTGGTAGTTTGTTAACGATGTTTCGGGAAAATTTATCGATCGCATCTTTAAGGTTCAAGCAAGCAGTACTGTTTGACCATTAAAGATGCGACCAACGGGTTTTCCCGAAACGTTCCTGACAAACTGCCACTCTACGCTGCGTAAAATACCATAGGAGGACAGATCGCGTCTAAACTGCGGTAGAAGTCCGAAATAAAGCATCACATAACTTCGTGTGAAGGACGGCGAAAGGCCAAGAAACCAAGTTAAAAGAAACCGAAAATTAGAATATATTTTGCCACAATCGTAATTACAGCCACTTCATAGATCTATGTAGCCGCCACCGATGTACCAACGCGCCAGGAACGCTTGGGACACCCCTATCTCTCCACTCAGCACGTATAAACACCTCCTTATTTTTCGCCTGATATTGGGCGTACTACTTATATATTACAAACTAGCTTAATGTACCAATTGTACGACTAGATATTACTTAATTATATACACCCATTCTTATACTCTACTTAGAAGAGGTACTTTTAGCTCAATATGTATAATCCACCCGACAACGAGATCTATACTATAGTATACTATACATATACTATGTTCATACTATGTATAGTTTTCCTGCACATACTTTTTTGTGACCTGAATATGGCCCACAGTAGCCGAAACATGTCGTCGTCAGCATAATAAATAGGATACAAGACAGTTGTGTTTTGACGTACCCCACTCCCTCCCTAGAATGTAAATTTTATTATGAATGCCGTCAATTACATATGAGGTGAAAAAAAAGTACTTAAACGTTGTGACATAATTATTAACAACAGAGGGGTGCATTTATACTATCAAATGAACGCATCACGATATGAATGTTTATTAGTCATATCATGCATGAATGGCTGTGTAATGAAACATGGGCCATCAGCTGTTGTGTATCTGCGATGTACATCAGTTAGCTACTGCCAAATACCAAATTAATACCTACAGTGTAGACCTACTGTATTTTTAAATGACCAAAATTTCAAAATTTAGAGGACAAACGTCACAAAATATAACTACAGTGTATTATTATTATTATTATTATTATTATTATTACTACTACTACTACTACTATTAACTGCAATTGGGTTGTTACCCGGTGGCAGTATGTACTTGTCTAACACAACTTTATTTGACGGTAGAGGTATATCTAGTATTTACTTCATAAGGTACAAATACATGTTTCGGCGCTTGACAATGGCCATCTTCAGGTTGTACATGAAATACTTGGTAAGCAGTTATACGAGATTATTATGAGCTGTTTACAGTGGGGAGGTAGGACGTGAGGTGTGCACGAATCTCGTACGTGTCATGGAGGTTGGGAGGTGTGGGTACATGGGGTTTCTGCTATTATATGTATGTCTAAGTTAATAAGAGTTATGTCTGTGGTATCACATTATGTGTGTTCTAGAAATTATATATATATATATATATATATATATATACACACACACATATATATACTTATACATACACAATGCGCAATACTATACAAAAATATGGTTTTTGTAGTTACAGATATAGGTTCATTACTCTATTCAAGTTGTTATTATATTTTACTGTTACAATAAATTAGGTTAAACACTCCATAATTTATCTGTTCAACTTCACAAAGTAAAACTAATATAGGTCGGCATAAAAAGCAAGGTGGGTAAGGGAAGTAAAATTAAAGAATAATAATAGGGGTACATACATACATACACGTACAGAAACTGAAATAAAGTAAGGTAAACTTATGGTCACAAAATATAGACAGATCGTCAAAATAAAAGATCTAAGAAGACTCGAATATGCGGCAACATCTTGTGAGAACCTCACAACGTGGCCTAAAAGAAGTCTGCTAAAAGGTCACACATAAAGACCTTCAAGTTATGAGGCAGTTCTGTCCATCAAGGATAAAGCTAATATTTTCTCAGCTACCAAATATACCGAAGGTAAAACAACACGAAAGGTGCAGAGCGGAGTAATAGGGAGATGTGATATCTCAGACTCGGGTAGCAGAAAACTCCATGAAATAAAAACAGCCGCCGGGACGTTTCGTAGGGGTTCGTGTATTGGTGAGGGCAGGCAGTGTTGAAGGTGAGGAACAGGCATATCACTGGAAGGTGTGAATTATAGCTCACGCTTTGTTATTACTTCTGTCTGCAGACATCTCAGCCTGTCTGTCCACGTTTTCTAATTGAATTCTAGCTACAGAGGAAAGATGCCCATACCGAAGAAGCTTCAGCGAACCTATTACAGGAACGAAGCGGCAAAAATTCTTAGCGATGCTGCCTGCTTTTTAACAAACCCAAGTTTCTCGGTGTTTAAAAATAAGAAAACAGTTACGTTGTTCATCACCCTTAACATAATTGTGGTCTTCTTAGTAAATGACCAACTTAATGCACAAATTCTTGTTTCATAATAAGTTAACTATATTCCTCTAAGTGTTTCGGGCACTGTTGTGCTCATCATCACACTCTGTACGTGGCCGTCCGGTACACTAAAAAATTATCTGAATTTCTTACTGTTTTCAAATAACTAAGCTATTAATAACTAAGCTATTAAATAATTATACACCAATTATAATTATCTTTATGTACCTTAAACATTCCACTACATACTGCGGCCTTTACTCATTATCAGTGTTCCCAATACTGTGCGGGTGATAACATCAAGAAGAATGGGATGGGCTGGGCATGTAGCGCGTATGGGTGAGGAGAGGGGGGTGTATAGGTTGTTGGTGGGGAAACAGGAGGGAAGGAGACCACTGTGGAGACCTAGGCGTAGATGGGTGGATAATATTAGGATGGATCTCCAGGAGGTGGGATGTGGGTATATGGACTGGATTGGGCTGGCCCAGGATAGAGACAGGT
>Ga0123354_10015102_pt1 | contig 12042 bp, 10 predicted proteins | sample TergutLab28metaG_2_FD_97872 | JGI IMG/M metagenome (GOLD analysis project Ga0123354, IMG submission 97872) | Labiotermes labralis P4 segment gut microbial communities from Petit-Saut dam, French Guiana - Lab288 P4 | ecosystem: Host-associated > Arthropoda: Insects > Digestive system > Gut ... | reverse complement strand
CACTGTACTGAAACTTTTCTTGAACTGAAATATCTCTGATTTATTCGCAACAGTGCAGATTATTTAATTGTTTCATCACCTTCGGTTCATAATTTATAAACGTTTATAGGCAACCACACGCAACTATTTAAAGGGCTGTCTAATATAAACACCGTACCGGGGGCACGAAGACTAAATTAAATGCCTTACAATAAAGGTTAAAGTACAAAAAATTAAGAACATTTTACTATATGAAATGAAATTTCTTGTACCAAATTACAGCTGCCTCCAGAACCCCTGACTAGGTGGCTACCGCCCACAGATCCCCGTTCTCTCTGTCCTCAACTGAATTTGTTGAACCCCCCCCAAACAAAATTCCTGGGTATGCCACTGATTCAGTAGAAATGCATAGTGCCTACACGCAGGAATTAATTTAAAACTTTTATAATTCTCAATTTGTTTTACTTACGTTTCTGTTTCAGGCCTGATGTATGCACAGGAAATTTCAGCGTAAAGATTTGTGAAGTTATGCCTTTGCCTGATAGTGTCAGAAACACCATCTTACATCACACGCACACCATACTTTCTCAAAACTTCATTAACAACTCTTTTCTTCACACCAATCGCAGTTCACACGCGACATTTTAGCTGCGTCCCCGTCACGAACCGAGACTGACCAAACTTTGTTGAGTGCTGTTGAGTCTACCGACTTGCGTCATCATTTCCAGCATATTTTACGAAAGGGAATCGAGTCTACATATTTTCTTAGTCCGTCAAGGAAAGAGTAACTAAAACAGAGATATTTCAGCGGTTGTCTAAAAATGCATAAAATTCCATTGCCTAAATAAATTATGCAGTCGCTTGACGCCCTGGCTTCTTCACTCTTGCTGTCCCAAATCATTTCAGATATCTGGTTTGGGGACAGGAACCTAGCTGTCTTACGCACAGACATTGCAGAGTGCTGACTCAGAAATTAACATTCAGTCCAGCTTTTTATTATGAAGTTGGAACAAGCAGTAACGCATTGAAATGCCATACTATTTCAGCTGGTTTATCGCTCTAATATTTACAGATCAGTCTGTTTATTTCTATATATCAAACTGCAGTTGGAATTGTAACCCCAGCGGAATTTGCGAATGAAGCTTTCCACTTGTAGTAAGTTAGGGGAAAATCATTATCTCACTGAACTGCCAGGAATTACCTATATTTATTTGTACAGGCGAATTTATGCATCCTGTTTATCTTAGATTTCAAACCATCCTTCTTGAATAGAGCAGAAACTGAACTCAAATGTAACACTGGCATTTGAGAAAATTTGGCATTGTCATTTTTATCATATACAGACAGGTGGTACTTATTCCCTTTTAGCAGTAATATATCCTGCAATGGTCGAAATAAAGTGTGTCTGTGTTTTGGCTACAGCATCACGAACTGTAAATTATATTGCTGAATGACATTCGGTTGGAGTAAAGCGGGATACACAGTAAGAATATTCTTATACGAAGCACGAATGAAGGAAGAGAGTTATTGTAACAGCAACGCTTGGCAGAGTAAATGAGGCTTCACAGTGAAATGTGTGTGGTCTAAGTGCTGGACGAAACGAAATGCGATCAGTGCAAAACGATTCGTAGGAAGGAAATGAGTCTGTTGCTTAGCTTAACAACAAACAGACTAGGTTTCGAACGTTACAGGGTGGCTGGAAAATGCTGTTCACGACGTGCATATGTACATAATTTGGTAAAGTGGCCGGAGCGTCAATCTGACCACAAAATATCATATAATGTGGAGATAATGTGTGGGGGCTATAATTCTAAGACTGTACATGACTGTGCGGAGCATTTAAATGGCCGCAGTGCACCCATTTGGTGCATTTGTAGGATGCCGATTTAAAAGGATCGAGTGCATTCGTCGGATAAAGGTTAATTTGCAGCAATAAACCCATCACAATCATGACGATGTGAATCTGTTGCAAATGTAGAACACCTGTTTGGTTCCAAGAAGTTATGAAATACCAGTATAAAATTACTTCCAAAGTATAGATATCATGAAAATTTATTTTAATAATAATAATAATAATAATTTTACAAAACCGTATTTTATACACTGAAGTTGTGTAGCATTAAAGCAATGAACCCCTCTTGACAAAAGACAGAGCTTTCACTGAGCTAAGAATTAATCTGCACAGTAGCAGGAGAGTGGGGGAAGCTGACTAGCCAACCACTTGTTCTTATCCTGATTGGTCAGAATAATGGTATTAAAATGGTGAACATGTGAGGTCAAAATCGCAAACACAAACTCTTGAGGCTGTACTCCAGTTTGTCTATATAAAACAAACTTTAGAAGATCTTTGGTTTCCTTTTATCTTGTTAAAGGTTTGGTAAATTCAGTGAGCCATCGACTGACTATGTATCCCGGGTGAGTGTCATTCGAGCAACAACAGACTCCCCAATGTCACCCCCTCCCATATCCATGACCACACCCCCTTCTGTTCCATCCAGGTCCTCTCTTCTCCGTTCTGGACCCATTGCTGGTGGAAGCATCTATTCTGGACCAAGAACAGTTTTGGACATTTGGATCAGTCGGACCAGTGCAGAACAACGATCCCGTGAAATGAGGCAGGAGTTTGCTGGCAGACTTACTGGAGAAGCTACAGCAGGAGGTGGTAGCATTGCCAAATTGTATCCGAACCTCAAGGATGGCGATCGTGGGGGCAGGGAGATCCACCTTGATGGGTAGGCCACATCTGACCTGATTGATGCCTGTCTGCCTGCCTGTTGTTTTTCAGTGTATGTGTTAACAAATTTGAGTTGCTAGCAATGCTTTACTAATTTTGTTGTGGTTTAGTTTTACCCTACTTTACAGTTAATTCATTTTGATAATTCCTACCCTAACATAGTGAGAACATCACAATTGATGACCATCAGTTTAAAAATTGCATGTTCAGTGTTCCTGCAGAACAGAGGTCCCTGAATTTTTCAGCTGGCTTTTTGTGGCCATTCTTTGCATATGCGTAAGTCATTTGAGGGTTAGCTGATGATATCTGCTGTATAAAATGATGGTTTATGCTGTCCTCCATATTTATAATTGTTGGAATGGGCTGGCACAGGAAGTATTGACACTTATGTTTGTTGTTGTGAGATGACACGGGGCATGCTGTGTGTTGTTACCTTTGTTGGAGTTGCTGGCAAGTCTTTAATGTTCCTGCGTAAGTTTGCCTTTCACCACTGTTCTTATTCATAGCAACAGTCTTATTAGTAAGTCATTGCATTTAGTATACATAAATTTGTGTTCCATTTTATTTTCATTATATTTACATTTTAGACTGCTTCAAAACATTGTGCTGCATCCATTATAATGCAGTTTCAATATTCTAGTGTTTTACAGTAATATATATGAACACCTTACACTTTATTCTATCCTTTATGTATAACTGACTGATCCCTCTGTAGACAAGTTCTATACACAGGTCACCAAAATATTGTAACAAATAAGCCCATGGGTTCAACAAATCCCACAGCACTTTTTGTCACTACAGTTCAAACAATTAAAACAGCCAGGAAAATCACAAGAATTTCAAGAATCACTTTCAAGAGAATACCCTGCACTTGTACATTCAGTACTCTGGGCTCATATCCCTATCTACAGTTTGTCTTGAGTTTTTGTTGCCTACTGATGCTCACAGCATTGACACTGGTCTCAAACACAGTACTCCACAGATTCACTTCTCCACTCCCTCCGCACTGTGCAGTTCCGCAGTTACAATCCCCCTTCACTGCACCATCCACACAGACTCGCTGTGGCATGACTGTCCATCTCTTGCTGTCCACTGGCATTATATACCGCTTATTGCATTTCTTGAATATTCTCCTCTGTTCCAGTCAGTGCTGGATATCCCTGTCTAGAAATTTCTGTCTTACCTGCAGCCTTGATGTCAGAGGTTTTGCGGGTCACCACAGTACTAGGTTCTCTTGCCCGCTGTTACAATATTTCCCAGAAAATGTTTTGTCACCTCCAACTGAATTTTGTTTTGAAAATTGCATTCATGATGTATTTGAAAAACATAAACTTATGTAACGTTTCACAAATATTTAAGTGGAGGGATGCATGCATGCAGCTTTTGTTTACTATTTCGCTGAATATGACAGCTTATCACATCCCACTGACAGCTGTCTTGTTCAGGTCAGCAGTAAAGGAAATGCTGTTCATAATGCTAGCTGTCGCTCACTCAATGTGTCACCAATAGACAGACTACATCATATCTGGCCAGTATTTTATGCCATCTTGTATGTGTAAACTTCATACTTTTCCTTGAAAATGGTGACAATCCAGTGTTCTCATATTCAGATTTACTGAAATCACCTGTTTTTCTCTAAATGAGAGAGAGTTCTTGCCTTCTTGTATAGCACCAGTTTTCGTTACAAACAGTAATTACTGACAAACATTTCTGTATTATGACAATGTAGCTTTGTTGTACAATAACTGGCCACATTACTTTTTGATATGAGATTTGGCATTCACACAGTGGTATTGCTGATGAGTCCAGACTTTGGGGATATGACACTGGGCTGTTGGGTATGTAGATCCTCACATTTCAAAATATCTTGATGTGTTCCTCTTCAGAGTCAAGCAGTCCTTGTACGCATCAGGAACTACACGCTAACAACACAGTGTCATGCCCCACATGACAGGAATCTCCACCTTTACTTGTTCAACCCACATAGAATTTTGTAGCTCATATTTCATGCATGACTTTTTAGCACTTCCCTGAATCTGTCCATGGACCTTCACAGTCATTCCTATGAAACACACAGCAACAGTCAGCAGAGCAAATCAAGAAACACAAACTGTGGGAATCAGAACATTCTGTTGCAGAGTGCATGTGCAGTTGTTCTTTATAGAACTTAATTCATGCATGTCATTTAAATATAATTTTTGTAAACCTTCCCAGTCACAGTAAGGAAAACTACCTGTGCCACTCCTCTGTCTAGCAGTGGGTTTGTAACTTCCATAACAGAAAATTAATTGAAGAATTTATGGCATACAGTGTGAACATAGAGTCTTTCCCTGATTACAAACATTTATTACAAGAAAACTATGTGGAATACAAACATATATTTTTACCATTACTTAAGTTAGTTTCTAAAATTTTATGTCATGTGTTTATTGTAACATTTGGTTTTTGGATGCAGCATTTCCAAACAGGTGGACTGGGAGAGATGGTCCGACACCCTGGCCACCACGATCGCCAGATATCACCCCCTTGACTTCTTTTTATGGGGGTATGTTAAGGGCAAAGTGTTTTTGACACCAGTTCCAGATATTACAAATTTGAAGGCAAGAATAACAGACACTTTTGCCACAATAACTGAAGACATATTGGAGAGCACATGGAGAGAAATTGATTATCGATTAGACATCTCCGTGCAACAAAAGGAGCACATGTTGAAGTGTACTAATGTGTTGTAAAAAAACTTGAGTTACATTTTGAAAAAAAATATGTTTGTATTCCACATACAGTAGTTTTCTTGTAATAAATTTTTGTAATCAGGGAAAGACTTAATGCTCACCCTGTATAATGGTTCTTTAAATAGTTTTGTGTTCTTCTGGGTTTGTGAGGTGATTAGAGACCATATTACTTGCTAGGCGATGGTCTAGGAATGAAGGGAGAAAAGGAGAAACACTGCATTTGCATCACCATTTCAAAATTGCCCACCAATGTACTCCCAGTGGGGCAAATGTTTCTGAAAGGGTATAATGCTGTCCTGACATACCAAGGTGAGCTTAGCAGCAACCACGCTGTGCCAACTACAGCTGTGCACAGTGCTGGGGAGCTCAGCTAGCAAGTAATCTGGTCAAGTGGGTCTCACTGCAGCATTGTGCCAGCTTCTTTGTTCATTAAACAGCTGAGAATATACCTCAAATGGAAAGAAACAAGTAATGATATGGAATTTTGGTGATTAAAACTTCATGGTTAGCAGTGACTGGATACTTTAGAGATGACCAGATATTACCACAGACTGTACAAGGTCAATTCTAATGATCTGCTTAACTTATGGTTCGGTAATTGTGATTTTGAAACATTGAGCTGTGTTAGTAAGTTGATATACAGGGTGTTTCAGGAGGAATAGTAAATATTTTAGGAGGTGGTAGTATGGAGTATTCCAAGTAAAATTTCATATAAACATGTGTCCAATTTTCAATGGGTGTGAAGATACAGCTGTTTGAAGTTGGCACGTACAGACCCGAAGCGCACACAAGTCTGAAACAGACGACAGGCGCTTAGAACTCTGAATAACATGTGACTGCAGTTGTAACCTGCATTTGTAACTTGATGCTGTTTGGTATTGTTTGGTAGTGTTTCTAACAACGCCGCACGTCTTTACACATGCAGAATATGCCGATATGGTATTTGTTTACGGGTTTTGTAATGGAAATGCTCTTGCTGCGTGTAGAGAATACAGTCTACAGTTTCCTAACCACAGAGTACCAGATTCAAGAGTGTTTGCTAGTGTTTACAACAAACTGCGTGAGACTGGTGCACTTCCCAGCAGTCACATTTCTTCTGAACGTGCAAACGACAAAATGTGGATGAAGTAGAAAGCATTCTTCAGTCAGTAGAACATAGTCCAACAACAAGCACACAAAGAGTTTCTACACGTGTCCGTGTTTCACGTACACGTGTATGGTGAACTTTACATCAGCACAGCCTGTATCCTTTTCATCTACAGATGATGCAACACCTTAAAGAAGGAGATGAAGCTAGATGAATGGATTTGTGTTAGTGGGCAATTGCTAATCGCAGATTAATTCCATTCATACTGTTCACCGATGAAGCTAGTTTCACTCGTGACGGTATAAACAACACCCATAACTTACATAGGTAGTCCGACAAAAATCCACGTGCCACTGCAGAAAGAAATTCTCAACATCGCTTCTCTGTAAATGTGTGGTGCAGTTTGCTCGACAATCAGTTGATTGGGCCTGGTGTGTTACCGAATCGTTTTACAGGGTGCACGTATGTAGACTTTCTGCAAAACGAGCTTCCACTCTTATTGGAGGAGGTTCCTTTGGCTAAAAGGATGCATATGATCTTCCAGCATGACGGAGCCCCCCCTGCACATTATAACTGACTGGTGACACATCATCTAAATCTAACATTCCCCAAACAATGGATCGGCTGCAGTGGTCACATTGAGTGGCCACGAAGTTCCCAGACCTAACTCCTTTAGATTTTTCTCTGTGGAGATGGATGAAAAGTGAATTCTACAAAGAAAAAGTAAACACAAAAGATGAATTGGTCGCTCGCATTATGAATACTGCTGCCCTCATAAAGCAAGAATGCCAAGACGACCTCAGGAGAGCTACACATATTATTGCCAAGAGGGTTGAAAAGTGCATTGAAGTCATTGGGTTTATGAACACTTACTTTGAACTGTTGCAGTTTATTGAGATCATTTACATAATCAATAAATGCAATCAATACGTCTTTCCTTCATACCTTCTCTAAGGCTTTTTATGCATAACATTCAAACAGCTGTATCTCCACACCCATTGAAAATTGGACACATGTTTATATGAACTTATTTACTCAGAATAGTCCATACTATCACCTCCTAAAATATTTACTATTCCTCCTGAAATGCCCTGTATATTTGTATATAATTTCAACTTGTGTAGACCCACGTTACCAGACTGTTTTATAATTCATCTTCGAATACTCCTACCATATTTAGTACTTCCTATGAATTTTATGCATTACATAAAGTGAATTTATAAATATTGCCATATCAGAGTTCACTTTCCTAGTCACGATATATCAGAAAATTCCAGTGGTCATGTTGAACATAAGTCTTCTGGGATGTGATCAGTTTGTTGGATGAGTCTCTGCCAGCATTCCACAGTATCAAAGTGTCTACTTGAAGTCACTACATTCCTTTCCTACTCAGTCTACAACACCGCATCCCATCCCAGAGGACTATGAAAACCTAAGAACTCACAGTTGCACTGTTATTACATTATACTCAAATGATACATATTTTTTAAACAGTGAACTGTTTTAACCTGTACTACTTTATTTCAAACTTGTTTCCCTATGGTATTTCTTTAGCAAAGTACAGTCCATATAAATTCATTGCTACAGAATGAGACATCAGCCTTCCAGTAGCATATTGTTGTTTGTAATATAGTCATTAAGGCCAGTGAAGAAAGCAAGTGTACAAAAATACGCATGGCCGATCGAGATTTCTGTTTGAGTCTGCCAGTTTGTAGTCATGCAGGTACCAGTGTCATGGAGCAACATATGCCTCCCATCATCAGTGCAAAATTCTTAAATATGGAAGCATATGTTCTGAAATGCCACTAACCCAGATGACTTCAGTCCAGTTCACCTCAGATCGCATATTTTTTATGATTTATTTTGTTACAAGTCACAAATAGCAATTATAGTTAATTCAAATATATTGACAGAGAAGTCAAACTGATACAAAAGTAATATTCCTTATTATACGTTTAACCAACGGGAACCAGGGTAGCTCATTTGGTATAGGTTTTCGGCAATGGGCTGAGTCTGGAATTTGATTCCTGGGAGGGGCAAGAAATATTTTCCTGCACCATATGTTCAGCCTAGCTTAGGGTCTGTTCAATAGGAACAGGGATAAAGCATTCAGAGCACAAAAAAGATTACTTACTTCTGTCTAGTGCTGAGGTAAATAAGTGGAGCTGTACTGCTGCCCCCCCCCCCCCATCTTTATGGTGTGAACAGGGGCAACTTTACCTTTTTGTATCTAGCTAAGTGCTGTGTCAAACTTATGTGACTACTGGAAACTAAATTCCAGATATGGCTGCTACTCTGTCCTACCACACAGAAGGGGCAGTGATAAATGGCTGGTGAAAACAGTGTTCTCATTGTAAACAGTAAACTGAAGAGTTGTGCAGTATGTTCCTTAAGAACATTGGTACCAACTTAACAGACTACAGTCTGAACTCTTTTAACTATCATTGTACCCACACACAAGATGAAAACTTTTCCCCATTTCACCATCTGCAAAATTGTGAGCACCTTACAAATGTGCACAATACTCATCACATTCTACATATTTTAATTTAAAATTGAAGACTGTGGATGGGAGGTCATTTCATTTGCAGGTAAATACAGCATCTTTGTCATTAAATACATCCTTGTATGTAGAATGTTGCACTGTTTCCAACAAACAAGGAATAATGACACTCTCAGTAATGTAGTGTGGAAACACAGTTGATGGTGGCCAGAATTCAAACCAGGTTCTTTCCAAATAGGAATTAGAATACCAGGACTTTTATAATGGAAACTGTTTTGTCTTGTGTTGCAGGGAAGCTGCAGATGTGACACCATCACCATCTTCTACAAGACTGAGTGTATAAGTTCTGTACTGTATGAAATTTTTTTAATATAACAATCTTCTTTGACTCTGACAATGAACATGGTGTGGGAGACCTCAAATTATGAAATGGTAATAATGACATAGCCACATATATTTTTGCCTGGAAACAGAAACATACAGATATGCATAGTTATTATGGAGGGCAAAACCAATATCATGATTTTAAACATATGTATTGAAGGGCAGTAAAACCTAGATAATCCGAATTAGCGAAGCAAAAGATAGCCCTAAAAGATAAGAAAACTTTGAACACCTATAAATGGAAAATGTAATGATATAGGTAGTGCTGATCTTGTAAATTAAGTACCTGTGTATTAGTTTACAAAATGCCAAATAAATAAAAAAATTTCACTGGGGAGCCTTTATGTAAAAACCAAATGAGAACACACATGCATTTATTCATCAGTAGATGAATCGGTTGTAGTATTTAGTTTTTAATGTAATAATGTAGATTTGAAGAAAGTGTCAAGTTTTGTTTGAACAGGCCTCTAATGCTGTTCTTTAATTCAGATTTACACATTTCATAAGTATTCATAATTTGCCCACAATTCTCAATTTGTAGAAGAGGCACAGAATTGATGACTGCTTCAGTGCCATCTCTTGTGATGCTAAAAAGTTTCTTCTTAATTGTAGATTCTTGTGGTTGGTCTAGTTCATTATCTGATCCTTCTTCCACAGCAAAAGCCATTAAGCATCTACAGCAATTTCTTCCTCTGTCAGATGCGCAAATGCAGTGTTATATGGAATAGTGGATGTCCGACTCAGAGCAATAATGTACAACGAACAAGACTTGGCAGCAATGTAATGTATGTTCCTTCTCTATATGTGTTACCACCAGCACAGTGTGATTCGTCTGCCTTCCTCTATTCAGTGTGTCTTTTAAAGTATGTATACAGCAGTTAATGGAATTTTTCATATTTGCCAATCAGGATTATCCAACATCCGGATTAACTGTGACTGGATTAGCAAGGGTTTACTGTATGTGGCTTGTTCCTTGTACAGGAACATGATTTTCAGTTTGCACCTCATTTTACTCTCTGATCAGTTTAATTCCAAATTCCATTTTATGTTTGGCAAAAAATAATCATTAAGATCAGACTTTTTAAACCCCAATGAAGCTCAAGGATTGAAGCCTCTTACTGTGTTTATGTCAAGTACAGTGGAGTCTTGATGTGCATGATTAATTAGGAGAGATACAACTGTCACATACATCAGAATACATTTTCAATGTGAATTCTTCAGATTCCAACAAACAAAAGTAACATAACCTCCCATGCAGCATGACAGTTTATTTTTAATAAAAATACAGTTTATTTGGAAGCATAAAATAAATTAAATGATAAAATAAGAATTTTATTCCATCAACAATAAGTGCAGTCACCCTGACTTAATGAAAGATGAGGTTTGCCTAAGGTTAAAACGATCTGCAGAATAGAAGGGCGGGGGAAACAAACTTGCCAGCCGAATGGTCTTTATCCCAATTTGTCTGAACCAGTAACAAGTCAAAACATTGGTATTAAAATAGGTGATCACAGGACAGTCACAAACATCAGGCACTACCCTATTCCTTAGCACTGCAGTTGAGCATTCGTTCATGAAGGCTCACATGGTTGTAGTGTATTGTGTGACCACAGGGACTGGAGTTCAGTTACACAAAGTTTCAAAACTGAATAATGCAATAAGAAGGTATAGCCTGTGCGGTATGTGACGGCACAAGCGCAGAAACCAGATTTGGTCTTTCAGCGAAACGGATGAGTCTATTTGAATCGGCGGTGGTGTCAGTTCAGTCCACTACTGGCAGTCAAGGAGTGCGGATCAGCGAGCAGCTATTGTACTATCTTTAGCAAGTATGTTGATCAAAGCTTGAAAATGTGGCTACAAGGCAGGAAGAAGTGGGGAAAAGGGAGTAACACATGAAATTCATTGTACTAAACACACATCTCACTGTCCAAATAACGGTTTTTTTTTTTTGAGTTAAAATAAATTGGTTCTTTTTCAGGTGGAGAACGCGGTTTCATACCCAATGCTCTTTTAATATTCTGATCTGGTTCGAAAAGTGGAGATTACCACGACAACATGAACCACAAAAATTATATTAAAAGGTTGCAGGAGAAGTTCATTCCAAATTTGGAGTCTAAATCAGTTATTGTGGTCAACAACGCGTCTTACCACAATGTACAGCTCAACCGGCACCCAACCAGCAATGCCAGAAAAGGTGAAATGCTGTTGTGGTTGGATAAGCATGGTATACGGTACAGCTCCAACACAACAAAAGCAGAACTGTACGATCTCATAAAAGTGCATAAACCGCAATATGAAACTTTTGCAATTGATCGTTTGCTCGCCGATCATGGACACACAGTGCTGAGGCTACCTCCCTACCATCCTGATTTAAACCCCATAGAACAAATATGGAGTATCGTGAAGACCAGAATAGCTGCGAAAAATATTACTTTTAAGCTGCAAGATGGGGCACGGCCCGCACTTTTGTGTGTAAATGTGTACTGTACTACTGCCACCATGTGTCACAATTGCAGTTGACAAATATATCGTATCATATATCATAATACGGGAAATAACTGAACTCACTGTGTCAACAGCAGTTAAGTGTTATATGGAAACAGTGATGTTGAAATTGTCTAAT
>Ga0123354_10015101_pt1 | contig 12042 bp, 8 predicted proteins | sample TergutLab28metaG_2_FD_97872 | JGI IMG/M metagenome (GOLD analysis project Ga0123354, IMG submission 97872) | Labiotermes labralis P4 segment gut microbial communities from Petit-Saut dam, French Guiana - Lab288 P4 | ecosystem: Host-associated > Arthropoda: Insects > Digestive system > Gut ... | reverse complement strand
GGAAATTTTGGGTTGGGCGCCTCCAACCGGCCCTTGGCCCCAAAATTTTTGCCCCCGTCCTCTTCCCTTAATTTTTTTTGTTTTTCCCCCCCCCCCCCCCTGCTGTCCTCGTCATTTCTTTTATTTCCCGTCCTGATGGTTTCCTATTAAATATTCTGTCGCTCCATTTATTTTCTCTTTCCGTCTTTCATTTGATCCGTTTGTGCTTGTATAATCCTTTCTTTTGCCGCGTGTCCTTCACTGATTGAGTAGACAAAGGATGTCGCTGCTACTGCATTTCCACAAGATCGTTCAGGTGCTACGTCTATCAAGCTCCACCTTCGACATTTGCGTGTGACTTCAGTTCCTCCCATCAACCCTCAATGAGACACGTGTCGAACAGAGAACGTATGTTTGTGCATGGTATAAATTTGTACCGGAATCCGTAATGTAACGTTCATTTAAAGCTGTGAAGGACACAGTTCAGTCACGTCTATATTTTAATAATATAAACAACCAACTAGATTCAACAATGACACTTTATTAATAACTTCAATCAGCTCGAGATGTTTCACCCATCCTCAGGAGCACTAGACTGTGTTTGCAGCTTGTGGTATAATGCACCAACGATGTTGCCGGCTGGTGACACCTCATCTATGTCACCAGCCGGCAACATCGTCAGTGCATTATACCTCAAGCTGTAAACACAGTCTAGTGCTCCTGAGGATGGGCGAAACTATCGCCCGAAACATGTCGAGCTGATTGAAGTTATTAAAAAACTGTCGTTGTTGCATCTAGTTGGTTGTTTATTTTATTGTATCAACGATGCACGGTCACGCTAACATCAAATTTACGTCTATATTTATTGAGTTTTTAGTGCCTGTTAGCCGTAATCTAATGGTTAGCTTCAATTTACGCGCTTCAATTTATTTTTTGAATGCTGGTGCGTGCGAAAATTTGTGTGTTATTGCAGAATTTTCATAGTCCCTCCAAACAGTGCGAAACTCGGTCTCTTACCTTGACATAAAAAATTAAGACTCCTAAAGTTAAGACCAGAAATCTCCATTGATGGTCGAAATTGAGTTACGTACGCCACTGGATTCCACGCAGAAATCGTTCCCATCCCATGTACTTGTAATCGCCACGGCCAACAAAATATCGCAGTGCGTGGCTGATCAAGATCAGTCGTTACGACAACGTCAGATATGTCCAGTTGCACGTTGGAAGCAACCCTGTCAATCTCCATATCAGTCAAACAAGGAGGCGCAATACTGTCACGTGATCTTGCCAGCTATCAGCAAGCCTACTGAGGTAATTCATTTAAACCCTGCAATAGTGTTGAAACAAGGAGATTCTTTCTTCCAAAATTTGTTAACTGTATTTTACGTGTTAATTGCAATGTTAATTTATCATAGTGTTTATATACCAATCCATAATGGCGCCAAGAATCACATTTTTAAAATAATATTCCTTAGAATTCAAGTAACACTCACTTTGATATATGTACACACACACACATACACACACACATATATATATATGTACATATATATTTAGGCCTTTTTACATACAAACTAGTGGCTTTGTATGGTGCTGAAACTTGGACACTTCAGAAAGCAGATCAAATATACCTTGAAAGTTTTGAAATGTGGTGCTGGAGAAGGTTGGAGAAGATCAATTGGACTGATTGTGTGAGAAATGAGGAATTATTACCTACAGTTAAGGAGGAAAGGAATGTCCTGTATACAACAAACAGAAGGAAGGTTAATTGGATTGGGCACAACTAGCATGGAAACTACCTTCTAACACACATTATTGAAGGAAATAAGGGTAGAAGTGACTGGAAGAGAGGAAGAAGGCGTAAGCAACTGCCGGATGGCCTGAATGAAACGAGAAGATTCTGCACTTTGAACGAGGAAGCACTAGATCGCACTCTGTGAAGAACTCGCTCTAGAAGAGGCTATGGACCTGTCGTAATATTACGTGATGAGTGACCAGGCGGTTAGAAGTTTTATTATTGTATTTGAAAAGTTTCTGACTTTAGGAAAAACTGGTCACCCCTATTCTATACGAAAAGATTCATGTATGCTTTATAATAACCGTCTAACTGTTACCTTCTATGTTTATTGTACTCGAGTATGGAGTCACTAAACATAATGTTGTCGCTGAGCACCTAATTTGCTGTCACGACCCCGACGTGGCGCCCAGTGTGAAATTAAGTGTGTTTGTAGTGACGCTGTGAATTGTAACCTTTTACAGCGCGTTACATTTACAAGTTTTGCTGTGAAATTAACCTGTCAATGAAAAGCGACACAAGCATTTTAAAGCAGTTGCAGTGCTAACAAATCTGTACATAAATGCACAAACAAAAATGTCCCAAGAATGCTAGACACAGTATGCCCAGCCTCTGGAGCTTCTCTGGGTATTTTCTGCACGTTGCATTATATTTGTAATGCCCTTTAATCTCTTTTCCCTTCTCTCTGTCCATTTTAATAACTTTTTCGTCTTCTGTTACCTGTTTTTTACTCCCGATTTTCTTGTAATTTACGTTTCTCATCTGGCTGTCATCCGCCTCCACGTTTGATGTTTACGTAACTTTGTGGTCTGTCTTTTTGTTTTGTTGTTCTCCCTGTTCAGCACGTACGTTTGCTGTTTGCATGTCGTCTTCAGGACAGACGGCACACAAATAAATGCCTGAAACAATGATCTGTTCATTTAAACTACTTTATCTAAGTGGTATAAGAGGCGGGTTACCATCTATCCGAGACTGGCGATTGGCTCATCAGATGAATGAACGATCCCATTCATTGGATCTACGCTGGACGATTAAATACCGAGATTGGTGTGTTCGTGTATCAAAGTACGGCATTGTTCGGTCGCGTGTCCGTATTTTCCTTGTGTGTGTACAGTCAAGTGTTTTACTGCCGCTGTGTTTGCTAGTCAAAGAGCAAGAGATATTCTCGGAAATATGACATACAAGCGATTGGTCACTTCGACGTAGATTTTGCGTGTCTAGCACAAACGTCTCCAGTGTTTGGGAGATCGAAGAGGAAGAGAATTCCAAACTAAAGTCCAAATAATGTCGCATTCAATATCTGCTTTATCATCAGAATGAGCACACCACTCCGAAGATCATGCATTCATCTTTGTTCTGCAACATGTTGTAGGTCGTTTGTGTCGGCCATCAGGTAGAATCTGCCGAGGCAGAGGCTTCTCCTTCACAGTTAAAACGTTAAAATACTTTAACTATTATTATTATTATTATTATTATTAAACTGTCTTATTAAGCGTGATTTCAGGCTTCCGACGCGAAGTAGATAAGAACTGCGCTCTTCATGGTTGTTAGGCCGCGAATAGTGGTAATTTATTATCGACGTTTCGGGACAACCTATCGGTCCCATTTTCAGGGGTCAAGAATTCTTGACCCCTGAAGAGGTTTGCCTCTTCTCCAAAACGTCCAGATAGGCGCTGGGGCGCACCCAGCCTCCTACTCAATGGATACAGATGGCTCTTTCCAGGGGTAACCGCAACCTCCGGTTACAGTTTTTAGTACTCCTGATGATGGGTGCTGTGACACCCGAAACATGTAGCGTGACTTTGCACTAAATAAATATCTGCATACTGTTGCATCTGGTTGGATTTTTATTAACATTAAATCATTTCATATTTAAGGTTGTATTTCAAAAGGCATGGATGGTTAAGAATTGTCAAACACTACGAAATCGCCACATAGCAATGCTCGCTGTATGACAGATCTCCTTGTTCTTTAGTATGAAGGCTACTGATAAAAAATGAACGCAGCTAAATGTGGCTGAAGAGTGCTAATTAATGCACTAGTGGAAATGGTGGACAACGTCCACACAGAGGACTATCGTACTGTGAAACTTGTGGTCAACTACACTGAGAAAGAATGAACGGCAAGGGGAAATTAGAGTGGAGAGGGATGTAAAATGAGCTTAAGATAATAAATACATAACAGAGAAAGGAAGATAACAATGTACACAGATTTATCGAATTACCTATTCATAAATCAAGTAGTCCGGTAATTCTTAGTTGTTTGATTTTATAACTTAACTGACTGCATCTATGCAGATATATTTATTCACTGATGTTGTTTCAACTTCCGAATGGAGTAAAATCATGGTTGTAATTTTTGGTGTCATCAGAGCCAACGAATGGTTTGAAGTGATTAATCTGGAACGTCGCAGACGACGATAACACGTTATTGCTAATGAGTGTAAACGCCTTCTCTCTAGGTTTGAACTTGGCACTTTGTGTATAAAATTCAAAATCCTTGGAACTTGACTACTGACTAAAGCTTATATTGTCTGTAGAGCTATCAGGCAAGAATATATTGTTAAGCACTTGTTTTGTATTCGCCGTGTAATTCAGAGGGTGTAAGATGTTTCTTAAAAGTCTGACTGATTGAGCAGGGTAAGCCATTCCATTCTTTCAGTAAATCCAAAAGTTCACTATCTTGTTCAAAAATAACTTGACGGGATCCTAACCGGAGCCAAATAAATGCATAACGTACCCTCATTTAGTTACCGTCTACTTCAGATAACGTTTTAAGCCTTTAAGGACTGCGTTTGACTGTACTAATGCAAATCTCAGTTCCTACCTTTGTGTTCATTATAAAAGCAATCGGTGAACACCGTTTAGGGGAATGTTAAGTATTTAATGTAAGAATCATAGAAAACGCATAAATATGTTGTGTTTCAAAATGCAGAGCCTCTAGGTGTTGCAGCAAGTGATACACATAATTGCCTCTGTACTTTGAAAAGTAAAAAATGTGATTTCGCTCCATTAATTTCTGGGATTAAAAATCCGCATATTTTTTATTTCTTTCCACCCTTTCTGCCAGGTCCGCTCACCTTAAACGGGCTGCCTTTGTCACCCTAAATTGTACCGTAAAAAAATTACGTTGATCGTTTTGCAGTTGTCCCCATATTTCTCTTTCTTGGTTCAAAATATTTTCTTGAGCACGTTGCTCTATTGGCGTTCTTTCGTTACAGTGAAGAGTGAAGCGAAGTGCAACTTCCATCGTTGTTGCATTCATCGCTCATTGCTTGTTATCTCGAATGCTTAGCTCAAGGGCACGTGTTCCAGATTCATCACTTTCTTCGCGTCTGACCAGCCGACTGTTGGTTTAACTTCCTGCAAGTATCGGTGTTCTGACGGCTGATGCAACGTGCAGAACATGCCCTGCCTCTAGAGATGTATGGATCAGAAATTAACATGTCATTCCTTTTAGACCAGGGGGTCCGTTTTGTTCTTGCATAACTTCACATCGCGCCTCCTGCAGGCCGTGAAACTCTCCCTCTCTCTCATCCAGGATGGCGGAACAGTTGTTGCAGGTCACGCTTCCTGTTTCGGCGATCCCAGTTTGACCCTCGACTAGATTGTCCTGACGTTTTATGCTTCTACTCTGTCTTGTCAGACGAATTTTGCTAAAATACCTTTAAACAGATTGTGGAGTGAGAGAGAAAACCAAGAAGATGCAACAGTTAGATGTTTATTTTTAACAATTTCTCAACATGTTTCGGGCATCATTATGCCCATCTTCAGGAGAACAAGACGTGTGTTACTGCACGTGGTGTGCTGCGCTGGTACTGCTGGATGTGGTTGGTAGCGGTTGTGGGGCGCTGTGTTGTAGGGTGTGAGCACCCTACAACGCAGCGCCCCACAACCGCTACCAACCACATCCAGCAGAAGCAGCGCAGCACAACACATGCAGTAACATACATGGTGTTCTCCTGAAGATGGGCATAATGATGCCCGAAACATGTTGAGAAATTGTTAAAAATAAACATCTAACTGTTGCATCTTCTTGGTTTTCTCTCTCACTCCACAATTTGCTCACGATGCACGGTCACAGAAACCTAAACCTTTAAACAGGTTACGATCGCTTAATTTTACTTCCGTTTAACAAGCCTGCAACTAGGTGAAATTATTGCCGAGCCGACTGCGGTTCCAGTTGGATTTCTGCACTTCGGATATTGAGAGAAAGTTTTTGAATTTTGTTCGGAATGCCTGCTGTCTTTGATGACGTTATTGATTGTTTTCGTCGGTCTCTCCCGATTTTACTGGAATGTCTTCTAATAGACTATGGATGTCTTCTTCTTTAACCCTTTGGAGCCTAGTGGTTGTGTTATATGTACCTCCAGGTTTAACAATAAAACTCCTTATATTCCCCACAAATTGTATTTCGTACTCCAACAAACAGCAACTATTTCGCTGGGAAACATTTGTACATTGTTTTTTTGTAATGGAAGCAAACTTTATTCTCTGCGAGGTACGATCATTCGACAGCAGATACAGTTTAGAAATGTTCTTAAGTCGTCGAAAAGATAACTTTTGTTCAGCAAACTAACTGAATAGTGACTTGTATTTAGGAAGGATCCTGTTCGAATCTGGGACAGATCAGCTGCATTTCTGCCTAATGTCGACGTTTATTAAGTAAATGCGAAAATGGGCTATTGCAGACTAGTCCTAGTTTGTCTTATTTGGCTGAACATTTTTGGGGAAATTGTTCATTGTATTAATAACATTTTTATTCGTCTCCTTATTTTGTATTTACCACAAGTGATGTTGCTCAACGCAAGGGAATTTTATCGGTAAACATCTCGTGACCAAAACGGGTTTACGAACAGCTGTTTATAAATGATTGCATAGTCACATCCTATGCAAATGAAATATATCTATATAATACAGTTTCTCAAGATAGAATTAGATCATCTACAGAATCTGGGTTACCTCGTAACGCGTACGAAGTCTGTTTTATAGATGAAATGTCTTGCCTAATCCACCCTGACCTCCAGACTAGAATGTGTGTTAAAAAGCAGTTTGAAATATTAACCGGAGAACTATACTAGCATCGTTTTAATAATCGCGCATTTCACATCTGTTAATGACACACTTACCACATACTGACAGTACATTAGTAACAACACGTAACAACTAATTTAACATTTAAAAATGTACATTTTCCCTACGGAATATATATATATATATATATATATATATATATATATATATGTGTGTGTGTGTGTGTGTCTGTGTCTGTGTGTGCGTGCGCGCTTCTTAATATTACAATAATAAACAACAATTATTTTTATATTCAGTACTGACCGACTCTTTTTTGTAATCGGGACTGTAAACGCTTACTGTGTGGTGCGGACTCAGTTTTAGACCAATTATCGAAGTTCCAAAAATCCTTTCGCAGAGTACAACCAACAAGATGCAACGTTTCTCAATTTATTTATTTCTGTAAGACTCTATACATGTTTCAGACGGGTTTTTTGGTCCATCATCAGGAGTTCAAAACTGCGCATACAGCGTCAGGTATTTGTCAGACCAATGCTGCTACCTGCTGCTAGCCTGGCCAGGCTAGCAGCAGGTAGCAGTAACGGTCTGACAAATACCTGACGCTGTATTTGCAGTTTTGAGCTCCTGATTACGACGGACTGAAACACGTAGAGCGTCTTACAGAAATAAATAAATTGTGAAACGTTGCATCTTGTTGGTTGTACTCTGCGAATATATTAATGATGCACGGACCTATGAATGTTAAATTCCAAAAATATGCGTATGCCATGTCTCTCCGTCCTTCCTTTCGCGTGGAACAAATCGTCTCCCTTTTGAAGGATTTTCATAAAAGGTTATGTTGGAGGGTTTTAATAAAATCTGCCGATAAGTTGAAGTTTGATTAAAATCGGACACAAACAGCCACTTTAGACCAATACCTACGTAGGTTAATAACAACTTTTGTCATAAACGTTAGTGCAGTCGCCTTCTGTATCAGTCGATAACAAAAAGTTGTTCATAATCGATACTAGTTGCCTTATTTCGTCATTGCTTAGAATTGGTAGAATGGTTATAAATGATAAACTGTACAGGTAATGGGTGGAAGAGGTCGCTTATTTTGAAGAAGGTAGCAAGAAAGACCACGGAAAATTTTAGGCAACATAGCTATTTTCTGGACTGAGAATCGAGCCCGGAACCTTCTCCAGACCTCAGTTTTTGTTCCTACTTTGTACATTGTTCTTGTGCAACAGGCGACGGCAGCGAACATCGTTGTGGCCTACCTTGTTCCAATTTGTAGGAAATTTTAAAGGCTATAATTTTGAAGGCGGATGTACCTTTATGCGGCCGTGATAATAACGCATAGCGCTGTCTGCCCGCCCACTCACACGCGTGTGAACAGCGCTGCACGTTGTAGGATACGAATAAACCTTGACAGAACTGCTTTAGTGTGAACCTCACTGTTACACGTGCAAATTCGATCAGTCCCAACTTGGTATTTCATTACAGGTTCCTGCAATTTTTCACATTTTATGAAGAACGTAAGAATACAATCATTAATTTACGTACGTAACCTGTATGCTGTGGGTGTAAATAGCAAGATTTTTATGGAGGTCCTGTTATATGTGGCGTAATAGCCCATCTCGGGCCCACACCTCCTCATTGCGGTTTGTAGATTACACGCGATTAGACACACACGCAGACGCACACACACACACCCGGTAGGACTCCTCTGAACGAGTGACCAGCTTGTCGAAAAGGCCGCTGCCCACAAAACTGACACCAGAGACGAACATGCGTTCGCGGAAATCAAACTGGTAAGCCCAGCACTCGAGCTGCCACAGACCTACGCCTGAGACTGCACGACTACCGTGATCGGCCCCTTAGATATATATATATATATATATAGTATTTACTGCTTTTGCTTTCTAATATGACTACCTTCAACTGCGTATGAGAAATTTTTGTTGTTTCCTTTATAAAACTCGATTGATCGTGGGTCGTGTCAACATAACACCTATCTGACTTCATTTGATGTCGACAATATTTACTAATTTTTTTATTTTTATGTATTTTATACGCCTATGTACCGTGTTTACTTTCTGCTTTGAATAAACCTCTCTTTAACGAATTTTTGGCACGATTACATCCGTACGTCTTCAATTCCAGATTTGTGCAGCATCCTGGGATAAACTATATCACGGAGAGGTGAAGTCCTCCAGGCCATCCAGGTATATAGGGGAATGAAAGGTGACTCCATGCATTCTTAGCCAGGTGCTATACAGAGGTGACCCTTTTTGTCACCGGGGAAGTAGCCCCTAACGCACATTCAGTGTGACCCTGAGGGGACGCAGAGACGATCTGAAAGCTTTGGAGAAGAAACAAGTCACTTGCTTCTGCGAAATCTAACGCCGATTCATTGAAAGTTCAGCCCCGTAGCCCAGTCACTATAACGACTGGGCTATCTCAGCAGTGAAACTCGCCAAACCATAGCTGAGTTCTATTATTCAAAGCTTGTACGTCATTGCCTAACGATGTTGTGTTTATAGAAGCCGGTGATTGTGTTACACTCGTCTTTTCCCTGTTGGGACACTATACTGCTCTGTCATGCATTAAAATACTAAAATATTACGCATATCGGGTTTAGTTTCATTTTGAGTTCAGTAATTGCATATGGTGACGCTTCCTTGTCCATTAACTGCAAATTACCAACTCGTTAAAACTGCACATGTAACTTTTGAATAACTTGTGCCTCATAAAGGACAGCTATATGGAACACCGTTCCCAAATAAGCTTCTTTAAACTTCGATTATGCTCTTTATAGGGTGTATGCAAGAATAATGATTTATTACCGACAGACTGTGAAGTGAAACCTTAAGAGGTGCAGACAGGCTATAAGTCACACTGCTTCTTATCTATAACATCCCTTGGCTCTGTAGTCTCTCCTAACTTCCAGACGTCAAAGCTATATTTATACCTAGAGTGAGACTCTGTTGTTGAAATTACGTTGTATGAACTGCAATATATTCGTGTTTGAATAGAGGCATCATGATGTGCTTGGATACGTATTATGATATTAATAATGTACGTCAGCACAACTGTTTTTATTACACAAAGTAATTACATAAGCTACATGTTTCGACTATTGAACAGTCACCTTCAGGCCTATTCTTTACAGGTAAGTCACATGATGCTGTGCACACATTGGGATCTCAGTGTGTTTACATCAGTGAAACAATTAATCCAGATCATTTATCTAGGAAAGTAAACGTGCGAAGCGCGTAACTAAGTGGTTAAAATACATTTCAAATTTCTTTTAAAAATAGTGTATTGGCGTTTACCGGTTAAAACGGGTAACGGGAACATTTTTAACTGGTAAACGCCAATACACTATTTTAAAAGGAATCTGAAATGTATTTTAACCACTTAGTTACGCGCTTCGCACGTTTACTTTCCTAGATAAATGATCTGGATTAAGTATTTCACTGATGTAAACACACTGAAATCCCAATGTGTGCACAGCATCCTCTGACTTACCTGTAAAGAATAGGCCTGAAGGTGACTGTTCAATAGTCGAAACATGTAGCCTATGTAATTACCTTGTATAATAAAAACAGTTGTGCTGACGTACATTATTAATATCATAATACTATGAGAGTTGGAGAGCATCAGAAATCTATAATAAATTCCAGGCATTTTTTTAATACGCGCAAAAATAAACTGGCATATTATCTGGCCCCTGCTGACCGAAGTATAAATTCAGCTTTAAATTATATTTTAATTTTAATCTGATGATAAGTTGGAGGGGGGGGGGCACGTAGTGCACATGGGAGAAATTAGAAAAATATGCGACAAAAGTTTTGGTCGATAAATCCGAAGGTTGGAGAACATTCTATATGTTTTATGCTTAGAAACGAGAAGAAATGAGGTGTAAAGAGGTAGAATAGTTTACTGTCCCTTAAACTAAGGACAAACTGCGCGTTGTTGCCATAAATGTAATGAATATTTGGATTTTATGGGCAGTGGAATTTGTACCTTCGGTGACTTTTATGAATATGCACCTACTGCATGAAGACGATAACAGAGCAGGAAGATGTGAGGCAGGACAATGCTACGTCCTGATGTTTCTGGTTGCTGAGATATTATTCGTTATCGAAATTATCTTCAGTATTCTGCAATGATCAGGAATATCCTTGCCAACACGCAGCATGCTTTAACGGCTGACGCATCTACCGGAATACCAGAACTCTGCCCTTGATGTTTCGACGACTGAAATACGTCTGATGTAGACATATGTTGGCTCGAGACATCTCTAACAAATTTTGGCTATGCTGCAATATCCTTCTCCGATACAGCTCATTCTTAGCGTCCAGTAATTTTTCGTATATTTTGATGGTTGAAGGAGTCAGTTTTCAGTTCAGGTGTTGCGGCTGGGGAAAGTGCCTAAGAGGAACATCGATAACAATGACTGGCGTACGTTTATGCGGTCAGTATTCTAATAATTTGCCTGTTTAATAACCCTAGGACATGCTATTGCCTAGAGTCGAAGCTTAATGGAACCCTGATTTCAGATGACATGTTACATTCCTGTAGACCACAGATACCTCTGAAACAAAAGAAACCGTGATGAATGTATATGACAAGAAGGCACAGAGTCTTGCAAAGTGTTCATAACTCTTGTACACTGCAATGCAAGTACAGTCTAAAGGTAAAGGTAAAGGTAAAGTTCACCCTAGAACAGGGCATGAAGGCCCAGAAGGGGAGCAGAGGTATAACTCTACTCTTTCCTTAACCTCGGCGCCAGATGGGAGTGGGTGGTCAACGCCACGCCCCGGCCGCTTTACCCCCGGGAAAGACTCGTTACCCATTGTATAGGAGGCTGGGTGGGCCCCAGGACCGGTCTGGACGGGTGCGGAAAATCTCGCCCCCACCGGAATTCGATCCCCGGACCGTCCAGCCCGTAGCGAGTCGCTATACAGATTGAGTTACCCCGGTCCCAAGTACAGTCTAAACAAATTTATATTATGTAAGCTTATGTATTCAATATGCTTGTAGATTTCTGAGGATTATGTTGTAAAGTGACAAAGAATTTGGATAGTAAGACTAACAGGCATAGCGGGTCTAGTGGCGTGTCCATCATTTCCTGCAGAGGGCGGGGGGGGGGGGGGGGGGGGTTTGTTGTTGGGGGGGTGGGGGGGGGGGGGGGTGTGTTTTGGGGGTGGGGGCGAGGGGCTTGTGGTTTTGGGGGTGGGGCGAGGG
>Ga0123354_10015098_pt1 | contig 12043 bp, 9 predicted proteins | sample TergutLab28metaG_2_FD_97872 | JGI IMG/M metagenome (GOLD analysis project Ga0123354, IMG submission 97872) | Labiotermes labralis P4 segment gut microbial communities from Petit-Saut dam, French Guiana - Lab288 P4 | ecosystem: Host-associated > Arthropoda: Insects > Digestive system > Gut ... | reverse complement strand
TTATCATGTTATCATGTTATCATGTTATCATGTTATCATGTTATCATGTTATCATGTTATCATGTTATCAAGAGCACATCACGGCATAATAATCCGAGCAATAAAATTGCATTTCACATTGTTTATGTTTAAATTTATGGTTTAAAGTTATCTTAAACTTCTACGATATTTTTTTTTCTAAGTGTCTCTGATTTCAGGTTTCGTAACAACTTTACAAATCCACTAATTCTAAGGTGTGTCATCCCCTTTGTGTGTTGGAAGGCTAATGGTGAGTTAATTTCAGTCATAAAACACAACTATAATTGTATGCTAGATGATGGTATTTATTAGCAAAGTAAATAACTACATGTTTCGGCTTAAAGCGGCCATCTTCAGGTTATCACAATTACAATTTTGCTCAAAGATTGCATAGTGATGTTGAGATTTCATCATCGTATTACGTGTTACAAGTAACACGTAATACGATGATGAGATCTCAACATCACTATGCAATATAGACGTATATATGACACATATGACACTTTGAGCAAAATTGTAATTGTGATAACATGAAGATCGCCGCTTTAGGCCGAAACATGTAGTTATTTACTTTGCTAAAAAAATAGCATCATCTAGCATACAGTTATAGTTGTGTTTTCTGACTGAAATTAACTCACCATTAGTCTTACAAATCCGCATTGGTATTTGAAAATTTAACATGATTATGTTCTTGAACTTCCAAATCACGTAAAGTTTTTCCCTCTGTTGAGATTAGTATTGATTATCTTCTTAGGCTATCAAACAGCCCAAGGCTCCAACTGATAGAACTTGGTTATGCTGTACATAGCTCCCAAATTTGTAACATAAGTCAAATAATAGTACTTGCTGTGACTTTCCGAGGAGTTCTGCCATGCATCTAAGAAGCATGATTCAGAAAACTGGAAAACGGAAAGCTTTGTGTCTCATTAGTTATATATATATATATATATATATAGTCTTGTGACTTATGAAGCCTTAAGTTCTGGTTTCGAAAACCAGAAGGCCAGAACACGACAGTTCATATCCGTGAAAATCTCAAATTTCACTTCACAATACTTTTCTAACGAACGTGGTAGCATTATGTGAGTGAGGAAGAGAATGACTTGCCTTCTAATGACGTGTTTATATCTTTCGGTTTGGATATCGTGACCCATGCTGTGAATCGTTGGGCTACTGTAAGGCATTGATTACACAAATGTAACATATGACCGAAGTGCGTCGCATATAGATGTGTATCGACATAATGGATTTTTATAGGCCTGAAACGAAATGACATGGTCATTTGCCTTTCTGTGGTCGGTTGAAACGTTGAGGGATTTGACAAGGATAAACATTTTCATAGTAAATGTGTTAGTGGGAATGTGTTTTCTGTGTTTGTGTGTGTGTGTGTGTGTGCGTGCGTGCGTGTGTGTGTGTATGGGGGAGGGGGGTGTGATAGTGGATTCGGGATGAATTTAGCTTCATGTGTGAACTCAGTAGTTAAAATTGACAGCACATTGTCCTACGTCATACCATATTAACCCGGCTGAAATAAACGATCGCAAAAATAATTTAGTTTTCAATAGAAAACCAGTTGGTCGTAGTTACAACACGTGTTGTTAATACGGAATATTGTGAATTAAAGCTGCGAGATTTTATGTTTTATTAATCATGTAGTCAGGCCGCTCGGGCGACTGAAATTTGTAAAATCACGCCTAGAAATTTCAGGTCGCTTTTAGATTTCTCGAAAAATTGTACATCCCTAACTCCAACGAAAGTGAATAAATACTTATTAAATAATATAATTGGATGAGGTAACGGGAGACTGGAGGATTTTGCATCAGGGGAAGGTTCACGAACTTTTCCCTTCACGGATGTTATTAGGGTTAGCATTTAAGAAGAAGAGATGGGCGGATCATGTGGCACGTACTCATATTGGGATTAGGAGTGGTGTATAGAGGGTTTCATTGTGGAAGCCTTACGAAAAGAGACACTTCGGAGACGAAGACGTAGATGGGGGATAATATTGAAGTAGATCTTCAAGAAATTGGTTGGGAGGTTCTGGACTCTATTTTCAGGCTCAGAATAGGAACAGGTTTCAGAACGTAGTGATGGCGGTAATAAAACTGCGGGTTCCTAAATTGCTGTGAATTGCTTGGCTAGCTGAGAAACTGTTAGTTTTCAACAAAAATTCTGTTTCGTTGATTTAATAGTAATAAAGAAAAATAATATTTTTTTCCAATTCCTGTGACATATAAATAATTGGAAAGGGTGATAAAGTTGAAAGGATTTGAGCCTGGTACTGGTTTCCTCTGTGCCATTTATGTACGTACGTATAAAAGGCTCTTCATTCTCTGTTTCTTTACTTTGTAGAACTTAGCTTTTTCAGAAGAAGAAACGTGCCAAACTTTTATTGCCGCGACTGTACTGTGCTGATTCGAACATGAGGATCTGTCTGATTAAATACACTTTCTGTCAGTCGTGGTTCTTGTCCGGAAGTTGACGATGAATGCGTGTGGTCTCTCTTAGTCAAAAGAGCAGTACCGTTGATTTGAATACAAATAGAAGATAAACTTGCTTCCTCTCGAATTAAAATTTCCCTGATTAAATCATCGTTACTGTCTCTTTCATATTTGTCTCACACTATAAGAAATAAAATATTTTTTGAGAAATATAGTTATGCTGCAGTCAACTCTCCTAATTATGGCTTAATTTCAGATTGAAAATAAAATGAACGTTGTAACAAAGACGATGTGGAGTAGAGAGATGTTTTTTTGCAGGGTATTTTGCTCACATAATTTGGCCTCCGCGTTCTTCTGGAGCTCATATTAATTATCTTTCTTCTTTTCCGCTCATGTAGCAACTTGAGTCCGGCTGAAACTCATTTTGTAGTATTTTGTATTGGAGTCTCTTGGGTAAAAAATTTGAACGATGTCGATTCTTATTTAGAATGGACACTTCAAAGACCCTGCCGGTCCCAGTGCACACGCGGTCTAAGGCGTAGGTCTGTGGTCATTCGCCTGCTGAGATTGTGGGTTCGAATCCCACTGGGGACATGGATGTTTGTCTGTTCGGAGTGTTGTGTGTTGTCGGGTAGAGGTCTTTGCGACGAACTGATCACTCGTCCAGAGGAGTCCTACCGACTGTGGTGTGTCGTGGTGTGTAACCTAGAAACCTTGTAAATGAGGAGGCCCTGGCCCACTGGGGACTGTCGCGACAAAAACAAACAATCTTTGTAGACCCTCTTTACGTGGCGACCTACATGAATTTCTGCAGACTTGTCCAACATTGATCGTAGAGAACATCTTTGATGTGTTTAACCTTTTGACGCCTAATGTCAACTATAGTTGACGTACCGTACCGCTAACCTCTAAAGTTGCATTTTATATATTTATTCAACAAGCATAGATACTGAATATTTTAAACATGGTATGTACTCTCCGTTTTTGTTTTCTTCAAAATGCAGTTTGTTTCAAAATTCTAACGTATTTGGTTCCTGTATTATTCACATTCAATATACAGAGTGTTTTAAAATTTAAAAAATAATTCCGGCGCCAAAAGGTTAAATGGCTAGAAAATGATGCGGTGAGTTTATATATGAGCTAGAAGTCAGTATCCGGAAGGTCCTGCGACCGGCCACCTCGGCACTGGTTTTTCTTGTTTTCCCTTTGTCTAAAAGTAAATGCTGAGATGGTTCCCAAGACTCCAAGCTGCTACTGCATGCTTCTCATGTGGCCCTCCCGACTTAAATTTCTTAGATCCTTACTTCATATTTATGTACATGCATAATAACACTGCCACCGTGCGACAGCCGATTTGCAGTTAAATATATTATTATTATTATTATTGTTATGATGTATTAATAAATTATGACAAGTATTCATAATATATCTACCCTCTTTCACGTGAAGAAGCGAAGAAAAGACTTATTTGATTTAGACTTTCTTGAAATGAGATATTATCGTCCTATTAATGTAGTTCGCAATTGAAATGTGACGAAGTATGCATTAAACAAATTAGGGCTAAAAGATTTAATTTTGTTTCAGTGTGTGGATTCTTAATGTAGATTATCGATTTATTCGCTTATACTCGCGAATTTATCGGTAGCTTTAATAAGACCAATAAACGAATAAATAAAACATTGTTTTTCAATTTAATTTTTAGTTAGTATAGGGGAGGAATTTATCTACGGCTTAACTCTTCAAAGCACGGTGATTACTTTAGAAGCTTTTAAATGTGAACGAAATGGATCCCATTGAGTAATATTTTTAATGTACTCTAATTGTTGTTCTTAGTTGGCCTGAAGATGGCAGGTCACGGCCGAAACATGTAGCCAAATATCACATAATTGTAATTATTGCATCTTGTTTTATGTATGTTGTGTATTGACGGTGCATAATATATTATAGAGATTTGATAATACACAACGGGATGGCCTCTCACAAAAATATAAACCACCAATTTTAAAAAATTTTGCACAGCCTCGCGCAATAGATTTGCTTGTTTCACATGATTTCAGAACCAGCATCGATTATGTCGGTTCACTGCTTGAACTGATTGACTTTTATAATCGAGGCATAGTGTGTTTACTGCGCGGTACGATCTGTGTCTTCAGATGTAATCTAGGTTAATACGTCTACGTTTTTAAAATATTACTTATCCTGCTAAAGACAAACTGTATGTCTAAAGATCGTTTTACAGTGAAAGCTGTTCAGAAGTGTTTGTATATAATAGGGAATTGTTTAAACAAAGCATTAGGATTTTTCTTGCGGACGAGTCTGGCTTGACGACCAGTAACAATTTGGTGCTTCATGAAGTGGGTTCATCGTTGAACTGAACCAATACTTGTACCCAGTGTTTAACAAATTAGAAACTCTGTCAGTGCAGTGCTATGGCAGGTCTTTGAACACTCGTGATTACAGTTCTGACTTCAATCCAAATATGAGGTGAATATAAGGATTTCTAGCAGCTGAGATGAAATTTTTGTTCAAGGGTTCACTGTTTCAAGTCTGTGATTGTATTAGGTTGAAGAACACACTATCCAAACCGACGTGCCATTGTCTTGATTGAAAGTGGTTGTGTAAAATAAAAAAACGGTCTTGCTTGAGACTCCAGGGATTTGCTTTACGGTTCATGCCAAGCGTCGCTTAGCTCAATCAATACCTGCTTTCGTGGGTTCGTGTTTCACGCGCGTCAACATATTTATACGTGTCTGTCACACATGTCCAGGAGTAATGATGTAATTTTTTCTCTGAGTGGGAAGGGAGACACACTGGACAACTGTCAGTGCAAATCTTAAGTACACTTTTATTGCGGTGAATATTTCATGCCAAGTAAACACACTCTGTAATGTAAATTTTGTGATAACGGGAGACTGGCTGCAGTCATGCGTGAAATGTCAAATTGGATGAAATTCTGTGACTAAAAAAAAAAAAAAAATTCGAGCTGTTCACAAAAAAAATTTTTATTCGTAGAGTTTTGGGGTGTTTACAGTCCACGTTATTGACGAACAAATAACAGCGTGATAGTAATATATAATATGGAGATTTAAGTGTATTCATCCTATTGCTGTTGAACGTATCTCCTGTATTGTATTGATGAATAGGTACAAAAAAATCAGTACCGTAACAGGCCTGGAGTGGCACAGAGGGTTCCAGGAAGTTCAAAATTTCGTGACAACGGCATAGGATGGTGGTAGGTTGTCAGCCTTACGCACCGGCCTCCTTTAACCCCAGGAAATACACCTGGTACTCATTTATGTTAGAGGCTGAGTTGACCCCAGGGCCGTAGTGCGATCGGAAAGATTTTATGTCAATGAAGAAGCCACTGACACCAGCTGGGATCGAACCAGCGACCTCCCGATTTGTAGCACAGCACCTTAACCACTGTGCTACAGCGGTCCCCGATGAATAGGTACAGCAAATTTTATCTTCCGTTCTAACGTTTGTCGCTAGGATATTGTGCGAATTTCCATGTTAACAAGTGCTCTGGGACGTTGTTCTCAATTTTACGTATATCATGAGGTTCGTCACCCCGTTGTGTTTATAATAAATTAGATTGGAGTTTATATACTTGTATAACACAAATATATGATGGTAGAGATATGTATATAATTTATTACATAAAGAACAACTACATGTTTCGGCCCTTTTCATTGGCCATCTTCAGGTTGAGAAATGAAAAAACTTAGTAAGCAGCTATACTCGACTCGTGTGGGTTATATACAGTGGGGAGGTAAGAGGTGAAGTGGGTACAAGATCTCGCATGTGTTTTGTAGGATGGGTGGTGTGGGTACATGGGTTCTGTTAGTGTTTCTATTCTAGGTTATATTAACCTAGAATTTTCTATTCTAGTTTATATTAACCTAGAATAGAAAAACTACAGGAACCCATGTACCCACACCACCCATCCTACATAACACATGCGAGATCCTGTACTCACTTCACCTCTTACCTCCCCACTGTATACAACCCAAACGAGTCGAGTATAGCTGCTTACTAAGTTTTTTCATATATCAACCTGAAGATGGCCAATGAAAAGGGCCGAAACATGTAGTTGTTCTTTATGTAATAAATTATATACATATCTCTACCATCATATAGTTGTGTTAGACAAGTATATAAACTCCAATCTAATTTACGTATAGTATATTCTGATTCTCAGTTACTATGGATCATGATAGTTTATTTCTACGCTACATGATGCAGTGGGTGGAGTTACCAATTTTGAAAAAAAAAGTTCTTATATTCATCTTATTGCAGCTAAAATCCAACTAGAAGACAGAGGACGATATACTGGGTGATCAAAAAGTCTCTGTGCACCTGATGATTACAAATTAATCGTCAGGTGCACAGAGACTTTTTGATCACCCTGAATATACACTGCGTCCAGAATTCTTTCAGCAATATTCCTCACTCTATTACCACAATTTCTGCGCATGACCCATATTTTGACTTGCTACGCATATTTCTTGGATCCGAAAAATAACCAACCTGAAATCTTAACAGGTACAACCGAGACTAGCAATTCTCCATGACTTTTGCCCATAATCTATTCCTCTCCGAATTTCATTCTTATACGTTGTTAAATTCGCTTTGGTAATTGCACGAAGCGCCGATCCTAGTGGCCGCACGGTCTAAGGCGTAGGTCTGCGGCCGCTCACCTGTTGAGAATGTGGGTTCGAATCCCACCGGGGGCATGGATGTCTTTTGGTTGTGAGTGTTGTGTTTTGTCAGGTAGAGATCTCTGCAACGGAATGATCACTCGTACAGAGGAGTCCTACCGACTGTGATGCGTCGTTGTGTGTGATCGAGAAACCTCGTGAATTAGGAGGTCCTGGCCCATTGGGGTTAGGAGGGGGTCCTGTCGCGCCAAAAGAAAACAAAATTGGTTACGTTAACTTTATTTTTATTAGTAATTACATGACGTAACACATCTCAGCATTTTGCATAAAGGATACTATTGTTTATTATGGCCTTTGAACACTCTTTTGTTTATTGAACCAAATTATTATTGTCTTGTTGTTATGACATATTGTCTCGTGGATGCCGTATAGCGAGATATGATAAATATAACTTCACTGATTATGGCAACAAACGCCCTCCTATAGAAGTGTGATTTACTTAACTGGACTGCAGAACTGATGAGGGTCAACAAAAACTTTTAAGACCGTACATCGGCAACGTATTAAGATGAAATGAAAATTACTAAATTTACTTTTTTATGCAGTCACCTGATGTTATTGACCTTGAAGGGAAATATTTAGGGATGTCGAGTCAAATTATCTTTAAATTTGTGACTGATGCACCTAACAGCTTTACGCTTCAAATATATTTTGAAGAATCTTTTTAATATAATCCTTCTGGGGAGACAGCGTATTCGCTATAGCGACTCTCTACGGACTGGGTACTTTCGGTTCGAAGCACGGTAGGTGCGAGCGGTCTTCTCCACATCCATCTAGACTGGCTGTGTTATTCATACAACCTCCTGCACAGTAGGTACCTTGGATCTCCTTCGGAGGTAAAGCGGCCGTTGCTTGGCCTTGACCACCCACCCACCCATATTTAGAGCAGAGTTTATAATTGAGTACAGCTGTACTTCTAGTCCTTCTCAGTGCCTCAATGGCGTTTTATAGGGAGACCTTTGCCTTTTTTATGGGGTATGCGGTGACGCATTTGGTTGAGGCGCTGCACCACAAGAGGTCGCGGGTTCGAATCCCGATGGGGTTTTCTGTATGTTTCATTGACTTAATCCTTCCGGTCACAATATGGCCTCAGGTTCGACACAATTTATAACAGAAATGAATACCAGGCGTTTCTCCGAAATGGTAAAGGCGGCCGGGTCATAGGGCTGAAAACCTGACCAGTTTAATATACCGATTTTGTAGAAATTCTGGGTGTTTCACTCTCTTGGAACCGTAATGGCCTGTAACGTGATAGGTTTATTTTCACCCTTTGTAACTTTCTCTTTTCTATCGATCAGTTTACTAAAAGATATGTAATTTTGAACTTGCTTACAGCATTTTTAACGCGACACAGACCTGTCTGATCATCTAGATGCAAGAAGGTATTAGAAGGGAATGGAATACAGCCTCGTTCCTGTGTGTCCTTATAAAGTAAGGGCCCATAATTTTGTTTTTCTCAGATTATTTTCAAAAATTTAAGGTGCTGCGAGCCGCCGATAGCAGGTACTGAACTTCATTCTGCGCATATTATGTATATACGATTGTTTCGAGAAAAAACTGTACATGACGATGTGAGAAGATATCGAAAGACAGTGACTGGACAGCTACTTTATCATTGTGGCACAAAAAAGGTGTGCAGTATCGTGTCCCTCGCGAGATGAACTGTAGTCCAGCACGCTATGAAGCCGTATGAAAATTTTAACCCTTCAAACGTCGAATTTAATCCCATCTGCCATCTGCTGGCATTATTAGGAGCTCACCATATTCTCCACGTTAGCAGGACAAGGATAAAAGGCTAGCGGTTTCTTTACGTACCACCAGGTTTAACATTCAATATTTCTACATGATGCTCGCTTTGCGGTGAGTGTTTTGTACGGATCTCAGAACAGCAAGCGAACTTTGCTTTATACGTCATTAAGTGATTGGTTTTTATAGCCGTGTTAGAGTGTTTACAGCGCGGTACGGACTGATTCATTATATAAAGCAGATTACGTTTCGTCTTTAAAAGGTTAAAAGGTGGAGTATATTGTCCATGTTTATACGTATTTACTGTCAGTATGAACACAACTTTTACAGCGTGATCAAAAAGTCTCTGTGCACCTGATTTCTGTATTGTAATCAACAGGTGCACAGAGACTTTTTGATCAACATGTAGAACAATATACATTCATGTATATTGCTACATGTTTCTGCTGTTTTTAGCCATTATCTGGTAAAGGTAAAGCAGTCCCATTACAGGCCTGGAGTGGCCCAGAGGGTTCCAGGAAGTTAAGGTTCCTAGATTTCGTGACAACGGCACAGGACTGTGGTACGTTGTCAGCCTTACGCACCGGCCGCCTTTGCCCCTAAGAAATACTCCTGGTACTCATTTCTGTTAGAGGCTGAGTCGACCCACGGGCCATAGTGCGATCGAAAGGATTTTATGTCAATGAAAAATCCACTGACACCAGCTGGGATCGAACCAGCGACCTTCCGATTTGTAGCACAGCACCTTAACCACTGTGCCACCGTGGTCCCCATCCATTATCTGGTAGATTGTACAATATACATGGAAAAGAATACCGAGGTGGATGTCTTCCCTTCACAGTTAATGTATTAAAATACATAAAATTTGGACTATTATATTTTATGTATTTCAGTGTATTAACTGTGAAGAAGAGGCTTCAACCTCGATAATCTTTACCGTGTATGTTTCGGTAAAATCTATCTAATGATGGCCGAAACGACCGAAATATATTGTAGATAAAATCTGGATTAATAGTATTCCAAGAGCTGCGTTCGCACTGACAATAGCCGTAGCCATTGATTACCAAAGATAGCAGGTTAACGGTACAAAAAACAAAGTATTGCCCACCTCCGCTGCATCAGATACATCCCTACTTTATTGGGGCTTCTTCATGGTAGCTTCAAAATCTTGTCGGAATCACTTAATTCTGAGAAGTACAAACAGTGCAACCATTTAAGCTGCGTTTACCTTAAAATAGTCCCTTTGTGCAAGCATAAGTTTCTGTCAGTTACTGTAAAGGTGTTGAAAACATTCCTGGAAGACATTTTATGAAAGCCCTTTTCAGCTCTTCCTTCGCATTAATGATGTCAATAACACGAAAAAGGCTCCGTCCCTTCAATGCTGATTTCAGTCGAAACAAAATGTAAAAATCAGTTGGAGCCAGGTGAGGAAGTATGGAGGATACTCCATTGTTGTGACGTTATTTTCTAAAACTCGTCAAGCAAGACCAGCCGGTGTGCTGGAGCATTGTCGTGAAGAAGAGCCCAACTCCTACTTCTCCATTTTAGGGGCGTTTACTTCTAACTGTTTCACTACGAAGGATGTCCATGCACATTTATTTATTCATAATTTTACCTTCAGGTATGAAATCATAATGGGCAATACCCTGGCAGCCCCCCCCCCCAAAAAAAAATGTAAATTTTACCAGCGGTTTTCGGGAACGTTTTGAAGCTACTATCCATACTGAAACCACTGAATGTCTTAATATTAAGTGAAATACTTCGTTATGTTTGATGAAAACCCAAAACTATTTTAGTTTAGTTTGAAAACACAACGGAATATTATCTGTAATAAAACACTGAAAGCCTTAGCATCAACAGACACCTTCACAGCTCCCTTAAACTGTTGCGGTGCCCTTCAGTCTTCCCTGTGTACATTTCACACCAGCAGTGTACCAGTTGTTTTGGCATGAATATCAATAGCGATAACCACATTATGAAGTTAGCTAGCGACAAAAGCATGTTTGTGTGCCTAGGATATGGAAGACTGAAGAGAACGTCAGAGTAGGCAGGCAGCCTCGAAAGCCACGGTCTCCCTCCCCGCACCCCCTCCTCTTAGGGACTGCTTTCCATGGCTTCATTATAGCAGATAGCTTTGGACTTCTGTACGTCCTTCTCCTCCTTCCCAGCTTCTTTTCGAACCAAGCACGTAAACGAATATGTGATTCGAAAGTAAAGTTTGTAATCGCGTTAAGTCGGGAAATCCAAGTACTTCGTGGTCTATTTTACTTTAAGCCGAAATCGGTGTGTCGAGCGAAATTATGATAGTTTGTATATTTCATGACGGGTGGACATATATAGCGTGTGGTTGTATTGTGGGGGGACGGGGGGGGGGCTTTGATTTAAATGCCGTCAGACAGTTCACAATGTCACGAAAGTAAAAAATCTAATTATTACATCAGCACAGAGTCAATGTAGCCGTGCCAGCCGCGACAACAGGCGATACAAATGCAAGTGGAGTTAATAGAGGTACTGTGAACACGAGTGAAGTTAATGCAGTGTAAATGAGGGTATAAACAATGGTGACATTTCAATAAACTGTGGAGATTTTCAAACAGTAGCCCGCAATTTAGGCCGTAAATAAATATTTAGATTATGAAAAGAAGAATTATGAATGGTTAGACTGTGACAAAGAATCAGGAGAAGCAAAGTGCTGTGTGTTTACAGTTCAGAAAAAAAATTACTCTTTCTTGCCTGGATTAAAATATGATTCCGAGACGGAACATGTAATTACCATCCTCTTATCATGTAACTGAAGTCGCGCGGAAGAATTAAATGCAGGAAACAAGGTAAAATATGTAAGTACATAACCCTCAGAGAGCGGTAAAGATAAGCAATACAGTTGAACCTTTAGACGCCTAACGTCAACTATAGTTGACGTACCGCACCGCTAACCACCAAAGTTGCATTTTATATGTTTATTCAACAAATATAGGCACTGAATATTTTAAACACGGTGTATACTCTCCGTTTTTTTTCTCTTCAAAATGCAGTTTGTTTCATAATTCTAACGTATTTGGTTCCTGTATTATTCACATTTTATATACAGGGTGTGCTAAAATTAAAAAAAATAATTCC
>Ga0123354_10015093_pt1 | contig 12045 bp, 5 predicted proteins | sample TergutLab28metaG_2_FD_97872 | JGI IMG/M metagenome (GOLD analysis project Ga0123354, IMG submission 97872) | Labiotermes labralis P4 segment gut microbial communities from Petit-Saut dam, French Guiana - Lab288 P4 | ecosystem: Host-associated > Arthropoda: Insects > Digestive system > Gut ... | reverse complement strand
GATGGTTCCCAAGATTTAAAGTTGCCACTACATGCTTCTCATGTAGCCCTCCCGACTTAAATCTAGTAGTAACCAATTTCATGTTTTGTTTACATGCAAAATAACCACTGCCACCGGGTAACAACCCAATTCCAGTAAATAAATTTTATTATAATTTTTCTGACAATGGTTGATGCTGTAATACCAAGTGAATAAAGCATTCCAGTGCCATTTATTGCTGCCATGTGGTGGTGCTCTCATAAGTAACTGAGATTTGCATTTAGTTTCCATGGACATGGAGGACAATTCAAGTTAACAATGCTGTAGAGAAACTAATTAGATATAGGTAGTACACAGAGGACCAAGTTTGAAACTTAAACCAAACTGCATAATTCTACAGGACTGTCATGTCTACACTTGGAAAGGTTTGTATTTTTGAGGATGCAAAGTTGATTCCTAGTTGTTTCTACTCACTTCATCATTATCTTTCCATCCTACTCCATATTCTGCAGAGTAAAGTTTTGTCATAATGTCAGTACTGCATTTACCCAAATATAAGATTGTGCTCCTTTACAATATTATGTTTTCAGAAAAATAGTTATGTAGACCGTATTTAAATATACGAGTGATTATAATGAAACATTCCTTCCTCTCCCCTCTCCACTTTCCTGATGAATGAAGACAGGACTCATAATCTTGTATTTGGGTAAATACGGTGGGAAGGCCTCACCCCCGTTCTAGTGCCGCAGTCATGGAAGAGTAGAGCTATACCTCTACCCACCCTCTGGGCCACACAGGGCCTGTAGCAGGATCACTTACCAGTGGGAAGGCCCATGTATTTTTAGTTCATGTAATGATGAGGTCAGTAACTCATTCTACATAACGTTGCGTTTTTGGATGAGAGTAACAAGCTGTACAAGATGTGGCCTAATGTTATACATTGACGTTTGCTTGAGTGTATGTCTGTATGTAACGAACTGCAAAATATAATAAATCATTGTCAAAATGTGTTTTGCAGTGTTTTAGTTAACATGGTGTTGGTGCTTTATATTGTGCCAGCTTGGGTTTTACATTCTAATTTCAAGTGTATTATGGAGGAAGTCCATTTTTTAGTGTATGTTGTGGGTTACAACTGCAGTAATTGGTGTGCATTTTCCCTATCTTAATAATATCTGTGAAAAATTGTACTAACACATGTTTTTTAATACGTAAATAACCATTCTGAAAGTCGTTTTAAGATGTTATGCAACTAAGACACTTAAGCTTGGTTTTGGTGTGATTGGGGGAATTTGATGTTAACTAGGGAAGTTTCGCTTCACGTGGTTGGTGACCCTGAGCTCAAGTGGTAGTATGTTTGCGCCTGAAGCATTGGCTGCTGCGACAAGTGTGTGGTGTCCATATATTTTGCTTATTGGTAGTGAAATTGGTGAATTACAATCATTGGTTGAAGTGTGAAATGACCGATAAAGATTCTCCATCACCCACGGTTGTGCAGAGTAACCTCAAACTGCTGTTAGAACAATCCAGTGTATTTCCATTAATTGGTAAGTAAGTTTTGCATCACTGCTATTATTCACGACGAAAACATCACGCACGTGGCCTTGGCTGGAAAACGTTGGCCAGGACAGAAATATTGCGTGTATAAATTGACAGTTTGGTTGTAGCGTATGTAAGTTTGAATGTTTACTTGTTTAATTAAGATGAATGTGTCACCATGAGTGCCTTGATTTTCGCGCTGCGATTTGGTTGGAAGAGCACGTACAGATTACATAGCACGCACTGCTATCTTTTGAACTGCGTAGTCTCAGATGCGAACTGCTGTCGGTTGAACGAAAATGCTCGGGATTTTGACCGTTGTTTTTGGAGCGTATTTACTTGTATTTAACGATGCTGTCTGTATCTCAGGCAGACAGGTTGTTCAGAGAGGGCAACCGGTTACGAATGTTTGTAATTTCAAGCCTAGCACCGCTTGGTAGATGCAGCTTTTTATTCTCACTTCAACACGGTGTTCATTTAGTCACAACTGCGAAACTAACTGCAGATATGTAAATATTTGTGATCGGTGTAGTCGCTTGGAAACAGCTCATGGCGTTAAATGGTAGGATGATAATGAATATGGAATTGAAAATGTGGATGAATACAGTTGTAGCATAATTTTGGAATGTGGCTGGAAAAGGTAAGGAAGAGTACAAAGGACGTTAGGATAGCCGGTTTCCGGGCCTTGATTTGAACCTGGGACCTCCAGGATACAAAACGATTCTACATACTTGATCGCAAAGGTCGGTGATGTTGATGTGAAGAATATCGTCGTGTATTGTGACCATAACAAGGAAAATCATCCTTCGTGTTAGTCGTATGTGGCAGATCGAATTAATTTGTTTTGTACCATACACATTGTGGGCCGGGATAGCTCAGTCGGTATAGCGACTCGCTACGGGCTGGACGGTCCGGGGATCGAATCCCGTTGGGGGCGAGATTTTCTGCACCTATCTAGACCGGCCCTGGGGCCCGCTCAACCTCCTATACAATGGGTACCGGCTCTTTCCCGGGGGTAAAGCGGCCGGGGCGTGGCGTTGACCACCCACCCCCATCTAGCGCCAAGGTTAAGGAAAGAGTAGGGCTATACCTCTACTCCCCATCTGAGCCTTCGTGGCATTTGCGTAGCGTAATTTGGGGTTCTACCGAAGAATATGTTGTGAGCTGCTCAGTTGAAGGGGGCAAATAAAATGTATAAATATTTCATAAATGGCTATTTGGGTGACACAAAGGCAGGAAAAAAAGCGTGTTTTACGGGACTCAGAATAGAGCCATCGGAGTCAGCCGTTTACAAACCAAGAGAGGCACTCTGTGCTGTTTGCCGAAGGACTTAGTATATTAACGACTTTGTATATTAACTAGTTCAAACGTATCTTCTTCATCGTCTTTGTAAATGGTCTCGTTCGTAAATTAAAATTCCTAACGCCTGTCGTCAACTTTGCCCCCTTCCCCACCACCTCACCATCCATTGTTATTAGCCAAGTTACACCTATGCGCATTTGTTTATGGCGTACCGTAGCATAAAATTTTAACTGGTTTAAATAGTATATGCAACTGCATGGTCGCACAGTGGAGTGCGTATGGCGACCCGCTGTGATGTTGCCTAGGCAAATAGTGTTTTATGGTGTTTAATGGGAAGTTGCGTTGATACTAAAACATTTATGCACCTACTCATTTTTACTTCGTCAAGCGTGTGTAGACTTTAGTTACAACAGTGTCAGTCTATAAACGACACTGCTCCCAAATGCTTACGCGATACCAATATTTGGATTAAACAAAAGTTGGTGTATATGATTTTCTGTATTTTAATAAAAACAACTGGTAACTCGCTTTTCGTATATCGATGGCTGTACCTTGACTGTTACATTTCGGATGGCTTGCTTGACTGACAGAATGGATTTTCGTTTATTTAACAATTCAAATTAACTGTTGATTGTGTACTTGCCGATATTGAAAGTGAGTTGCCCAAGATGGAGATGGCTTAGTTACCGATAACAGAATTGGAAGAAGAAAAGAAAGAATAAAGTTTGCTAGCTCATAACCATCGGTGATGGTTATGAGCTAGCAAAAGAGTGTTGCGTTGTCTATTGAAAAAATGTTGATCTGATGACAGAACCGTGAACTGGACACCTGTAAATTATGGTTGCAGCAACTAATCTGTTAGAATACAGAAATATTTTTGTAGAGGAAGTGAAAGAAGCGTACGACATAACCGGGTTGGTACTGAACCTGCTCTTCCATATTATCGGACCAATTAATACCGTAAACATTTTTTATGTACATGCACAAGTACCCGTGTTTCAGCCTAATAGGCTGCAACCTACGGGATACGAATAGCCTATGTCTGTGGACACTGCTGGCCTCGGAAGGGGTTTGTGTACTGCAGCGGGACTCTTAATATGTTCACACTGATTTCTTAGACATTCGTAAAAATACGTACACACCGAATCTTTGTCGTGTTGTCCTCGTGTATAGGTGTCACGTTAATTTAAGGGTTCGCATGTAAATAATGTTGACATTTTCTAAGAAAATACCTATTGAGGTGTCCCCTCTGCTGGGATGTCACGCCAGTGAAATCGGTAATTGGTCTCCGATGTTTCTAGACCACTACGGTCTCTCGGAATGTCGGGAACTAATTAACCAGGACGTGGGGCATATCCCAGAAGAACGAATATCCCATAGGTACGCTACGAAAATCCAAAAACTCTCAAATTGCGTATAATTTGTTGGGTATGTTTTAGGAGAAAGAGCATGCCAAGTCATTGCTTTATGTGAGAACACAAGGTGCAAACTAAATCGTAATCTGATTATTTCATTTGCGACTCCTGTCGGTGTATTCAAGACTTTTTTTTTTTTTTGCCTGTGGCGCTGCGGCCCAACGCGGGCCATGGCCTCCTCATTCTTGAGGTTTTCTAGATCACACACAACGACGCACCACAGTCGGTACGACTCCTCTGAACGAGTGATCAGCTCGTCTCAGAGACCTCTACCTGACAACATACAACACTTACAACAGACAAACATCCATGCCCCCGGTGGGATTCGAACCCACGATCTCAGCAGGCGAGCGGCCGCAGACCTACGCCTTAGACCGCGCGGCCACTGGGACCGGCGTATTCAAGGCACTACCACTGTAAATTGTGAGCTTGTCCAAAAATACCCTTATTTGTACTTATAGTATGACTGCAAAAGATGAAGCGTCAAGTACGTGTTGCATGGCATATGTTACGGTACTTACCCTGAATTTGCGTGGAATTTCGGAATAAAACTATGAAACGCCGCCAGTTACATCATTTCTGGAGCTCGTGGTTGGTAGGTGGTGTTGAAGAGGTCGGCGTACTGCAGTGGGCAGTTGCTAATTGCTGGTGTCTGTTTGGTTTAGTTTGATCTGCCTTTCTGACAGGTTATCACGGCTTCGTGTTAGCACCAAGAAGACTGCTCTGTACCTTTTACCTCGAGTTTAGCACAATATTGCAGTCACGCACATAATTTGATGGTGTAAGGTAGGGCTGTACAAATCCCCGGAGCCAGGTCGCCGTGGCGACTAAATTTTTTACATTGGCGCTTGACGCCTAAAATTTTGAGATGACGCCTGGATTCTTGGAAAAAATCGTGCACCCCTAGGGTAAGATGATGTATAATGAGGTTCCTGGTTTTCGGCACTGTCATGACGGGGACAAATAACAATTACAATCTTCTGTGTATCTAATAAGCGAAGACTGGGGGAGACAGCTGTCCGGCTTCTGACGAAGGGTTTACTTAATTTGTCATCCAGTACGCACTGTCTGTAGGTTTCTTGGTAATGCTGTTGGAGAAATGTCAAGCGGGGTTTCTTTATTTTCTATTCAGTAGTCAGCGTTGCTCCTAATAAACTACCTACTTGGGTATTCTTACACAAACTCTGAGGAACAGGGCGTTGATGACCACGTTATTCATTTCATCATTTAAGCATTACACGACGCCTTATGAAAGGAAAAGCAGAACTCGCATTTGAAGAGTGTTCCAAGATCAACTCAGCAGGCCAGTTTGCATTCAAGGCGAGATTAATTTTTAATGGTATGTGGCCCGTTAGAAGAGGAGGTTATGGTTACGGGACGAGCATGTCGTTATTATAATTGGTTAAACAACTTGTAAGACGTAAAGAAGGATCAGACCTAGAACTGTCTGACATAGGACTCACAAGTGTTGGTCTTCTAAATTAATGCAGTTTTGTAAGGGCAGTTTTTTGTACAATGAAACGTTGATACAATAACTGTAGTGGCAGAGATGAATGGTTAGTGCCTGAAATGAGTGAAATCAGAAAATAACAGGAAAAAAATCGAGATGTGAAGGAAATAAAAGAAAGAAGAAAAGAGCAATAAGACAGGAGAGAGAGAGGGAGAGAGAGAGAGAGAGAGAGAGAAGGCTAGGAAAGAAGGATAGAACGCAAGGAAGGACGACTAGAAATTCTGCACACGTAAAAACAAGTTTTGTCAACGGCAGTTTTGACGGCACAAAATTGCTTTATTGCTGTACTAATCTCCCATATCTTCTGATTACACAGTCGTCTGCTGTTAAGGCTGTCGCGTTCCTTTGTTTTGAAGGTGAGTGTCTGGGTATTGTGTTTGTCAACACGCACAGCCTGTAGTTCCAACAGAACGCGTGTCTAAATTATGTTACATTACTGCTGAATTGTGCGTGTCCCTGACTGCAGCCAATGACAAACGGCGGTCAAAAGGCGTAGCACGTCACGTTTACGTGCACGGGCATCAGAAAATGCGCCTCCGCTGATATTTGGAGGAAGAAATAGGTAAGCTAGAGCGCAACTTTAGGAGTATGTAGATCGAGTATTTAGAATGTTAGCGTCCGTCGGTGCTGTGTTAGCGATAAACGAATGTTTAATTTTATTAAGTGACACGGTCAGTGTAACAGGTGTTTGTAACTCCGAATAATATCTGCTGGAAAGTGAGACTGCAGAACATTTCAGAGACTCCAAGTAATTAACCAACTTGATGCGTAAAATCTTGTTTTATAATAAGTTTATTAAACAAGATTTTATGCATCAAGTTGGTTAATTGCTAGGATTATACTGAGATGCACGGTCAGCAAAACATCAAAATTTCAGAGACTGTAGCACAATCCAAGTCTGCCAGTAGTGTTCCACCGTGTACTGATGTTGATCTTTGGATCGGATTAATCATGTTCACTGGTCTGGGCACTCTCTCTGATCGAAGAGAATGACATCATGCACGTACTGTCTTAATTAGCCCCATCTTGGAGTAGAATCCTTCCTGAAAAGCTAGTAGTTATGCAGCGTGTCAATACATTTGGCGCATTATATGGTATTCTCGCAGGGTCATTGCCGTGTTTACAAAAAACCTCTTCTGGCCCCGTCACCAGGTATTTCAGTCCCCACTCTCTCACCCCATTTCCTTAACGTTTCGTTGTATCCATGACCAAAATTCAGTCATGTTCCCCAAGGCATACTCGGGAAGACAATGTCAATTGTGGGTGGGTAGGTTTTCATCCTTTTTTATAGGCCACGAAGGCCCTTAGGGTGAGTAGAGGTATAGCTCTACTCTTTCTAGGACCTCGGCACTAGATGGTGTTGGGGGTTCAGTCCCACGCCCCGGCCTTCTCTTCCCCCGGGAAAGACCCGGTACCCATTGTACAGGAGGCTGGGTGGGCCCCAGGGCCGGTCTGTATGGGCGGAAAATCTCGTCCCTACCGGGATTCGATCCCGGACCGTCCAGCCTGTAGTCGGTCGCTATACCGACTGAGCTACCCGGCCCACCACTGTCGATTGTTCTTGCTGCAAAAAGGAACTGCAGTCAGTGAAATCTTTCTTGGGTCTAAGTTACACGTTTTGTATATTATTTTGCGATTTTGCATAACTCATTGGCCCTGATGACCATTTACTGCAGAACTTCAGTAACCGTCACAGAGCGAACTTACTTCTGAGATACATATGGTTAATTAAGGCAGCGTTTATTCAACCGTATGCATACATTGTGGAAGGTTCCTTTCATAATTTTCGAAAATTCTGTAAACCTTGCAGCGACCTAACATAATAACAAGACTGTTATTGGCTTGTTTTATTTCCAGTCCGGTGAAGCACTCGTGTAATTATTCTGAAGTATCGACTTCTTTGTGCTGTCGCCAGTCGGAAAGTGGACTTCGGCCGATGATGAATTTTTAACTTGGACGAAGTATAACAAACCTAATTTATCAGTGATATACAATTCCAAACAGTTTATCGATACTTTAAAGACAGTGGGTTTCAGCTGATTTCCAGTAAGAGTTATAAGGATAATGACGGTAAAGTTCCCAGATAGCAAGAAAAATCAGTATGTTTCGTGACCATTGAATATTCATATAACCACAGAAGGCAGAATTCAGAATTGTTTATGGTAGGCCCACGTCGTACAGCTCCTCCAGCTTTCTTAGCTGGATGTTAAAGTCGGTTTGGAGAACAGAGAGCAATCTAGAGCAACGCATAGCAAATCATTTCCATAGTAAAACCAACCAGATGCACCAATGTCTCAAATTTATTTTATTTTGGAGTTACTCTACTGATACTGCTAGCTAGCAAGCACACAGTAGTATCTATTTGACTAATGCCTGTTGCTGTATGTACAGTCGTGAACTCCTGATGATGGATGGAAGGACCGTCCGAAACATGTAGAGTAATTCCAAAATAAAATAAATTTGAGACCTTGGTGCGTCTGGTTGGTTTTACTATGGAAATGTATTACGGTGCACGGGCCTACGAACGTCAGATTTGCGTAGCAATTCATTTTCAAAAAGGTAACGTACCTTATTTTCCAAATGCGATTTTTACGTACCTTCACAAATGTTGCCCAGTGTCAGAAGATATTTTCCTTGCCAGCACTCTATATCCGTTCTTATTCCTCCCCATTGTTGTTTTCTTAGTTGAAAGGATTCCAATAATCTACTGTGGATTAATACACACATGTCGGTCTGTCACAATAATGGCAGAACACAGATTGGCTGCAGGAGAGAAATCATGCTGAGGGAATTGCGTAAGAGAGAGAAACTGGAAACTTGAAAAAAAACCGCATAATGAAGCGATTGTTAATTTTTTACTTTGTACGAAACGGTAAAAGGGCGATGAAATCAGGGAGGGTGGAATGGGTGAGATATGTAGCATGCATGGTCCGGAAACCCGAGAAGAAGAGACCACGTGTAAGATCTGTTTGTGTCTGCAGATGGGAGATTAATGTAAGGCTGTGTTTTAAGGAATTGTGTTGGGAGGGTATGGAGTGGCCTTGTCTGGCTCAGAATGTGGGTCGACGGCGGGCTGTTGTGGAGTGCACATCATGAATATTTGGGTTCCATAAGAGGCCTGCAGCTGAGTAGCTAGCGACCATTGACTTCTGAAGAGCGACTCTTCTCCATGGAGTCAGTCTGTCAGCTGTTGTGAACTAAAACAACTCGCCGATCCGTCATGATGATCTTGCGAGTAGCTGATGTAACGATTATCTGTGTTTTAATGGGGGGCGTGTGTCGCTCGTAGCTACGGCCTGATCGGTCGTTTCAGATTGCTATATGATCTGTTCTCGCTCCGAAGACCGTGTCCTCATGTTAAAACCACGCGGCCTTCAGAGCAACGGATGTTAGGGCCAAGACCAGAAAGCGATTTGAGCAAAACATTTTGGAATGAGAAACGTCTTTTCTAGGGTGGACATTCATCCAGAGCTGCATGTGGTCCCGTAACTTCAGTTTCGTGCCGGTATGTGTGCACTGGAATACTCACTCAGTTCCGCTTTTAAATTACAATATACACATGTACAGCTATTTAAAGTTGTCGCTCACACAAACGTTCACAGAACGATTATGATGTGAATGTTGTGTCGTCGGAGGCGGTTTTTTTTTTGCCAATACTTGTGAATGTTCCATGTCGCCATTACCACAAACTGACTTGGATGATGGATAAAACGGTTTACTAATACTTTGTTTTCAACTCATGAAGTTATCTTCTGCGTTAAGACTGGGGGTATAAAACATTGGAGTGTGTGTAAAATAGAGCGTGGCTCTGAAATGTTTCATGTACTTCAGACTCCACGGGGAACAGAGTTTGTCTCAATTAGAAAGAACAACCAGTTGATACTGTGCAAGGAAAAATCATTGTGATTGTAAGAATCATACGGTTCACATACGTACAAATTTTAAAAAAAGATGCGGAGTTTTAATATTGAAAAAATAGGTGCACGTGGATACCACTGGGCTTTAAAGGGTTAGAAGCATTAAGTATGGTGAATGTTAGGCCCAACTCAGTAGTACGCGCGGTTTTGTCTGAAGGCCTACTTTATAGAATTGTACCATGTACATTAACACGGCAAGATTTGTTTGCGACATCATGATCTGCTGAACTATTGAACGGATATTTTCAAGACAGACATTTTTGGAAAGCTTATGATCCCACATGGATAACAGTCTTCTTTGTTTTTATTAATTCCTTCTCAAAAATTATTTTTTGACAAGGAAGCCTGACTCCAGAATTGACAGTGCTGCCTCAAGCGGACGCCAAGGGATGCTGACATATTTGATGCACTTCCTTTGGCCTCTGCTTGAGGCAGGACTCACTCGTTCAACGTTTTGTTTCTCATTTAAACGTGCTGGGAAGCTATCGTTTCTTATTTACCCATTGGTTCTGATGCGTTGATCTCCGAAAGAAATTACCCAGCTCAGGCACTAGTACGTACAGTTTTTTTTTACGTTTCCTGAGATTAAGAAGCTGTGGTTTTGTTTACGTGTGTGTTTAACAGTATACGGTCATACATAACCAAAGCAGATTTTTTAGGTATTATTTAGGCAACAAGTTTCGACTTGATATTAGCCATCGGCTTTCAGTAAAAACTTTAACAACAAATAGGTGTGAGATCGGGCCCCTTACAAAATGAAGAATAAATACTGGAAATAAATACAGAAGGTTGATGATGGATTATGTCAAGCCGAAACTTGTTGCATAAATAAGTTTTAAAAATTTACTTTTGTGTGTGACTGTGTACTGTGAAATGTATGCGTCATGGATAGCACAACGGGGATGAATCTTCTTAAGATTGTACTTTGTGTCGATTAAATGTTTTACTGTTTATACGCGCCAATTATTCACACGGGTACAACTAGTGTTTTCGTACTTTGTGTAGGGAGGATACTGTAGTGCCCGTACAGAACGGAAGGTGCGTTAGACGGCTACTTACCATTATCGGAAAGTTTCTGTGGTCCCGGACTGCAAACGATGCACGCAAACTAGTCCTAATAAACGGATTTGTTCAGGCAGAAGAACGATTGTGTAAAGAAAAGTGGTCAGTTTAGGTGTGGATTATTTACTGTCTAATTAATTTTGTTTCAAACAGTTCGTCATGGCGTTAGGCCCTAGACCGGTGTATGAATGGGGCAGAACTGAGAACTCCAAACAGGTAAATGAAACTGATCATATTTAGGCCATGTGCTCGACAGCAGTGTAGTGTACGTGTGTCTGGCTTGTGATTCGAGATATCGGTAGAAAACACTACTGTCGCGGAGCAGAATCCTTCTTGGAACGGTGGCAGTTGCTCAACTAACGGAGAAATGAACTCCCCACTTTGACGGAACCCTGTTTATTTACAGTATGCTGTTATATAGTCCTCTGTTATAGGTACATTGCATATTTGACTTAAAATATTTTAATCTGTACGTAAATGCTAAAAGTCTATCAGAAAGGGAATACTGTTTGGATCCCACAGGTTTGCTTAACTAAGATGGCAAAATACATACACGAACATGTAAACACGTAAGAAAGCAGTAAATAAAATCAATATTTTGACAAATGTTTAAAATTTTGGTACTATAATACACGTACATACATAATTATCATTTTTATAGTAGAAAGGTGTGCCGTTCCCAGTGGCCGCGCGGTCTAAGGCGTAGGTCTTCGGCCGCTCGTCTGCTGAGACTGTGGTTTCGAATCCCACCGGGGGCATGGATGTCCGTCTGTTATGAGTGTTGTGTGTGTTGTCAGGTAGAGGTCTCTGCGATGAGCTGATCACTCGTCCAGAGGAGTCCTACTGACTGTGGTGCGTCGTTGTGTGTGATCCAGCAATGAGGAGGCCCTGGCCCACTGGGGGCTGTCGCGCCAAAAAAAAATAGTACAAAGGTTTATGGAAAAGTTGAGTGGATGCCACTGCAGAGTCGGTGTAATGCGTGTGCTACCGCCTAGAGAACATTAGTCCGTGCTCAGAATATCGCGTCCGAATTAACCTTTACGCAACGGGATTTAAATGGCTACAGTCAACCTTCACGTACGACATTATTTTCGCTTGGAATTTAAATTTTTGTACGTGGTTTACAAAAAACTTTATTATTTCAGGAACCAAAAAAGATTTAATAATGGATTAAACGGCATTTTTTTGGGGAAATAAGAGGCAGCCATATCTGCGTTGTGTTCAAGAAATCAGTAATAATTTTCGTTAATGAATAGACAAAAAATTGTATGGAATATGCAAAAATTTCAGTTTCCTTTACTTACATATTGGCTTGATTCCACAG
>Ga0123354_10015092_pt1 | contig 12045 bp, 5 predicted proteins | sample TergutLab28metaG_2_FD_97872 | JGI IMG/M metagenome (GOLD analysis project Ga0123354, IMG submission 97872) | Labiotermes labralis P4 segment gut microbial communities from Petit-Saut dam, French Guiana - Lab288 P4 | ecosystem: Host-associated > Arthropoda: Insects > Digestive system > Gut ... | reverse complement strand
TCAAATATTCCTTCTTTTTATTCCTGAAATGTCTGCTAACTTCTCGTCTTACACTGTTCAAATTATCTACATTACTTTGGCATGGATCCTGTACCCACTGCATTTTTGCCCGCTTCCTTTGATATTGTTATACGTAACATTAATTAAAATCTTCTATATTCACATACCTTTAAATAGTGAAAACCCTTCGAGTGGAAAGTCTGGTAAATTTGGATTAAATTTATATTAAATTACTATTATAGAAGCAAAGGTTATGTAAGAGCAAATATAACGTACATTTTATTGGTACATACTGTGTGTGTTGTCACTGTGTGTATACACCGTGAACGTTCATTCTGTACTGAGTTACAGATTTAAACAATTGTTTTGTAGCGTACACCTATATGGTATTGTTACCGGCCTTTCAGGTTCAAGTCCAGAAATAGCCGACGATTCAAGTTCAAACCCTGAACAGGCTTCCTTCAGATAATTTCTTTTTGGCTGTAAATAACTTAACTAGGGTAAACAGCAGGAGTGTGTGAGACCTTTAAATCATTCAAAAGCTTGAGCCTGGGCAGAACGTCCATCAACTGTCAAGTTGGTACGGGTTTTGCAGCTCGGTTTATCTGAGTGAACCCCGAGACTTTGACACCTCTGAGGTTGTAATTCAATCAGTAGAAAGTGCCAGTGGGAGACTACCCTAAATGTTCGTTTATGGTAAGTTTGAGGTCTACTGACTTGAATTGGCACAGCCAATGAGATTTAGCTTTCCAAGAAGTTAAATTCGGCCTATGGGGTTTCTCTAAATATGAATTTCGGCCAATAGAATAATTTTAGTACATGGGGGGTATTTGGTTTGGACTATGTAGAAGATGCAAGAGTGAGGAGACAATCCGTCTTGACCCTTCGAGTAACACAGATGCAAAGTTCGGGTGCTCCATTAAAATTGGACAGTTTACAACATTTCAATTAGAAAGTGGTGTATGTGAAATCAATGTAATGGAAGTTAAAGTTCGAGTTTAACGAACACTCAGTATACTTAAAATTTAAAAAATTTATACATTAGTGTAAACAAAATATTGACTCCGAGTGCCGTGGTCACGCATATTAAGATGCTCTTATTTCACATTATTACTGTACAACAGTAAAAGTGAATCGTACTTCATACTGTAAACTAAAGTGACTTCTACAAATAAATTAAAGAAAATCCCCAGAATTAAGTGTTGTTTAGGTGTGTCAGCCAATAATAGTCGATAGCGGACCTTGCAGGGACCTCACGTCTAAATTACTCTGCGATAAGACCTTCATGCTCACAGAGAAACAGACGGGAAGCGACACACCCACGCACCCAAAGTGAAGAGGAGGGTAGCAGTGATTGTCTGTTCATCTTAAGTTGTATTTACTCTTACATCACATTTAATTCTACTCCAGTAATTTAATTTTTATTTCATCTAAACTTCCACATTTTCCACTAGATTGAACTGAGAGAGATTTCACTATTTCAAGATTTCTGGAAGCAGAGGTTTTTAATAATTGTCCTGTGCTAAAAAATTTAACATAATTTTAATATAGCATTTAACATTAATATTTTAATTTCATTTTGGCATTTTATATTTTGCATTTACAGTTGACAAGCTTTATAAAAATCGTGTGTACGTCCGTAAGTATTGAAACTCCGTGAAGACAGCTATGGACAATAGCCGAAACATGTAGGTGTGATTTTATTTTCGGGAATAGTGCGATTTTTTGCTGATGAGCTTGTATATGCGTACCAGTTGCACGGAGGATGTACAGCACTAAATTGACAAGTAATTTGAAGACGTGTAACACTGCTGTGTTTGAGAATAATGTTACTTTTGTCTTATCTTTTCTACAGTCGTAGAGATGAAGTGTAAAAATAAAGTAGCTACTTTCCTTTCGAATACGAGAAGGTTCATGAACTAAGAGCATTTACAGTATTTAGCTGCTTAGGACTGGGCCGAGTCAGGTTGTAATACAGTTATGACGTAAGGTTTACCAGTTTTAAAATAAAGGTACAGTTGTGGCTGCGTTTAACCGCCGCAGCTTGAGGCGTGTTCGACGACTGAGGTACAGTTTCACACATTCTTTACCTCAGCATCCTATGCATTTGCGTGCCTGTCTTCATTTTACGACTGTTTTGTGCTCGAGGAAATGGCCCGTTAGGCTTACGGAAAGGGCTGAGTGTATCCCAGTTTCGGTCCGGACATCGATGCGAAGAAAGACGGGGCTACTGAGAACCTAAGCCCTGTCTTTCAGTTGTTAAATGTTACTGTAGCAATCCTGACTTGCTAAAAGAATAATTCAAATAAAAAGTGCATAAATTTCACTGTTGGTATGACATTTGGGTTTTAAACGGGGCAGGATGTTGAAAAGATTGAATAGGGCATCGGGAAACAAAAATATTGCATGTTATTACAGCAGAGTGCAACGTAGTTGGAAGACATGGCGTAGATGGGAGGATAATATTAAAACTGATCTTAAAGAAATTAGGGTAGGAGGGTGTGGAAAGGATTGATATTACTCACAGTAGGGATCAGTGGTATGTTCTTGTGAAAGCGGCAGTGAAATTTGGATTCCGTGAAACGTGAGGAATTTGTTGAGCTATGACTTGATTTCATACAAATATTTTTGTCTTGTTTTGTTTGGTTTAATTGCATGACAGCATCGAACATATCTGTTTTATCCTTACTTTCTCATTTCCTATTAAAACTAAGTTTGGAGTAATTTTACATTGTGCTTGAAGGTGTAAGAAATTCGGATTTCGTTGGAAGATGTTGACTCTTCGACATTATAAGCAGCAATGCGTAAATCACTTGCCATAATTGCCGAGACATCTTGTGTGCACAGACAAGTTGTTCTGCCGATTCTCGTGCTGGACTAATCTGCTAGTAGTCTGTACTGATTTTGCTGTATGACCGATATAGGACACATTAAACTTTATGTTTTGTGAACCGTGCATTGTGATATACATATGCAATAAGAACCAACAAAATACACACTTCTTTCATTAATGATTTGATACTATCGAACACATCATGTTATCGACCGGACTGCTTATATGGATGCATAAAAAAATACCATAAAACTGCATAGTCTTTCTGATGATGAACACTTGGTTGTTCGAAACATGTCGAAGACAATATAATTAAATTAAATCATTAATGAAAAAAAATATGCATTTTGTTGGCTCTTATTACACACGACACATTACACCTTGCGAAGGCACATAGTGATGAACTTGTAAATACTTATTATGGAACAGAAAAACACATTGCCCAGTCACGAGATTTTCACCGGGTGCACAGAAAATTTGGTAAATATTAACATGTTTTACCGCTGTGAAATACCATAGATCTAACTGAAAATATTCCTAGTAAGTGAGTACTTTATATTCGCATCTAGTGCACGTTCCCATTCTTCGCCCAAGATCACGTTGCTTTAATTGACAACATCGTATCAAATAGTAGAAAGCTTTAAAGAAGGGCTAACATTCGAAGTAAGAAATTGAAGTTGACTGGCGTAATTAAACATTTAATAATCCAATGCACAATAGCTTATGTTTTAAAGATGGAGTAAGACAAAAATTAAGATCGTATGCTTTACTAAAGTATTTTAAGAACACGAAGTGGATTTCTTAATATTTTGAGTGTTTTATGTTAGTCTGTTGATGTTTGCAAAATAACAGAAACATGTGTCTGTAATGTAGTAATGTGTCTTCTAAATTGTAGTAACGTATCTTTTTCTGTAATCTTTCCTATCGAAATGTTTATTGACTTTCCTGTTCATCAATGCTGTTTTGCAAGTCATTTTAATTTTGATTGCAGTAGGAGGTGACTCCATTAGAAATGCATGTATTCACGTAACAGAACGCAACATCTAGTTTTAGAATATGCGTTAATATATTACATGGGAGAAAATATGTCAATGAAGAATCTAAAAATGCCATAATCAGAGTTTACTTTATCGCTTTCTTTCGTTGCTTCATTTTCTTAAAGCAGTTGAAGGAATCTTAAACAAGAGAAGGGAGAGTCTTCTCTTGAGTTAGAACTCGGGGAGGTACTTCATCCTGTCAGCAGACCTAACTTCTTAAATTGCGAAATGCTTCAAAAAACGAGGTAGGGGCGGGTGAAGTTTCAGGGGTGAAATATTGGTGGGAAGGGGGTGAGCTTCAGTGTAAGGAGAGAAGACTAAACTGCCGGGAGATATATGGTTTCAATCCTGGCATATGCAAATGTTTAACGATGAAAACTGTTTTGCATTTTGAAGGCAAGAAAATAGGAGCAGAAAAAATGAGCCGTTCTCCTTCTGCCACGAAAAGGAATGAAGGAACGAGGAAGGAAAGAAAAAGGACTGGAGAAGGAAACTATGTGGTACATGCACCAATTTCCAGAGAACGTAATGTGTCATATATATGCCTGTATGCCAAGTGATTTATCTAAATATGAGTAAGTAGCTGAATAATTTTGTCTTCTGGAATGTTGCATCTTGTACATGCTCACCTATGTACGTTTTGTGTCCTGTCTAGCTCTGAATAGTAGATGAGATTTCTTCGCAATACCGGTGGGGTTCATCAAATCTGATTGAGTTTTTTTTTTGTTAGTTACGTCTGAATTTTTATTCTGTTACCACCTTCTTTCTGTTTATATAGCACAGTTAACTGATTAGGAATTAGTTGGTACATTTCTAAATTAACATAACTGCTTGTTGGTCTGATCACTAGCTCATTCAGCCGACACCCTTCTTGTTCGTCTCTTGACTATGAACTACATGCACATTCTGGAGAAGACAACTCACTATGATACACGCCTGAATGGTACGAACTGAAACCGCTTCCTTGATCAATCGGAACGTCCGTACGGTTCTTACTGGAATCAGGGCCTCGAACTCGCATATGACAGAATGAAGCTTCTCTTGTTACTTTCCTTATGCATTCTAGGAAATTGGCAGCTATGCAATCATGTCCGTTGTGTGTTGCTGACAAGGTATTCGCAACCTAATTATTCCTGGAACGATGACCTCCGCCCCACAGTGCAGTTTTTTTTTTGACGGACCCCTGTGTGTGTTTTATTACAGACTTCAATGATTATGAAATATGACACCTACACTTCGTTTTTATTCTAACGTATGTGGATTGCTTCGAACCGCCTGTGACTGAAGGCTAGCAATTATTTGCCCCGATAAACAAAAGTACCAACAATGTTCGGCTACAATATGATAGTCAGGTATAAATGTTTCGACGTTTCGGGGGGAGTCTGCTGCCTGTATCATTAGGGTAGAAGGAGGTCATTCTTCTGTGTTGTGTTTTTGGAAAAGAAATTTTATATTCTCGCGCTGTGAATTTTAAAATTACCATTATTTGGGTTGCTGCTCTTTATTCTAGTAACAGTTTACCCAAGTTGCAGAGGAAACTGCTAACTTCAGGTTCAGGACGTGTGTTCAGTTTATTAGACGTGGTGGTATCAGTTTACGAGTAGCCTGCTACCAGTATGTGATTCACAGTCCAGAATACCGCGATTTTATGCGTTATGTAGGACAAATAAGGAAAATAGTTGCCTAAAGATATGTTGGCAGCCTTTTTGTGCGCGTTCGCGAAAATTCGAAACGCGATTATTAGATTCTTCATGACTGTCCGTCCGTCGTCATGGAAGAACTCGGCTCCCACTGGACGGATTTTCATAAAATTTGATGTTTTGTTATGTTGAGAAAATTCAAGTTTCATTAAAAAACGACAAGAACAACGGGTACTTTACGTGAAGAACGATATACATTTTTATCATATCTCGCTCAATTCGTATTAGAAATGTTTCGGGCAGATTTGTAGAAAAAATCGAAAGAGTCATTTTGTGTTGAAGGATTTTTTCGAAAATCTTGCCGTTTATGAGATACGGTGGAAAAATATTGTACAGACAGACAGGCCACAGATGAAAATATGGTGCATGCCCATTGAATGATGGATACATAAAGCTACAAACACACACTCATAATATGTAATACTTATTGCTTTTACACTGCAGCAATGGTTGCACGAAAGCGCCTTAAATTACATTATACATAAATGGCCCGTTTTTTTCTGTTTACATTTTAAGAAACACGGAGAAGAAAATATCTCTGTCGTTTGATTAGCAATAGGTACCGAGTGGCGGCCGGGGGACCACGGTAGCACAGTGGCTAAGGTGCTGTGCTACAAATCGGAAGGTCGCTGGTTCAATTCCAGATGGTGTCATTGGAATTTTTCATTGACATAATCCTTCCGATCGCACTATGGCCCTGGGCTCGACCCAGCCTGTAACAGAAATGAGCACCTCCTGGGGGTAAAAAGCGGCCGGTGCTTAAGGCTGACAACCTCACCACCATTTTAGGTTACCTTTTTTTTTTACCCTTACCGAGTGGCGGCCAGGGCGTGCGTGGTGTTAACCACCCACCTCAATCTAACACCCAGGTTCAAGAAAGATTAGAGTCGTACTTGTATTCCCCTTCTGTGCCCTCATGGTAGGTTATAGGGTGAGCTTTACCTTCCTGTGTGTTTGATTATGTTTGCAACCACAGACTTGTACGTGTCTGCAGTAGATGAACATCTACACCTATGAAATATGACGCAATAACAAAACGTACAAACATTTGATATTAACGTCGCTGAGAGACATTGTGTCGTATAAGTTGGTCCCTTCTGCCGCTTACACACCCTATTGTAAGCAAAGTTGGCAGCGTGAGACGCCCGCACCCTCTAAGATTTTTGAATGGAAAGGGGAGGATTTAAATCGGATGGCATCTGGATTTGGTGAAGCCATTAGGTTGTGACGTACAGCCTTGTTAAGGATAGGATGGGTCGCCACCACATAGATTTGAATAGCGACTCGCAGCTTGCAAATGGTAACATTGATAAACCGGAGGACGATGGGGATCGCAAGAGTGGCGAGGATTACTGCAGTGTTATAATTCAGGACACTCGTAGTATCGTTTCTGTCCTACCAAAATAATACGAATTAACACGCACAAAATGTAATTTTACCTGTCATTTCATCACATTTGTGTAGAATGTACTCCGTTACTGATGGCCGTGTTTGTTACACGTGACGCTGCATTCTTTGGTTGACAGTTATGAAAGTTTCGCAGGAACCTGCTTTCTTTATCTTGAAGAGAGCCTCAACAGATAAAGTAGGCATCAGGTTTCTTCGAAACATTGGTACGTATACACCCACCGGCGTCACAACCCAGTAGACTCTAATTTTTATACCTACTGCCATGAGAATATCAAATGTCACATAGATTGACGATTTTTGTGAAGACTGTATTAGAACGTAAGTGAGATGGGCAAGAAAATTAAAACTAATACACAGTGAAGATCTTCGTAATCTGTACCATTTTTCATATAGGTCCAGTACTGGGTTGTTAAAATGATTGGGTACTGAGTTACACCGTAAGTGTAGCACGCAAAGAAGGTATGAGATGTGCACCCATAATTGTAGTCGGAAATGCCGAAGAGACTAAGTTATTTGAAATACCTAGACATAGGTGAAATGATAATATTAAAATTGATCATAAATAAATAAAGTGGAGTGAAGTGGACTTATATAAGTGATTCACAAATGTGTAAAGTTTTCGGGCAGTATTATCGTAGCATTGAACCTATGGGTTTTATAAAAACAGGGAATTTATTTGAACAGATTAGCGACTGTCAGTATCACAATGACGTCGATAGTTCATGCTGGCCCCTTAGCCTTAACTGTGTTCATGTTTATCTTGTTCTTCTTTATTGGCATCTTGTGCAAGTGAACTTCTTAGAGTACTTTTCGGAGAAGCATATGGCCTCCACTTTAATCATTAAGTGGGTAGCATGCGTATGTCGTCGGAGTATATTGATAGACTCTCAAAACAGGGAGGGAGAGAGATAATGTTACTCCGAAACGTCGACAACACCAACAACTTCACATGGTGCCAACATCAGAAATAGGTTTCTCAACAATGAACTGCAGTGAAATCTCTTTACTCAGTACTCTTAGCAATGTTGTTGTCACTAAGTTCAGTTATCAGCCAGCTTCACTTTTCGGCCACTTTAACCGAGGAACGTGGTGGCAAAGACCTGGGAATCTGACGTGTCTTTTTCACTCCCTGAACTCACCGTCTTACATTGCTTCTTATATAAACAGGATTTTCTGTGTTCCACTGAATTACATTGTAAGCGCGTATTTTTTTATTTACTTGTAATGATCTTGCAGTGCAGATGTATTTGACGGCATTTTGATCAGTACTGACATTAGTTTAATGTTCGCAGCCAACATAACGTAATATTCAGTACGCCGACAGACTGAAAATGCTTTTTTTATAGTTACATAAATGAAGCCCAATTTTAAGCCTGAAACACCACATTTGCTTTCCATATTCAGCCTAAGAATCCGGTCTCATCAACAGTTCTTGGTTTAGCCTCGAGTGTGCTGTGGTGTTGAGGTCTAAATCTTAGAAGATTGTTGTTACCCTCTGAGACGCAGTCATCTCTTTTGCATAGAATTGGTGGGGAGTAGAAGGCAGGATTTCTAAGAGACTTGATTGTAGTTTTCGCTTTTCTAGCCATTGTTAGCAAGGATAAAGCCATTGCTCACCCTATCGGTTAAGGGCTGGGATTACTTTCGAATGTAGGATCATATATATACAGCCATCCTATTTTCGTGTATGGGCTTAGATCAATGGCTTGTAGAAGCACTTAGGTATTGCGCATTGGAAGGGGCGGTTGATGGAGCCTGTTTGTGTAGGAGCATAACAGACCTAAGGCACATCTCTTGAACTATAGTGATGTTTTGCCACGGAGTGTGGTACAGACTTCACGTAGCAGTGAATACTGCGGTCAAGTGGATTACGGTGAATCATTTAGGTTGACAGCTGTGTTAACAGACTTGCTTGTAAGTGGAACGTTCGAGAAATGGGAATCTGGGTACCTTATCCAGAATAATATTTCAGATAATTTTCGCAAAATTACTTTTATTATTTTCACTCTGTCTAAACGAATTTGATAAAATTTAATGTCTTAATCTATTTAGCGAGTAGTTGAATTATTTGTGCGCAATGAGTCGGCAATAATTTGGAGGTGAGTGTGATTTGTTTTAAAGTCTTGTCACAATATTTTTCTGGAAGGACTGAAAAAAAAACGCTAAGATCTCAGGATATCCTGTCTATGGCGCGAAGTGCTAATCCGATTTGTCACGTACATAACGCAGATTTCTAACCACTCAGGTATTGTGGACAGGTCAGTCCTTTTGCGGGAGTGAACGAGTTTCTTTTGCAGCGAGAGTCAGTGAATCTGGACGCATGCAAGCGGGAACGAATATTTTCTTTTCGATAAGTCACCGATTAGTCGGCGTAGTTTCAGTTGTTATAAGATGGCAATGTGTTCAGAAATTAATATGTTCCTACACTATCTTTAAGGTTATACAATTATGAATTTTCCTACCTGTTGGGTGCATTGAGTGCCGTCTGTTTTGTGATAGACTATTCAAGAAATTTGCGTGGCACTACTTTGTATCCTGCAACCAAGTATGAAATAATGATTGACGTGGAAGCCCGATTCCTTCAAAATAACTTCACAGACTCAAGGACATTATTGTTCTGCAGTGATTCTGTGTTTGGTCTACAGTCGCCTTGTCATGAAGCAACGGGAGAAGGAACTGTCTTGGGGGATTCAGAGTCAGACTGACTGATTACCGTATTCTTAAGTGTAAAACGCTGATTGGCTTCCCGAGACATGAAGTGGGCGTTATATTAGCTTACTTTCAAACTTCGACGTATATAAAATGTATTGACAAGCTTCGAAAATGTTTATTATATATGAAAAAGGATGTGTTCAGAAACTATTAAATATACTTTCTGCAGTGGACCTCTGCTTCCTTGTGTGGTGGAATCTGTGGAAATTTTACTGCATATTTCAGAGTGCTATCGTGATACTCCAGAAGACCGGAAGAACTAGTCTTCATGCCTGAAGTATTATTATTATTATTATTATTTCATCGTCGTCTTAACTTATTTTGTATAACTATTCGCTACGGGCTGGACGTTCCCGGGATCGAATGCCCGTGAGGGCGAAATTTTCCTTACCGGTCCCCACCGGTCCAAAAGCCCACCCAATCTCCCGTAAATGGGTGTCGTGTCCTCGGGGTAAAGCAACCGGAGCGTGGTGCGTCGGTTTGCGAATGGGTTGGCCTTCTACTTTCGCCTCTTCTATGCCTATTCGGATATGTTATGGGTGAACTTTATCTGCACACTTATTATTGTACTTCTCCTGTTCCTCCTCCCCAACCTCCTCAATGCTTTTCTGTTACATGGATTTCCTTCCGTAGTTTTCACCGTAACCTGTTCTCTCAATCTCCATAATCTCAACCCATGTCTTTCGCAATGTACTTGATATATGGCTAACATTTACGTGCAGACTTCAACGTACACATGTCGTCTAAGTTCTAAAGCACATTGGATACTGCATATACCAGCTGCTTTACCTTTCAAACGCACTACTTTTGGCTGGCGTGTTTCATGCTGCAATTCATTGCAGCAACTTGCAGGGATAGCATAAGATACTGCAACATGCATTTCATTTTGTTTCAGGTATGGCTTCGAGTGCATGCAGGTGTGGGAGTGGAGGGAGAAAATATAAAGGAAGGTTATTATAGTAGAGAAGGATATATGCAAAAGACAAAAGGCAAAGGAGGAAGCGGACGTGCTGTAGGGCAGAGTACTGGAAGAGGGTACATGAAAATGGGAGGTAAAGAGAATGGAAGAGAAAAGTCGAGAACGCAAAGAAAGTATTAGGAAGGGGATTGTATATAACGTACCATTGAGGTGCGTTCGGACCTTTGAATTTTGAAATCTTCTGAGATGGTCATAACATCTAATCCATTGGTGTCACACTTTTTGTTTTGCACAGTTTGTACACAGGTCTATATTTTACAGTATTAGCCAATTACTAAGAGTAGAGCATGCTGTTGTATTTTTTATAAGTTATTTCTACTACACGTTAAATTTGATTTTGTTAAGTATGGGTCATAGATAACTTTAACATTTCAACCACACAAAATGTTGTAGTTTCTGGTTTATAAAAAATATTTGGTACACAATTTATAGTTATGTTTTCAATTTATCCATACAGCAAATTTCGTATTGCTAGGTACAAGCAATAAGTGTTAAGTATTCTGGAGGTATACTTCCATGCATTCTTAAAATCGGCGTCAGGTGGGTGCCAAGTTACACGCCCTCGTTTCTAAATCCTGGGAAAGCTAAGGTCGTAGGCATTGCATAGTAGGCTATATTGGTTTCTGGAGTCCGTCTGTTCTTTCCAGAAAACTATTAAATCTTTTGATTTGGCTTTTTTTAAGTAATTGTATATAACTACACCCTTCATGTAATTTTCTCTCTGTCTGTCTCTCTTTTACATGGACATAGAATTTTGAAGGGAAGAGCTTGCCTTGTATTTTATCACATATTCTTAGACGTAAAAAGAAAGAAGTAGGTAACAAAATGCATTGTGGAATAAAGTTCGTGGGTTGGAATACAAAGCGGAAAGCTTGCAGTGGTGGAGAAAGGCCTTGTAATTGCTTAAAACCACGGGCATTTTAGTTTTCAATCAAGCTGGCAGTTGTGTTGGCGACTCAGAATGATTGTACCCTCATTACGTGGTCATGTGTGGGCAGAACAACCAAAACAAGACCAACTAATACCTAAGCATTTCGAAACATGCATCAGACCCTAACCCTGTAATCAAGCGAGTTACATGATGAAGCTCTGTTTTGTGTGGGAACATTATGGGAACTTACGGGTGGTAGTGTGGTTTCATGCTTTCGTCTGAGAAGTATACAAACACCTGCACGATAGATCACCCCATTGATGAAATGTGATATAAAAACTTAATTCCATTCTGTTTTACCTGTGAGAATGACTGTAATGCAGCATGCAGCACGCTTTAATCGTGTATTGCAATCTAGATACATGATAGTGCACATCGTTCGACTTGGATGGGCGTTAAAATGAAGGGATAAGAAACAGTGAAAGAAAGGAACTCGTTTGTTG
>Ga0123354_10015091_pt1 | contig 12045 bp, 13 predicted proteins | sample TergutLab28metaG_2_FD_97872 | JGI IMG/M metagenome (GOLD analysis project Ga0123354, IMG submission 97872) | Labiotermes labralis P4 segment gut microbial communities from Petit-Saut dam, French Guiana - Lab288 P4 | ecosystem: Host-associated > Arthropoda: Insects > Digestive system > Gut ... | reverse complement strand
CTTACTCCATGGTGTAGAGTCCTTCTTGAGAAGCTAACTGGTTTGCAGCTAGTCAAGAAATTCCCCGCATTTCACGGAACCCGAAGGTTCATTACCGCACTCACAAGCGTCCGCCACCTGTCCTCATTCTGGGCCAGCCCAATCGAGCCCATATACCCACATCCCACCTCCTGGAGATCCATCCTAATATTATCCACCCACCTAAGCCTAGGTCTCCCCAGTGGTCTCCTTCCCTCCGGTTTCCCCACCAAGACCCTATACACATTCCTCTCCTCACCCATACGCGCCACATGCCCAGCCCATCTCATTCTTCTCGATTTTTGTTTAATAATAGTATTCCTAATTTTGTTCTTCCTGAAAATTCGAGCCGAACGTCGCCAAAAGTCCATTTCTGTGCAATTTAGTTTCGATACCGTCTTTGCTTTTAAACACCACGTTTCTCCTGCATATGTAATTGTACTTTTAACTACTGCATGATAAATATGAGTCTTTGTTTCTGGGGTCACATCACGGTCCCACAAAATTCTGTTTAACTTTGTTATAGCTGCTCGTCCTCTATTAATTCTATCATTAATTTCTGGCTCGTGATTTCCATCTACTACTCATATCTTTGCTCAAAAAACCGTAGATATTCTATCCTATCGATTGTACAGACCTTCAGTACACTTGGCTCTATGTACTGTAAAGACTAAATGCGGGGTGACCAGTATTACAGTTGTTCAAAACAACATTAAGCGGTTAAAACTGTGTTTTTTTTATTAAGAAGCAAAATCCTGCAGTCTTGATATCGACTATCGTCAGGCTAAAACACACATTCATTAATGATTAGGTTAAAACGCAATGCACAGTACTTGATCATGCTTATGTTTTTGTGGAATCCCACAATTTTACAATAAGAAATGTAAAATTGTTGAAAAATTCGTACGTGGCCGATAGTACTTAGATGGTTAATATAAGGTTATGATATTAACACTTAATTAATTACTTTAAAAATATGAGGAGTATGTTGTTATATTTGGAAATATTAAGGCACTAAGCCAGTAGGAGTCTAGGAGTTGGTTGCCACTGTAGACTGCTTGGTTAGGTACTAGAACAGTGTTTCATAAAAATAACAGGTATTTTCAATTACCAAGCGTAGGTCATTATATTTGTATACTGGGATTGGCTTTGACCTCTTTTGACCTCTCTTTGTGCCACCAGTTGATGGACCACGCAGCCAGTATGTCGGGAACATCGGTGCAGCACAAGGTGCATCTACACAACTTGCACGGCTGTGATTATATTGAAGCTAAGGAGAATGAAAGAAAATGGTTAATGACGAGTTAAATCTTTTGTAATTTACATCGCACGGTCTTACTTTAGCTGATACTTTTAGGTGATCCAAACAGGAATGATACATTGGGTGGGATACACACGTAGGTGAAGGACGGAGCGTAGAATTTCACATACAGGAATTGCCCAAATTCAAATAGTTAAGTCAGGCGCGCGTCGAAATCTGTGCAAGTAGGAACGCAATATACACACGGTCATATATATATATATATATGTAAAGGTAAAGCAATCCCATTACAGGCTTGGACAGACCCAGAGGGTTCCAGGAGGTTGAGGCTCCCAGATTTCTAGACAATTGGCACATGAAAGTGGTAAGGTTGTCAGCCCTACGCACCGGCCGCCTTTACCTCCCAGGAAACATTCCTGGTACTCATTTCTGTTAGAAGCTGAGTCAACCCCAGGGCCATAGTGCTGCCGGAAGGATTATGTCAATGGAAAATTCCAGTGACACCATCGGGAATCTAACCCACGACATTCCGACTTGTAGCGCAGTGCCTCAACCAATTGCGCCACCACCTGCCTCCCCCACAAACCTATATATATATATATATATATATATATATATATGTAAGGCAGGTAAGTTGAAATCCAAACTGCAGATCACTGGAACTTGATTGGGCTCGGCAGGACCGTTCCGCCGCCTTGGTACCGGCCAGCAGTATTCTTCCGCCACCTTCGTCTTCTTGCCCTCTTGTACTGAACGCATGGAAAAGTTCGGCGCCCTTTAAAAATGGTGACAATTCAATTTTTTAAACTTTCTTTAAAGTTACGTGAATCTGAAGCTGCGTAAGTCCAGGAATGTTTGCATACGCTTAATTTCGCACATTGAGGAAGGCCCGTTGTTGCTGGTAATTGCTTAGCACTGACGATAAGCAATGTAAATCGTGTCCTCCTATGTACCCGTAATTTGGGTGTCTTTCGACTGACAGGATGCGCAAAAAGTGGGTTTGCAATGTTTTTTCGGCTTGAAATACTTCGCGAAGTTCTGTGTTTTGAATTGAACAGTCGTGTACGTGTAGTTTGTGCCGCTGATGTGTTGTAAATAAAATGTAGTTTGGGGGATTTGAGTTTTCCGCCGCGATGTGAATCAGATCTGTGCTTCTCTGTGGTTTTACACAGCGTAGTACGATATTTCGTCACCGACGTTTCGGGACAACATATCGGTCCCATCTTCGAAAGTTAAGTAGTCCAAGAAGATTCTTGTCGGACTGCTTGGACCGTGAAAATGGGTCCTGTATATAGAAATTTGAACCAGGAAGGAAAGGGATAGCTTGGTTATTAGAAGGAGTGTGGAAATTGATAGGAATCAGAAGGCCAATAGACTACTTAAAGAAAATTATACGTTTTGCTTTTGTAAGGAGGTGATCAGCCGATTCCTGTCGCCGCGCGGTCTAAGGAGTGGGTTTGCGGCCGCTCGCTTGCTGGGATTGCGGGTTCGAATCCTGCCGGTATTATGGATGTGTGTCAGTTGTGTGTTGTCAGGTAGAGGTCTCTGCATCGGGCTGATCACTCGTGCAGAGGAGACTTACCGAGTGTGGTGTGTCTGTGTATAAACGTGTAGCCTCAACAATGAGGAGGCCCTGGCACAATAGGGGCTGTTTTGCCACGAAAAAAAAATGAGGCTATCGAGCTTATATTTTCGAGCTGTAGGTAAACATGCAAAAGGAGATTTGAATTACTGAATTAAAAATGGTTGGACATGAACGGATATAGCCCGTACGAAATTATCAAGCTGTACAAATGAAGTACGTGTGTATGTTAGTAATTTAGGTAGTTACTTTGACAGGGTACAAATAAGTGTTTAATTAAAGCAAAAGTAGTGTACTGTGCATGGGGATAATACGAGCATTTAATGTGGAAGGAAATAATCCTTTGATAACCCGGTATTAATCGAAGGGTAGTCCGTAGCAACAGGTAAAAGGACTGAACTCCAATTATTACTAGCACTAAAACAACTGGTGCTGCTGCTGATGCTACTACTAATACTACTATTGCTACTGCTACTACTATTACTACTACTAATAATAAATAATAATTCTACTACTACTGCTACTTCTACTACAACTTCGGCAGGGCGCTGGCCAACTCATTATGGTGCTGCAGCCACATTAACAATTTCTCTTTACAGGACTAAATTTATTGAAGTCATGGAAAAGAAATCACCCTAGGAAAAGGAATCACCAACGGAAAAGAAGAAAAACAGCAACGGAAAAATGGAAGCTGGCGTCCAGCTAAATAATTCACGTAAAGGAATACAAGATGCCACCAATAGGCTTAAAGCAGGGGTTATTATCCTTTTTTTGTGCCAAGGACTTCTTTGAGAGTCTGGTGAAATTCATCATATAGAGATATTGAAATTTTTTACATTTATCAAACATTTTTGCAGTCCATAAGAAATAAATAACTTCGTTGACTACATTCATTATTAAAAGAAAAGCTACATTTCACTTAAGGGTTAGTGGAAATAAAGTTTTAATTATTTTGCCGTCCAAGTTCACGGAGCCCCTGAAATCTATCTATGGACCCCAGGTTCAGAACCGTTGGCTGAAAGAGACAAACAAACTGAAAGTCCTGTCAGATACATCAGATATCTGATGATGACTTCAAAAACCCCATCCCCTTTCGCAGTGGTGGCAAGGACAGCGATGCTAGCAGTGATGGATGCGACTGTCTGCACTGTAGAAAACTGTTCACCACAAGTGGAGGTAAAATGTATCACCCCAATAAATATCCTCAATGGTGTCATGAAGATTGCTCCGGAATTGATGATTTCAGGAAATTCATTTGTTCATTTCGACTGGATGGCTGTAAGTTCTTAGACAAATCTTGCAACTTAACACTATCAATCGCCAGTGCAAAATATCATTTTGTTTTAGCAATTGACCAACTGAATGCACAAATTCTTATTTTATAATAAGTTTATTATATTCTTCTACATGTTTCGAGAACTGTTGTGCTCGTCATCAGGAGGTCAAATTTTCCTCTCTCAACCTCCGCACCGAAAGGCCACCTACAGAGTTTGACGATACCAGATGCTGCATGATACAATGTAACCTCCTGATGATGAACACAACAGTGTTCGAAACATGTAGAGGAATATAATAAACATAATATAAAACAAGAATTTGTGCATTAAGTTGGACAATTGATAAGATTATACTGAGATGCACGGTCAGCAAAACATCAAAATAATTTTTGTTCAATATTTGAGTAAGAATTATCGTTCTCATAAGGTGTCCTTTACTGCTTTTCTCTTGTTGGACTGGTTAACCCTGAAGACGAAGGCAATACGAACTTTAGCCATACGCGTAAGAGTTTATCAATGTATATGCAGTAATTACCAAGACTTGAATCTTCAGCAACACCGCTGTGTGAAATTAAATATCGTATTTTCTTTAAGTTAACAAAACTAAATTTAAATATTGCAGTTCAGTGGTGTAATTCATTTTAACATTTTTCCAACATCAAATTATCACGTTGGGGAACTTATCTTGCTACATATCGTTGCTCCAGACTAAACGATTTGGCCCATTTTATGCTTAAATTGTGTTAATTGGTTCTTAACAGAAGGCCCTCTTCCACAATTTTCCGAAGTCACGCTGTTGTTCTGGAAAAGGGTGGGTGGACGGAATTGAAAACATCGTGTTGATCATTTCGCACACCACATTTCTGTTCCTTAAATTGAGGGCACGAAAATTAGAAATTCACAAAGTACCACAACAAATATGGTGTACTGCCACCCAGAAACGTATTCATACATTTAATTGTCACCTTCATTACACACCGACTGTTTGGAATCTGGTCTTCTCCATACGGTCAAAAAATTAAGCACGCTTCCCTGACACACAACGGAGTTGAAAAATCCAACCAAAGTTGTAGTCTGATATGTGAATGAAAGAAACGTCTTCTGAGATATCAAAATGGTAATATAGCAATCGGGTGTGTGAATGTGGGCTGGGTACTTCAGGATAAGAATAGGTCCAGAAACGGTCTATTCTAAAAACGGTAAACAGCATTCGGATCCGTAACAGGCGGGCAAGTTCTTGAATATCTGACTGGACAGCCGGTTCCAAATAGGCAGTCTGATTCATAAAGTTTTGCACTTTTATATCAGAGCGTACATCTTCAGAGAATACGTTCCTCTCTGCGATCGCTTCATGTCACTCGAACTTGACGGAAGGTAACACATGTATTGTGTAGTATGTAACACTGGGGAGGCCTAGGCGTAGATGGATCGATAATATTAGGATGGATCTCCAGGAGGTAGGATGTGGGTATATGGACTGGACTGGGCGGGCCCAGGATAGAGATAGGTGGCTTGTGAGTGCGGTGATGAACCTTCGGGTTTCGTGAAATGCGGGGAATTTCTTGACTAGCTGCAAACTTGTTAGCTTCTAAAGAAGGACTCTGCACCATGGAGTAAGTAAGTAAGTAAGTATGTAACATGCAGGTGTATAACATAAAACTACAAAATGTAGTCTTATAACTGGAAAGGCTATTACATGTAAGACTTTATCATGTGCGACTATCATACGCAGTCGTAAAATATGTAGGGCCATAACAAGTAAATAGGCAACATGTGGGGATAATAAATGTGTCAGTAACATTCGTGATAATTAAGTCCATGTCACCACGGCATGGCGCGTCCTCAGGTTGCGGGCCTCCAGTGTGGAAGGTAGCTGCGAATATCTGAATAAGCAGTCGCGGACAGCCGACAAAGGGGGGCCACCAGCTTGGGGGTTGGGCGAGGTGCTGACAGCTCCTCACCGTAAGAAGTATAATGTCGCGAAACAATCAAAGAGTAAGCCTCGGACTTGGACTGATACTGTGCTGGCTCAGGATAGAGACACGCTGCGGGCACTTGTGAATGCGGTAATGAACCTTCGGGTTTAATAAATTACGAGGAATTTCTTGACTAGCTGAAAACTGGTTAGCTTCTCAAGAAGGGTTCTGCTCCATTGAGTAAGTAAGCATGTATGTCAGTAACAAAGGTCAAGGTCAACAATATGCAGTCCTGTAACACACTGATCGACAACATGTAGCCCTTCAACATGGCAGGTCTAAAATATGCAATACTGTAAAATGAAATATTCGGTCGCTTAGTATGCATGGCTACAACATGCAAACCGTTAATATGCACAGACATGATAAGCGGTCATATAACACACAGAGCTTGACATACAGGTCTATAAAAAGCAGATCAGTAACATGTAGGATTATAAACTGTGGGCCTGAATTGCGTAGGGAACATGTAATCATAAACTTGTAGCGGTCAGCCTGTAGGTCTGTAACATGTAAACCTAAAAATGTAGACCGAATGAAATGCAAGCCCATAACATGCCGGCGCACAGCACACATGGATACACAATGTAGTCTTAGGAACATACGGACACAACAGGTCTCTAAACAAAAAACCTCTATGCAACTCTCATTCGTCCATGCGAGGTCGGGATGGAGTTCCATCCCGACCTCACTAGCAGACAGTCAACATAACTAGTATGACAAATACCAATTGCTGTGGATACAGTATTAAGACTCCTGATGATGGACAGTAAGTCTGTCCGAAACATGTAGAGTTATTTGTCAAAATAAAGTTGAGAAATAGTGCATCTTGTTGGCTTTTATTATTACAATTCTAAGGCAACTCACTATCGATAAACCTATATGGAACGACAGACTCTTTACTCTCTCTATGTACTGTCAGCATCAATCATATGAACACTGATATTCAGTTATATTATATCTATAAACCTTTCGTTCGTACGACATCACAAACAACACAGCCCCTTTCCATAAAACGATCGGTTTAAACCATGGTTTCGCCTCAAATTTTTCTGGTGCAGTGAAACCCTCTAGTCTGGCAACGTGGTCGGCAGGTGTACCGGCCGACGGCTGACGGAAGTCGCCTGACGCCTTGTCGAAGTCAGCAATCAGCCCACCTGTCAATTCTGCTCATTGAAAGGAAGCAAATGCGACAGAATGAACTGCGACTGGCACCTTTGTCCTACAGGGGCTGAAAGTTTCCATGACGTTCCTCGGCTGCAAGGAGAACTCCAGGGTATAGAAACAAGACAGGGCACGGCCCAAATTCCGCTTCCACCAGTGACAGAGATCTTAGTCAAACTGGATTCTTACCAGGTTGCTAAAAAGCCTTCAGTCGACGCAATCGAAGTCCTCTTGATTCATAGCTCAGCCAGCCGTCGAACCAAATTCCTTCCCATAATCCCCCACATTCCTGCCATGTGCAGCTGAAGTATTAATGTGACCACATGGAGGCTCTCAGACAAACGGAAAATCCGTTAGTCTAATCAAAATCCCCTTTTTATTTATGAGGTATCCGTGTTACAGCACAGCGAAACATTTCAGCCGCAAAATTTTTTATACAGATCAGGAGACCTTGACTTGCACTTCACGAATTTATCCAGCCCGAGTCTTAACTTTTGGGTTGTTGGTTGGCGCTTTAAGACAATAACACATTCATACCAGCAGGCTGTTCCAATTACTCTGCACAAATTCGTCTACTATAAATCACACAATGACGAAATTACAGCAGTTCTACCGCACGCTGGAGATAAGCAAGAAGTTAAACGATTGTTTGGGGCAACTGTGCACTGCCTGATGATGGGCCAGTGAGGCTTGAAACAAGTAGCAGTTGACATTATTATGATTCTGAATAATTGTGTGCATTTATTGGTTTACATTATAATAATTAAAAGAACTGCTGTTTAGCTTAAGATCCGTACGGAACACAACAATGAACTGTGTGACAATATGCTGGGTCTCTCGATGTTACAGCACGTGACATACATTTAGCACAAGGACTGAAAATGTTCAAGTCACGCTCGTCTGTGTGTACTAATAACAAGCCGATTCCGCTGGTCCTACGGACTAAAGCGTAGGTATGTGGCCACTCGATTGCTGGGATCGCGGTTTCGAATCCCGCGGAGAGCATGGATGTTCCTATATTGTATTTGCTGTGTGTTGTGTAGGTAGCGACCCTTGCGACAAGCTGACCACTCGTCCAGAGGAGTGTTACTTGGTGTGTGTCTGTGATGATCTAGAAACCCCGAAAGACCGGCTTGGGCCTGAGTTGGGCTGTACGGCCACAAACAAATGCATTAACGTGTAGTCTGGTAGCGAGGTACTTATCATACCAAAGATAATAAAGTATACAAATTGAAATAATAAAAAAACCCCATACCTGAATCCAGAGTGATTGTTAGTATTGCTTCGTTTCCTTTTTGTTACTTTATTTTTATCTCGACAATTTAAATTTATTTATTTTTACCTGTTATAGCAATACATTTATACATGGCTGCTAAATACATGTCGTTAGTAATAAGTTACTTGTTTAAAGATTTACCTCATATTTTTAAAACCTTGCTTGCAAGCTGTCAGCAAACCTGTATGACATATACCATTACTGTGTGTACAGTGAAAAACTCCTGATGATGGACACAGGAACTGTCCGAAACATGTAGAGTTTTATTCCAAAATAATTTTGAGATATTAGTGCACATATTTGATTTTATTATAAGAATTTATCACGATGCACGGTCACATCAACGTCAAATTCGTGTAGGAGCTAATTAATAGCAAAATACTAATATAATGAATTGTGCAATTGTTGGTGCTGATGGAGTTTGTAACTCAGCCTTGAGGTTCTCAAGGTGATGTGAGATCTCTTCGTGAGATAACTGTCTTGAGGGGATTGAGAGGCCGATTCAGGTAGGTGAGAAGCCTGAAATGAAGCTTTGATGTGTTTTAAACGGATAAGACCCGACTTTAAAATATTAATACACACTTCTTCATAAGCTTGATTAACATCCACGTTTCGTTTGAAGTTACGTGAAATAATTATGGTATGTCTAATTGAACAAATTTTAGCTTTGGTATTACGATGCCGAGGGAGGGGGGGGGGGTGGACAAGCCGGTACAAATTACCGGGGCCCGGCCTTTCGGAAGGGGACCGGAGGGCGAGTATTTTGCATTTGTTTTTGTCTTTCTCGGTACTATGAGATGTTATTAGGCAGTGGTTAGTCGTGTTGACGAAGTTTGCGGCCAGCGGCTATTTGACTACGACGCTCTCGGCTTTGTTTTCTTAATTTTCCCTTGCCGGTTCGTCCTTTCAGGGGTCCCGATACAATTTTTTTTTACCGGGGTTCGAATCCGGACAAGTGGAGTTCTACAGTGCGTAAGAATGTATAGGGCTACTACTGGCTAATGTCAAGTGTGGCTATAATAGGAATTACAGGTCGTGCAATTACGAGATGTTAATACAGTGACGATATTATGAGCAGCATCCGATCCCGGTAGCCATGCCTGGGTCTGTAGCGGCTGAGATCAAGGGTTCGAATCCCGCTGATGGCAAGGATATTCGTCTCTTGTGTTTGTTTTGTGTTGTATAGGTAGCGGCCACCATGACGGGCTGATCACACTTTCAGATGAGTCCTACAGTGTGTGTGTTTGTGTGTGCGTGATCCATAAACCTCAAAAGAGGCGGCATAGGCCCAATTAGGGCTGTTGCGCAAAAGACAAGAAAAATAAGATCAAAGAATGTAAGGTATCACTTGGACATCTCGGACAGGACAGGCGAATAAATTAAAATGAATTTCAAGGAAAGGTATAGAAGTATTCATCTGTGAATTCATCTGAATGGGTACCAATGTTGGGTCTTGTGGGCGTTGTCATGAAAGTCTGAATTCCAAAAAAGGCAAGGAACTTGACTAGCCCAAGGGCTGTTGGTTCCAGGAAGAATTCTGTCATGGAATTAGTTAGGTCTATAATCTTCGGAATTCTGTTGTTAAAACGTCAGCTAGATGCGACACACGTCCAAGTTTGTGTTCGGAGAAACACTTCCAGGTCTTGGCGCTCATGGTATTCTAAATAGAGAAGGAGTTACCATGTTGATTGGATTCTTCTAGCTCAGAATTCAGTCCAGCGGTAGGACATTAATTCGTAAAATGTGGGAAATTTCTTTATTGTTCAAGGACCCTTACTTTTTCAAGGACGACAGTGCTCTACGGTAGCAGTCAGTTGGCACTTTGCCGTTTAATGTATAGAAACTTATTCATAGCATGAACGGTATATTTCAGATAATTTTAGAAACTTATTCGACTTCTAATAAGTTCAGTATAACTTATATGCTTTTTAAAGAAATACTCATAATTACTTTTAAAATATTTGAAACACTTTAATGTATTCTGAAGATAATCGAAGGACTGAAACGTGCTGGAAGTTACAATTTAAACTTAGAAGGATGTATAGTTTGAATACGAGCACAATTGTGATAAGATCCTTAAATGCAAAGCGTAGTTCATTACGCGATATAAAATGAACAATTTTGAAGTAAAATCAGAGCGTTTTCGAGAAAAAGATGTTGAAGGCAGAGGAAGTAACAAGGAGCAAGGGGAGAATTGCATGATGAAGAGCTTTGTAAGTTATATCATCGTAGGTTATCACAATTATCTTAGCAGGGAGGGTGAAGCTGGGAGAGTATGTAGCATGCATGACATACAGTCGTAGAAAAGTTTAATTTGGAATAGTGTGAGGAGGATACGTAGGAGGAGAAGGGAGGTGAATATTGAAGTGAAACTTAAGAACTAGAATTTGAGGATGTGGAGTAGATTCATGTGACTCAGAACGGGGCCCAGAGACGGTGGGCTGCTGTGCAAGTGGCAATGAAATTACCATTCCTTGAAAAGAATTTTTTTTTAAATAGGAGACAGTCTGTTCTCAAGGTCTTTGTACAAGGGCTATTGTTTCTTCTGAGATGTGATACCTTGCAGTTCCATGCACATTTACGACACATCATACCTCCTCAAGCATCACGTAACCCGGAAGACCTCAAAAGTTTCAAGTGCTACTAAGGTTGCTTTTGTGGTTACAAACATAAACACAGAGCAGATTATCCCTTGGGTCCGACTTCATACACAGCTAATATAAGGAGATGCCAGTGCGGACTGCTTCAAGATCCCATTCGACAACAAACTCGCAGGACTACAAGTAGAATTTTTCTGTAAAAATTTATCATATTACACATGATTCAATTTGTATGAAAATTAGGCAGCTTATTTCGTCTTTTCATACTTTTCATGCCACTAGCCGGCAATGCAGAATTTGTTCACAGATCTATTTAAACTTTTTGCTAAGCAGGGACCAACATTGATTGTTTAGAGAAAGAAACATGCATGGATGTGACATCCCAATTATGTAGTCTCTCTGTACGTTCCCTGGAAAGGTATAGTTTATTAAATATGTATACTGAAGTCTGGCAGTGACTGTTTTTGTCACTCGTGTTTAACAGCGATGTTGTTTGGTATTTGTTCTTTTTCGCAACTTTTTTACGTGTGTGGCCTGCTCTATTTAAGGACAGTTTTGTTCACTCAAACTACTCTATCTATAGTCGACTACCAATAACACAATAAGGTATTATGTGAGGTAAGAAGCCATTCTGTATCAATACTGGCTCAGCGTATCGACGTACCACACAATTCTTTTGTAGCGTAAAATTGCTAACAGTGTTACTCAATTATTACACCAACCACTGCACATAAATAAAATTTATAAAATTTACACATTAAAACATTAAAAACGCTCCGACATGTTTCGGTCCTAAGACCATCATCAGGGAGCTATATATTCCTTGCTAAAGTCACACTAGAAATATTCACATATTAATTTCGTTGTACAAGTTGGGTGTTGTGGCAGCAT
>Ga0123354_10015089_pt1 | contig 12046 bp, 7 predicted proteins | sample TergutLab28metaG_2_FD_97872 | JGI IMG/M metagenome (GOLD analysis project Ga0123354, IMG submission 97872) | Labiotermes labralis P4 segment gut microbial communities from Petit-Saut dam, French Guiana - Lab288 P4 | ecosystem: Host-associated > Arthropoda: Insects > Digestive system > Gut ... | reverse complement strand
CCCCCCCCCCCCCCCCCCCCCCGTGACACTCCCAGGAACCCCAGACTGCTGGATCATTAAGGGAGCCACTCTTTCAGGTCGATGTGGAGGAGCAGCAAGAGGAGGTTATTGAAGGGACTTTTTTGTATGGGGCCTGGAAAGGGGTCACTGGGTGCAGGGGGGGGGGGGCTTATTCCACGTGGAGTAGACAGGCGCCTGTCACGTTTCTCTTTCTCGTAGCCAATGAAAAGAGTGATTTCTGTAGAGATGACTCCTCCTCTTATATACATAAGAGAAGAGGAAAGAAAATAAAAGAAACAATATGAAGGACCAGAAGAAAAATTTCGTCCTTCCTTTCCTGGAGAGTTAGGCTATCCCGCAAGGCAGGACTTGGAGATTTCGGTTGCTGGTATAGAAACTTGCTTATAAAGACTTACTCGCTTGGCTGCTTTAGCTGTAGAGAGGAGAGAACTTGCTGAATTGAGGTGATTCGAGCGTGTAAAATTTGGTATAGTCTAACAGATATAGTTGGGCATCACTCCTTGTCATGAGAGCAAGCTATCGGCGCTTCTCTCTACCGATACAAATAATGTTTCCTTAAGTAAGAATCAAATAAACCTGCAGTGTTCTTTATGAATAATCACCAGACGTCGCTCGCTTTAGCAAGTTACTGCTCTGTAAAGATGCAATTTTAAGACTACTGGATTCGCTTGAAAATATCAAATGTATATTGAGTGATTTTATCTTATATTTGTGTTCTATTATGTGTAGCATACAGCACGCATGGGACAGAGGAAAGGAGCATACAGGGTTTTGGTGGGGAAACCCAAGGTAAAGAGACAACTCGGAAGAACCAGGCGTAGATGGGAGGATAATGCCAAGATGGAGCTTCAGGAAGTGGGATTAAGGAGCATGGACTGGATTGAACGGGCTCAGGATAGGAACAGTTGGCGGGCCCTTGTAAACGCGGTAATGAACCTTCGGGTTACGTAAAATGCTGGGAATTTCTTGACTAGCTGAGAAACGGTTAGCTTACCAAGGAGAACGCTGCTCCGTTAAGTAAGTACGCTAGTAAGTAAGTAAGTAATTGCATTCTTCTTATACGAAGTCCCAGTGGCGTACCGGGGGTGGGGGTTGGGGGGTTCAAACTCCCCCCCGAAATTCCGAAGACCCTCCAAAATCGTGCCAACTCAATCTGATAGTGAAAACTGTTAAAAATTGCTGAATTTAGGAAGCCAACACCCCCAAGATATTCGGAAAAAAAGGCAGTAAAATTCCAAAACTACCGCCGATTCGCAATTGTTTTACATTAGCAATGACAAATAAATTGGTTGTCATCATGAATAGTCTTAAAGTACCAAAAATTAAGAAAATTTTATTATCTGAAATGAAATTTCTTGCACAAAATTACAGCTGCCTCCAGAACCCCTGACTAGGGGGCTACAGCCCCCAGATCCCCTTTCTCTCTGTCCTCTGTCCTCAACTGAATTTGATGAATCCCCCCCCCCCGAACAAAATTCCTTGGTACGCCACTGCGAAGTCCATATGATGGTCACAAGAAACACAAAACATGTTTTAGAATAATGATATGTAATAATATTTATATACGTGCATTTGGTGGTTCAATATTCAAGTATATGACATCATTTTGTCCATTGATAAACACAAGAGAAATTTCTACCAGGTGTGCATTTCGAATTTTGAGGATTTTCGTAGCGGTGTCGATGACGATATGATGGCGTGTCACTTAGCAATCGGCTCCAAGGAAGACAACGTTTCTTACTAAAGAGACTAACGTTGACTTGCACAGCTTGTGTACAGTCCGTCACACTCACGACAGCGGCCTGGGGCTGGGGGATCAATATTAACTCCTGTCAAAAACATAAGTCCCTATCACCGCGTTTCCTTCTCTCCACTGGTGACCTTGTGTTAGGTATCCCGATTATAACAAACCTTAAGTCCAATTTAAGCACGTAACACTAAGGACCAAAACTGTATTTCTCACAAGCACATATAACACGATTGCATTTCAGCCTAATGTATTTTAACAGGAATATATCTGTTACTGCTCACAAACAAAGGACGGTCGGTTTGCCACAGCGCAAAACACTGCCAAGGTCAACTGCAAATTCCACAGTCACTATCTGTAGTGTCCTCATCTTCAAGCGTCAGACGTCAGATTTCTTGAACGTCTGGACTTTGAAGATTAGGCCATGACCTTCCCTCCAGACGTTAAGTTCCATTTACCCATTGACCCAACATCATATCCCAGAAGAATGGAATTCTCATGTTTACGTTTCATTAACAAACAATACAACCGACAGATTGGGGACCGCGGTGGCACAGTGGTTAAGGTGCTGTGCTACAAATCGGAAGGTTGCTGGTTCGATCCCAGCTGGTGTCAGTGGATTTTTCATTGACATAAAATTCTCAAACTCCAACAGAAATGAGTACCAGGAGTATATCCTGGGGGTAAAGGCGGCCGGTGCGTAAGGCTGACAACCTACCACCATCCTGTGCCGTTGTTATGAAATCTGGGAAACTTAACTTCCTGGAACCCTCTGGGCCTGTCCAGGCCTGTAATGGGACTGCTTTACCTTTTACAACCGACAGATTCTTTACAGAACCGCCTACTTTCATTTGAGTGCCAATTTCAATATTTGTACGACTGTAAATGCTTATTTTTAAAACATTTTTTTTTATATATCATGGAAATATTAAATTTTTTTTACTGATAAAACAAAACTGTCGATTCTAGACACAAAAATCAAAAGTAGAATTCAACAAAAACGTGTTATTCACCTCAGCACCGCTTCGTGTGACGTCATGACAAAAAAAAGCAGTCAGGATTCATTGTTTTTAAGACAGTAAATATTCGTAGAATTAAGGGCACAACAAATGTTTCGATAAAATAATAACAACAAAGACGAAGCCTAGCTACGTAGACATTTTATGGAGGTGAAAATATGAATCGAATTTTTATGTATTAAAAACAAGACGAACAATAATTGACCACCTCGTGTAGACGGCATAAATTGACGACTCTTTTTTTTTATACAACATGATCAGATTATCTTTATTGTTGCACCGTGCATTTCGTAGAATCACTTTAATTATTAACCTTTTGGCGCCGGAATTGTTTTTCCAATTTTAGCACACCCTGTATATAAAATGTGAATAATACAGGAACCAAATACGTTAGAATTATGAAACAAACTGCATTTTGAAGAGAAAAAAACGTAGAGTATACACCATGTTTAAAATGTTCGGTAACTATTATTTGTTAAATAAATATATAAAATGCAACTTTGGAGGTTAGCGGTGCGGTACGTCAAATATAGTTGACGTTAGGCGTCTGAAGGTTAACCAACAAATGCACATATATAAAATTTCACATTAAAACACTTAAAATCGCTCCGACATGTTTCGATCCTAAGATCATCCTCAGGGAGCAACGTTGTTCCTTGCTAAAGTCATTTTAAAAACATTCACAAAATAATTCCATTATATTAACAGGGTGTTGTGGCAGCATATCGTGTTGTGTGAGAGTACGGTGTTGGGAATGCGTCTGGCTATGGTGTGCGTCGTGCGTTACGTGGTGAGAGATTTTGTTTTAATTTGAAATTTTATATATGTGCATTTGTTGGTTAATAATTATAGCGATGATCAGAATACTTAGAATACAATCTGCAGATTCGTCTGCACCAAGTGGCATGCAAAGTTTCCGGTAGAATGCGTATTTTTTCACTCACACGTCATACCAAATTCTTTAGTCACGTTAAATGCCAGATGATGATGATGATGATGATGAGGACAACCATATTGTGGAACCAACAAATACAAACTGACAGAACTATCCCCAACAACAAACCGGACATTATAATCCGCGATAATGAAAAGGGAACATGTATGTTAATAGACGTTGCAATCTCAGGAGACAGAAATGTGATAAAAAAAAAGAAGCCGAGAAGATTCTAAAATATAAAGACTTTACAATAGAAATACAACGCATGTGGAATGTCAAAACAAAGGTTATACAAGTAATAATAGGGGCGACTGGGACTATTTCAAAGTCATTCGGTAAATACGTGAGCAACATATCGGGAAAACGTGAAGTCAAGGAACTACATAAAGCAGCCATATTGGGCACTGCACACATACTTCGGAAAGTACTAATGTAAAAATACCATAGATTCAACACTGAAACTATCGATATAAGCACCGTGAATAGTAGCAACAGGATAGCTGCAACACTGTATTCCCTAGGAACATAGTTTGTCTCAGGAATATAAGTATAAATACCCTGCATAAAGGAGATGATGATGATGATGATAATAATAATAATAATAATAATAATAAAATAGGAAACAACGTAACAAATAATACCATGGGGCAGAGTATCCTTCATGAAAAGCTAACTGTTCTTCAGATAGCCAAGAGATTTCCTGCATTGCATGGAACATGTTGTATCGTCACCGCGTTCACAAAATCATGCCATTTGTTCCTATCCTGAGAAAGATCAAGTCCACGCCCTCCCATAATATCTATTGAACATCCATTTCGATATTATTCTTCCATCCACGCCGATGTCTCCCAGGCAGTATCCTTCTATCAGGTTTCCCTACCAAAACCCCCGACGCAATTTTCCTCTCTCCGATGCGTGCTTCATTCACCTCCCATCCTATTCATATTAAAAAAAATAATAATATAATTCAATTCTGTTACGTTTTGTGAAGAAAGTTTGGGTAAGTACCAATATACGGTCTTTCGGTACGTGAAGCTTTCGGTAAGTGAAGCTTTCGGTACGTGAAGCTTTCGGTAAGTGAAGCTTTCGGTAAGTGAAGCTTTCGGTACGTGAAGCTTTCGGTACGTGAAGCTTTCGGTAAGTGAAGCTTTCGGTAAGTGAAGCTTTCGGTACGTGAAGCTTTCGGTACGTGAAGCTTTCGGTACGTGAAGCTTTCGGTACGTGAAGCTTTCGGTACGTGAAGCTTTCGGTAAGTGAAGCTTTCGGTACGTGAAGCTTTCGGTACGTGAAGCTTTCGGTAAGTGAAGCTTTCGGTACGTGAAGCTTTCGGTACGTGAAGCTTTCGACCTAAGACATTTTGGCAAACAGCCGCTGCCTCCTCCTTCTAGCCATCATTACATTTTCGGCATTAACTTGTTTTAACCGACATTTTGAAAACCGTGGAATTAAATATCAGTCGCTTTACATTTTATCCGGTTTTAACACCAGTCTTTTTTTTTTCCTTTTTATTTACAGACATCTTTCAAATTATATACACACGGGGAATAATTGTTGGATTCCTCTAATAGCATCCGAAAACAATTTTCTGGCATATCCATTTTTCTTGTGCTGTGTCCTCATTCATAATGTTTTGTGTCTAAAGAGGCTAGACTCCAGTTGAAACGTGATGGCACACGGTGACGCACGGGAGGGGAAGTGAAGGGGAAACTGGCGAATGAAGTGGGTAGCCAGTACCCTTCACACTACATCGGAACATGATGTATCCAGCATTACTACCGCTGATGCGCACACCTCGGCTGCCAGTAGTCGACTGAACTGACGCCCCTGCCGATTTAAATGGACTCGTCCGTTTCGCCGAAAGAGGAACTCTGGTTTCTGCGCGTGTGTCATCACATTTCAACTGGCCTCTACCAGTTGGTGTTCAGTGAAGAAACAGGCAGCAAATGATTAGCGCTGACATCTGGCTTTGCTCCTTTATAGCTAAATTTCACCAACATCATTTGTAGTGGTAAAAGCGGTAGAGTTCGTGGCTGTGATTCCAGGAAAGTAACATACTCAGTTTGCAAAAGGACTACGATACTGTCGAGGTAATTAATAACGTTAGGAAGGCTGCAGCACACCAGAGCGATTTGCGTAGGTCTGAAATTAACAGCGCTGGAATACAGACACACTTTACTCAAATACACCTTGTGCTAAGCTCTTTTTCCATCATTACAATACACTAATCTTGCAACTAACTCCATGGAGGAGAGTCCTCCTTGAGAGAAACTGACGGTTCCTTTGTATTGTTGTTAGTTGTCTTGTGTGTTTTGTTGTTAGTTGTCTTGTGTGTATTGTTGTTAGTTGTCTTGTGTGTATTGTTGTAGCTTTCTTGTGTGTATTGTTGTCATATTATGTTTATTTGTTATACTATGTGTGTATTGCTGTTTTTACTTTACATGCCGGACAGCCCAATTGCAGTTAATATATTATTATTATTATTATTAGATACACAAAACTGGCCTGAATTTTATGGAACAAAAAGTTTCAGTACCGTTTTCACAACAGCCCGCCACAACTCCTTATCCTGAGCCAGATAAATCTCTACATTTCTACGAAGGTACAAAAAGGTTTATAGTATAGACATGTTTGTCGTACGTCAAGAGTAGATCAGTGTACTAAAAGGCAAATAAATCCCTATATTGGCCTATTACAAGCCCAAAGAGTTCCAGGAGGTTGGGGTCTCAGGATTCGAGGCAATCGGCACACGCAGGTGGTAAGGTTGTCAGCCCTAAGTGCCGGTTCAGTCGGCCCCAGAAACATAGTGCGGCCGGGAGGACAAAATCGGGAGTCGAAACCGCGACCTTCCGGCAGCTCTGTGTCTCAACCAACTGCGCCATCGCGTGAGCCAACCATTGTAGTATGACGTATAGAAAGAGAGATAAATTGAACGACGCTTAACCGTATGAAGATTGTATGGACAAATCATAACAAAGTCAATGTATGCGGTTGGGGGGGGGGGGGTTGGGGGGAAAGAGGCAGTGTACTATGCTATGCTACGCTATGTTACGCTTTGTCAGACTGAACAGTGGTGCGCACTACACGTATGAATATGAATTACTGGACTAACAGGAAATTTGCAGTAAAATTGTGCTATAACCATCACAGGCCTTCAACGTTATCCCCCGACTAGTGATCATTATTTTCCAAAATCTCTGGGAGCCATGCACATAACAGATGACTTATGCTCTTCATTTATATGTAAATTCAGGCACTTATAATTACTACATTTGTAATACGAATGTACAAATCTATCTTTCTTTTTGGATACGCCTAATAATTTTTTAAATGTTTCTTGCACCCTGCATTTTAATATAATGACTTAACACACTCCATGGAGAGGAGTCCTTCTGGAGAGGCTAACATGTTTTCAGCTAGTCATGAAATTTTCCATATTTTACGGAAACCGAAGGTTCATTACCGCAGTCACAAGTGCCCGCTACCTGTCCCTATCCTGAACCAGCTCGATCCAGTCCATACACCTACATTCCACTTCCTGAAAGTCCATCTTAATTATTCTAATATAAGTATAAAATATAAATCAAAGAAATGCACATTTCCTAAATTAATATTTTAATTTTTAATTTTTTGATGTTTTCTACACGTTTCGAACCCGAAGGTTCAACTTCAGGAAGACTGTTGTATATACAGATATGGTATGGTTAAGTCAGTGCGTTCCGAACATACTCTTCTGCCTACTACGCAGCTTATACCGATGCATGTACAACGTACCGTACTGTACCATAACTGTATGTAGAAACGTCTTCCTGAAGATGAACCTTCGGGTAGGAGACATAAAAAAATTAAAAATTAAAATATTAATTTAGGAAATGTGCATTTCTTCGGGTTATATTGTATAACCGTATAACGCCTAACCTGTTTGTTACAGACCACTCCACACTAAAGTACTATGCCACACCGCTCTCAGAATGGAAACAGCCGTTATGATTTTGCCCTCTTTCTTCTCCCCAGACAAACACAAGTTTCACAATATGAACGTTATGGGAAATCGCAATGGCGCATTTCGGTAACCGCGCTCTTTGACCGAACACATCACTTATTTTTTTACAAATACCAGCGCTAATTAAACTTTACAATAAGCGGCAGTACATCTCACTTCACTGTCACGTTAACATCCACTCCGCGAACAGGCAAAAAACGCTTACAGGTTTATATGGTCTAACACACGGTGTACAAATTAAAAAAAAATCTAGCCACCACTTCAAAATTCTAGGCACCGGCAGGGTGTAGCGAATCGCTACGGGCTGGACAGTCCGGGGATCGAATCCCGGTGGGGGGAGGTTTTCCGCATGTGTCCAGACCGGCTCTGGGGCCCACCCAGCCTCCTATACAACGGGTACCGGGTTTTTCCCGGGGGTACGGCGGCCGGGGTGTGCCGTTGAGCACCCACCTCCATCTAGCGCCGTAGTTAAAGAAAGAGTAGAGCTATACCTCTACTCTCTCTATGGGCCTTCGTGCCTTCTTCTAGGGTGAAATTTACCTTAGAAGGGTGATATACAGCAAGTTCCGTATGAAGGACTTGAAATTATTTTCTTCCACCGTCGAAAATTCAGTCGCCCGAGTCACTTGTAGCCCAGAGTTTGTGCAATCCTGGTCTAACGCTTAAAAAAAAAAAAAAACTAATAACTTGTCAGCTGGTCAAGTAATTATAGGCCCTTATAACCGGAAGGATAATCAGGCCTATTAAGTTCATACGACACCTTCACTGTTTCCAACCTAACAGACGAATTCAAACTACATGCTCATTGCGTGTCTCTTGCCCACATCTTTCCGGAAACTTACATCTAAAGAAAACAGTTTACTTTTACAAAATAGCTTATATTTTTCGTGAAACTTGCTGCAGTTACCCTTTGTTTAAAGTCCAGTTGATACTAAATCTACCACGGGGTTCAACAATAAAAAAAAAAAACCCAAAATTCTGCCCTCAAAATTTATGTTTCACATGATACAACACACAGCGACCAGTTTCCTGTGTCATATTAAGCGAGTGGTCATCGTAATGCAGGCGGGATGCTTACTGTTAGGTAAGAGATTAATTTTAAATACAATTCAGGTCAAATATCATCTTCGCAGTTTTCAAAATATCCTTTGTATCAAATGCAGATGTGACAAGTAGGCGTAGGTTATACTAGGCAAAAGATTGTACGTACGTGCAGTTTAAATGACAACACATAAAGAAACTTTACAAGTGTCCTCCAGATGTCACCCCTGTAGTGTGTTTGATGGGGCATAAAGTAGCCTGAGCACAAGCCAGCGTCATGTTCCATGCTGTATGTTCGTGGCTCTAAATTACAGCACTGAATCACAGTCTGCCTTTCAGTGGCAGCATGGCAACCAGGTGACGTGCTCCATCGTATCCGACGTCCTTCATGACCCTGATAGTTCTGATGAGCTTCCTAGACGATCAAGTACTTTGGGATGTTTGAAGTGTCTGTGACAGTGACGCGTGTGGATGGCAACCGGAACATGTCTGACACATTCTACCTCAAGGGCATTCGGATCTTGTCGCCGGGTATGTCTAGTGGCCAACTAAATACGGGTCACCACATTTCAGTGTACTAAACTTAATCCGCTAACTGCCAACGTATTCAGCTATCAGAGTGGTGTATACTCTGTGGTCCTCGACTCTTTCCTAAGTGGTCCGTGCAGCCTTGGTAAGGAATAACACTAATATAGGGTGTTTCTTTTCCTACTTGACCGATAAGTGATGGCCCGACGCTCCATCTAGTTTTCATTTAGGCTTTCTAAAGTCACTGTCACTTCGATCGTTTGTCTAGCTACCCAACACGCGGGGTACGAAACGCTGGCAGACCGTTGGGCACGGGCTCGTCGGTCAAGCAGGAAAAAAAACAGCCCTTTTCATTGAGTATACTTGAAGTACTTGGTCCAATCACTCATGTGGAGGCGGCCGAGGTTACAGAATTTTGCGCATCTGTCGTCAATCACATCTGTAGCACGCACTAGCTTGTTTTTCACTGACCCAGTGTAGGAAGTTTCGTTTCTCCCTCCCACCCTCTCTCTCTCTCACGCGCGAGTGTGAGTTTCAAGATATTTAAGTCACAGAGTAGCTCAGACACTGTAGATTAGGCTGTGAGCTGGACTATCGATAAATCGTGGTCTGAATTCCTGCAGGGGTAAGAAAAAATATCTCACGTCCGAAGTTTTCAGACAAGACCTGGGCCCTAGACAGACGCTTATTCTTCCTTTGGAAGAAAACGTTCTGTGCATGACGTGTAAGTTCGTTCTCTATACTCTCATATCTTATCCTTTTAAAGCCTAAGACTTACTTTATGTACCACCAGCAACAACTCACAGTGGGCCATGATCTTCTCATTCACGAGGTTTCTAGATCACACTCAACCACGTACCACAGTCGGTAAGACACCTCTGGACGAGTGATCAGCTCGTCGCAGAGACCTCTACCTGACAACACACAACACTCACAACAGACAGACATCAATGCCTCTGGCGGAATTCGAACCCACAATCCCAGCAGGCGAGCGGCCGTAGACCTACGCCTTAGACCGCGCGGCCACTGGGACCGGCATACCACCAGCTTAACATTCAGAAATTCTGTGTTCTGCCCACAATGCCTGTATGTATTTTGCGTATATCTCAGAACATAGAGCGATTATTTCACTATACAGCATTAACTTATCGATTTTATAACTGAGGCAGAGTGTTTACTGCGCGGTACAATCTGGGTCTTCAAATCAGAAAGATACAGTTTCGTATTTCAATGGCACAGTGTTTAAAGGAACAAGTGTACGTGTACTGCTCAAAGTCTATGTCACAGGAAAAAATGTAAAAACATTTTGTCAAATAGATCCCCCTTTGTACGAGGTCAGGACATCGTAGTCGGTATTGTGACCAGGCTAAGAGCTTCTCGAACAAATATACAGTAAGTGGGGTATTCTGGGGGGTGTGGGCCGGACCACACCCACTAGAATACTCCGTTTATTGTATAGTTTTTCGACAAGTCTAATTACAACCTGATGATGGCCAATACACAGGGCCGAAACATGTAGTTGTACTCAATGTAATTGTATATTACACATTGAAAATATAGTTGTGTTATGACTATGTATAATACATAGTAAGATTTGTTACAGATGACAATGCCTACTATTCACGTGAACAAGAGTTGTTAAACTGCCTGATTTCACGGACACAAGTTTTATTAAATACATTGTAAACAGGCACAGTTTTCATTGACGGTTAGCGAGGGCTTCATTTATTGCCGATTAAAAAAAAACCACTTTATGGAATGCACCACATTCAGCTAGCCAAAGAAGAAGGGAAAACTGTGTTTCTGTTACATGTGCGAATATAACCCACGTTCAGCTGCAACAGCCTGGCAGGGAATATTTCTTTGAAACTTTCGCCACCATATCGAAATTCTACAGCCGGAAAAATCTCAGGCACGAAATAAGATTTAAAAGTAATGAGCTCCATGCAGCAGGGCCCTTTTTGAAAAGCCAGTCGAGGAATTCCCCAATCTGTCTGTCAAGAAACTTCTGTAACATACTCGTAAGTTTAGATCTAGGAAGTGTGTCATCGCCGTTGTGGGTGTGAAACTTGGAAAATTGTATGTAGTCAAACACAACTGTGTCACATGAGGTGTATTTAATGACTATATAATGGACAACTACATGTTTCGGCCTGTACTGGCCATCTTCAGGTTGTCTAAGGGGAACTTAAGATCTTACTATAAGCATGCACGCGCACGTGGCGAAGAGACTTCTACATACGGGCCTTATTAGTAAAAACAAAACAAAAACAGGAATCAAATAAAACAACACACAACAAAAACAGATAGAGAAAAATAAAGCTATTGTGGGGGTGTGCCAAGCACACCCCCACAATAGCTTTATTTTCCTGTATCTGTTTTTGTTTTGTGTTGTTTTTATTAGATTCCTGTTTTGTTTTCGCTAATAAGGCCCGTATGTAGAGATCTCTACACCACGTGCACGTGCATGCTTATAGTAAGATCTTAAGTTCCCCTTAGACAACCTGAAGATGGCCAGTACAGTCCGAAACATGTAGTTGTTCATTATATAGTAATTAAATACACCTCATGTGACACAGTTGTGTTTGACTACATACAATTTTCTAAGTTTAGGTGTTTATTCAGCCATTCTGTTCGAAGTTGAAAAAGATTTTTACCGTAGTGTTTGGGAGCATAAGGGAGACTATGGGGGGGGGGGGGGGGATAACACTCGACGGGTACACGTGTGGGAATGAAACAAAAGACAAGCCGTT
>Ga0123354_10015088_pt1 | contig 12046 bp, 8 predicted proteins | sample TergutLab28metaG_2_FD_97872 | JGI IMG/M metagenome (GOLD analysis project Ga0123354, IMG submission 97872) | Labiotermes labralis P4 segment gut microbial communities from Petit-Saut dam, French Guiana - Lab288 P4 | ecosystem: Host-associated > Arthropoda: Insects > Digestive system > Gut ... | reverse complement strand
TGTGTATATATAAACAATAGGTGTGGGGTCAGTCTATAACACAACAATATTTAAAGGTGTTTAATAATGATAAAAGTAAACTACATGTTTCGGCCTAAGTGGCCATCATCAGGTTTACGTTCGGAAGTATAGTGGTATTTCTTTACAGGGTTGGAGTGGATACGTCACGATGGTGATCCACTCCAACCCTGTAAAGAAATACCACTATACTTTCGAACGTAAACCTGATGATTATATTCTTATGGTTATGGGACCGTGTAGATTTGATAAATAGGTACCACCGATTTGGAGGAACTGCCTGCTTCCAACTTCAGGATAGTTGAAGGAAAGTGACATCTCTCACAACCTCAGGTATCACGTAGTCTCAGCTATTTTGAAGACTCCTTCTCTTCTGGAATGTGACACTTTGTTCCATCGAAAAGGTGATGGTGCCAGCTGTTTCAATTGCCGAGTGCCTGGACCAGAATGCATATGGTGGCTGAGAGAGAAATCTCTGTGGGTCGTGAAGTTTTGTCAACAGACCCTTCTGTCGTATGTCAGACAGTGGTACTAACAGAATCACAGTGTGTACAATCGTTACTACGTTTATTATGATTTGTAATTAAATTTATTTATGATTTAGCGACCGTGTCACTGTCCCTGACTAGACTGCATTGAGTGTAAAATGGTTAGTAAATAATAATTGTAACAGGGAAATGGAGAAAACTGCATAATGTGAGGAGCTTAATGATCTGTACTACTCACCCAATGGGGACCACGGTAGCACAGTGATTAAGGTGCTGTGCTACAAATCGGAAGGTCGCTGGTTCGATCCCAGATGGTGTCATTGGAATTTTTCATTGACGTAATCCTTCCGATCGCACTATGGCCCTGGGGTCGACTCAGCCTCTAACAGAAATGAGTACCAGGAGCATTTCCTGGAGGTAAAGGCGGCCGGTGCCTAATACTGACAACCTTACCACCATCCTGTGCCGTTGTCATGTAATCTGGGAACCTTAACTTCCTGGAATCCTCTGGGCCACTCCGGGCCTGTAACGGGACTGCTTTACCTTTACTCCTCACCCAATATTGTTCGGGTGATCAAATCGAGAAGAATGAGATGGGCGGGGCATTTAGCGCGTATGGGGGAGAGGAGAGATGTATACATGGTTTTGGTGGGGACACTTGAAGGAAAGAGACCACTTGGAAGACCCAGGCTTAGATGGGATGATAATAATAAGATGGATTTTTAGGAAGTGGGATGTGGGGGTATGGACTGGATCGAGATGGCTCAGGATAGTGACAGGTTGAAGCACTTGTGAATGCGGTAATGAACCTTTGGGTTCCATAAAATGGGGGGAATTTCTTGACTATCTGAAAACCGGTTAGCTTCTCAAGAAGGACACTGCTTCGTGGAGAAAGTAAGTAATGAGTATATACATAAATGATGAATTGGGAAGGATGCGGCTGTTTGCCGTCATATTGTCTGGGGTTTACCATGAGAGACCAGGGAAAAGCATGAAACCTTCACGATAACGGATCTGTGGGGCCAGGTTCGAAGAATGGTCTCCCTTTCACGAAGCAGTTGCCCTTCTCACTAGATGACGAGTTGACTTTGTAACTGCATAATCTGTGCTGCCACTTGACTGGTGTTTCAGTCCTGGCCACGATAAACATTTGTCATTTACCGTTTCTGTGGCTGTGACCGGCTAGCATTCCATTATTTTGACATACACTGCAGTCGGGGGTTTTTATGTTTTGTCCTCTCTCAACCTGTGCACCGGACGGCCACCCACAGGTGTGATGATACCAGATGCTGTATAATACAATTTTGACCTCCTGATGATGATGAGCACATGGGGCTTGAAACATGTAGCTATAATAATAAACTTATTATAAAACAAGAATTTGTGCATTAAGTTGGTTAATTACTAAGATTGCGGTCGGTATACTCGTATTACGGTTAATATGAACATCGGAACAGTTTCTCAATAGAATCCCTTTCAACACATTTCACTGATAAAATTATCTGCTTTAATGTATGTAACGTACTGAAATTCGCATTTATTTCAACTGGATAATATTGTTTCATCCCCTAATTTGGTTTAGATCTAGTTAATAGGGAGAAACGTATGTGACCCTTTTAAAAGTGAAATGAAGCTACATTACGTATGAAGATTTGGTTTACAACTCACAGAGAACCTAGTGCTCTTCCATTATAAAAATCGGTGAATGCTGTTGGGGGAATATTGATTTAGTTGTTGTTCTTTTGGATTTATACGCCTATGGCAGGTGTCACATTGAAGATGGAGGCAGTACGGTTCTCCGAAATATCGGAAAACACGACGTATAAACCTAAAAGAAGGCCACCAACTGGTCAATCACCGCCGCGAGAACATGAAGACTGACAGGAAGTAGATGTTTGATCAGTCGGAACACGTCAATGCTCCTTGTGGGTAAAATGCATCGATTTTAGTGCCAAATATGGCGGTACATAGATTGACGACTAGACTTTAAGTGGTTACTAATGTATTCCTGCAATATTCATGTGCATTTCGCATTGTATATTCCGCATAGCTCTGTGATTAAGTACAAGTAAACGCATAGTAGAGTGGACTATCGTGATACAGAGGGCACTATTTCATGATGTCACGGTATGTCGGTTATAGACTTTTTCCTCAAGCATTGTTTGTAACGTATATATTGTAGATATATATTTGTATATTGACACAGTTTAGCTGGAAAACAGCGTGGATAGGCTGTGAAGAGTAATGTCGCGTGTCATTAGAATGGAACCTGTATTATAAGGTGTCACTGAAATTTGGTACGCTTGTGAGCATGTTAAACTTTTGAAACTAACGTTACCTGCCCTGCGAGGTAACTTGAATATGTTGTGGACAATGTAGCACGGACGGATTTTTGTCCAAACACTTCTGTTTGAGCATGGCCATTACCATGCTACCTGTAATGCAAGCTGATCTGTCCTGAGGCCTGGTGCGTTACAGTAGGCACGTTTGGGGATGAAGTACCAAGGGACACAGACTTCTCCCACTCCTATAACCTAGCCTTCATTTAACAGGTAATGTTTGTTCAGTATAACAAGATATTTCTTCTTATAGAGCTTCAAATCGTGTCATGTCATAAGAATTAATCCTTTATGTGCAGCCATAGTGTGAACAGTTCTGAAAATTTGATGTTTATTGGAACGTGCATCGTTGTGATAACTGAAGAATAAAAACCAACTAGATGCCACTTATTATTTTATTGCACTTCTTAGAGGCTCAACATATTTCGAGCATTAATATGCCCATCTTCAGGAGCTCGCGACTATAATGTTGATTACCACATTGGTCGTATCGTTCTTGGTTTGCTGTAGGTTGGAGGTTAGGTGCGGTTAGGCTGGAGTAGTGTCCGGGCTGCAGGCTAAAGCACGACTTGTGCTTTAGCCTGCAGATAGAACGAAACGACCAATGTGGTAATGAACATTATAGTCGCGAGCTCCTGATGATGGGCATAGTAGTGCCCGAAACATGTTGAGCCTATAAGAAGTGCAATAAAATAATAAGTAGCATCTAGTTGGTTTTTATTCTTCAGTTCTGAAAATTGTCTTGACGGTGATCTGCCCCTTATGAATATCAATGTCGATAACGAAGAAAACAAGCACAGTGACGCATACACATTTTGACGGTCGGTAGACCGGGTACTGATAAACGGTTTTGCAAGATAGATAACTTGTGATATATATATATATATATATATATATATATATACAGGGTGTTTTAGAAGGAATAGTAAATATTTTAGGAGGTGGTAGTATGGACTGTTCCGGGTAAATAAGTTCATATAAACATGTGTCCAATTTTCAGTGGGTGTGAAGATACAGCTGTTTGAAGTTGGCACATACAGATCAGTTTTTTGTCTGTGGGGATGGATGAAAAGCGAAGTCTACAGAGAAAAAGTAAACACACGAGACGAATTGGTTGCTCGCATTATGAATAGTGCTGCGCTCATAAAGCAAGAACGCCAAGACGACCTCAGGAGAGCTACACGTACTATTGCCAAGAGGGTTGAAAAGTGCATTAATGTCGATGGTAGGATTTTTGAACACTTACTTTGAACTGTTGCAATTTATTGAGATCACTTACATAACCAATAAATGCAATCAATACGTCATTTGTCTTTCCTTCATACCTTTTGTAAGGCTTTTTATGCGTAACATTCAAACAGCTGTATCTCCACACCAGCTGAAAATTGGACACATATTTATATGAACTTATTTACTCGGAATAGTCCATACTGCCACCTCCTAAAATATTTACTATTCCTCCTGAAACACCATATATATATATATATATCGTTAAACTCGGCTATAACGCCATGAGATGGACTGAATATTTTGTGTAGTAATAAAACGAGTGTTCTAACCGAGGAGTATAATGTTATGGTTCACAGAGAGGGTTCAGTGGTTCTGCAGAATGTCTGACGTTATAGACGAGGTATCGCATAAGCCGATGTTGGTATAACCGGGTTCGACTGTATTTCCATTTACGAGTTCTGATAATTAAATAACTGAACAGACGCTTGTGTGTAGTGTTGGCGATTTGGGCAATGTTGGGGTGGGGCGAGTTGCTACGCAATGAAGGTAGTTTGTGTCAAGGAGTCTTCCGGGATTTTGTGTGGATGCAGTTAATGTTATATTCGCTTATATTTGTCAGCCATTGTGTTGGAAAGCACCGATCAAAAAAATGGTGACTGAGAGAGCTGGGGTTTTCAGTACCACTTAGAAATAATACGCCAAAATCTACAGTGCTGAATTTAGATTTCTCCAGGTAAAGGTACTGAGTGTCATCGTACAGCAGTATCCTTATAATTGGCGGTACCTACATCAAATGAGTCACGAATTTGTTCCTCCTATGTGAAGGTAAAGGTAAAGGTCATCCCATAACCTTCTGTGAAAACAGAGAGGGTAGTGGAGGTATATCTATAATCTTTCTTTAACCTTGGCGCTAGATGGGGGTGGATGTCAATGCCATTCCTATCCACTTTACCCCGAGGAATGATTCGGCACCCTTTGTATAGGTGGCTGAGTGGGCACAAATCCCAGTCTGGAAGGGTACGGAAAATCTCGCCCTCCCACGGGGTTTGTATCTGCGGACCATCCAGCCCGTAGCTTATCGCTATACTGACTGACCTATCCCAGTCTACTTTTTCCTCAAAGACATTTGAGAGAGCAGTCAGTTTTTAACATAGTGTCTTCCACAAAAAGTACTAAGTCGACAATGGAATTTGTATATGGACTGTGTGCTTCCCACACTGCACTTTTGGTCAATCCGTTTTTGGCCAGAAACGATATGAATTCCAGCGTTCTCATGTCTATTCCACCCACTTGATTTATTCCCGCGAAATTTTCGTGTTTCTGAAACTAAAATTCTCCTTGCAGGCGTTGGAATTGGAATCACTTAAAAGTTGTTGAGAGCAATATGGCGAGAGTGCGGAAAGGCTTTACGAAAAATTGAAGGCTTGTAGGGAGGAGGGGCTTATTACCATATAAAAAAGACTTTTCAAACAATGGGGAGACCAAAAATAGAGCGGGACCCATGAGCTCATGGCAAGGAATTATTTTTTTTTACACTAACTTAACACCACCCAGTTAGTATTCTGGCGAATCCGAGCCTATTCGCGAGAAATCGGATAAGCAAAACGGTTCGATCAAACATCTGTATTTGAAAACCCAACTCATTAACAATTTTTGTAAAAACTGACCATGTACGTAATAGGTCGAAAGGATAGGTCCTATCGGTAAGATTAAACATAGGGGCTCAAAAATTCTATCTGCGCCATTGACAGGTGGCAGTGGAGATATAACTCCACTCTTTCTTAACGCACCATAATGGTGCAGCTTTTCATATCGGTCACCATATGACAAAATCGCGTAGCCTGCCACTCTACCAATCTCACTGCTGCTATCAAAGTATGAAATGTTTCATGTAAAACTTTTGTCATCCTCATTGTGTGTGTGTGTGTGCGTGCGTGTGGAAACAGGAAAGGGTATGTAGTCAAACACAACTATGTCAATTAAGTTCGGATGTAGATATCTCTCCATCACGCGCGCGCGCACACAATATATATAGTAGGACCCTAAGTTCTCATGAAGAAAACCTGACGATGGCTAGTAAGTTCCGAAACATGTAGTTTTTCTAGTTATAGTTATTGAAACATCTTAATTGACATAGTTGTGTTTGACTACACACCCTTTCCTGTTTCATGTAAGTTATACATTGAAGTTGTGCGGCCGTACGGTCTGCGTCTCTCATGATTTGGCTGAGCAAACTCTTATTATCCTTTATAACCAGAATGCCTTTCATGCCAAGTCAGTTTGGCAGTTTATTTTTGTGTGTTTTTTAATAATCGAAAGGTTGTTTAAGTGGGCGTCGAGCGATGTGTGTGTGTGTGTGGGTGAGTCACTCTTACTACAGACTTGCCCTGCGCATATGATAGTAATGACGCATGAGTAACCGCCAGTGTGGGTTTATCCTTATATCGACTGCAACCAGAAGACATTAGCTGCTCTGAACGACAGATGACTCTCATTGCTTAAGTTTTGTTAGCAGTTCGTTATTTTTTCAGCAGTTATTCTTTAATTATCGTATCACTAGTTGACAATGCGAATGTCTTAGATTTTTCTTCTTCGTATCAGGAATAGAAAACTCATTTCTTAGACGGAAACACACACACACACACACACACATATATATATATATATATATATATATATATATATATATATTGAAAGCGACCAGGCCTAATGTCATTTTTATCGTTTCCCCAAGCACGGCGTTATTATCCCATACAAACCGTTCATCGGCTTGGACATCCAGCGATAGCAACCATGTTGCTCGGGGACACGATAAAAATGATACTGTGTGTATTGGAATATGTGTGTGTGTGAATCCTAAGGCGCCATAATGATTCAAACTTTTCCCGTTGATGAAATCGGAATATGAATTTTTTTAAGCAATAAATCTTGCGACACTTGAAGATAATACCGTATTGGTTTGTATTAAATTTCAATAGGAAACATACTTGTAAAAACTGAAGTTTCTTAAATGAGTTTACCAAGACATATGGATAGCGCTTTTTCGATAGACAGTATTCTCTATTCAGCTTTTGTGATTTTTCCTCGGGTCTTCCAAGCAACTAGTGGGGTTGCTTGTGTATTGCATTAAGTGAACTTTTACTCCGTATACTTCCTTCCACATCTCTTCCGATTCGCAGATCACTTTGTAACTTGGTTCTGCGTAGGCTGTCCAGTTGATAGAGAGAGCTAAAATTGACACACGTGCTTCCATCAACCACAGAAAATTGTATTCGGTTGACTGAAGCACGTGTGTCAATTTTAATGTGATATACCACAAGATGAATTATACAATAAAATGAATGTTGTTAATGGAAACAAGAGCTGCTCCTAAACTACACTGTAGGAAGGGCGTCATATTAGTAACTATCATGAAACATTCGACGTGGTAAAATTTCCAAGTTGAAAAACTGTCGTTAAATAAACCAGCAGTAAATCGTTATACTCTGTATAACTTGTGAATGTTGAATGATGTCATTAATTAAATAAACTGATCTGCTGAAAGAGCGATGTTAAATAAAGAATAACTAATCTACTTGACCTTGCATAAACCTAGCCTGTGCAGTTGGAAAGGCGTCGTTAAATCCGAAAGAAACAAGAAAGCGTGTGTCTGTTTATTCCCCTCATCTGCGGTGCGGGCTCACAGCTAATAACATGCATAACATATTTCGAAACGATTTCCGTCAGCGCCGCTTTTTGGATCGTCACCATGAAACTGTGTTCTTCACGAAATTGCCTGCCACAGGGAAGGTCCAGGATGTTCCTCTGGGGTGTCCTTCTGACCTTCAGCCCGCCCACGGGACCTGTGCACATTCTACCGTCCTCCTCCCAGGGGTACACTCCCCTTGTGTAGCCTGTACCCTGTACTAAACGTAAAGTAATGTGACCTCCTTATTAGCCTGTCGTCCAGCTGTTGCGACATGAAAATACGCACTTGCATGCACTCCAACCGGTAAGCCTCTTGCCTGCTATCTGCTGGATGGAACTTACGTGGGATATTTGGAATGCAGTCGTTATTGTTTGGTCAACGGGAATTAATTGATGTCGCTGAGTTAACCGCCTAAGTAAATACGAACCGTTAGTGCTTCCAGCCTCCTATTCAATGGGTAGCGGAGGTTCTTCCCCGGGGTAATGCGGCCGGGTGTTGAACCTGGCAACTCGTATCCATCAGGAAATGCGTGTACCTACACTGTCACGTACCAGTAAGCCTTTACGTACCGAGATGTCATTATTATGTCGGTATGTGCAGGTAAAGTTATAGAGTCCCGTTGAAATGTGATGGCACACGGTGACGCACGGGAAGGGAAGTGGAGGGGAATCTGGCGAATGGAGTGGGTGGCCAGTACTCTTCACACTACCTCGAAACATGGTGTATCCAGCATTACTACCGCTGATCCCCACACCTCGGCTGCCAGTAGTCAACTGAACTGAAGCCTCCGCCGATTTAAATGGACTCGTCCGTTTCGCCGAAAGACGAAAAGTGGTTTCTGCGCGTGTGCCATCACATTTAAACTGGCCTCTAAAACAAAATGCAGTTGTGTACTTTAGCGTGCACCGCTTTCCTGGTGGATCATGACGTGTGGTGAGCAGAGTCTTGCTAAAGCGTTGAGCTGATTCAATTAAGAGCTTTGAGCTGCATGTAGGTTACAGATCGTTGTGAAGCGTGTAGCGTCTTGGGGATAGCAAACTGAGCAATATATACATACGTTGTTGTTTTTGTTTGTTTGTTTGTTTGTTTGTTAATGCATTTTGTTCTTAGTTTTTCTTGCTTAGCAAGTTCTCTCAAGTAGTGACGTTTTCTGATTTATATCCTGGAGGTTCCCTATTCGAGTGTCGGGTCGGGCATTGTTGTCCTGAGGTTTTTATAGTTTTTCTCAGTTCCTTCGCATGCTACAACCGCTTCCTTCCACACGCCTTTGTCATTAATTTTTCTAACCATTGTCCAATCATTAGACACTTAATGTGAGTTTCAGGTGCAGTCATTGAATATATTACGAGTCAACATCCCTCTTTCTCAATGTGTTCCCCAATATACAGTCATGCACAACACCGTGTATAAGTCGATTAGGCAGATTTTTAAATTTATCATTCAGTGTTTTGTGTTTCTTGTCCATCTCTATATTAATTTTGTCATTTATAATATGTTCAGTTTATTGACTATTATTACCCTATATGTTGGCTAATTAAAGATCATTGCCATATAGCTGCATGTTCATATTTTATTTTTTGATATGCAGTAATTTTATTTATTTTTTTATTCCTAAAAACTGTACTTTTTACAGCTAAATTTTGCAGCTGCCGAGGTGATTGGGATTTTGACTTTAGCACAAGTTGGAATTATTGTATGACGTTAACATTCTTGATTAAGAAAAATGTATTAGCCTTATTTCAGCTTTTAAATCGAGAGATATAAGCTGTACTAGCTGCTACAATTATAAGGCGATTCATCCCCGTTGTGCTGTTGATCAAATACACATATTTCCCAGTATATAATTGTACACATCACCATATATGAGTCGATTTTGCTTATATTAATCAACTTACATATGGTGGCTGTGTATTGGGTTGTATACACACACACACACACATATATATATGTTTATGTATATATTTGTATGTATGTGTGTGTTTGTGTATATATATATGTATGCCCACTCAGCCTCCTGTAAAATGGGTACCGGTTCTTTCCCGGGGGTAAAGTGCGGCCGGGGCGTGCTGCCGACCACTCACCCCCTTCTAGTGCCGCGGTCATGGAAGAGTAGAGCTATACCTCTACCCACCCTCTGGGCCACACCGGGCCTGTAACGGGATCACTTTACCTTTATATATATATGTATATGTGTGTGTGTGTGTGTGTGATCAACAGCACGACGGGGATGAATCCCCGCAAAAAATTCCTTTCTTCTAATCTTATATTCTTTGTGGAGCTTGTACTCTTTATTGTTTCTCCGAATAGTGTGTCATGAGTATTTGTTGTTATTATGAAATCAGACCACACTATACCAAATAAATGCCGAAATTTAGTAAGCACTATTCATCTCAGAGCCTATTGTCGCGAATCACAGGCACTGTATCGTTTCGTATATGAATTCATTTCTTCTCTTCGACCAGTTTTTTGCTAAGCCTTTATGTAGAGCCGTCAATTGAAACGTACTGCCTTCATATTTTATTTACTCACTGTAGAAGACCTTTCTGACCCATTGGCCTGAAGTGCAACCGTTACATTTCGTCCACATCATCCACACTTTGTTAATGTCGGCACGTTTTCGTATTTCACGCAGAAAACATTTGTCTCTGTAAAGGCCAAAGAATTACATGGACATTGTGTACCTTTCCGAACCTGTAAGCGGATTCCAAACCTTTTTCTTGTAGCTAACAATTTTGTTATAACATAAAGATGGAAGCCTCGCGATGTGTCGAGAGACTCACGCATGGGCCCGTACAAGAGTACTTGAGGCACGAACCGTTCTTGTTCCATTCTCCTGCGGATGGCTGGCAATCCTCTCCCAGACGTAGGAAGGCACGTATACCGTTCAGCTATTCCGTACTTTACCGCTTTACGTGTTTCTCTTGACTTGAGAGACGGCAGCTTCGTCATGTAACCAAAATACGTAAGACGTGACATTGAAGGGTTACAGTTGTTCCTTTACTACGCTTGTTTGTGAGTACAAGCAAAGAGGATTGAATTAGTATACAGTTATGTAATATTGTATAGCGACACTCTACGGGCTGGGCGGTCCGGGGATCGAATTCCGGTAGGGGCGAGATTTTCCGCACCTGTCCAAACCGGCCCTGGGGCCCACCCAACCTCCTGTACAATGGGTACCTGGTCTTTCCCGGGGGTAAAGAGCGGCCAGGGCGTGACGCTGACCCCTCACCCCCTTCTAGTGCCTTGGGCAAGAAAGAGTAGAGCTATACCTCTACTCCCCCCTATGGGCCGTACGGTCTGTACAGAGTCTCAGTGCCTGTACAAGGGTGCACTTTACCAACGTAATTTTGCCATATTCTCAGTGAAGTGACGCGGAATTGAGATACCGCTTCTGTCTTCCTGGGTTCCGTAACTGGACCGCATTTTTTTAGGCACGTTCGCAAAATTTCGAAAAGCGACTGTTAGCTTCGTTATATCCGCCTGTCTGTCCGTCCGCATGGAACAGCTCGGCTCCCACTATACGGATTTTCCTGAAATTTGATATTCGATTATTTTTAGAAAATCTGTCGAGAAAATTCAAGACTCATTAAAATCTGACAAGAATAGCAGGCACTTTACACGAAGACCTCTGTACCTTAATGATGATAACGTACTGAATTCCTCTTACAATGAAAAATATTTCAGGCAAAATTTGTAGGGAAAATAAAAACACGTATTTTAAGTAGAACAACTTTTTATTCTGAAAATCGTGCCGTTTATGAGACAATGTGGGAAAATGTGGGACAGCCGGACCGGCCACAGAGACAATATAATAAGGTGCATACATTTTGCATGCTGGGTAACTAAGACTACAAATAGCCCTAAGGTGTGTCATCCCCATTGTGTGTTGAAAGACTAATGGTGAGTTAATTTCAGTCAGAAAACACAACTATAATTGTATGCTACTCGTAGATGATGGTATTTATTAACAAAGTAAATAACTACATGTTTCGGCCTAAATCAGCCATCTTCAGGTTATCACAATTACAATTTTGCTCAAAGAGTGCCATATATATATTTACTTACTCCGTGGTGCAGAGTCCTTCTTGAGAAGCTAACTGGTTTGCAGCTAGTCAAGAAATTCCCCGCATTTCACGGAACCCGAAGGTTCATTATCGCAATCACAAGCGTCCGCCACCTGTCTCTATCCTGGGCCAGCCCAATCCAGTCCATATACCCACATCCCAACTCCTGGAGATCCATCCTAATATTATCCACCCATCTACGCCTAGGTCTCCCCAGTG
>Ga0123354_10015087_pt1 | contig 12047 bp, 12 predicted proteins | sample TergutLab28metaG_2_FD_97872 | JGI IMG/M metagenome (GOLD analysis project Ga0123354, IMG submission 97872) | Labiotermes labralis P4 segment gut microbial communities from Petit-Saut dam, French Guiana - Lab288 P4 | ecosystem: Host-associated > Arthropoda: Insects > Digestive system > Gut ... | reverse complement strand
GGCTGATTCGACCCCAGGGCAATAGTGCGATCGGAAGGATTATGTCAATAAAAAATTCCATTGACACCATCTGGAATCGAACCAACGACCTTCCGATTTGTAGCGCAGCACCTTAACCACTGTGCCACCGCGGTCTCCATTCATATAATGCAAAGCAATAAAATGCGCCTTCGTTAGATGAAATTAAATTTTATGAAAATTAAAATTTAATTAGTTTAACAGACGTGCATTTTGTTGGTTTACATTATAATATTATATTACAATGCGCGTTACAGAAAACTTAATTAACTGTTATACTCTCATAAACGCTGTAAGTGAATTGACTTTTTTTCGTCACAAAAACAACAGGGTAACAGAAAAAGTGCTGGATGCAGAAGGAAGACTTGCTGTGAACTTACGTCAAATTCTCGGGGCGCTTTGAATAACGTCGCGGTCCCCCGGGTATTCGCAGCTTACTGGTTTTGGAAGCACGATTTAAAGTATGGACATCGTCGTTAAATAAGCCCCTCAACAGAAGGCAGTGAACAGTTATGAGACAAATGACGTACCGATCTCAATTTAGGAAATCCGTAGCTTTAGTTGTCTTATCAGGGACACGTTCTTGTTACAGTTTGGAACCGTAAGTGTCACATTTTTAAGATGAGATTGTGAACAAGATATAAGGATAATGTTAAAGTAGGCTAGGAGAAGTACAGGTGTAGATACCGACTGGATGAAATGGCTGGGTTTATGTTGTGGGCGTTTATGGGAAACCTGTAGTTTCGATAAGAGGAGGGCGTTTCTTGAAAACGTCACTTTGGTGTATCCCATTGTCTTCCCGTACATTTCAAGAAAATTCCACCCTCTCTAGAGTTACTGCACCACACCTGCAGATAGTGAGTTCATTATGGCTTCCAGTGCTAAGATACACGCCCCGTATGTAAATATTTCTCGTAGTTGGATACACGATACTTATATCCTGTGGCTGTAATTTTATTGTTTTAGACCTTAGAATGAACTAGTCGACGGGCTGGGAGATTGCTCGAATTCTTAAATTTTAATTCTACTCTATTAAGGAGTCACAAGATTTATGTGGCTCAGGGTAGGGGGCCACTAACGATCTGTTTTGAATGTGGTAACTATCTTTTCGGGTTCCCTTAATGGCAGGGAATTGGGGGGGGACTGAAAGACCCGCGTACTATGGAGTTGGTCGTTTTAAGAAGTGTTGGCATGTTCACGGTCACGAATATTAAGATGACGGTCGTGCGGGATGTTGGGCTTCGTAATCGTTTATGCCGAAGATGGAAACAATGCGTTCCTCCGAGGCGCTGGTAGCTATGTACTGTACCGTATGCACGGTGCCCGCTTCCCGAAGACCATACATTTAGTTCGTATAAAAATAAAACAAATACAAGACATAGGCCAGCGTCACTTATAAGTGTGTAATACTTTGCATTGATTCTGTGCAGACAGAGCAGTTAATTTTGAAATCACGATTTTAGCTGAAGGTAATTTTGCAAGGAGTTTATGTGCTGGGTATTGTTATTATAGTAATGTGGAGCTATCGATTTCGAACGTTAGTACAAAATATGCGGCTTGAACATGAGTCCAACAGGCTACAAGATGTGAGGTGCTCATGGTGGTGAATATTTGTAGACTAATGGGCTGCGACATCGTGTGTTCTTGTAGCTTCGAACGAACATGCTGAAACCATCTTCATGGCTGAGAATTGCTATTATTTTTCCTTTGACGGCACTGCTCTATCTGGTCCTTAAAAGGGCTGTTCTGTCACTTTTCCACACTGACACTTAAGGAGGCTGTCCTCATAACTGTCCGTACCGGCCCTTGAGAAGGCTGTCCTCTGAATTAACTGTGTGCAGCGGCCTTTAAACGGCCTTTTTGCCCCCATTTTCTGGCCGCATTGCCCTTTCAAAAAACCTTTTGTCTTGTACGCTGTGTCCCATTTAAATCGCTTGTCCTTATTTCCATAAAGATTAAATGGGATATTCTGTAACTTTGAGAGACCCTTAAAACTGTTTTGTCATATTGCAATCCACAGAGCCCCTTGACATGGCTGTTTTGTTACTTAGGTGCGTCGTACCGAGTGCATATATTCTGGCTTCCCTCTGTAGCTTAAACATATCCTCATCCTTCTTGTTACCTGAAGATTAAAGCACCATGTTTTTCCGAAACGTTTGTAATCACGGGGCTTTGCGTCGTCGGATGCCAGATCACAATACGAAGTAGTTGCTTTTTATTGAATTCTTTACTATATCTATCTAATCTGGAGCATTTAACGTATGTTGTTTTAGTGTTGTCTGAAATATGGCGACGTGTAGTGTTGTAGTTGGTTACCAAAGTTTCGGAGGACTGCATCCATCATCAGAACAGAATTGTGCCAAGATGTATTGGCTTATAGGGCAGATCGGTTCACAGAGAAGAGTTGCTCATCAGAGCCGGGAATGCAGCGTTGTGGGAACTGGGCCTTTGAGAAACGTAGTCGTAGGAGGTTGTGCAGTGTGCTGTCAGTGAAGAACGCGTTCGGAAAACGTTCTGGGGAGAAAACACTTGTGAGACCTAGACGATGGTGGTAGGCTGTTATTTAAATATGCCATAGGAATATGGATGGTTGTGGCTTAGGATACGGTTTAGTGACATAAGTATGAAAGTTCGGGTTGAGAACCTGGCGGAGTATTTCCTGAGCAGCTGAATCAGCTCCAGTACCCCTTCGTAGCGTGTGGCGTTTCCTTAGCAGCTGTATCAGCTCCGAAAACCTGCGTAGCGTTCAGTTGCCGGAAGACCTCAACGTGTGAGTTGTATCAAGCATCTTTTGTTCACAGAAGGGCAAAAACTAGAGACGCGTGGTGTTGGAGGGGTGTTGAGGTCACTCCCCTCTGCTGTTACTTATTCATCATCTCGCGTTTGTGTCGTCGCTTTGTTTCGGATGGTCCTGATGTTCTTTTACGACAGCCGCCCGGCCTGTTACGGATGTTGCGTTGTAACGAGTAGCAGTGTTAGTATCAAGTGCAAGGTGTGGGGAATGCTGTGGGCGAAATGCATCACGTACATTTAACCCTTTTACCTGCTAGTTTTTATGTAAAGGATCTTCTTAGTTAGTATACAATGAAACCTGTCTTTGTTGGCCACCTGCTGCTGTACTAAAAGGCGTCCACCTGAAGTGGGTGGTCAACTTAACAAAAGATTCCGTTCTCATAGCAGTGACTTGACGTTTGCTGTCGCCTGGGATGTGACGCCGTTTGGTGTGGTAGAAATTTTACCAATGTTACGGAGGAACCTGCAGCTGCAGGTGGAAGGGAAAAGAATTATGAACGTTTACTGAAAAAATATGAATTCCCCACCCCTCCACCCCCTCCCACAGATTAACTGTTAACGAAATGTTAGCTAAAAATGTAATGCCGTGCATTCTGGTATGTGTCAGGACTCCTTATCATAGCGCCTTGAAAGCCTCCTATCTCACGAATATGTACCTGCTAGCACTGTTGTCCGAAAGAATATAATTTTATTTCCTTCACTGAAAGTGTCTGTTCATACCAGCATTCCCCTTTGGAAAGCCCAATGGGCTTCCGTTAGAAACTCTCAGACATTACCAGCAACACACAAGGCAGGTAACGTGCGTATAACGTATCAATGAGGTGCCTTCGTGCAGCCAATTTTCCAGTGGAGAAACAAAACGTGTTACATATTGTGAGTGTGTATTTGTAGTCTTTGATATCCAGCATGCAGTGCGTATGCGTCATATTATCAACTGTAGCCTGGCCGGCCTTGCCATATTTTTCCACATTATGTAAAAGAGGCATGATTTTTGGGGGAAAAGTTATTAAACATAAAATATGCGTGTTGATTTTCTGTACAACGTTGTTCGGACACATTTCTCATTCTGAGAAGAACTGAGCGAGATATGATAAAAAATGTATATGGTTCTTCATTTAAAGTGCGCGTTATTCTTGTCAGATTTTGATGAAACTTGAATTTTCTCGACGTATTTTCGAAAAAAAGTCAAATATTAAATTCCATGAAAATCCGTCCAATGGGAGCCGAGTTGTTATATGCGGACAGGCAGGTACGACGAAGCTAACAGTCGCTTTTCGCAATTCTGCGAACGCGCTTAAATCCGACTGCACCATTGAAGCAAGGTCACCTGTATTTCTGGAAAGCGTTAATATCGTTGTCTGGTATCAAATCATAGCATTCCGTGTAAAACAGTGATGTCATTTCTGGCATCGATGTGGGGGGATGTCACAGACGGGAATAGCATCAACACTGCGGGATTTACAAGTAGGCTACTATCGTCGACTACGTGCATCCTCATACTGCAGAAGCGATGTAATGCAGAAGGGAAAGTAATAGTTGCGAATGCCGTTTTGTGTGGATTGTTAACGTCAAGGGCGGAAGCTGTCAGTGATGTCCGGAAAACCGTCACTGTTTATTCTGAGAAAAAATAAAGTAAAAAATGAGACCAGAGTGGGCGCAGCACGAAGTTGTTGAGCATGGAGGAACACGGAACGTATTCAATGAAATACCTTCGGGCTGGCAGCTGTGTCGGTTAATTGAGTGGCGAGTAAACCAAAGTTTCGAGGACCATCACTGTTCTTGTCACCAGGGAGGAAAGAGATGGTCCTCGACACGTTGGTCTCTCGCCATTCAACCACCTGACCGCGGCTGCTAGCCCCAGATTATTTGATTGAATGTAGTCGCCGTGAAGGTTTTATTTAAATTATATATAACGACACATATTGTTACATGTGATTGATTCGTCGATGGTGGGACTGAATTGTGTTTTGGGTATAGGTGATTAGAGTGTAGGCCATCAGACCCCTAATTTATCTAATTACAGCAAATATGCTGCCATAATACCGACTACGTCCACGTCAACGGACACGATAGAACCATTACTGTAATTTTAGCAAAGCACTGTATAAAGCTCCCTGATGATGGATCCCTTGTGATCCGAAACATGTTGGAGCAATTTTAAATACTTTGAAATATTTTATAATAATTCTAATTGTATCTACGAATTATATAGTTGTGGATCTGTTGGATAATAGGGTGTTTTGGTCGTCATTGATGCACGGTACAAACATGAAGATTGTAGGCCATTGCTTATCATAGTTCTTATTCTGTGGAACCCTTTTACAGACGAGTATTTCTCTTAACCCCCACCCTTGTTTTTGAATTGGCAGTATGGGCAAAGTAAAAAAAGAACGGAATGTAGATCTATGCTCTTTTTTCTGGTAGACAAGTTAAACAACAAAACTTCACTGTCGCTTTATCAATCAGTAAGACATTACAGATTACAGTGTGTTATTTGCATTGTGTGACGGATGAGGCTGTTGTGATGAACACACCGTTTTGAAATCTGGTATAATGGGCTACACTAGGAGTCTGAAATCTGCCTCAGCGTCCAGCTTATTTCTGTATTTAGTTTTTGTCTTAACTGTTTCGCGAAAATACACATTCTCAAAGGTAAGTGGCTGAAAGCGATAGCAGTTGTCGGATGTTCTGAAGGTGTGTACATTCTTCTTTTCAACGTATTACCGCTCAGAATACAGTATACTTTTTTAAATATTACCTCATTCGTAGTTTAATATTATTTTAGAAATATGTCGATAAAAATAACCGTGACAACATGCAGAATGCCCATGCTTTCATCATCATTTCGCGGAGCTTCTGGCATACTTTCGCGGAACCCCAGCGTTCCGAGGAAACAGTTTTGAAAGACACTGGTTCAGGCCGTCAGTGTCTCGTATTAGGTTGAGAATTGTAGGCTGATGTTTTTTGGTTCAAGTATTGTATTCGAGAAATACAAATGAATGTGGTTTTCACGGAGAATTGTTTGAAAATGTCGGGTGTAGACCCACCATTGGCAACGTTCGTGTTAATCGGGCGGTGTGTATTCGTATGTCACCGAAAGAAGCGTCTCAGTATCCGGGTTCGTTGAACACTTGTGACGCCCATCTTGAAGAACCTACTGTATGTTTTATTAGTACAAACAATGGTATATTTACGCATTGATGAACATCGAATTACCTTTCTACCATATAGCGAAGCTGCACCTCGGAACACTCCTGAAGCTGGACGCAGTATTCTCTGCCGAAATGTTGGTATCTGTTTTAGAAACTACACTGCATTTCATCCGCAAAGACTGAAATCTTCACGGTTTGCAGAACCTTCAGATTTATTTTAGTAATTTCGATTATGAACTGAGAATCTTATGGACGCTGCAAAACAGTACTTGATTCATTTATTATTTCACTATAATGCATCGTTTTTATTGTTGATTGCAACAGCAGGCGGTAATGAATTTGCAGTTTACAGTAAAAAAAACACGTGATTTGCCCCAAATGGTGAGACGATATGAGCAGGTACCGTCAAAGGCGGACACTGTAATGTTTAGTAATATGGGCCATTTGTTTATGAAAGCCAGCATTGCCATCTGGTTTGAATATTGCTGAGGTCTTAAAGGATTTAATGGCCACTTTGGCCTTGCAGTTCTGGCGTATAAGCTGAAGAGCACGTGTGTTATGTTCACTGATTCGAGCTCAGAAGTAAAAGTGGTGCATTTTGTCAGGGACGGCCAGTAGCTTCGTACCGACCGGATCCAGTATAGAGTCTGTCACAGTGCCAGTTACTTACCCTGCAAATGAAGCCATGAAGTTCCTCCGAAGTGTGTTCTCCGCTCTGCTAAGCTACATCTAGTTATGGCTGAAAAGAGTGCAAAGTTAATATCCATCGTCAATAGAGCCTTGGTGCATATTAATATTTGACGCAGACAGACAGCCGGGGCGCTGTTGCGGCGCGGACGTCGGAGTTTTCATCGCCGCGACCAAATTGCGTCTGCTGGCAAATGATATGGCTATTTAATTATTTATCCTCTACACCCTGAAAATTGACAGCTGAAAATATGAAGGTAAAGTTCACCCCATAACCTACCATGAAGGCACAGAGGGGCCGCTAGCTGAGGGTGGGGATTAATACCGCCACTCTACCCCCGGGAATGACCCGGTACCCATTGTAATAGGAGGTTGAGTGGGCCCCATATCCAATATGGACGTTGTAGAGAAAAGAAAAATACCTCTTTGTCCTGCCGGGATTCCAACCGCGACCGCACACTCCTTATTCCAATCGCACATGTATGTCACTGCGTAGTTTCGAGCATCGTCAGTATTCAGACTGATAGCTTCGGTCATATGACGATAGGATGAATGATGCTAATTGGGAAGGGTTTGGAAAGAAACGGTCTTGCCCCTGTTTTCAGCAATTACTCGGAATTTTGCAGGAAGGTCCGAGTAAAACCACAAAGGACCTTAACAGTTGCTGTGTCCCGGGCGAGGTTCGTACCCGACGCCTCTCCAGTACAAGTTTGCAGGGTTTGGTATAAGCATTGAACCTTCGCAGTACAGTCAGTGGCTGCTAATTGTTCGGCCTTCGTAAAGAAGGCAGGTTTTTCCTGTAACATAAGAATTTTTAAATAATTAGATGACTTGTAGGCTTCAGATATTTAGGGAAGTACTTTGCATAGTCCGTGTATTATGTCTATTAAAATCAAAATAGATTGGATTTAATAATAGTAAACCGAACTTTACATTGCTGGCACTGCAACTTGTGCCTTCGTCTTCATATTATTTGCCGAAGTTCAGATTTCATTGTCTTTCCACATAGGCTTATACCAAAGCATCCGAAGTTGCTTTTAAGTTTTTCCGATCAAAGTTTTGAATGTATTATTTTCTTTACCGAATGTCGCGGCAAAATGGGTAGCACTCCTGCTTCGTATTCTGGAGCTCCCATTTTCGTATCTTGTATCGAGGATGGTTATAATGACCGACGTGTTTCGTGGTTTTCCTAACTGCATCAGCCAAATGTTGGTCTAATATTGCGTCCATCCAAGTAGTTCCCAGTTTGTTATATGATAATCTTAACGTTCGACGCAGTACCCGTAGTTTGAGCTGTTGACTACGTAGTTTGAGTATAAATAAATAAATAAATAAAATGTGACCGTTAATTTTCTTGTGCTTGTTAGGATTATACAATGGAAGTGATTTTATTGGCACGAAATTTAGAACAATGTTTGGTGAACTTGTATACCCCTGGACTGGAGCTTGTGTATGGCTTGTGTTAAAGTGGTCGCCATCTTCCCCAGACCCACCCTTGTATTCATTACCAGAGCACGTGGGTGGGGTGGTCTGGCACGTGTCAAACTGCTGGAGCATTTCAGTTGGACAGGACCCGCTTGTTGGGAATCGCCGCGCAGAAATACATTCTTCATAATGCAGGTCGTTATAGCACAGCCATTCAGCTTCTGTCTTGCGGATATCAAAAGATCATCGTCCATTTTACAAGAGCTTGCCATTGAACTCTGTCTGGAGCAGGTTTAACTCTTTGAAACTTTAGAAAGATGTAGGTCTACTTTTCTGTTCGGTGTCCCCCTACATTCGGAAGAACATTGCTTGGATTGAGGCTTTCCAATCCCCGCTCGTCATTTTGGTATGAATGAATGAGTGTGGAGCAATGGTGGAATGATCCTTAAAGTTAAAGTTTTCCCGTTACAGGCCCGGTGTGGCCCAGAGGGTGGGTAGAGTTATAACCCTACTCTTCGACGACCGCGGCACTAGAATGGGGTGAGTGGTCAGCAGCACGCCCCGGCCGCACTTTATCCCCGGGAAAGACTGATCCTTAAAGTGGAAAGCGAAATTACTCAGAAAGAAACCTGTCCCGATGTCACTTCGTCCGCCACATATTTCATACTGTAGATTGACCCGGAATCGTTCCCGGGCCTACGGGGTGAGATGTGGAGCCCGAATTTAGTCTAAATAGTATGCAGAACTCAGTTAATTCCCAACAGTAAACACGCAGTGTTCGTTAGCGAAGAAGAATCCTAATGCTGTACAGGGCAACATTCGCTGCCTGCTCTTGTAAAGTTATACGAAACGCATAAACACACTGCGTGGGTCAAACGCAGTGTTGCTGATTGCTAAAACTTTGTACGTAGAACAACTAATGTGTTTTAAAGGCCCAGGAGCCACCGACGGGTCATTTGTTTCAAAATAATGTCCATCCATTACAACTAGGTTAGGGATCCTCTTCGTCCTGGTTTTCCCGGGACTGTTACGGTTTTCTGTGTTTGAAGGATCTCTGTTTCGGCGTCCCGCACATTTTTTTCGGGACGCCAAATGTCCCGGATTTTTTACAGTAACAAAAATACGACATTTATTTTGATGTTTTACTGACCGTGGCTCTCAGTATAATCTTAGCAATTGACCAACTTAATGCACAAATTCTTGTTTTATAATAATTTTATTGTATTCCTCTACATGTTTCGAGCACTGCTGTGCTCATCACCAGGAGGTCAAATTGTATTATACAGCATCTGGCATCGTCACGCTCTGTGGGTGGCCGTCCGGTGCGCACCGGACGGCCACGTAGAGTGTGGCGATACCAGATGCTGTAAAATACAATTTGACGTCCTGATGATGAGCACAGCAGTGCTCGAAACATGTAGAGGAATACAATAAAATTATTATAAAACAAGAATTTGTGCATTAAGTTGGTCAATTGCTAAGATTACGACATTTATAACAGCGCTTACGGACATTTTGACTTACAGTGGTCGGAGAGAACCTTCGTAGCAGCAGGACAACCGTCAACCAGCCACTAAGAGGAAGGAAACGGGAGGGGGAGGGTTGATTGATGCATAATGAACGATTATAGTGTCTGGACTGAAGCTGTGAAGGATGACGAACAGACATGTAAAGCAGAATATTGAGTGAAGTGAGTGTTATATAATTTAAAGCTTTCACAGCGACCGCATTCAGTAAAATATTCTCGGACTAGCAGCCGCTTCAGGTGGTTGAATGGTGAGTAAAGCAACGTTACGAGGATCACCTCCGTCCTTTGATTAGGGAGCTGAGTTTGAATGGTATTCTCAGTAATTTTTTTATTTGTAAAAACATACGTAATAATTTTTTTAAGATTTATCTCATAGTGATATTAATAAGTCTTCTCTGCGACGGGCCGATCCCTCGTCCAGAGAAATTCTGCTGAGTATGGTGTGTAACTGCGTGTGAATTCGAAACCACAACAGTGAGGCGGCCTAGGTCCGGGCTGGGCTGTTGCACCGTCAGAAAAACAAATTAATAAACTACTGTGTTTTTAGTGCTTGGCGGGTTAAACATGTTTTCTAACCCCCAGCTCCCCACTACCTGAGTGCTATTAAGTTTTTGGATTTTAAAAAACGGGGTCCCTAATATAGGCCCGCTGTAGTAGTAGTTGTTTCCCTTGCTGTATTACGACGTATTTCTTAGTACTGTGTTATGTATATTTTATTTAAGCATAGTGGTTAGGATGTGATCTGGATGACCAGGGATTGGGCGTTTGATTGGCGCCAGGAGCCTCTAGAGCGGATGAAGGGCCCACCCACCCTCTTTAACGTACTGTGCGACTGGTGCTCTTCCGTTGGGAGTGAAGTGGCCGGTTCGTGACGCTAACCACTGACCTTCCATTTTGTGCCGAATGTAATGCGCTTTTTAAGAAGTGTTACGGGATACACAAGGCTGGATAAAATAAGAAGCGAAGTCACAAGAAAAGAACTAGAGATCTCTGGAATACAAGACGTGAGACTCAAACACAGACAAAACTGGATTATCCACCTTGAAAGAATGGACGACACCAGACTCCCGAAACACGCCCTCAACTACAAACCTCGAGGAAGAAGAGATCGTGGACGCCCCAGGGAACGATGGCAATGGGTCGATGTCGGAACAGGTCAAACGACCTAATCCATAGAGGAAGATGATGATGGTGATGATGATGATGATGATGATGATGATGTGGAGAATGACTGGAGCCACATGTTCACAGAGGCCATGTCCATGCGGTCCATGTAGTTAATCGTGCTGGTCCACCTTCGTAGGCAAGTGACGCGTAATCAGTGGCATTCCTATTCGTGCAAGAACAGCACCTTCCGAGGAAGGAAATCTTGATCCACCTCGTTTTCCTTGGATGCCGTGTATCCAGACACATTGAGCAAGCATGTTGAATTAGTTATTTTACAACGAAATTCCAAACATCATCTAACAGGCGTGTTGGCATCTCTTCATTAGTCATGGTAGCTGAAACCGTGCAAGGCGGTTACGACAAAGCATGAACGTTTTATTGTGGGGATAGGTGTATAAGATGAGGGGTGTCACTGTATATCATCATCATCATAAACATCCAGGTTTGGGCCATTTGGCCCGTTCCGTCTCCAGAGTTACAGTTGTTCTCTCCATAGTTTCTTTGGTCTCCCAATTGTCCTCTTTCCTTGTGGGCTGTAAAGGTATGATTTTAAAGGGATTCGGTTTTGCGGCATTCTTTGTAGATGTAAAAGCTAGTTCCTTCTGTATTCATCTATCTTATCTAGTATGCAGTCTGTCTGTAGTTCGCGGCTAATGAGTCGTTTGTTTTGTAGTCATAGAAGGCGTAACCTGCCAGAGGTCAATAGCTTCATTTCTTCTGCCTCAATTCTTCGTCTCTGTGAGGCTGTCAACGTCCAATTTTCTGACCCATATAAAAATGTAGGCAAAACTAGAGTGTTGTATAATTTCAAAATCGTTTCCTTTCTCACTTTCCTGAAAATAGTCCTCTTAATAGTACCAATTAATTGTAAAAATTTTGCCAATTTAAGTTCCACATCATTGGAAAATTGTTAAGATATGCTGCAGCCTAAATACGTAAATTGGCTAACTTGATCTAGTGTTTCATCCTTTATAATTATTTTTGTTCTTAGGTGATCTGTCCCAACGAAACAAAATACCTTCGTCTTGCCTGTGGCAATTTCCAAATTATACTCTTTGGATATATTATACAATAATAAACAGCCCTTTGCAAATTGTCTTCTGTGTCAGCAATAATAAGCTGGTCGTCTGCAAATAGTAGTGTGTTAAAAATTCACTCTTTGAAATACTTACTAAGTTTTAGTTTCTGGAACCAAATCCTAATGACTTCATCCAAATATAAATTAAACAAAACAGGTGATAGTGGGCATCCTTGTCTCACTCCCTGGGTAATGTCTC
>Ga0123354_10015085_pt1 | contig 12048 bp, 5 predicted proteins | sample TergutLab28metaG_2_FD_97872 | JGI IMG/M metagenome (GOLD analysis project Ga0123354, IMG submission 97872) | Labiotermes labralis P4 segment gut microbial communities from Petit-Saut dam, French Guiana - Lab288 P4 | ecosystem: Host-associated > Arthropoda: Insects > Digestive system > Gut ... | reverse complement strand
GGATGGTGGTAGGTTGTCAGCCTTACGCACCGGCCGCCTTTACCCCCAGGAAATACTCCTGGTACTCATTTCTGTTAGAGGCTGAGTCGACTCCAGGGCCATAGTGCGATCGGAAGGATTTTACGTCAATGAAAAATCCACTGACACCAGCTGGGGTCGAACGAGAGACCCTCCGATTTTTAGCACAGCACCTTAACCAGTGTGCTACCGCGGTCCCTTATCCAAAAGGAGAAGGGGAAAATCCCCTCCGAAAAGTCCGTACGCACTTACAAAATTAGACGGCGTCATAACTCCGAAGACAGTTAAGGTTTTACGTCTCCCGGTACGTGACGCTGAGCTGTTGGTTGATTCCCGACGTTTCGGTGAAAGGACGTTCCCTCATCTTCACATCAAGGAGCATTATACTTGGTGTCCTCTACCCCTACAGACGAAATCGCAACTTTACTTCTAAAGGTCGGGAGCCATCTACCCAACAACACGGTGTCACATGCCGAAAGACCTGACTCCCCAAAACCACCGCTGCTAGAACCTCAAATATTCTAACAGGCACTTAAGCCGCATATACACGATAGTCTGAAGTCACACTTAATAGGCAATTAAACTGTCCGGCCATATTTCCATAACAGCCGTCCTCTAAGTACATAGTTTATTGGCTAAGTCGACGACCCCAGTGTGTCTATCCCACAGCACACGCAGACAATTTGACCTAGCGTCTATAATACTCCAAAGTATTTAAATCTTTTCTTCTTCAAATTGCCCAACAACGGTTAATCCCTCAGTTATGCGCGTACTTGGGCCGACTGCGCGCAAGGAATACAGATAACTTGTCCTATTCCTACCGTAATCCTATAGTTTATGATCCTGTAACTTGTTCTATAGAGAGATACACTACTCAGGGCGTAATGGCGAGAAAAAGACGTTCGAATTCAAGTCTCGACAAATTTACGCTTCCTTCCCGTAAAACTCTACTATGATTCCATGAAGTTCAACTCATGGTAAATAAGCATCCTTATTTATCGTTTTTCGTACGGAATCTTGTTCATAATCTTGGCTTAAGAATGTAATAGCATGGAGGCGAGTATCTGTCTAATCTTATCGGTTTCAAAAACAGTCATCTGTCTAGTCGACAATAGATGACTGTTCTGGGCTTTTCCAAGACATGTCCTGCCTTCGTGTCTCCCTTACACCTACTATATGGCGCCCAAATATCTGTTTTCATTACTTAACTTTTATACAAAAACCATTATTTATGTAGATATAAATATGTCTTGTGAATTTTCATGAAATGAATTAGAAGTGTTTACTGCGAGGAATGACCATGTGAAGGGTAAATACAGTTTGGGTGGTCTGACCTTATCCGACAGAATAATATTAAAAAGTGTCAAGAGGGCGTGTCCTTTCGTATACAGTAACGGGCATTCGGTTTTCTTAAGGACAAGTTCCTTGATATTCTGAGCAACGACTAGCTTCTCAAAAACTAATCCAGTATATCCTTACATTGAAACAGCTGGAACTATTCACTGTTAACACATTGTTCACTAAGCGAGCAGTATTCGGCTTGTATTTTGTTAAAATTTATTCTTCATTTGGCATTCTTTTTTTTTTTTGCGCATTCTTTCACTGACCCAAGAAGTATTCAAGGCAGTAATAATGTTGTTTATCTACATGACTCAGCTTCGTGAATCAAGATCAGTAAATAGACGAAGAACAGAAACAGGAAAAATTCAGAGTCTTCAGTTACTGAAAGAATTTATGTCAGTACTTAAATACCAGATCAAGGAACGAGGCAGAAGCTGGAAATACTCTTAAAATATATGAAGATAAATATTTACAAACGAAACTGCATGCAGCGTTTAGACAGAATGGAATTTGTACGACTTCGGTGAAAGGTACTATAGTGCGAACAGGTAGAAGAGACGTCGGTAGACCAATACAAATACGTAAATGAAGTTAGAAACACCTTGAAGAATTTAATGCAGACGTAAACGGGTGTTCAGAATATTACATTACTGTGTTGCGCCGTCCTTTATCCTCACAATTTTTTCTCGAATGTACCTCAAATTTGATCTATTTGTACAACCTGGTGTGGGACGGGTAACTCAGTCGGTATAGTGACTGAGCTACGGGTTGGACGGTCCGGTATCGAATCCCGGCGGGGACGAGATTTTCCGCCCGTCCAGACCGGCCCTGGGGCCCACCACTCCTCTTGTAAAATGGGTACCGGATCTTTCCCGGAGGTAAAGTGCGGCCGGGGCGTGCTGCTAACCACTCACCGCATTCTAGTGCCGCGGTCATGGAAGAGTAGAGCTATACCTCTACCCACCCTCTGGGCCGCACCGGGCCCGTAACGGGATCACTTTACCTTTTATAAAGCTCCATACTTTACGTTACATCTAGTCGTATAATGGACTGTCCGGGCTTACTGACCGAATCTTAACACCTTAGGGGTCCGAAGTTAAGTCGTGTGAGTACACATTCGGCCATCTTACTGTATAATTAAGAACAGTAAATCGTTTAAAGATGGCGTTGGAGAGAATCGCCTGTACCGTGAGGCAGCACGTGACTGGGGTACTGAGCAGCATCATCGGGGTCCCACTTCATCGCGGAGCATCGCAGAGCGACTGACTGGTCCAATGAAACGAAAGTCAATTCAGACAAGCGCTGACATATGGTTATATTCTGACTTCTCCGTGACAGGGACCTGCATAATGGCAGATCAGTTCCAGCTGTTTGGTCTCTTGTTTTATTGGAATGTAATCGAGATGTATAAATTAACACAGGGACATGGGCTAAGCCCTTTCCAGTATGGCAGTGCACCATTTAACAAGTAGGCCACTGAGACAGTGCTTCTATACTTCTTTTTCTTCTTCTTCTCACCGGCGCCATAGAGTGGAAACCAAAGTCTCTTTCCGGCTGCGTACGATATTCAGCCAACTGTACCTGATTCCATCCTGCCATTCCAGTTATTTATGCTGCAGTTTGATGCTGTCTTCCCATCTATGCCTGAGTCTGCCAAGTTGTCTCTTACCTTCATTTTCCCCACCAAAACCTCGCATACTCTTCTCTAAACCCCATAAGTTGCACACGTTCAGCCCATCTCATGCCCCTTTATGTGATCACGCGAATAAATCGTGGAGAGTAACATTAACGTGTCTAGTATTGGTCTGCCGACTCAAGAATTGGAAGCTAAAAGTCCGTTAGCAAGACCAGAAGTCCTTCGAAGTACAAAGGACTGTACGAAGTACTACTGAGGAGGAACCGAACCTAACAGTCACTCTTCACAACTTAGCGAAAGAGCATAAAAACTGGTCCTTCCATCTACTTCATTATCTTTCCATGTCTGTCTATCCCTTGGGATTATGTGAGTACACAGGATTTCTCATGATTTTCTCTCTCTCATGCTATTTAGACGTAGTCGAAATAATTTTTTATTCTCTATTTTTCTTCCCGTGTTCTCAGTGTGCAGCAGTGCTCGTATATTCTTATCTGGTATTCTGCCTCCTTCACTTTCTCCTAAGAAATTTAATATTTGCATCTTCTATCCTCCATATTGTTTTCCCCTCCAAACCCACGTTTCACTTCCATAACGAAAACTTGGCTTAGCTCTTATATTATATTCTAGAGAGAAAAAAATCTCCTTTCTTTTTCCTCCTTTCTTTCAAATTCCTTTATTATTAATCTTGTCCTTCACACAAATAATATTTCTTTCTTTAGCATCTTCTCTCATCTGACCAAACACGAGGGTCGGTCAGTAAGTAAACCGGTCTAGGTCACAAAAATTACACGAAAAAGACCACAACTTTAAAAGCATCGCTTTGGTGTCGCTGAAGTAATACTGTTTTACAGCCGATCCCGGTGGCCGCGCGGTATAAGGTTTGGGTCTGCGGCTGTTTCCTTGCTGGGACTGACGGGTTCGAATCCCGCCGGGGGGCATGGATGTCTGTAGTGTTTTGTCAGGTAAAGGTCTCTGCGTCGGCCTGATCATTCGACCAGAGGAGTAGTATTGAGTTTGGTGTGTCTGAGTGTGATAGTGAAGCCAAGGCAATGAGGAGGCCCTGGCCCACTGGGGGGCGGGGATGTTGCGTCGTGGAAATAAATGATTTTGCAACATATCAGTCACCCAGCACAGTGATCCGGTGTGTTTATCTGGGCACGAGTTTAGAAACACCGTCGCGACAGAACTGGGGGCTGTTGAAGGCAAAGAGATGTGAGACTTCACTCACAAACAGAAGAAGACGTAACGAGGTTTGGGAGGCAGAAGCGACATTTTGGAGGGCGCCGAGTTCAAAATAATGAGAGGGTGGATTTGGCCGTTTGCGAGTGGTTAAGAATGAACATCAGGAAGAAATGAGAGGGTCACATCGTCAGAAAAAGTAGGGGAGTGATTGAGAGGGTTCCATATGTGTGTCGTCCAATTTAATATGGCGTAGAGCCACCTCGTACTCGATTCTTTGTTACGGAACCCTTAATAAAGTCATTATTTTTTTTTGACACCAAAAACATAGACTCGAAATAAAGGAAGGCGATAACAAATAGCTGTAGAACAATGAATAAAATCAAGATATCATCCAACTGCATTTATTTGGAAATAATCATATTTAAGGTAGACGATAAATTAAGCTTAAAACATAACATGCCTTTCCACAAGCAAAAATAATCTTATTTTTCTAGTAATATTAAAGCATTTACTATCGTATTGTAATAGTTTGTAAATGCAGGGCCTTTCATAGTGTACTCTGGGATTACACAAATTTATTGTAGGAAAACCGTAGGACATGTATTTACGAAACCCGTACAGATAGAAGGAACAACCCCAAAAAAACTTTCGCCAGTAAGTTGTTTTTCATCATAGTTCACATTTCTGCCGCTAGGCGATGCGAGTGTCTGGAGAGAGAAAATGGCCGCCGCTCCGGGGGAGAAGTCGTTTTGTGTGTTGGAATATCACACGAGTAAGTCTGTGGTTACTGCACAACGTGCATTTCGTGCGAATTATTCGTCCCACCATTGCCACGTGACCTCGCTGACCTAAAGAGAAGAATCATTGCAGCAGTGAAGAATATCGACGCACCCATGTTGACGCGTGTGTGTGGCAAGAACTTGAATATCGTATCGATGTGTGCCGTGTCACCAGTGGTGCACACATCGAACATCTATAGTTGTCAAGAAAATACTTTGTCAGTTTTCTTGTGGCTGTGAACAATTCCATTAAGGTAGGTCCTTTGGGTTTCTTGTTACAAATGTTTGTAATCACGGAGAACATTATGAAACGCCTTGTATTTTAAGCAACGAGCAACTGTGGAATAAAAATTAAAATTATAAATAATGATTTGTTAATGATCACCCACAATGCACGCTCGCACGGAATGTCGGATCGTAAGAACTAACGCTGGTTAAATCCGAAGATTTTAAATTTTTTAATATATTTGGATGCAGAAGTTTTTATGGGGCGTTCTCAAAACTGCAAAAAGCGACTATTAGCTTCGTCATGTCTGTCCATCCGACCGTCCGTCTGTCCGTATAAAACAACTCGGCTCCCACTGAGCGGATTTTTGTACAATTTGATATTTGAGAATTTTTCGAAAATCTGTGGAGAAAATCGGTGTTTAATTACAATCTGACAAGAATACCCGGTACTTTACAGGGAGACCAAAATGCATTTTTATCAAATCTGGCTCAGGTCTTCTTAGAAGGAGAAATGAGTTAGACAAAATTTGTACAGAAAATCAAAACACATAATAATATAAACAACCAACTAGATGCAACAATAACAAATTTTATCGATAATTACAATCAGCTCAACATGTTTCGGACGATAATTTCGCCCATCCTCAACAGCACTAGACTGTGTTTAAAACTTGTGGTAGAATGCACCGACGATGCGGAAACTCGCAGTTTGGAGTAACACAAATTTGGCAACCTTGTCCGCTAACACCCAGTTGCGCAGTTGTTTGAGGCACTGCACTACAAGTCGGAAGGTTGCGGGTTCGATTCCTGATGAGGTCATTGGAATTTTTTATTGACATAATCCTTCTGGTCGCACTGTGACCCTAGGGTTGACTCAGCTTCTAACAGAAATGAGTACCACGAATCTTCCCTGGGGGGTAAAGGTGGCCGGTGCGTAGGGCCAACAACCTTACCGCCTTCATGACCCGATTGTCTTGAAATCTGGGAATCTTAACTTCCTGGAACCCTCAGAGCCTGTCCAGGCCTGTGACAGGATTACTTTACCTTTCCCCAGCTAACACCAATTAGATCAAACCGACGCTCCAGTGCGTCTGAACAAATAACCGGGGGGTACACCAATTCCCCCCCCCCTCCCCCGAAAAAATCTAGGCGCTGGGAAATTAACATGACGTACGTTCCATGTCGACGACCAACAAATATTAGACACACCCGCAAAAAATTCGTCCGCCCGTCATTTGTGAACGTCTACCTGTAACTCCACGGTCCTTGAAGTTCAGACGCACTGACGGGTTGCCTCAGAAAATTTCAATACCCCACAACCTGCCTGGATAACAAAGGGAAACGCTGACAATGGCACATAGATTTAATTGGCTTAATATTACCACAGGAAATGGCGGATGGGATCAATATCACCTGGCAACTCAGAGATGCTGCCTCTGTCGCAAAACCACAAACGTTACATGTTAACACGTTTCTAACTGACATCAAATGTTGGGATGTTGTTGCCAGAGATGTGGTTGTGTCAGGCCAGGCGAATACGGTCCTCGTCGGAGCCTGGATCGCTATCAGAATTGGCTGAGTGGACAAATGGGCACCCTCGCGGACGGACAAGAAGGTAATACGTTTAGCGCATAGCTAGGAACAAGCTCGCCATGACGATCGTGCGAGAAGGGTGCATGTCACTTTTCGAAATTTCTGATATCAGGAATTTGATGGCTAAGGGGCAGGAAGAATTATGACTGGGTTAAAGGTCAGGAAAACTGAACGGCGTTCTTGCCCCGCGAACCCGTTGCAGTGGAAAGGAAAGGTTAATTATTGAATTCACACAACACGTCACCAGTCCATATTCTAAATCAGCCCAGTCCCAACCACAAATCAGAATCATGTTTTTATACAGATCCAGTTTAATATTATCCTTTCATATCCTCTTCCGTCTAAAACCAGTTACCTGAAGAAGTGTTAGGCACTCTCTCGTGCAAACCAATTAGTTTTAAAAAGAGGGTAAGGAAAGTGATTATCGAGGTGAGTTAAAGTAAGAGAAAATGTTTTGGAAATCATCTAAAATTGTAAAGAAGCAAAGTAAAATGAAGTGAAAATCATCTAAAAGTGTAGTGAAGTGAAATGAAGTGAAGTGAAGTGCAGTGTAGGGAAGGGGTAAAAAGGAGACTTTATGGGAAACGTTTATATGAGCAGTAAAGTGGTGAGAAGTGATGGGCTGGGGTGAAAGCGTGAGTACAGTATGTGTGGGGAAAAATACTGGAAACTGTATACAGTACTTTCTGACCGTGGTATTGTTTACCGTTTGTACAGGTTGTGTTGTGAGATGTGTTGTGTGTATTGTTGTTAGTTGTGTTGTGTGTATTGTTGTAGTTTTGTTGTGTGTATTGTTGTTAGTTGTGTTGTGTGTATTGTTGTTAGTTGTGTTGTGTGTATTGTTGTAGTTGTGTTGTGTGTATTGTTGTAGTTGTTTTGTGTGCATTGTTGTAGTTGTCTTGTGTGTATTGTTGTCATCTTATGTGTATTTGTTGTACTATGTGTGTTTTGCTGTTTTTACTTTAGATGCCGGACTGCTCGCTAGAAGTCAGTATTCGGAAGGTCCTGCGACCGGCCACCTCGACACAGTTTTTTCTTGGTTTCCCTGTGTCTATAAGCAAATGCTGAGATGGTTCCCAAGATTCCAAGTTGCCACTTCATGCTTCTCATGTAGCCCTCCCGACTCAGATGTATAACTAACCAATTTCATATTTTGTTTACATGTAAAATAACCACTGCCACCGGGTGACAAACCAATTGCAGTTAATAAATATTATTATTATTATTATAAAAGACAGTAATTTTTCTTATCCTTCACCTGTGTGCTCTACATCCCTTGTCTACCTCATCTGACTTGATTTGATTAACCAGATAATCAGGAATACACAAATCCCAGTCGCCAGGTCGTCTGGGCGACTGAATATTGCACCGTGGCACCAAATATTTGTGGTCCCCAATATGGAATTTCCTCCATGTCACCTTTCTGGCGCCCCGGATTTTGAGGTGGCTTCTAGATTTTTGGATTCATGAACATAAAACCCTTCCGATCGCACTATGGTCCTGGGGTCGACTCAGCCTCTAACAGAAATGAGTACCAGGAGTATTTCCTGGGGTAAAAGCGGCCGGTGCGTAAGGCAGACAACCTACCACCATCTTGTGCCGTTGTCACCTTAACTTCCTGGAACCCCCTGGGTCCCTTCGGGCCTATAAAGAGACTGCTTTACCTTTTATCTAGATTTTTGGAAGTTTTGTGAAACCCCGTCCATAATACTTCGGCGCTAGGCTCCAAATATATGTCTGCGAGAGCCAGTGTATATTGGCGAACAAACACAGCCGTGAACTTGTGCTGGAGATTACTATCTTGCAGGGACTCTATATTTCAGTTATCCCCAGGCACGCCTTGCAGGCATATGAAGAAATGGGAACCGAGTTCCACTCATTATTAAACTTGGCACCAGACAGAAGTCAATACTCAGCTTTACGCCGCGGGGGCTGTAGCCCCTGAGGAGCCCCCGGTAAACAATAAATAGGAGGATTATTGGGCCTAAGAAAGGCCGGACGTTTCGGAAACGAGACAAATATAAGGCACGGATATTAAGGTGACAAACCATTCGATATTCGAAAGTATTTTCCATGGAACAGAAATAGTTCGATACCAGCACACCAATCGGTAAGAGACAAGGAGCTTGTAAGATCAGCAGTTAGCACAGCGGTGTCAATAGAGATGGCACACAGATAGTTAAGAATCACATAAAACACGGCCAAATTAGTGTCTTATAGCACGTGACGCCATGCAGATTGGTATAAATTAACTGACGTTTCAGTGAAACCCGCTCTCTCCATTGTCAGGGCATAGCAATTCTGCTCTATCCTGAAGATAGAGGCAGCATGTCTCTGTGTAAATGTATACTAGACTGAACGGCAGCACGCCACAGATGACAAGCACTTTGGCCAATCGACAGGCCTAGCTGTTATGTTCGCTACTGCACACTACAGGCGACAGCAATCAGCTGCAGAATAGTGCAATTCACGGCTGAAATAATCGGCCCATCACACACGCCTTTAGTATGAAAGGAAGTTGTTCCATATCGAGGAATATACATAATAATGTATATAAGAATTTACTTATTTGTGTATTTCTTTTATTTATTCGTTCATTCACTCATTCGTCTGTCTGACGACAGTCCCATAGCACCTTCCAAAGCGAGTTCTCCACACAGTGCAATCTAATGGTTCTTCTTTCAACTTCCAGCCTCTTTTTTTTTCCCTAAGACCAACCAGTAGCTGCTTACTTCTTCTTCCTCGTCTTCACATTACTTCCAACGTTCTTTCCATCTGACCTTCCATAACATCTTTCAGAAGGCACTTTCTACGCAAGCTATATTGCACGTGGGATATTTTCCTGTCGCCCTTGACTCTACGAAATACTTCTTAATTTTTCACAAAGCCTCCTTTTTTGTCCGTATCATATTATGCCAATAATGTACTAAAGCAATCCCTGTAAGGGCCTGGACAGACCTCCAGGCCCTGAGGGTTCCTGCAATCTCATTCTAACCTGAATTATTAATCTGCACTAAACCTAACAGTTCACCCATTAGCTTATCTCTGTTTCTTCTGCAATAATGTATACACGTTTTGTTGTGTACTTACTCTAGCACTGTCTCTGTTTGTACATTAACACTTACACTAGCACTGCCTCTGCTCTTACACTGATAGTTACTTAAGCACTGTCTCTATTTGCACATTAACACTTACACTAGCACTGCCTCTGCTCTTACACTGATAGTTACTTAAGCACTGTCTCTGTTTGCACATTAACACTTACAATAGCACTGTCTCTGCCCTTACACTGATGGTTACTCTAGTACTGTCTCTGTTTGCACATTAACACTTACAATAGCACTGTCTCTGCCCTTACACTGATGGTTACTCTAGTACTGTCTCTCCTTGCACATTAACACTTACACTAGCACTGTCTCTGCTGTTACACTGATAGTTACTGTAGCACTGTCTCTGTTTGCACATTAACACTTACACTAGCACTGCCTCTGCTCTTACACTGATAGTTACTTAAGCACTGTCTCTGTTTGCACATTAACACTTACACTAGCACTGTCTCTGCTGTTACACTGATAGTTACTGTAGCACTGTCTCTGTTTGCACATTAACACTTACAATAGCACTGTCTCTGCTCTTACACTGATGGTTACTCTAGTACTGTCTCTGCTTGCACATTAACACTTACACTAGCACTGTCTCTGCTCTTACACTGATGGTTACTCTAGTACTGTCTCTGCTTGCACATTAACACTTACACTAGCACTGTCTCTGCTGTTACACCGATAGTTACTGTAGCACTGTCTCTGCTTGCACACTAACACTTACAATAGCACTGTCTCTGCTCTTACACTAATACTTGCGCTAGCACTGTCTCTGCTTCTGCACTATCACTTAAACTAGCTCAAATGGTTTTTTCCTCTGCATTCCGCCCACTGTACCCATGTTGTCCATGATCTGTGTGGAGAGGCCATAGTTTGGCGGGAAGGATTATGTCAATGAAAATTTCCAATGACTTCATCGGAAATCGAACCCGCGACCTTCCGGCTTTTAGCGCATTGCCTCAAACGACTGCGCCACCGCTTGCGCCCATGATGAGGGTGCAGTGGCTAAATATGAGTATTTTGACACCCGAGTTAATAAGTTAAAGTGTGTTCGTGTTACTGCAACAGCAAATGAGAATGGGAAGAGCAGCCACACCCAAAATGGGTGCAGAAACAAAGGCAAATAGCTGTAACAGTCAGGCAAGACGGACGTGTTGCATCAGCGTTCCTGGCATTAGTGGAAGCATTAGGCTCCATGTCAGATGTTAGTTACCTAAATGCAACACTAATCAATGCTGAAGAAAACAACTTTAAATAATCCCATATACTTACTCCCATGAAGCAGAGTCCTTCTTGAGAAGCTAACCGGTTTTCATCTAGTCAAGAAATTCCCCGCATATCACGGAACCCGAAGGTTCATTACCGCACTCACAAGCGTCCGCCACCTGTCCCTACCCTGTGACAGATCAGTCTAGTCCATGCCCGATCCCACTTCTTCAACATCGCATTTTAATATTATCCTCACATCTAAGCTTGGGTCTTCCAAGTGGCTTCTTTCTATCAGGTTTCCCCACCAAAACACTGTATAAAAATTTTCTCTCCCTTATACATGCTACATGTCCCGCTTATATCTTTCTTCTTTATTTGATCACCCGAAAAATATTAGGTTAGCAGTACCAATCAATAAGCTCCTCAATATATAGTTTTCTCCACTCTCCTCTTGGGCCCAAATATTCCCCTCAGCACCCTATTCTCAAACACCCTCAAACAATAGTGACTTTGTAAATTTAATTACTTTCCGTGCTTATACTCGACCAGCCCGCCACGTCAAACAGCGCGCTAATAACAGTGACACTAAACACCAGGAATCGTGGTCCTGGGGTCGTCTCAGGCTGCAGCAGAAATTGGTACCAGGAATATTTCTTGGGGGGTAAAGGCGGCCGGTTCATAGGGCTGACAACCTTACTACTTTGATGTGCCAACTGTCCGGACGTCTGAGAGCCTCAACCTCTTGGAAACTTCAGGGCCTGAAAACTGACCAGCTCTCTCTGTCTCTCTCTCTCTCTCTCTCTATATATATATATATATATATATATGTATTATAATTTAAAGGTAAAGTGATCCCGTTACAGGCCCGGTGTGGCCCAGAGGGTGGGTAGAGGTATAGCTCTACTCTTCCATGACCGCGGCACTAGAAGGGGGTGAGTGGTCAGCAGCACGCCCTGGCCGC
>Ga0123354_10015083_pt1 | contig 12049 bp, 4 predicted proteins | sample TergutLab28metaG_2_FD_97872 | JGI IMG/M metagenome (GOLD analysis project Ga0123354, IMG submission 97872) | Labiotermes labralis P4 segment gut microbial communities from Petit-Saut dam, French Guiana - Lab288 P4 | ecosystem: Host-associated > Arthropoda: Insects > Digestive system > Gut ... | reverse complement strand
GAAAAGAAAAACCATAACCCAAGGTTTAATTAATATGTTACAAAAATACATTAATTGTTTCAAAATTTACAGAAGGTTGCTTTCACAAAAAAAGATAATTTTTTATTTTTTTTTTTTTTTTTTTTACTTTTTTACAATTCGCAGCATTTATGACTAGTTCTAAAGACACTGTTTGTAAACATCCTCCTATACTTCACTCTACTCCCCCCCCTCACCCCCCGATAGTTACCAATAACAAAATCATCCCTCCAAGCCTCATAAACCAAATATCGTTTCAAATGACAAAACATTACTTTCTTCAGTACCTTCTCCGTAACTTTCGGTTATTTTCTTTGTTGACCAGTATTATCTCCTATTAATCTTCTCAATAAAATTTCGTAGTCATCCACTTCATTTACCTGTTCGTCTCCATCACTCAAAAATTCAATAAATTATTTTACAATCCTTATTACCTGCACAAAGATCTCACTCTGTAGGCCCGACATTTTCATTAGGAGAATATTTCGAAGAAATGAAAATGGCAAAGCGTTAAAAGTAATAAATATCTTGTAATGAATCTGTTACTGAAACGTCACATGTTATACTGTAGTTCGGCTTTCTTACTAGTAAGCCAAATCCTTGCGACAGAATAAGCAGAACACCTTTAACTCTTTGAAACATAAATTGCTTACGAATAATATTTCAAAATTCAGGTCCCTTCACAAAACAGTGCGTCCCCATAAAATATATCAATATTTTATTCCATTTCAATCAACGGTATTTGTTAGTTATAACACTCACACGCAACGGCTGATAAACTGTAATAACAAAATGAGATTTTTTTCCCCCCAGTTGGCCTACGCCTCCTAAATGTTGAGGTTTAGAGATCAAATTCAGACACGCCACACTCGGTAGGACTCCTCTGGACGAGGGATCGGCCCGACGCAGAGAACTCTACCTGACAACACATAACTCTCACAAGAGAAAGACATCAATGCCCCCGGCGGGATTCAAGCCTGCAAATCTCAGCAAGCGAGCCGCCGCAGACCCACGCCTTAGACCGCGCGGCGACCAGGATCGGCCATTGCGTAATTACTGTGTTAAAACAGGTGGTGTACATACAGCTAGCCCTCTGCTCTAAAAGGTTAATTATTGTCATTCCTTATTGTGCGTTCTTTCCATACGGTACGTACTCTGGAAAAGTTCTGCCTATAAAACTGAACTCTGAAACTTCTAAACAGGTTTCCATTAAATGTGGCTACAACAACAAACCTTTACAGAGTTTATATGAAGCTCAAATTTAACATAAAACACAGAATTTAATTCTTCTGGATTGTTAAGCAGCGACTGACCGTTGAAGATAGGACCGATACGTAGTCCCGAAACGTCGGTAAATTATCGCTACTCGCTGGCGGAAGCCTGAAATTACAGTTGGCAGAAAACAGTTTCTCAGAATCGTTTCATGTCCAATGTAGGCCTACATTTCGTAGCATGGATATAGACCTACCAATAATAATTACGATCTACAGTTCTTATTTGAAATGTTTTTTGTATGGACCGTTAATAAAGTATAATGAAAAACAAGTTCGAATTTCATATTCTAAGTAACGAGATGCGCCTGGCCTGGGGGGGGGGAAGGACATTCAATGCAGTTGAAGAATATGTACCGCTGGGTCCTGTAAGTTTAACTCTACTGGGCCTAGTAGTAACTACATGTATCACCTGCCCTAAAATTGCGAAAATTTGCATATTGCCAACACGAGTCTTTACAATTTTCGTATTGAATCTCAGTATAAAAAAGACTACCGATTATTTCCTTTTACAATACTAAACTGTTCATCTTTATAATTGACAAACATTAACTCCTCTGTGAGGTAGGAACAGAGCTTAAGTGTAACTTAAATAAACGCCAGTCTTCGAAGGGTCAAATGCGACTATCTATATCACGTTTAAGTAACCATCATTCAAAAGACAGCTGATAAGTCGAGATGAAGCAAAAGCCCTCAAGTTAAAGACAGATTACGCTGCTGATCTACCAGGCTATATGGCGTCACATTCCAGAAGACGACAACCTTCATAGTACTGCATTCAGAACTTCAGACCGCACATAATGACATTTCACGTGATCCTGTGCATAAGTAATATGAACTCCAGATTAAAGTATTGCCTTTACGTTGTATAAGTGATAAGATAAACAGAAACTGCTGAAGTAAATGACTTTCCATATTTCAGGGAGATACAGCGGCAGTGTTATCACACGCTTGCTGATGTGAGGAGAAAGCAAGCTTTGACTGGCCCTCTAGAAGATTTGTATCAGCATAGGCAAAGAGGCAAATTAGTTAAAACAGCAGAGAACATTTTGGATATTTGTGTACTCCTAACGGTACGTTCCCAACCGCCCTCATTACCTTATTCCATTCTTATTTTTAAGCGGCAGAGGACGCAGTACCTAGCTTGTAGCATCAGCGGCAGTACATAACGGTGTTGTAATCTAATCCCGAATCAATTACCGCAGCTCTTGTCTTCATTACTGTGAGACGCGAGTTGCAGAGAGAACAGGAGCAAGTGATAAATGTAGTCTGCACTGGGTTTCTACTGTGCTCAAAACAGCATGATACAATACGTCTCTAACACAGAGCACAACAATTTCACTTAGCTGTAGAGTCAACTAGTCCGTATGGAAATTTGAGCATGATTTTAGTCGGAAATGAATGTTAAAAGTTGGGAGGGGGGGGGGGATGGAATCGAGCATGTATTAGTGACACAACAACAACAACAACACAAACAAACTCGATGAAGCGGAGTCGACCTTGCGAAGCTGTTAATCACTTATGCAGTCAATACACACTTCGCCTTTCATAAAACTCATAACTCCTGTGTTTACTGAAGCCCTAGACTACACAATAAGATGCAGCTTCATTAATTCAGTCCATTCCTTTACACTGTTTCTCTGAGATCCATTTTAATACTGCCCTATAAGATAAGCCTCGGAAATCCAAGTAATACCTACCACTATTTTGCGATTAAAATATTGTACGTTCTATTTGTTCACGCTTGCTACATATCCCGCCCATCTCATTCTTTTGTGTTGCCTCACCCTCACATGGAGGAAATAATTACGAAGTTCATCACGATGTATTTTCCGAAACAGCTCTCTTACTGACGTACACATAGACCTACATAGGATAACGCATCGTCCTTTGTGTTGTCTACCATCTCAATATATCCTTCAGGTCAGAGCCAAAGTTCAAATAGCAACGACAGCACAAGCAGCAACAACAAGCGTAAAGCTATCCCTGCGAACCCTAGGAAGGCATATGGGAAAATGGAGGTATGGTTCCACGAATTCTTCGTCTCGGAATAAGATGGAGGTAAATGTTGTGTTTCACAGTCAGGCCGCTTTAATCCGGGGAAAGGGCTGTCGATAACACTGAACAGGAGGCTGGGTGGGCCCAGACCCAGTCTGAAAGATCTGGAAAGAAGAAAAGTACTCTTGCCCCTGTCGGAAATCGAAAAAAGGATAGTTGCAAAATCCGTAGATTAGACGCGACGCCGACTGAACTATTCCGCAACAGCAGTAAATATGTGTAAGGAATAAATGTATTATGTACGCAGGACTGCGATATAATAAATAGGAAGAGAGAATAGTGCCACCTCATTTTATTTATTTATTTATTTACACACATCTATTCGCATGCCGCGTCACCCTGTAAACATACCTGCATTATCAATATATGCATCTATTTTAAAGAAGTCAAATAGAGAGTAGGTTAGCTTCGTAGTAGTGAAGGGAAACGGCAGGACATGGAAATGTCAGATTTCACGTTACCATTCCTGAATATGCATGAATGACTGCGGAAAATTAGAAATCTGCACCTGCTTACATTCCGATGCGCTATGAAGAGCTGTCAATAACACCGATGCTTGATGTACGTCCCGCGCATTCTTTGCGTTCGAATAAGAGTTAGTGACGTTTCAGACAGAGAAAGAAGTCGAACTTGTAATTAAAGAAAAGAAACTAAAGCCTTTATACCACGTCCCAACAGTTTTGAGCAAGCTGTGTATGTGTATGTCGCGTTTATTGACCCTGATAATGCTGAACACTGAACGCTCTGTGGGCCTATCGCACTGGCTTCCAAGAACTGCAACAGTTCCTCATGAACGGTGCCTCAATAAAACTGGAGGTTATTTTAAGTTACTTCTCCTCCTTACGAAAAGGGGTAAGTTTATGTAATCGCCGTGATGATTGTACGTCTACTTGTATACCCCCAATTAAAATTTTTAAACTTTTAATTTTCTGTCACGAAACTTCGTATGTATATAACGTCATCATAGGCAGCATAATCGTCGTATTTTTTTCAAACTACATTCAACACCAACTATACGGCAGATGTACCAATTACAGGGATGGGAACGCCAGTTTCGACACGTAGTCTGTTCTTCTGAAATTGCGGTAACTGATATTACAAGGGATAGAAATTTGACTCTACCAAAATTCGATGTTATGACCGTCCACGCATGAGTCCAACTTGATGTATGGAAATAAATTCCATTTAATTTATAACATCTAAATAAGGTATTACGGGATCTGCGGGTTTGGAAGTCGGTGCAGCTAGGAAGGATACTTTAAACTTACTCCGATTTCCTGTCATTTTCTTCCATTTAAAATTCATAACGAAGAATTAGTTCGACCAAAATAAAATTCGTGGCACAAAACTGGGAGTATTGCACACGCACTCATCATGGCCATAAACCATCGCTCGAATACAACAATAAGTTGCCGCAGAAACAGCTGTTTCCACTTGTTCCTCACAGTTTGTTTCTTTTAAACTTTTATGAAACTTGTATAGAAGCCCGCTGAATAACATTTCATCCAAAGAATGATAAAACTGGCTCTAAAATTGGCTACAGACTATATACATCTCCACAAGATTCTGATGGTAACTTCTCTGCGTTACGTTCTGATGTCGTTTGCTGAACTGATAGACGTGCCCGTTACTGTTACCAGACTTCGTTCCTCAGACGTATCGCACTCAACTCTGCCATTTCTTTTCAAGGCAGCGCCACTCTGCAGAATGTAATTGAGCACTTCGAACCCCACCTCCAAACCTCCCCATTTCCTCTTCTCTACTTCTCAACTCATCTCTCAGAGTTGCGTGTATGTGACTTGTGGTCCAGCGAGTACAAACAAAAAGAAGAAGGAATGATCATTATACTGTACGTTCATTCGAGCGCATATTCACTAGCAGAAATGAAAGCAAAAATCAACACAATGAACAAAAATTTCACCCTAAAACAGGCCACGAAAGCCCAGACGGGGAGTGGACGTATAGCTCTACTCTGTCTTTAACCTTGGTCCTAGATGGGGGTGGGTGTCAGCGCAAAGCCCCGGCCGCTTTACTCCCCGGGAAAGACCCGGTACCCAGTGTATAGGAGCCTGGGTAAAATACCACTACGAGCTCAGTTTGAATGTGTCTCTGTTACTGCCCTGTTTTAATTCAGAGGCCAACTCAAGAGACTCCCCCCCACCCCCTTTCTTAAATAAATGCACCGCACGCGAGCTATTTGACAACTGCTACCAGAATGCCCAAAGATACGTTTGAATTGGACTGCTTCCATCCCGGTGTGCACATATAATAAAAGATTTGCCAAAGATAGTGCTTTCCGGCAAACACTCGAACATTGTTTAATTTCACAGCACAGGAATTTTTAAAGGTAAATCTTTGTGGATTCAGCTACGAAACCTAAAAAAATGTTATAACAATTTGCAAATTGCGAAATTATTCAAGTCTGCTCTAAACACAGAACTTAAATGAATGTAGGCAGTACGAAGCGTCACACATCTTATAATGAAATTGGTCTGTATTTTTCTTTTTTTGAAATATGTACTGAAGAGTGAAGTCTCCCTTCTTGTGAAGTATATAAAGTTTATCTCAATGAAGCACTATATTATTTACTTCGCCAGATAGTTCATTCGTTAAGAACATAAAGCCATATACCGTTCATACAAAAGACTGCCATAATATTCACGCGCTACCCAATAGCCCCTTTCATCGTTCGTTTCTATACGAAACCGGAAAGGACAATGCATGTTGATCAGTAGCTAAGTATATCGTGACATATTAAGGCTGGGATCTGGTCAGTTTCATCCATCGGAGCGCCGCCATATGGTTGTACTATGTCGTAATCTTCATGGAAGCCATCACTGCGTGTTTATTACTAAACATATCACACTTATTCATTCTAACACAACACAGGATTATTTTAATTCAATTTGTTACCATGTGAATTAAAATAAACCAGTGTTGTGTTAGACCGCATATGTCTAGTTTGCGTACAACGTTATATTATACACAAGATGCCCGGCTGTTTCATCAGCCTCAGCACGGACCTCGCATAAAACACAATCACGCTGAACTGTTTCTTCGGCCTCCACGCGTACGTCGCAACCGTACGGCATGTCATAACTACGGCAACCTGATTGTGACTCACACGTAGGGTATTACATATAAGGAGACGTCACAGTTGTTTTAGTACAGTAAAACTGTTATAAGCTAGTACGTAAGCATTATTACTGTGTCCTTTGTTATACCATTGCCCATTTTTGCTGTCCACCACTAGCACGCCAGGCAACATGGTTCACACTGCTTTGGTGATCTAAAATTTTAAAATCTACCATTAAGTAAGTACGCTGAGTTCTGCATCTGCTGCCCATTCGCTTACACACAGTTGGTGAATACGTGGGAAACATGGAGCAAAACTTCAGGTAAAATGTCATCCGCATATGATGATTCAGGCAGTGCCGCACAGTGAGTTAACTTATGAAATTTACGTGTACGTGTGTAAATATATCATCTCTCTACTGCATCAAGGATCGTCACTCCTACACCGACCATCCAGCTGATGATACTAAGTCAGTATCCGTCCCAGTCAACACTGGTGATGAAGTATAAACACGATGCACGCGACAAGCTGTAAAAATCAGCTGTAAATTATAATCGTGTAATAATGAAGGGTTAAAAACTCCGTGGTTCATCTCGAACTGCAAGCGTTATTTAACTTCTGATACGGATGTCAGTGTCGAAGAAATGAAGCTCTTGGCTAACGGGCTTGCGTTCAGTACGTGTTGAGGTATCCGGTAACACGTCAACCTCACGCATGCAGAAGAACCGAGTGCGTGCCTGGTAACAGTCCTACAACACAAGACTATCATGCGTGACCCCCGAACTTAGATCTTGCATCCATGTGGCCCATAATGTTGAACCACACTGATACTTTTAAATTTTTCGATTCAGGATATAGGCCTTCCTTGGAACCAAGATGAAACGAAGACATCGTGACGTGACGCAGTCCATCATCGACGTCGTATCAACAAACATGGGCGTCTTTAAATAACATAAATGCTGATTAACAGGCTATTAATGACCCTATACCATCTCTAGAGGTTAGGTATCACCCAACTAAATATGACAAACAAAAATCGAAAATTGGAGGAAGCTAAGGAGGAATGGAACTTGTAACACATGGGTGTTAAAAGGTAAAGGTAAAGCTATCACATTACAGGCCTGGACAGGCCCTTTGTGCTCCAGGAGGTCGAGGCTCTCAGAATTTCTAGACAATCGGCACATGAAGGTTGCAATTTTGTCAGCCCTACGCACCGGCCGCCTTTATCCCAGAAGAGACAGCTGGTTCTCATTATTGTTAGAGGCTGAGTCGACCCCACGCCTATAGTGCGGCCAGAAGGATTAGGTAAATGAAAATTCCCAATGACCCCATTGGGAATCGAAACCGCGACCTTCCGGCTTGTAGCACAGTGCCTCAACCAACTACGTCACCCCGCACCCCAAACACATGGGCGTTTTTATGTTGAAATATCTGGCCTGTGGTGCCTACTGCAGGCAGAGTGGAACGCTGCATGTGAGAAATCACGTTATCATGGTTCCACAAACTTCTCAAGGATCTAGAAGCCATCTCCAAATTCTAGTCGGCAGAAGGGTGACATGAAAGCAAGCTCCATGCTGAGTATTCACAATTCTGGAGTGACCTGCAAACGTCACAGTTAGCTGATGTTTCCTGCTCAGTGCATATGAAAAAAAAACCCAAAGTTTTGCACACCTGCATTAATAATATTGAAAATAGTGGGTGTCGCGGCCGTACAAAATTCAGTCGCACGGGCGGTCAGACGCTGGGGATTTGTGCACCTGTTACTTGAGGATGTACCGACAGCAACGAAATGTGTTAAGAAGGTAACAGCCGTTCTATCCGTGCGTACACTGAAGGAATGTAGTCGATACGTGACGCGCTTTGCTGTTCTTCGGCCCCGTGGCCAGATTAACAAAAGCGTGTCTATACGTAGCTAATGGCGACCAAACGATTACTGAACCGCTACCCTCTCGCTTGACACGTGCCGAACGTGAGAACTGGCAGGCATTAAATTTAAGCAGTCTTTATAGTGAAGAAGCATCCTATTTGGATAAAATTCAGTAAGATATCTATCCAGAAGAATGCAGTACACGACTGTGAGTTTCAGGAATATTGGCATAGTGGGAGACGTGCTTTACTTGAGGCCGTAAAGGAGAGGGGGAGAAGACAGGTGCATAGGGGGTTTTAGTGGGAGAAAGCTGAGGGAAGGAACCCACTTGGAACACCCAGGCGCAGATGGGAGCATAATATTCAGATGGATCTTCAGGAAGTGTGATGGCGGGTCATGGACTGGATTGATATGGCTTAGGAGAGGGACAGGTGGCGGGTTCTCGTAAACGCGGTAATGAACCTTCAGGTTCCACAAAATGTGGGGTATTTTTTGACTAGCTGAGCAACGGTTATCTTCTCAAGAAGGACTCTGCTCCATGGAGTAAGTAAATGATTACGTAAGTACGTAAGTAATTTCTACATCAACTACCGATTTTGGTAAAATTCGATATTAGAGATGTGCTATTAAGCACTTGTATGTAATAACGTGAAAATCGGCGCAGGAATGGCTGTAACTTTTTTTATGGGTATACATAAAAACACATAGGCGTGGACCCTAGAACGCATGGCATTATGAAAGTAAAGAAAGCAGTGGAAATCTCTGTACTTCGTCATGGAATACATACACTATTTACATTCTTGTTCATTACCAGCGCAATCCGCCCGTACACCACGCTTATTCTCTATTTGCTGAATTGTCTGATACGTCTCCTTCAACAAATTGTTTCTTTGCCTCTCGCCTCCGCGGGGCTGGCAGCACCTGCTATTCACTCAGACGGACGTCACCAGACATGCACTCCAGCATGAACATCTATCAGTCTTGATTCGACTTCAGAGTCACACTACCCACGCCGAATCCAAGCCCCCCCCCCGAGCAATTCCACGCTCAGTCTCCGCCAGGTTCAATCATCCCGCCGTACAGCAGCCTGGCTAAGAACCAACAGCTACAACTTCAGATTTACAGTCAGCAATTAATTTACCCGCGGAACGGGAATTTGCCGCTGAAACCACGAATGGTAACCATACTGTTATTGCGACAGCCCAAAGTTGTGTTTTATCCAATGTAACGAAATTTACGCTAAACATGGTCAGGAAATAAGCTTACAATGCGCACCTTTGCGGTTATTTTAATATGAATTCTGATAAGAACAAGTGAGATTTAATTGCGTTTCTATCCAATTATATTCGACTTAATCACCGCCACTAGTGACGCAATCACAATTCATGATTCTACTGCTATTCACAGAAGTCAGTTTCCTGTGTTATTAGCCATTGTGTCACAACTGCTTACCACTAGCGATCTTCTTAGATTCGTGACGGCAAAGATATTCTATGAGCGCTTGAAACACACGTCAGTCACACGGCGCATTGTCAGAGCTGTGTGCGGAATGTTCCAGCGCCCTTTACTTACCTAATAATAAAACATGAAAACTTATTTCTGGACTGATCGGTGGCATTCTACGGATTAGAGCAGCAGTAACACACCTCAGGTTCGGGTGGCATTCTGTTCAACTGAATAAATTCATACGTTTCTGTTGTTCACCTCCGTCTCTCCAAGCATATACCACCACAGCCCTCTACCACAAGCTTCCTCTCGCCTTGTGATTTACAGCATCCCATTATAGCCACTTCTACGACACAAACTCATTAGCTAATACAGCATCATAACATAATGGATTAAATAACAACAGACATTGTCTGAATAACATAAGGCAAACTGAGGTAAGTCTTAGCCAATACCGCAGTGTTTCAGGATAAAAGCCCTGCTGCTAGAACACAAAACACGTGTATTCTCGATCTGACACGAAAGTCAGTACTATTGAAACTTCGCTCTCCAGCTACTACCACACAATTCTGCCTTGGGAAACTATCCCACCAGCACGAGAAAATTGCGTTGTTCTTGTGTGTATTGTAGCACAAGGGAGAAGGAAGTTGCTAGGAAGGAAAGCAGGAGGATGACATATCGTAGGGTGTAGCCGACCGACCAACCCCTACCAACCAGGTCTCAGGTGTGCACTATAACCTCTAACACAACACTCTCTTCCTAGTCTTCTCTAAACTTCCACCCTAACTCACTCACTCACTCACTCACAACAGCATGTCCAGGTGACGACAACTTTAAAGCAAATCCATTCTGGAGGCAGGTGTCTGCAATAGTATTTTCACTTTTTGAATATGGATAAGCAGTACTGCATTACACCAACGCCATGTAGGTAGGCTGGATAAATCTGCAACTGTAATCTAAAAATGAAGACAGACTCCACTGACCTTAGATTTAAAAAAAAATTCGAATTAAGCAGACTGCTTCACTCAGCGGTATATCCTGTTGCATTAGACCTGCAATATACAAAGGCAGAATCCTGAATTCCGTAGTAATAACAACTTGGTAATTTTCAGTAAACAAAATTATTTGAATACAAAACGGGCAGACAGCTTATCAACTGGGCTCTCGTCACCACGGAATGCTCAATTCTCGGGTCATATAGACGGACTCCACATACGTACAGTAGCTGTGCATATGTTACAAGGTGAATGAATACGTTAAAGAGGTGTTCTTCCAGTTCTGGAGTGGGTGGCGAGGTAGCCTTTCACTGACGGATTGTTTTTTGGTACAACAAAAGAAAGCTATAGGTTTTTCCACTATATGAAGTTGCAAAGGGGCTGAACTAGTGTAGGCTGACTGGCTGTAACAACCGTGTTCGCAAAGTCGCAATTTAAACCCCGTACTTTAATCTCAGTTCTCAAACGGAAATACTTCGAGCGGTCAGCTCATTGTCTCCGTCCGTTTCAAACGGCAATTACTCTTTCACTGCAGTCTGCATATTTTTCAGACATATTATACGAATCCCCCAAACTCAACTCCTCTGTTGTTGATGAGATGCAGGGAGGAAACTGAAAACACAATGCGCAGGGAGTATTACTTCGAGCTAAGATGGGTCATGCGAGAGAGAACTGCAAAACGGAGTGGGTTAGCACGAATCTAAATTGGAATGCCTTTCAGAAAAAAAAAAAAAGTATCTGTTCCTACAAGCAGCGAATTTTTCGGTACACATGCTTCAGCGCCGCTATACCACTGAAATAAAGAAAATTACTTCTTACTGTACTAAGAAATCTGAGAGCATTTTTAAGACTTCCTCCAAAAAATTACTTTGTATAATTTACAATTTACATACCTCATGTTCTGAAAGGCTACAGCATCGAAGTAGACGCTGCTAACCTCGCCGTTTGAAATGCGCGAGCGCGTGTGTGTGTGGGTGTGTGTGTGTGTGTGTGTGTGTGTGTGTGTGCGCGCGCGCGAGTGAGTGAGTGAGTGAGTGTGTGCGCGCGAGTGAGTGTGTGTGAGTGTGTGCGCGCGAGTGAGTGAGTGTGTGCGCGCGCGAGTGAGTGAGTGAGTGTGTGTGTGTGAGTGTGTGCGTGCGAGTGAGTGAGTGAGTGAGTGTGTGTGCGAGTGAGTGAGTGAGTGAGTGAGTGAGTGTGTGTGTGTGTGTGTGTGTGCGCGCGCGCGCGCGAGTGAGTGTGTGTGTGTGTGTGCGAGTGAGTGAATGTGTGTGGGTGTGAGTGTGTGTGTGTGAGTGTGACAGAGAGAGAGAGAGAGAAG
>Ga0123354_10015082_pt1 | contig 12050 bp, 14 predicted proteins | sample TergutLab28metaG_2_FD_97872 | JGI IMG/M metagenome (GOLD analysis project Ga0123354, IMG submission 97872) | Labiotermes labralis P4 segment gut microbial communities from Petit-Saut dam, French Guiana - Lab288 P4 | ecosystem: Host-associated > Arthropoda: Insects > Digestive system > Gut ... | reverse complement strand
CACTGGACCTAGGAGGGACGAGGTAACGGGGGAATGGAGGAGACTGCATAACGAGGAGCTAAGTGATCTGTACTCCTCACCCAATATTGTGCGGATGATAAAATCGAGAAGAATGAGATGGGCCGGGCATGTGGCGCGTATGGGGGAGGAGAGAGGGGTGTATACGGTCTTGGTGGGGAAACCGAAAGGAAAGAGACCACTGGGGAGACCTAGGCGTAGATGGGTGGATAATATTAGGGTGGATCTCCAGGAGGTGGGATGTGAGTATATGGACTGGATTGGGTTGGCCCAGGATAGGGATAGGTGGCGGACGCTTGTGAGTACGGTAATGAACCCTCGGGTTCCATGAAATGCGGGGAATTTCTTGACTAGCTGCAAACCAGTTAGCTTCTCAAGAAGGACTCGGCACCATGGAGTAAGTAAGTAAGTAAGAAGCCATAGTTGCCTGCATTCATTATTGAACGAAAAGCAAAATTTCAGTCGGAGTTTAGTGAAAATATTTGTTTTCCTCCCATTAAAGTTCACGGGCTCCCTGAAATCTCTCCACGGACTCTTCGGACCGTAGGTTAAGAACGGCTGGCTTGAAGTAATATCCCAAAACGTAGGTGTACCTGTCAGGAAAAACGACATTTCCGCGAGATTTGAGGTTCTCACAGCGTTGTTGATGCAAATGTAATTATTCTGGGATATGACGCTGTGTACATTGTTAGTCGTTAACAGACGTTTCAGAAGAGCTTGCTGCCTCGATCTTCGGGGTCATAGAAACGAGTACAGTGCCTGATTCATTCCGCCTGCAGCGCCACTGGTTGTCTCGTCTTGGACACGCTGGCTGCTTGAGTTGTGTTCCAGGGTTGATTATTTTAATTAGCGAATCAAGGTACGGTACAGTCTCTAATAGACCACGTGCACATAGAATATCATCAAATCCTTTTACTCGTTGTGGAGCATAGGGCATCCATGAAGAGCTTCCAGGCATTGTGGTCTCCACCTATCCCCTTGACCTCTTTCGATGATCTTCTTGTGCTTATCTCATCCTCTGTTGTCCTTCTCCACGTTCACTTCGGTCTATCTCTCCTTCTGTATCCCTGAGGATTCCAATCTAATGCGTTTTCTCTGTTGCTCCTGTTTCTTTACGTAATGTGTGCCCAATCCAATTCAGTTTCCTTATTTTTATCTGATTTTCTGTTGACTTCTGATGGGTGATTCTCCATAGTTCTTCGTTCGTAATCTTATCGGTCTATTTTATATTCATTATTCGTCTTAAACATTTATTTACTAATATCTGTATTCATCTTGTTATCTGGTTGGTACTTTTCCAAGTTTCACAAGCATATAATAATACTGATTTTACATTTTTATTGAATATTCGTATTTTAACTTCTTTTGATATGTTGAGATTTCTCCACACATGATACAACTGAACAAATACACCATTTGCTTTCTTGATTCTACTTGCTACATCTTCCTCTGTTCCTCCGCTCTCTGACATCACACTTCCTAGGTATACAAAGGATCCAACTTCTTCAATTTCCGTTTCTTCTAACCTAAATTTTTGCATATTAGATGTATTAACTCTAATCCTCTTCGTCTTGTTTATGTTAATATGCAAACCAACTAATTCTCCTTCCTGTTTTAGTCCCTTTAACTTTTCTTCCATACCGCAAAATCTCTGGGCTAACAGACAGATGTCATCCGCATAGTCCAGATCTTCCAATGTTTCCTTCATAGTCCTCTGCATTCCCCTTGTCCTTAAGCACATAGAATAAGGAAATACGAATTAGCGCTGGGGGCCCCGTTGTATTACATAATCAAATACATGATTCTTTTACGCTAGAGGTAACGTGTGTAACAGTTGCAAGCTTTCGAAACGCAGCTTATATTTACCTGGGCGTGAATACGTTTACGTTCCTTCCAGATTTGGTTCAGGAAATATGAATCAAATCGTGGAGCAGAGTCCTTCTGGAGAAGCTGATTTCCATGCATTTCATGGGACGCTGCAGAGCTCACCGCTTGGCCCTCTCCCGAGCCAGAGGAACCCAATACAAGCCATCCCATCCTGTTTGTTTAGCCACGTCAGTATTATTATTCCATCTACGTATAGGTCTTCCAAGTGGGCTCTTTCCTTCAGGTTTCCCCAACAAATCCCTGTATGTATATGTGTTCGTACCCTTTCCTCTCCATACGTACCACATGCCTTGCCCATCTCATTTTCCTTTATTTATCGCCCTGGTAATATTTTGTCAGGAGTACAAATCCAAATCGTGTATCTTCTCATTATGTAATAATCTCCACCCTCCTGTTACTTCCTACCGCTTAGGTCCAGTTGTCATCTTCATAACCGACTTTTCGAACATCCTGAACCTCTGTCCTTAATGCAGGGGCCAACAAATTTTTCAGTTATCTGGGACCCACCTCATAAGTCTAGGTGTCAGGTGGGTGAAATGAAACAGGTTTCATACGGTTGTTTTCAAATATTAGACGCCACTGTGCAACATTTATTCGCTCCGATGACCTGGTGCCTGGGGTTTATGCAGTCCAGCGTGATTGTAAGTTTCCAAGTTACACGCTTGTTCTAAAATGCGAACGCAGTTGCTGCAGTGCTCTGTGAGTGTCAGCGTACCAACCAGGCTGGTTTAGTGGTAATGCACTAGACTTGTGATCGGGTGGGTGCCCAGTTCGCGTCTCATTCGTGACATCGCTTATTGTGACCGAAGCTGCGCTTAGTATTTCTCGGTTTCTCCACGCAAATGGTCGGACAGTTTCTCCATAAAGCCACGACCGTCGCCGTCCACATTCTTTCCACGACATCGTTCTCAAATGATATCAGTTAGTGTAGCATGATGTAGTGATAGCTTTGTGACTTGAAACACAGAAGAAATGTGACATTAAGTCGTGTGTGTATGTGCGTGCGTGATGTATGCTGCAAATACAGGACTGGAGTATTATTTTAATATGATAGAAGAATTTAGAACAGTTTGTGTGTATGTATGTGTGTGGCGACACACCTTTCTGCGCAACACTGTGAAATCTGTTGTCTCAAATGCGCACTTCGAAATACGCCTTCTCAGGGTTTCTTTCATTCATCTGACATCTGGTGATACTCATGATGTGTAAGATACGGCATTGAGGGTTCGTAATGTGTTCTTCAAATTGTCGTATTGTATTTTGGTATGTGGGTGTCGATGTTTCCGAGAAATAGAGGGTCAGTTGGTTCCACCCACTCTTGTTGGGGACAGTATGCTTGTCTGAAAACACTGATATACACCTGCCAGGCTACACAGTTCTGGCCTTTACTCCTCGCGCTTGTCTAGGTGTCGGGTTCAAATCTCGGTCAGGAGTACGTGTTTACGGACCGATTTTTTGTTTGTTAGATCAAGCAAACTGTGGTCTATTACAGGGGTGGCCAACTAGGCGAGCTGCGGGAGCCGCGCTTTAGGAGGAAATGTGGGCACCATGCTGATAACCTTGTTATGAGTGTAGGCTTCAGCAACGGTTTAACATTACTGCTTTGTATTCCGAAGGTCCTGAGTACCGAAGATCGGCCACTGTCGGCCACCCAATGCAGACTGGCATTACGACTTCGGGTGGCCATAACCGCGTGCTTCCGTATCCTTCACCTTACGTCGACTAATAAGCCTTCGTTAAACAAACCAGAAAAAAAAAAAAGCAAAGCATGAGTGATTCTTCTGCTCTTCGTGTCTGTGAGAGGAGGCTCTCGTAGCTGTCATTTATCACGTAATGCATACGGCAATCGGCGTCTGCTACGTTTCCGCCCTCTTGACACTTCCAGCCCACACGAACTGCCCAGACAGCTTCCGTTCCTTGAAGAAGCAACAGAACATGTTCTGCTTAAAGCCTGCTCGAGGTTATAGAGTTGCATGACTGAGGCAAACCTGCACAGTGATGTAATATACCATATTTTGTGGTACAGGCGAAGCTGTCCGTGTGGTTAATTGAAGGAGTGTGGACGAAATGGAATATTGCTCCACGTCACGACCCCATTGTCACTTATAGAAGAGCCATCGCTAAGAACTGGATAAGGAGTTGGGGTGGTTCCCAGGGACGGTATGGTTGCTGTGCCTGTCGACATCCGTCCGGTGTCTCAGTCACTGCACCAAGTGAGAGGTCCCGGCTGGGTGTTGTGTTTCACAGTTTGTTCATAGGTGGCGGCATTGTTCATATTCATAATGGTGACGAGAGTGGCGTACTGCGAAATTGGGTAGCGTTGCCGTGCGCACGTGTGTTGAAACCGAACTTAACTGTGGTCACTGCAACGTACAGACGGACACGCTCAGCATGTTGCAAAACACGCGTTGTAACTTTTTGTTTCCTCAGTCGGTGTGTCGCCATGTTTTGTTTTCACTTCGCTTCTACAGATTTGGCAGCGAGATGCTGATGGACACTGTTTTTCAACCCAGTTTCTGTTTTCTCCTCTTTGTTTAATCCTTGCTGCGCTGTCCTGGCCAGCCTTTTAAAAACGATAACAATTTAAAGGAATACAATGAATCCAGTTCGCACCTCACATAAAAGACCCATTTCCATTAGAAAGGCCAGTCAATTATGTTCAGGGAGGGGAAAAATGCTGTTTGTTGCAAGAAACACACGGAGTACACAGACGCGTTGTGTTGGCAGAATGCAGTGTTTCGGAACGTTACAGCAGGTGGTAAATAAGGTTACCACTTTGCTTTAAGGGTTAATATCTCCCCGGTTGGTACGGCGTCATGCAAGAAGAATATGACCTGCCAGCGAACTTACTAAAGAACTGACAACGTTTCATGCCTTTCAGCCAGGCAGACAAGCAGCTATAGATTGGATCTCCATTTGTGTTGGTGCATTTGATTTTGTTGAGAGCCGGGGTAGCGCAGTCGGTATAGTGATTTGCCTGCCTACCGGATTTCTTGGGAACCGTGGGTTTGGTTCCATGGCAGGGCCAGAGGGAGTTTTCTTGTCTCCAAATCGTTCACAACACGTCGGGGTTTGGAGGGGGAGGGGGGAATAAAATAGCCGGGGCGTAAATCTAACCGTATGGGGTCGAGGTTAAGAATGCTTGGAGCCTTATCTCCACTTCTTCAGGGCGTTGTGCTTAATTATACACCGGGAACACTTTTAACTTACTTGAAATTCAAAGAGTTTGTTCCAAACACATTGTCTTGTTGACGCATATTGCTTGTTTTCGGTCGCGGGTTGTTGACGTAAAAGTGCAGGCAGTTGAATTTAATGCACACAGTATGCGTCTATAAATGTAATTCGTAAACGTCTTTTGGCAGTTGTAATTTCATTCTTATGGTGTTTTAAAAAAAATTGTGCTAGGCCGTTTTTTAACCAATTAAAAGACTGGTTTTATCTTTTGTGTTTTGCTGTGTCCTTCATAATGATGTGCGAACTCGTAAATCGATAGGCCTAGCCACAACAGTTGGTATGGATATTGTATTGGAATTTCAGCTGAACGTGTCCCGTTCAGCGCCCTCTTGCTCTTTCTGTTTGTGTCTGCAGATTATCTGCAGACCAGCTAAATGAAATCATTCCCTCCGCAACCTCTTTCAGTTCTCCAGTGATTTGTTTGCAGTGTCTGATAGACTGCTTGTTAAATAATAAGCCTGATTTTTGAATGGTGGGTTAACCCTTGAAAGTAAAAGGTAAAAAAAGCAATCCCATTACAGGTCAGGACAAGACCTGAGGTTTCCAGGAGGTTGAGGCGCCCAGACTTCAAAATAATCAGCACATGAAAGTGGTAAGGTCAGCCCTACGCACCGTCCGCCTTTACCCCCAGGAAATATTCCTGGTACTCATTTCTGTTAGAGACTGAATCAACCCCAGGGCCATAGTGCGACCGGAAGGATTATGTCAATGAAAAATTGCAGTGACACCATCGGGAATCGAACCCGCAACCTTCCGGCTTGTAGCGCAGTGCCTCAACGAACTGCGTCACCGCGTGCCCCCTAACCCTTTAAGGGCCGGTAGTTATTTTATGTATCACCACGTTTAGCATCCAGAGAATATGCATTCCGGCTTCAAACTGTATGTGTTTTGAATGGGATCTCAGAACAGTGGTTGTTTCCCTGTACAGCATTAACTGACCGTTTCTGTAACCAAGACGAAGTGTGTTTACAGCGCGGTACATACTGAAACTTTAATTCAGAGGGGTTTTTCCCGTCTTAAAGGCTTAGACTTACAATCTTACGTATTCCTCCACTACCAGCACCACCTTTTGTTATAAACAATCTTACATATTCCCCTTTTGCGCTTGGAAGTATTCTTTGATTCCCAAGTTTTCGCTGCCATAGAATGTAATGAAATCTCGTGTTATTAGGGGCGACAGTGTGGAATAAAACGCAGGACGTTTCGGAATGTTAGCCGATACGCACGCACTCGTGGAGACTGTTCTTGCTGCCCTTGTCACACGTTCGTTCAACCTGTCATAACCATTTAAGTGTTCCTTAAAGCAGGCGAGACACCTGGAGCGTTGAAGGAATTAAGGACCAGGGTTTACTGGATTTCTGTTCCATACTTTGACTGCATAGCGTTGTAAGGCACCCAACGGAATGTCTAGACTATACTTTTTATTGCTGGGGGCACGCGGTTGCGCAGTTGGTTGAGGCACTGCGCTACAAACCGGAAGGTTCCGGGTTCGATTCCCGATGGTGTCATTGGAATTTTTCATTGACACAATCCTTCCGGCCGCACTGTGGCCCTAGGCTTGACTCAGCCTCTAACAGAAATGAGTACCAGGAATATGTCCTGGGGGTAAAGGCGGCCGGTGCGTAGGGCTGACAACCTTACCATTTGCAGATTGTCTTGAAATCTGGGAGTCTCAACCTCCTGGGACCCTCAGGGCTTGTCCAGGCCTGTAATGGGATTGCTTTACCTGTTACTTTTTATTGCCAGCACTGTCGCGCTCGGGAAGGAAATTTATATCTACATTTATGGCGGTAAATGTGATGCTAAAGCCTCCCCCCCCCCCATACTTAGTCAAGCACCAAAATGGTGTGGCGTAGATAGTCGTGGAGGTACAGCCCTGCGATGTGTTCTTCAAAAATCTGTCGAGAAAATTCAAGATTCATTAAATTCTGACAAGAATAACGCGTACTTTACGTGAAGACATATGTCCATATATGGCAGCATTTCGCTGAATTCTTCGTAGAATGTGAAATGTTTCACACATCTTTGTAGGGAAAATTAAAACACGCATTTTATGTTCAATAACTTTTTTTTTTAAATCGTGCAGTTTGTGAGATAATATGGAAAAATATTGTAGGGCCGGACAGGTCACAGATAATAATAGCGCATGCGCATTGCGTGCAGGATAACCAAGGCTACACACACACGCACACATCACATAACACAAACTACATCACACACACCACACACACACACACACACACACACACATACACCACATAACATACACCACACACACCACCCACACCCACACACACCACATAACATACACCACACACACAACTCACACACACATACACCACATAACACACCCCACACACACACACACCACATAACATACACCACACACACCACCCACACACACAACTCACACACACATACACCACATAACACACACCACACACACACCACATCACACACACACACACACACCACACAACCCACACACACCACACCCACAACCCACACACACCACATCACACACACACACACCACACACACATACACCACACACACACCACACGCACACACACACACACCACATCACACACACCACACCACACACGCACACACCAAACACACCACACGCACACACACACACACCACACGCACACACACACACCACACGCACACACACACCACATCGCACCCCCACACACCACATCACACACACACACCACACACACCCCACACACGCACACACACACACACCACATCACACACACACACACACACACACACATTATATGATACTTAATGCTTTTCCGCTGCAAGAATGGTAGCACGAACACGCCCCAACGTTACGTTACCCTTACATTGCCTGTCTTGTGGTTTTATTCAGGCAAATGCCGTGACAGTGGCTTAAAGCAAGCCACGGCCTGTCTCTTCGTCTTTCCGTTGAAAGCACTGTGTACTCTCATTAATCATCGGACTGAGTTACTGACATCGGCGGAACATGAACTAGGCTAAGTAAATAAATAACAAGCCTCTGCTTCAGAATGTATGACTTGTGGCTTTATTTCTGTTCAGACTGGCTATATCCTGGAATTTAAACCGTACAGAGGAATTTTGCAATTGAACACAGTTCTCTTTGTTGTCAGCGGAAGTAGGGTCGTCATGGAAAATTGAATTTTAAATGTATCTATTCTGTATATCCCATGAGAGTAACTGTCTGAGATCGGTTGCACTGCATACAAAGGAATCTTGAAAATGCTTTTCAGCAGTACGGAGGGGAAGAAAAGATTTTGTTCTGAAAATTTATGGAAATAAATGACACAAAGACGCGGGATGTGAGGAATGCGACACAGAGGGAATGACGAAGACGATTTTAGGAAATGGGGTGACACTGAGATGATGTTCGCAGTTTCGTGGAACCGTTGTACAAAGCGACAGTCGGTCGTTCCGACGTTTCGGTGTTAGCAAACCGTAACTCTGGATGTCACATAATATGGCCCAACCCTCGCGTGTCGGAGTGATTAACCTTCTTTTACCAGTGGATGTTGTAATACGAAGTTCTATGTGAAACTGTAATGTTTACACATTTTTTGTGTCAGTTTGAAGTTGCGTCCTATATAACAATGCTAAGATAACATCGGAGGAACGGGCCACGACCATATGCAGAGTTAATGATGATGACAGCATCAGCTTCCTGCCAGGGGTTGGGACCAGTTGGAGAAGCAAATGAGGAGGCTAAGGCCGGAAATTGGGCTTCCGTGTAGTAGTAGTAGTAGTAGTAGTAGTAGTTGTTGTTGTTGTTGTTGTAGCTGCTGCTGTTGATATTGTAGAGCAGCAGCAGCAAAAGTAAGCAATGTTTTCACCCCTCAACACATTTGTATGCAATTTCATGTCGTGGGGTTGTGCTTACTAGAATTTGTCGACATGTTTCAGTGTTGGTTAAAATCGGACAAGAAGAAGACAGTGCGCGTGACGACGTACGTACTTGACTGCGTGAAGTTTCAAAGTCTTTTTTTATGGTATCCGCCAGAATTGCGTGGTTTGTTACGTGCGTGCCTTCTGACTTGTACTTCGTATGCGTCTGTCACAGTGAGGGAAGAAGAGAGACGGGTGTGTGTGTGTGTGTGTGTGTTTTAGAGAATAGGGTGCTGATGGAGATATTTGGGCCTAAGAGACACGAGGAGACAGGGGAATGGGGGAGACTGCGAAATGAGGAGCTTCATGGTTTGTTCTGCTCTCCAAATATTTTTCGGGTGATCAAATCGAGAAGAATGAGATGGGCGGGGCATGTAGCACGTATGGGGAGAGGAGAGGTATAGACAGGGTTTTGGTGGGGGCACCTGGGGATAAGAGACCGACTGGAAGACCTTGGCGTAGGTGGGAGGATACTGTTAAAATGGATATTAAAGGAATCGGTTGGGAGGTCGTGGAGTGTATTCTTCTGGCTCAGATTAGGGACAGGAGGTGTTTGTAAAAACAGCAATGAACCATCGGGTTTCAGAAAATGCAGGGAATTTCTCGACTAGCTGAGGAACAGTTAGCTTCTCAAGAAGGACTGTGCTCCGTAAAGTTGGTTAGTTCCCGTGCAGCGAATGGCTGGAGACGGTCTGCTGTTACCGACTATCTTTTAGGGCAAGGCGTCAGGAAACCCTTGTCATAGTTTCGAATGGCGGTGCCCTCGTTTCCACCTGTTGCGTCGTGGTGCAGAGAGTGGGTGTACTGTTTTGTAGTGAGCCTCTGCACAGCCATTACGTTCCCACACAATGGACTACTGACAGTTACAGCAGAGTGAAGGCGAGAGCTGTGCAGCTTGGCAGGTTCCATCTGTTGATCGTATGTGATTGCGCGCGCCTTTGGTGTTATTGCGCTTCAATGTGCTGTGGAGGATATGAATTGCCTTCAGAGTGTGATGATCTTACACGTGGTTCCTTAAATGCGTTGAATACTTGTGGTTAGATTTAAATTCTTACCTTGTAGACTGGCATCCCCTCGACCCATTTATTCACGCCACGGTCTGTGCTGTAAAGACAGCTACGTTGCCTGTTGACATCCACTTGAGTACTTCGCGTGTGTCAATAGCCTAGCGATGTGTTGGGGGTCCGGGTTCAGCTTTTAGTTTTCGGAGAAATTGCGGTTATCTAACGCTCACTTCATGGTCCAGGAAAATATTATTTGCTTGTATTTCAATCAGCCTGTTTATACCAGCTGTTAATGCTCATGTCACGGGCCGGCCAAGACAGCGCGAATGCTCTTCGAAGCGTGTGTTTGGACTTGACGTGATCGATGCCAGAGCTTCGCCGGTTAAGTTTCTGAACATGCTTAGAGCAAAACGAATAACAGTGCCGCAAGAGCATTTAGTGTGAATAGCGAAAATTTCCTTGACCGCGAGCTTGCCTTAACGTGAATGTGATCGTACCCGTCATGTGAAGTGGCTGTCGCTTTTTGGACCCTTCTGTACGATCATTTCGTATCTCACACCGCTTCCTCAAGCATTCACTATCGATAAGTCTCATAACAATATCCTGTGACACTTATTTTGGTTGATAAAGGTCAGATGTCATTGTCCAGACTGAGATGACGTGATTTCAAGGCAAGGAAGAGATAACGGGTAGGCAAAATACATGAAGGTGGTGATGGCAGGTGGTAACTGCTTGGCATTGGCGTTAAAACATATGTGGACCGTGCAAACTTGCCCAATTGGTGTCATTTGTGACGTGTATTTGGGATGTGAGGGTTTGGAATCTTTGACGGTACAGCGACTTTCGTGACGGAGACTTCCGTTTCTCTTATTCTCTTCAGATAGATGTCGGGCGTGTTCCTGTAATTAGGCCACGACCGCTTTTTTTTTGCCACATTTCAAGTCATCATGCATTTACCGTGCTATGGGTGTACGGGTTTTTCCAAAAATCCGGTAGTCACTTTCTAAAGTCCTGATGACATGAAGTAAGTTTCGTACTTAGGACACAAAATTCTGGCGTGTCCCGTGAGCCGCACTGTTATCTGGCGCTTTATGCTCGGTACGTGTGAATCGATATATATTTTTTTTTGCGTGTAAGAAAAGAAACTGCAGTAATTATGCTGAAGATGTCAGATGCCACAGTACAAAATTCAGGCGCCCGGAGTTTGTGTACCACACCCTGCCATGAACGCTGTATAATGTGATCTGTTGAGGCCCTGGTCTCTTCTTTGTCAGCGTCCTGTTTTTCACACTTCTTATTCTGTGTTTTTCGCTTAATGTGAGGGACCAGTCTTCATGTTTGTACCGTGCTTCATTGACGATTAAAACACTTTATTGTCCAACAGATGCACAAATATATAATTCGTAGATACTATTAGAATTATTATAAAATATTTAAAATTGCTTCAACATGTTTCGGATCACAAAGGATCCATCATCAGGGAGCTCTGTACACTGCTTGGCTAAAATTACAGTAATGGTTCTATCACGTCCGTTGATATGGACGTATTTGCCCATAGTGCGTGCGTGTACTAGGACGGTATTTTGAACAAATATTTTGTAATAATTCTAATTGGAACTACGAATTATATATTTGCGCATCTGTTGGACAATAAATTGCTTTAAGTGAGAGACCAGGTTCACAAGATTGTGAAAAAACAGCTGTTAGCTTCGTCATGCCCGTCCGCATGTAACAACTCGACTCCCAATGCACGGATTTTCATTAAATTTATTTAATCGTTCTTCGAAAATCTGTAGAGAATATTGAAGTTTCGTTAAAACCTGACAAGAATAACTGATACTTTACATGAAGAAGTGTTTATACTTATGATAGTATCTCGCTGAATTCTTCATAGAATGAGAAATGCTTCAAGCAAAAGTTGTAGAGAAAATCAAAATACACATTTTATGTTCAGTAACTTTTTTCTTCTCCCCCCCCCCCCCGGGAAATCGTACCGTT
>Ga0123354_10015079_pt1 | contig 12051 bp, 9 predicted proteins | sample TergutLab28metaG_2_FD_97872 | JGI IMG/M metagenome (GOLD analysis project Ga0123354, IMG submission 97872) | Labiotermes labralis P4 segment gut microbial communities from Petit-Saut dam, French Guiana - Lab288 P4 | ecosystem: Host-associated > Arthropoda: Insects > Digestive system > Gut ... | reverse complement strand
GGTGAGCTCCTTTGGGACCATTTTTGCACACACCTTCCTCATGTCAAGATCTTCAGTTAAGATTTTCCTAACTGTTTCTCTGTCGATGTTCATTTGCTCTGCTATGCTCCTGACAGTCAGCCGACGATTTGCACGCACAATTTGACGAATATTTGCAATGTTTTCTTCAGTTCTGCTTGTTGCTGGCCATCCTGATCTCTCTTCGTCAGTGACACATTCTCTTCCCTGAGAAAAACGTTTCACCTACTTGTTAACTGCTGTTTTCTTCACAGCATTATCCCCGTTAACTTGCACTAACATCTCTCTGATTTCATTTCCACTCTTTCCAAGTTTATCAAGAAATTTAATGTTCGTTCGCTGCCCTAATTCAAGTTCCGACATTCTCGCGGCAGCACACCAAAACACGCAGACAGTAATATATGCCACTAAGAAAGAGAATGCCATAGATCAACAACAACACAGCTGTGAAACGCTGATATGTCAACATCATCAAACCATACTAAGGCTTTTGTCCAGTGCTGCCACAGCAAGCACATGGTGGTGAGTTCGTGAACTTAATTGTCTGACCACATAACATAATGGGGGGGGGGGGGGGTTTGCCATATAACTGTTCATACTCAGCATTGGTATTGTCCTGATAATTGAAGGTTGTAAATGGGGGTTGTTTTACACACAGGGTCAAGCTTTACTCAATCACCAAGCTGTAAAACTGGATGATATTTAATGAAATTTCAATTGGTATATAAAAATGTTTTAAGGGGAATTAAATTACAAATTCCCCTCCAAAGGATAACAAACTCAACTACCCAGTAGCCTCCATCCACATGGCCAGCTTTAAGACAATGCCCAGTATGGAACACAAAGTACAGACACCTACAAATTTTACTATTTAACTTTATTTAAACTTCTACAACCAGTTTTCCAAGTCCCACCTTACAAAATGAAAGAAAATCAAAAGGCATGCTACTAAAACCATAATTATTTGGCACCAGTTTAATAAGACAAATGAAAAGAGTGCTTTGAAATCTATTTTTGTACATTAGTAAGGTCCCAAGGTCTATTGATCATTATCAAGCGCGAACTGCAATGAATATAATTACAGCAGTGCCAATACCCCTGATAGAAAATGGTTTAATTTCATCTGCATCTGTGTATTTCAAATCAAGGACTACTGACAACATCTTCCGTAAAGAAATTAGTGGTTTACATATCCTTTTAATATCTGACTTTATGATATAATAAAGAGTTCCAATAATGTCTCTTAAAACTCAATGTTTTGTGATAATAATTGAAACTGATGGAAATGAGGACCTGTAAAAAGATGATCTGATCAATTCTGAGTCTCAGTAATAAGGCCCAAGGCCTAGTGAATTATTTCTTGATTCTGAGGAAGACAGACAAGAAGAGGAGAAAAAAGATGAGGAGGAAGAGGAGGACTGAAGCTTATATCCTCCCTCCAAGCCAGTATTTTGACAGCGCAGCTTCCTGGCCAATTTTCTGCTGACACATAATATTCCAATTTCCACATTTCATGTTTACTATAGTAATATTTTGAGGAGGAAACAGTCATGTCATCAAAGCTGCACATGGATGTAATTACATCCCACAAATCAAAGGTATATGAGATGACCTACAAAAGGAAATGAAGCATTCCCACATCACGTATAAACACCACTGCAACTACAGAAAGCTGAATAAGATGTAAAGTTAATCACATACATGGAGTAAATAGGGATTTCAAAGGAGGTGGTCATGGCATTCACCTGGAGGGACTGATAAGAACCAGAAAATCCTTGGCCAGGATGGCTTGCAGAATGGATGAGGTTTGAATGAAGTGTCGAGTGTTACTGCTAGAGCATCCTGATGTGAGCTACCAAAGTAAAGCAATGTGTCTACAACTGATAACATCCATAGACAATATATAAGTCAACACTCTCATCATGATGATAATGTTCCAGTACTCTTTATAGCACACAGAAAACAAAACACTTGCAACACAAAGAAAACACAACACTTAACAATTACTGCAATAAAATATAAAAACTACAGAAATTTAGAATTGTCTAGATTAACATAATAGTAGTTAATTATACTTCATAAGCAATCATTGCTATAATCAATGTGTCTTATTAATGGTTGTTATGACAAGTTAACAAACATCACACACCACTGACAAACACATGGTCTCATGAACTAAAAGCTGCATTTTACAGTTGACACAAATCATAATGATCCAAGTGTGGTTCCATTACCCAATTAAAGTACTGTTATGACTGATGCAATAAGGTTGCAGACTAGCATAACATTTCAGCTGCACATAACATTTTTTATCTTTAAGTTCCACAAACATAATTACATGTAGGAAGATCATAGATTGCAGATGCTTCTAAAACTCTACTGGCTGTTCATGTCCAACTTCTATGCACCAATCTACTGAAGCCCAAGTAGCTGTATTTAAAATGTTTTGCTGGCCAACTGCATAAAAAACATTCTAAGATGCATGTGTCTAATTGTAGCATCATCATTGCTTTTCTCATGATGGCTACAGTATTAAAAAATAACCTGCACTTTGCGTATCATGTGACTTGTCTTTGGTTCATATGCCAAGAGATACAGCACTGTCATTATCTGGCACTGCACACAAACCATGACACAGCGCTGACTGTGCGTTTGTTTTGAATCTGGAAGCTATGAAGTTGCACAAATTTAATCTCTGTAAATGTTTGTATGATTTATAAACATGAAATGAAATAAAATATGCACATTCAAAGGTAATAATCAGATTGTACTTTAGAACAGTTAATTAATGGCTAACTTAGAAAAAATTTTGGCCAGTACATTCCAAATTACAGTGAAGACAAGATGCATTATTATGCCTGACGGCTATGTGATACTTCTGTTCATGCAGCAGCAATGCTACCAGCAGCTGTTAATTGCACCAGTGACTAGAAGTATGTGATTAAGTACAGTCTGACCTAAAGAAACTGACTTCATAATTTCAAACTTTTAGTCAAGCAGGTTGAACACATTTCCGATTGTAGCTTTGAGTGTAATGACCCCAAGCAGTTGCATAATGGATTACCAACATTTCAGAAAAAGCCACTATCTCCATCTTTAGACTAAACACGGGTAACACCTGAAACCATACAGTGTCATACCCCAGAACATTCTAGATTTTTACCATCATGGCAAGTAAGATCTTATATGGCTGATGATTAAGGTCTAATGCGATATGAAGCCAGGGCCTGGGGTCCCACATTCCCATCCAGGACACTGCTGCAAATGGTCTGACTTCTTGTTGTGTGATGATCATTTTCAGAACAATAAGATGACAGTTGCAACATCCTCACTCACTTGAGCTTCCTGTTCCCATATCCAGTATCAATGACTGTTTCATCCCATGTGGCTTATTCTTAGACTCTGAATATGGAAGTTACAGCCATGTGTGCCAAACTATACAGCATCACACACCTAATGCCAAAACACACCAACATGCACACTAACAACCCTTTTTTTTATTAAATAATAATAATAATAAAAAAAACCAATCTGCCTGCTAACCACCTCAAAAATCTCATAAAACTAAAGGATATTTCTTGTTATGATTACATTCATTTTTCAAAGAGGATGCAGGTATCTGCAATTTGCAGCAAATAATGCATCAGTCCAACATCTATGAAGCCCCCCCCCCCCCCCTACCTAAATGAAAACCCCACGATGTTGAATTAACGTGCCGCTACAATTTACAGAAAAATATGTATATGGAAAATGATTAAAAGGTGAGCCACTGTTTTTAAGATGATTTAATTTAGAAAGTCCCTGACAATCTCCAGAAATTACACAAAATGCGAGGTTGAATTAAAAGGCACCTCGATAGAACAAGTCCCAAAGTTTAATTACTTGGGGGCTGAGATATTGGCTAAACGAGACCTTAAGCAGGAGGTGAGGAGACAAGCAATGAAAGCGGCTCACATTTCCGGTTGTCACTACAACCTTATATGGTTTAATAAATATATGTCAACAGAATGCAAGGTTCGTATCTATAAGACCAATGTGCGCCCTGTGTTGACATACGCATTGGAAATGAGAGCAGAAACAGCCTACACCCAACAACTCCTCCGAACAACGCAGATGAAAACTATAAGGGCAATACACGGAAAGACGCTTAGAGATAAAATCCGCAGTGATCCCCTGCGTCATCTAAGCGGAATTCAAGACATAATTAAATAGACCGAGGTTCGAAGAAGAGAGTGGGATGCCCATGTGGGAAGAATGGAGGACAACCGTCTGGCAAAGATCGCTAGAGACAGTCGTCCACAGGGAGTACGCAGTTGAGGTAGATCGAAGAAACGCTGGAAAGAAAGTCTCATCAAAGCCCCTTCGCCTTAATCTCTGGAAGAACAGGCGTTTGTCTATAGAGAAGAAGAAGAAGAAGAAGAAGAAGAAGAATTTAGAAACTTATCATCTTATATGTGGGTAAATACAGTGATTATTTTACAGATGTCATTCAAGTTGTATCTATACACAGGTCAATAAAAAAGGACATGATCAGGACACACTGCCTTGTCAAATTGGAGACAGGAAGTCCCATGTTCAATGGTGGATTCTGCTCCTTTAAATAGCCAAGTGCTCTAAATATGAAAAACACAATGAGAGTTATCTCACATTAAACAAATAAACAAAATGCAATGCATTCAATAAAACTACTGTTCCCATGACAACTTCCATGGCAGACCGTAACAGTACCACACACACAGCCATCTGAATCTTCCTGTCAGGCCCAAAACAGAATAAAATTTCACCAAAGTATATTACAAATCTGCAAACACTAGAAAAGTTAGCGCAATACAGTCCACAGGACATCAGTATGGACATAAAATATTTTCCACCTCTTGACATGAATCTTAGAAGTAATGCAGTTCTGTGTGTTGTAAATACCGTAAAAAATTCTGAACAACTTCATCCTGTTATGTACTGCTGCGGGGGTGGGATTTGAAGGCATCATTCCATATCAGGACAGCAATCAAAATCAATGTCTTAGCACAAGGGAATTTTACAGAGCATGTCAAAGAAACCTCACTGCATCAGATGCACAATTTACCACATACGAACAAAACAGACATCTGCAAACAGCAATATCAGAACATAAATTTACAAATTGAATGGATAAAAAAAGCAAACTGTCTCAAAGTGTGAGGCAGAGTCCAGTGCAAAGTGTGATAAGTATTGGTGTGACTGGAAACTCCAATTGATAAAGATAGAAGATCAAAGTAGTGTCATTTATAAACATATATAATATCAAGGTCCATGTGTCACAATTATCTTAATCCTATTTGACAGACACTGTCTTTTGAGATAATGTTACTGGATCCCACACTGAAACATCAGAACAGTTGGTATTGCAATACAGTATTTCATTGTTAGCTGCTACAGATTAGATAAATCACAATGGGTGTATCTCTCTCTCTCTCTCTCACACACCCACACACACACACACACACACACTTAAAAATGACAAAACTAGATTTCATTATCTCAATATGAGATCATCAGACATCATAACAAAAGAAACACAGCTATTGGTTATTACAATATGAACAATGGCAAAATTCATCAAAATTAAAGCCATCTTCATTTTGCTTACAGAAGCATGCCTAGTCCACAGAAGCATGCCTAGTCCACAGAAGTGTATATTAAGTTATTTAAGTTATGGTCCAAAGTTGTCTAGAAAATTGTTTAAACTTTACATTCAAGGTAAAGAACATAAGAAACAGGGATGAGAGGGGGTACAGTATCAGTTGCCCCACATATAAAGGACCAAATTTCTGATGAAACGTATGTACAAATTAACCATACTTGTGAGAATTACATCCCTGGATAACAAATTTCCCAAAAGGAAACAGGTTAAGTCAATTTAACCGTATATGCTGGTCAAATTATTAAGGAACTATGTGCAAAATTTACTGCACTCCCAGGAATCACACCTATGGAGCATAAATTTTTCAAAAGAAAACAAAATATTATACTTGAGTGCAGCACCAGTCTCCCTTAAGCCTCTGCTCACAATATATGCTTTTGCCTATGATTTCGATGTTTCTGATGATAATGATAAATGTGCACAAAGTAAATACTGCACTACATACAAAGTTAACTGTGTTCTTTGCTGTACTCTGTGATACAGTGGTACTTATATTACTTACAAGCTTTCAATGCTGCCAGCATGTCAGTGATCATTGATAAATTCATAATAACTCTCTAAACATTGCCTATAATCAGCATATTTTAAATGAATAATTCATTATTTGTGACCTCCCAAATAATAATTCCCTGCACTCAACATTTACAATGCAATATCACTAAAACAAAACAATAAAACACTGATGGTTTAACTTCCTTCTTCCTTTTAAACTGAATATACATCTTTTCCATCAAACCAGTTACAAACGTGATGTATGGAGAAAGGCAGAAATGGTATCCTTCAATTATGCTCACAATGCACCTTTCAACAAAATTCACTCTACTTTATATTTCACGGGATTCAACAAGGCGTATCTTCCGCGACATTTTCCGGACGGTACGCTACGACACAATGCTTGGCAAATCACAACAAATAAAAGTAAAAACATTCACCAACAAAAAAATGAAGAGATGTTGGGTAGAAATTATACAATTACATATGGCAAACTTCATGACCATGAACACACATTCACTGTATGGAATCTATAAACACTCAAAACATTTAACATTAACCCAAGCATCTGTACCTTCTAAGAAGAACCATCTCCTTCCTGCTGATTGATTCTGTACCACACTGCATGGCACTTTAACCCACTTACGCCATAGTCAAAAAATGGAATTGAAACAAACCAGTGACAAATACACTGGTACACCTAACGTGGACACCAGAACATAACAGTGTGGAGCAAAGGCCTCCAAACAACCAATAAGTCCCATTCCAGCAGTTATTACAATGTAGAGATTTGAAATGCAATTCATTTAAATTCTAGCAACAAGCACCTTTTCTGGAACGTAATGTTTGTTACAGCATATTGTGAATTGCAGGACACAAATTTTGCAGTGTCACAAAATAAACACAATTATTGCACTAGCCCAGATTGGCAATTAGGAGTTATCCAGATTTTGTTACAAATCTTCCATAAAAGCTGGGGAAGTACATGATTATGTCTCAGATATGTCAAGAAGAAAACTACTCCATGGAGTTTGTATATTTATCTACTTACACACTCCTGCAATTACATCATATTTTTTTTGGAAAGCAGGCCCTTTTTCTTCAATTGTTTGAGGGCACACTTGGCAGCGGTGCACTTAGCAATGCGGTAATTCCGTCCAATTCCTTTGAAAGTTCCTTTACCAAACACCTCCACTGTCACACGCACACGTCGACCATCGGCCAACTTTTCAGGTTTCCTGCAATCCAATAAAATAAAACAGGAACTGAACAATACGTTCACACCAGATATTTCAGTTACAACATTCTGTTCACAGTCCTTTGAAGAGAAAGTGATGCCTCAGTCACAGAACCCCAAAACTTTTTCTTAACCAAATGGTGCCAAGCGACAACACGTGTATACTCACCCAAATTTTGCAGTTTCAGGTTCCAGTTCAAGCAATTCACGAATAGGAGATTTTGGTACATTTGTGCTGAATTGCTCTGGAACAGAATATAATAAAAGCAGTAAGTGCATATATTGCATGTGATCCAGAAATGCAGTCAGAAAGAAGCCATTTGCAGCATCCACAAATAAATAACAGTGTTTCCTGCACAAGAAATTTTGTCAGCAGACCAATAAAAGAAACTTCTGGGGTGGGAAAACTTTTATAAGGGGTATACAAAAATGAGGTTCATTTTTTCATCCACATTTGTGTTTGAACACAAGCAAATACTTCATAATATTTCAGTTACAAAAATCATGGATGCATATTTCCAAGGCCACTTGGATATATAAACACATGCAGTAAGGGATCACCTACAAATACAAAACAAATATAAGTTTCTGGCACAGTTCGCAGCTTATAACCAACAAGATGCAACATTTCTCAATTTATTTATTTCTGTAAGACACTCTTCATGTGTCAGACGGTTTTTCCGTCCATCATCAGGAGCTCAAAACTGCACATTCAACGTCAGGTATTTGTCATGACCAGTGCTGCTACCTGCTGCTAGCCTGGCCCCATCCAACTCATAATCCTTGTTTAGTGATCACAGTAATATTTGGCAAGAAATTAAACTGTCGAACTCTCCACAAAGCATCATAAAACAAACTCTACATGAGTGATCAGGTCTTGATAAAATTAAAACACTCCAGAACAGAGCACCAAGTGCTTGGTGCCACAGTCTACAATGCCAGAACCCTCATTTGGAATGGAGTTTGGTTCAAAAGTTTCAAGCAAATGAATGATACAGTATGCAGATGTATACACATTTTCAATACCCTCCGATGTACTCCTGCTTTCTCACTGCAAGTAATGTAACAACAAAAATGTGTGGGAAGTTCTCATTCACAATCAGCTTTACCTATTTCTGTCTTCATCATCTGATAGTACACTCTCCAGACAGCATCAAGAGACATTCCACTGTCTAGAAAAATGGCACCAGCAACTGACTCAAACACATCACCAAGAGCCTTAGGAACTTCGACATCTTCAGCTTCCTCACACTCCTCCTCTTCAATAAGGTAATACTGTAATCAGGGAAAAACTTCTCAGTAGGTGGGAAACTCCAAAAATGATATATGAAAATGTAAAGTCTGTCATGGTACACATTCAAGTACCAGACGGATTTAGTAGTAAAATACACGACATTACTTGCACACTTCTGGTGGTTTCACAGTGAAAAGTTGTAACAATTCTTTGAAACCGAACAGACTCCCTTCAAATTACATATAATACACTGCCACTGGAACTTGAACACATTCCAAGTTTTATTACAAGTGGACAACAGTAATGAATGGTGTACACAAAGTGCTACGTACGTTCCTGCACAAATTTGTGAGCATAATTTCTAAACATTTACCAGGGGGAAAAAATGTTTCAAACGAAAGATGCAGAAACAACGAAGGATCAGACCCTGCGACTAATATTTTTTTTTTGCAAGTCTTAAGGTTTTCAAGATATTTAAATGAAAGAAAAGGAATGCATCAGAACTGTGCTATTCCTAACTTGTTAGTCTCTGTAACAGAATCTACCTCTAAGCATGTTATTACATTTGACCAATGGCACAAGGAACAATTCATCCTTCTGTGCCACCAGTTAAGTCTCTTTACTCTATCAGCATCACCATCTCATCTGTACTTACGTATCAGACGAGGGTTCTCAATAGGACACTGGAACCTAAGAGGGAACAAGCAAATGAAGGATGGCGAAAATTACATAATGGGGAACTTCACTTGCATTTTTAACAAACTTTACCAGGATGATCAAATAAGAAAAATTTGACATAAATAAATATATTTGTTTACAGACATGCTGCCACAGCACCAACTCAATGTAACAATGTAAATCACTGAGTGTTTTTAAACTATAACTTTAGCAAGGAACAATGCGTGCTCCCTGAGGATGATTGTATGATTGAAACATGTAGGAGCGTTTTAAGTGCTTTAATGTGAATTTTAGATCATTATATGAATATATGTGCATTTGTTGGTGTATTGATTAAATAAATGACAGGCTGGATACGAAACATGCATCAAACAAGCAGAACAGGTGCACAAAATTTTGGCTGGAATACCCAAGGGAAGGAAACTCTGCAAGAACTTGGGCATCAAGACAGGAGATATTAAGATGGATACTGAAGATTAGTCAAACAAGACAGCCAGAGGGTGAAGAGTAGATTTATCTGGCTAAGTGGCACAATAACAAATCCTTGGCATCAATAAATGGCAGGGACATTTTTGAGTAGCTGGGTGACTTAGCTTCTCAAGAAGGACCATGACCTATGGACATAGTTTGATTATTTTATTAGACATATGATAATGTATATTTACTGAAGATTACTTCACTTTGTACTGACCTCTTCACTGATAGTATGGCCATTTTCTTCTTGTATGCGCACAAAACGATCTACCACCTCATTCAGTCCAGGAGACAAATGCCTAAAATATTTATGAAATCCATACCGAACAGCTAGAGAGGCAAATATTGTGTTGTTGACCAGAGCCGAACGAAGGTCAGTAAGAGCACCAGGAGAGTGTTGACGAGAATCTTCATACAGATGGCGTGTAATAAGATAGTCTGTAAGAAAAGATGATGAATAAGCTGCTGACTGTGTAACTGCCTATGCTACAGCCTTCATTCATTTCTTAGCGCAAAAGACGTCTGTTGCTTCTGACAAAATGATTCACACCTTTTGGTCTCTGTGTGCGCTGGATAAGACACAATAAGATCTAAAACTGACACAAAAGCCTGTGTTTATTCAGACCATGTCTCAAAAGTCCCTTATAATAACATGCACAGGACATATAATGACACCACTGACCAAGTTCACGTACTGCAAGCTGCTACCTTTTTCCTCTTCTCCTTTTGTTCTAATTATCTATGCTCAGCTACACACATAAGTACAACTGTGAGTATGTAAAATTTAACACCAACTTGATGTACAACACTTTCATTCGTTAATTAATGCTCTGACATTTTTCAGTCTTAACTGTTAGCCATTTTCATAGAAGCTTTCTTCAGTATGTGCAGCTCATGTTGCAACTTATATATCAGAAATTCCAAATGCAATTAAGTTCTGGAATCAGATATCCGGTGTCTTGTGTTCCCGCTATGAATGAATACACTACACCGTATTTTAACTACAATATTGATTTTAAGAACGGTAACATTTAATCATTGTAACAATAATTTTAACCATATGTGGAATTTCAGACATATAAGTTGAAACACAAGTTGCACATGCTAAAGAAAGCTCCCTGCAGATGGCTAAAAGTTAAGGTCGAAACACGTCGGAGCATTAAATAACAAATAAAACAATTGTGCAACTAGTTGGTGTTAAATTTCACATATCGGAAAATGTACAACATCTGTGAGTGTTCGTGTATCCACTTTTGGGCTAATCATTTAGTAATGCTTGTGTGAATTACTTCAGAAGCCTTAAAACACATGTTTTTTAATTGATGATACATAAACCTTGGGGTTACAAGAACGCACAGTCACAAATTCCATGATTACTTATACTGACATATACCAACATACATGAAGCTTGAAAATGCCTGGAATGGCTAATATTCATGTCGCTGCCCCTGCTGATTAACCATAAAATCGTTACTGATAGTTGGAGGTAACGAGTAAACAGAAGAATAAAGCTCTCACATTTTACACTTGAAGTCTTCATAAAGAAAAGAAACTTTATTGCTGCACTACTGGCCCTATTCGCGTTATGACAACCAGAAAACTGCGTGCAAAATATAAAACATGTCACATTTCAGTTTTGGCAGTAAAAGTATTACCCAGCACAGCATCACCAAGGAACTCCAATCGCTGATAGCAGTCTGTGAGTCTATTTGGCGAGTATGATGCATGTGTCAGAGACTGCAGCAAGTAGCTTCGGTCTCTGAACTTATAACCAATACGACGTTCAAACACCTCATAGCCATCCAACAACCTGTTCAACTCGGCTTCTGGATTGCTGACATTCCTCAGCAAGGGAGACCTGGGTGCCTTCAGTGTACCATATCTCACCTGAAAATATTAAGCACTTAATGTTCACTGCGTTGCCGAACATTTGTGGTATTTGAATAAAGAGAGACCAACTTGATATCACTTGCTTTATTATTTCATTATTTAATGCTCAACATGTTTCGGACGTTAATACATACATCCTCAGGAGCTCGCGACTTATTTGTTGAGTTATTTCATGGGTTGTATTGCTCTGGTTCGATGCGTGTTGGTGTTACGCTGCGGTTTGGCTGGGGTGGTGTGGTATCCGGGTGCAGGCTGCAGGCTGCATCCGGATACCACACCACCCCAGCCAAACCACAACGTAACACCAACACGCATCGAACCAGAGCAATACAACCCATGAAATAACTC
>Ga0123354_10015078_pt1 | contig 12051 bp, 4 predicted proteins | sample TergutLab28metaG_2_FD_97872 | JGI IMG/M metagenome (GOLD analysis project Ga0123354, IMG submission 97872) | Labiotermes labralis P4 segment gut microbial communities from Petit-Saut dam, French Guiana - Lab288 P4 | ecosystem: Host-associated > Arthropoda: Insects > Digestive system > Gut ... | reverse complement strand
TGACACGCTTCTATAGTAACGAAGGTGTGTTTTATCACTTTTCTATAAATAAGTACAACGATCGACTCCTTCCAATTCTCAGGCAATTCCTTGTTATTCCAAGTAGAATTAACAGATTTATGGATCTCGGAAATTTGTCCTACACCCTGCTTTAATCAATTCTGCCGGAATTTGATCAGTACCTGCTGATTTGTACCTTTTTAACTTGTCAAAAGCAATCCTAAATTTAAAAAAAAATGGAATTATGCACTGGCTCAGCTGTACCTATTTCTGTGTGCTCAGTATTATTATCACCATGTGCATTCATGATAAAAATTTTTCCTCCGCCAAAATATTGTAGGACTCTGTAACCAAATCACCCTCCTATTATTTACTGTATCAGTGGCAGACTAGTGACCATTCTTAAATTCACTGTTTATTCCTATGCAAGTCTCTGATATTTTCATCTTACTGTTAATTTCAAATATATCACTTTTTCCTTAGCGATATTCATTATATTTTGTCCTGACAGGTTTTCTTGCCACATATCTTATATTTCACATACTACCTACATCCCTTTTGTTTGGATCCCCTAACCACTGCATTTAAGCCTGTTTCCTTTGACTGAAAAATCTCACCACCCTTCATCAAGCCATAGTTCAGGCCGCTTCAATTCATACCGACCTAGACATTTTGTGACTGAAGTCTTCATATTGACTTTAATAATTTCCAAATCCCCTTTTATTTTGTCTTTATTGTGTACATTCTCCGAAACCTCCAACCTGTCTGAGATCTGAATCTAATACTGCCTCCTAACCTCCAGCTCACTTAACTCCTTACATTAAAACTCTCCACACCACACTACTGTGCTGCTTGTTTACTTACTTCCAGGCTTTCCGTAACTTTGCAAATACGAGATAGTAATTAGTATCACAGTGAGCTCCACTGAAATATCGTACATGAGTATACTCGAATGTCTACTCCTATATATCAATATGGTCACTGTTTTTCAGTCTTTCCATCAAGATTGTTCCAGGTGTATTATGAATGTTTCGGCGCGGGAACATCGTGCTTTTAACAACCAGATTCGGGAAAGCTGTGCTCATAATAATTAGATATTCTTACGCGGCAAATTTACTATTCTAAAACCATTATCATTACCATCCTGATGTAAATTCTCGTTCCCAATATTCGGTTTGAAAATATATTTTGCATTAAAATTTCTTAACAGAATTTTCATATAGTAGTTAGGAAAATCATTTAAAACTTGTTTTTATTCCTCATAAAACTCTCATTTTAAACATCACTTTTCTCCCCAGTTCTTGCATCCTCATTCGGAACAATGGTATTACACCAGCGACCGCTCAGAACTATGTATAACATCCTATCGCTAACAAAAGCTACTCTCTTAACTGCTGATCTATTTCGTGTTGTACCAAACATCCTGCACCCACTTCATGATTTTCGTTTACCGTACCATAAAAAAAAATATAACCCCCTGCTCTTATAGTGCTACATTTGTCCCATCTAATCTCCTGTACATCTAATAAATCTAATTTTACATTGCTTACTCTCTGACTACTCTCGTTACGTAAATCTGACTCTTACTGGCTTCTCACAATCCACTTACCAAATTTCATATTCCTTTTCCATAGCTTATTTTTTACCAAATCAGTCCAACGCCGAAACTATTGTAATGCTTCCTAACAAGGTCAATTTTACGGTGAGCGGTTCTTAGCACCCCACACAAACCCCAAGCTGGAGGACTGCCACATGTCGGATGTTCGCTACTGCTTATTCAAAATATTCGCAGCTATGAACCATATTGGTGGTCGTTTCTTCATCCATCCTGGGGAAGGACCATAACGTGGTGACCGGGAACTTCTTGAAATGGAGGTCAATTTTCATATCTCTTAAAACATAGCTCGTAATGTGGTTATTTCAATAAATTTCTATGACGCATTCGCCTTTATAAGGTATAAGCCTACTTCAAAGGAATTAGGAGCAGCATGAGTTTGTCGATTACCCTCAAAACAGAAGACATCACGCTGTAACAACTAACGAAAATGTGTTTAATTTGACAGAACTGGGGAGATCACATCGACTTATCACATGCTATATTGGTGTATTCTTTTTTGATGTTGGCCTTATTCGTGTATTGCCTGTTTGGGGAGAGGCTGTCGAAACAGGTAAGAATAGTTCAGATTCTTCAGATATATTTTAGTGTGTATCTTCCATAGAGTCAATTATTATTATAGTATACTTGGATGACACGTTTGTTTCTTGGACGTAAGTGTATTAATTAATATATAAAAAATAGCAATACGTAATCATCCATGATATCACATTTCAGTCTCTGAACATATTTATCTTGCATAAGTACATCATTCCTCATCCAGAGGAGTCCTACTGACTGTGATGCGTCGTTGTGTGTGATCTAGAAACCTCGTGAATGAGGAGGCCCTGGCCCACTGGGGGCTGTCGCGCCAAAAAAACAAATAAAAGTACATCATTTAAATTACCTAACGTCAATTCACGCAATTCCAAACTGTTATATAAAAGTCAGTCACATGATCATAGTGATGTGCCAGAAATATAGCCAACTGAATATTCTGAACATTGTTGGCATATCCACAACACTTGCCACACAAATTAGTAAGCAACAATCAGTTGTGAGCAACGGAATGTTACATAACTGTCTATTTTTATTCAGCATCGCACAACATATCCGTATGTTGCAGAAAGTAACAACGCCCTCTGTTACTCCTATGCACCGTAGTTGTGGATATATTTAGCAAGACATGCAATGTACGAATGATGTAACACGGAGACATGTTCCATTAACCACTGTTACTGAGAAAAACTAAGAATTAACAATTATGACTCTTATGTTCGTATCTTTGCCTTATTTATACGGTGCATAAAGCGCATGGGCCGAATTATGTTGTCATCTGTGAACTGACTCTACATCTTTCCATCTTATCTCACACACACCACAATATTTGTAAATATACTGAAAAAAAAAGTAATGTTTTGATTTTCTGTACAACTCCATCTAAAACATTTCTCAATCTAAGAGATGAGCAATATATTATCAAATATGTACATAACTCTGCCCGCTATACTTGTCATGTGTTAATAAAAGTCTAATTTCATTGTCAAATTTTAAAAAAAAGTCAAGTAACAAATATCATGAAAATCTTTTGCTGTAGGAGCCGAGTTAGTTCATGACAATATACAGACAGGACAGAGACGGAACTAATGTTTATTCTTCGCAATTCTGCAAACGCGCTTATTAACAAGTGACGTGCATGCAAGCAATAAAATGCTCACGTCTGCGGATGAGCGGAAAATTAAAATCTCGATCCGCATGACGCGAATATTTGCAGGAACTCGAAGAAGAAAGGAATTTTTGGAGTGTCCGGATAAATAGACCCAATACCCAACATTATTTCCGTTCTTTCTAACATCTGCTTCACAATTCCTTACTTTTCGCACAGAAAGTGAACACAAATTAAAAAAGGTACAAAGGGGATTGTAATATTTACGTTCCTTTGGAAGTGTGTGAAAGTTGCTGTCTCATGTTAAATTGAAGGACGTACACTCCGACGCTAATGAGAACGGGATTCTGTGCAGAAAACGTGAAGAATATCGGGAATTAAGAAAGGTGGAAAATATTATATAGGAGAATTGGTCGGCATTCTTAAAAAATGACGTGATAAAATTAGGATGCTATGAAATAATAAAGAAAATTTAAACATCCAACTGGAAAACGTGGATCCAGTCTTTGCTGCTGAGTGTCGCTGCTGTGCCTACCTTATACAAGGTGCGACCTCCCGCGAGGCCCCCTGAGGTCAATACAGCTCAAAATTCGAAAAGGATGTGCTTTCTACTGGCTCCACATCTCGTATCCCACCTCCAGCTGATCATGCTAACCATGTAGCAGTGGACGTGACACCTGCTAACAATTAGGTTCATCTGGCTGGGTTTTGTGACGAAGATTGGAGACCTGGAATAGTTTCCCTTATTTTCCTCTACTATAACAAATTCAAAGGTGAAGCCAACATACTCCCCTGCGTCTATGCACTGCTTATCTCAGCATAATTATTCTAGCAACAGAGGCAACTAGCATGAATTATGTTCATTAATTTTACTAATTTATTAAGTATTCATAACAAAAATATGATGTACGTCACCTGGTGCACCCCAGTGTCTAACACATCCTTCGTGTCTCAGAATTAATTTACCTATTAAGCGATCAAATGTATCATGCAGTATCCCTTCTGGAGGGCACTTTGTGATGATTATTTAATTTTCTACTACACTCTCCATAGATAATTCTTGTCTCCCCTGTATAATGTAATCATGTTGAGCGTTGAAGGAACTCACTATTACTCGGACACATACAATTGCAACAGCTGTCCCTACTGGTTGTATTAAGAGCTGCGAACTCCCCGTCTGGATTTTTGATAATTTAAATTTATAAATCAGGAAAGAAAAGTCTATAACCATATTCAGATATGTAAGTCTAACTGAATTTATGAAAATGTTCCTTATGAAATAGTTCTTGAATTTCCCAGACAACTCCCTTCTCCAGAGGAAACACTATCCATGGCTTCGATATGAATTAGGTCCCAGTTATTGTGTTGTATTGTACTACTTCGTAAAACATTAAATCTCTACACTATGTAGCAATAATTAACGCTGCTTATTGACTGGGAGATATTACTTAAGTAACAAACATGTGCTAATATCAGTGTTATAAAAAATAATTTCGAAAAAATTCCTAATTATTACAGGCTGAAAGCGTAAGAGATGCTGCCTGGAGAATAGACTGGATTGGAGCTCCAGTCCAATTTCAGCGCTCTGTGTGTTTCATCATCGCGGTAGCCAACAAGGAGTTCAGACTGACAGCTGGGAAATTTGTGCCGGTGTGCAACGCGACCATGATGAATGTAAGGATACTCACTTTTCCGAGTATACACTACACAGAGAAAGAAAGTACTGAGTTAGATAATAATACAAAACTTTCCTAATCGCGCCACGCGGCACGCTGATTATTCAGTTCCAGTTTTCTACTTACAAAATAGAGTAGAAGCTCATTTATACAGTTGCGTCAAATTTTACATCCGAATACTACCTGTCACCACAGCCAGACATATTCCGAAATTAAGAATGTAATTACTTCACTAACAATTAAACCGATAATTTCCTCACTGAGTAATATCTTTTAACTACAAAAGACTCTGCTATTTATGCTTAGTTTTAAATATATATTTTTTCGCAATATTAAAAATTGCAGATACGGAACCGGATAAAGTGTTTTGAGCTAGTGATTAAAATGAAAATTAAAAACCTACTTGGATGCATACAAAAATGCACGGGAAAGGAACGTAAAAATAAAGCGCAAAATTGTTAAAACCGGTGAGCAAATATTCGAATATGCAATGAAAGAGATGTCGCCAGGATCATGAAGGCGAATTAAGGTGTACATGGGGAAAACTGATGTAAACAACGTACTGAAATTCATTTGAAGGAAAAACAACTTGATGCACGGTTTATCTTCAGTATATATTTACAGGTGTTTGACGAAATATACCGAAGATAAATTGCGCATCAAGTTGGTTTTTCTCCAAATGAATATATCGAGATTCACGGTCAACAAAACATTTAAAAAATGTGTTGAAAATTAAGGAGGCAATGAGATATCGTGGTTCAGAAATTGCGGGAAATACAGAAGGAGACAAGAAAGGGAAATGCCGTTCTTCGCAGGAGAAGGGAAGGAAACGTATCTACTATTGTTTTGTAAGAATACCAAAGATGGCCAGTGACGTGCGTTAAAAATTCGGCGGAGATGTTTATAAGGAAAGAGCATTCATGCAGCTGTTCACACTGATAAGAATCCAGAACTGAGAAACCCGGAGGGAAATTGATGTAAGATGAAACGTAAGTAGGAAAATAAAATGAGGATAGTATACTATCTTCGAAAGAGGAAAGTAAATGATCTTGATACATACGAATAACAGATTGAGTAAGCTTTATGTCAGACTTAGAATATTTAACACAAAATCGGGAGAGAGAAGTGCAAACTAGCGGATTTAAGAGCAACATCCATAGAGATTTGTACAAGAATATTAGCTATTAATTGTTTCCGTTGTTAAATTGCTGCTGCTGTTTTTTTTTGTTGCCACTGTTGTTAAGATTATTATTAGTATCATCATCAACATCATCATCATCATCATCATCATCATCATCATTGTCATGATCCTAAATTACTAAGGCTCTGAAATTCAGAAGTGTGTACATGCAGCGAATTGCATTTAAATATGTACTAGGTTTAACAGTCAATTGTACATAAATATTTTAACGTTTGTACACGAGGTTTTATGTGATTTCACTTCTGTTACAATTATTGTGTGTGTTTATAGAGACTGTATTTATGCAGGGGTACAGGCACAATTTGAGATAACATTTTTTCCTGGCACTAGAGTTCATGTAGTATATAATTCACAATTTTTTGCTGTACACAAGAAACATTTTCACAGACATTCTAAGTTAAGATGAAACTCCATTAAAAAGTTTAGTCCTCACGACGAAAATCCCAACATGTTACTTTTCTACAAAATCCAAATTATGTCCTAATATCAGACATTCAGGTTCTCGACATTGTAACCTACAGTTTTACAACTTGCACTTTACAACAACACGGCCAGGATTGTTGCTTAGCCACGTGTCCATCTCTTGTTCATAATACGTTTCGAAGGACGCCATGATAGCAGAGGCAAGTGCTCGCATTTTTTGCATAGACGACAGTGGGGGACGAACACCAATAACGGCAACATTGCTTTTCCTGGCTTTATCTACTACATCTAAATTGTTGGTCTGTAAATAATTACCATCAACATTCAACAACAAGTTATTATTCGTCGAAGGCTTAACCAAGTGAACAAAAAATCAAACTATTTAGCCAACATAACAACCTGCATCCAACCGCCTGGATGCAAGCCCAAATTAAGCCCGCCAATGCCCCATCCGTAAAAACCCATTCAGTCTTCTTCTTCGGGTCACAATTAATGGCGGAACGTTTGTTCCAGTAGCACTCACACACATGTCTAGAGTGACTGTTTCCTCTTCTTGCCGACGCTATAGGTGCCAATGGCTTCATGCCCCTCATTATGACCATTTAATGTGCTTGTGCTGCATGAGTGTAATTCCCGTTCAAATTCTTTCTCTGTATCATTAGTAATTAGGTTATCTTAGTTCATGTTCACAGATATCAAAACATTTGTCACATTCTCTGACGTTAAGCTCTTCACACATGGTGACGATTTACTGCTAACCAAAGAGACATTGACCCATGTTAAAGCTCGCCATTTGAGATGTAAATTATAACACAAAGTTAGAATGTTCAGTTGACAAGACAAAGAACAGGCGTAAATTTTAGGTCACGGTGTGAGTCACGAATAAGTGAATTAATGTAAACATAATAATTTACTACAGATAACAAAACTGATGTTTTCAGAGCCCGTAAAAAAATCAATTAAAAATATCGAAAATTATTCCAGGCAATCGCTCCTGTGACATACAGCTTACCGTTGCTCAATGATAAGCTTCCATGTCTCAGTGATGCCTCTCACATCACCAAAATTTCATCAGATCATTTTGGTCACAATTAAGGTGGCTCCTATTAAGAACTAACCCACAATAGGCTCGTTTCCACTGCATAATATGTTACAGCTTCAGGTCACTATATTTTCCACATACCAAACAGACAATTAAATACGTAAATATTCAACATAAAATGAATTAATAGAAACAGTTTAGGAAGAAATAAAAAATTTCGCGGATGAAAATATACACGGCGAATAATAAAAATACATGTATTTAAAAAGCTTTTGGAAGTAATTTAAAATTTTGAAACGAATCTATTTAAAAACCGGTAAAAGAAAGGGTCCAAAGACATGACTCTACAAAATCTCATCTAACACCTCAAGGATAATTAGAAACAGTAGGCCTGATGCTGGGTCAAACGTAAAACGTTCTGCTACTAAACGCTAACTTACAGGTTCCTGATGACTGGTGACTTAGTCAAACTTAAGCAACAAAACTCATTAAAGCAAAGAGTCAAAATTTACACACAACTGACAGAAACCCCCATAATACACATCTATGATCTGCCGGCACAGCAGTCTCATAACAAATTTGGGACCGTTGTTTTTCAAAACTAAAATCTGTATACTTACTTGCGCACTTATATAAAGTTTGTACATTCGACTCCAATACAAAATACACAAACGTACGCAAAATTACCAGCCAGTCGGAATGTGCCACTAATAACCAAATATGAATTCATGAAATGCAAACAAACCGGCACAATTTCAGATACCACGCAGGCCCTCGCCTTCTTGACTGGCCCAAGTTACGTCACGTCACCCCGTCTTTAAAATTATAACCACATTATTATTATCACATTTGGGGTCAATTTATAAAGCCAACAATCCATATGACAGAAACACAGAAGCACACCTAGGTCAACAAAAGATGTATCAGTTGTAGTCATAATGTATTCTAATCAAAGAAATCTAGAGTGTTCAACTCCTGCTGTTATCAGTGCAACTAATGCAGTGGCATGATGTTAGAAATTGCCTGCACACTTCTAATCCATTCTGAGAAATTGAAAGCTCTGTAGATAATAACAATACCCATAATACAGCTAAATTATTTACCACGTTCCCTTGAACTCAACTTCCCAAAATTTCACATCGACACAGCGATACTTGCTTCAGCAAAAACACACAAAATTCAGAATTACGGTAATCACTAAACCGTACAGTTCACAAATATATTGTCATATGCACACACTGGGTTGTTAATTATTTAAGGAAATACATCCTACCCGTTCCTAATCAACGAATGATCCTTTATGGGCTAGTTAAAAAAATGTTTCTATGCCGTCTCTAACTCAGTCTGTACATTCAATTAGAAAGAAACTAATTCCTACAAACTCGGTGAATGAATTCCTAAAATTCTTAAAGAACAAATTCATATGTACTTAATTGTAGATTCTATAGAGTTATATTTGTTCTTAGGGTAGGTTGAAAGAAAGTATCTTCGAATCTTCCTGAATTCACAATCCATATAACATACAATTTACACACGCCAGTTCCTCTACTACAAACCCTCAAAGAATGGAGCAAATATATTTAAAAAAAACAGGATTAGCAGTCGCATACCTATCAGTGCACTAATATATGACGCGTTAACTCGCATTCTTGTAATTTCCAGCTTATGGTTTTAGAAATGCTTCAACAAATATCATCCAGCGCTAACAGCTACATCCATCGTTTTCAAATCAATATATGCTCCAGAGACTGATTCTGTCTTCATCATCCGGTTTGATATGAGCAAACGTCCACGATAATAGGATGATTCTTGATAAGTTCCAGCGCGGGACTCGTAGCAAGACGTAATCCGCGGCCTGGTGCTGACAAATAATCCGTTGAGACTGGACGTCTAGTCATGCCATAACCTTGGAGATGGAGGCGGAGTTCGTCTCTTAAATGTTGCACGACTTAAGCAATAAAATTGCGCGGCTCTCAGCCCGAGGAGGTTTCAGTTAATTCTGTCTACCTAAACGCGACAAAACATAATATACGGGCATACTACAAAAAATTTTTTTTTTTACCGCGTCCGGATGACGATAGCTCTGTACCAAGTAACTGTATAAACCTTCAGTATTTTCGTTTAGAAGCAACTTAATATGGCGAAAGACTGTACAGACCTTTGTGTACGCAAACTAACTGCGAATAATACTAAGTTATAATTTCAACTGGTGCTCAGGAAAGTGCTTTGAACTAAGACAGAGGAAATAACAGAAGTCTGGAATTTAAAAATGCTTCGGATTTGGCAGAAGTATCAATTTAACACAGGTTACAGAAAACGGTCCTTCAGAATAACAAGTTTAGTATTCTTACTCAGCTCCTTCCTCCAAACAAACGAGAAGGACTTATTTCATACTGGCCCATCACCAATTACTTCACGGCTCAAGAACTCCATGACTCATTATCATCCTAAACTGCATGATTTCAGACAATTTTAATGTTGTTACACGGTACATTAATATTAATGTATTTATTTATGTTTTACAAAAATTACATAATTAATAAATTCGAAATTTTTACTGTTCAACATTTTACATTACCTAAACATCGTGCAGCCGATTCCAGTTGGCGCGCGGTCTAAGGCGTGGGTCTGAGGCCGCTCGTTTGCTCAGATTGTGGGTTCGAAACCCACCAGGAGCATGGATGTTGTGTGTTGTAAGGTAGTGGTCACCGCGATGAGCTTATCACTCGCCCTAAATCAAAGCCCATTATGAGCGACAAGCACCAGGTAAGGGGAAATCAGAAACACATACAGAATTTTTAATGGGTACAAATTACGAAAAAGACGTATTGGAAGATGCAGCCGTATATAAGAATGTAACATGAAAGAGCAACTTAAGAAGAAGGTCAGGGTGTGAACCGGAAGATTCTGCTTCAGTATAGATTGCAACTCTATACTATTGTCTAAAGGCAAATATCTCCCTCATGCATATGAGATATTCTTCAATATATGAAGAAAAATTAAAGGATTCTTCTCTGAAGATCTTCATTGTCATTAAAAATCGGTATTTGTCAAAATAAATGTCTTATAATTCTCATTTCTATACATGCAAAATCATCTTTTGACAGCTGCAAATGTTTACCATTTTCAGGTTTAGACCTTTGTTTTTTAACACAAGGTAATTCATTTTTGTCCGCAGATTATAAGTGAGGCAGTGTCATTCTTCATGTTCCTTCTCCAAGTGAAGGACAAGAAGAGCAACAAAAAAGAGGGAAAATAATACATATTACTAATCCTTCACCAGTCATGTAGCACTAACTGCTACTGTTTATAAAATTGGTGCTTCACGTCCATTCAAGTAAAATAAATAATATATAGCAGAAAAGATAAATTCTGCACGAGGTGCGAGCCATAATTTTCAATACTGGTGCAAGAAGACATAACTTAATACAATGCATCTGTGTGCCTGGTTAATTTAGAATTATTGTGGATCGTGTCCCTGTATACAGCGCGGAAAATTCTGTCCCACTGATGTTTCCATGTAAGTGTGCTTGTTTTGACTGCGTTTTACGATCGCCGAAGACAAGCGAAGTGGAATACCTTAAGAAACATACGATTTTCACCAAATCCTGTTTAAAAATTCAAAAGCTGCCTCTCACGCTCAAGACATGTTAAAAATATTTCGAATAGTCCATAAGTACACAACACGTAAACTCTTCATGGAACTCGGGCTTCAGAAAGGAGACAAACCACCGGCTGAGGATTTTAAATGTTCAAGCCCCCATCGTCAAGTCGCGCTGACGAAAATATACAAAAAGCGTGTCAAGCAATCCATGAGACACGCTCCATGCGATAAAAGATGGCCTAAAGCGTTTGATGGAAAATGCCAGGGGAAAAGGCTCACACGTATGTAGCTCTTAGGAAATGGCTTCTGCATCACGACAAGGTAACAGCACGTACGGCTACGTGAATGCTAGATGGCGGTGGTCCTACACACTCCACCATAACTACTTCTGACGTTTTCTTATTCCCAAATATGAAAATACAGCTAAATGGAAAAACTGTGTTTATTACAAAGGCCAAATACTAATCACACGCGTTGTTTAGACAGCGTTACGAAACGTAAGGTCTGCTGATGGTCCTAACAGTAAGACAGGTGGCAGGCACGATGTGTAAACTGCAAAGAGGCGTATTTTTAAGGGAGATTTTGCAGACCAGTAACTACTCTGTTCCGTTTTGTTGTACTGCTCCGGTCCGGAAACTAGGCTCGCACCTCATATCTCCCCTGACTTACGGGAAGTACAAACTACGTGCACCATTCCTCCATTGTCTCCAGAAGTACAACAATACAAGAAATCATAACACAAAATCGACAAAATGTTTGCCACCTTCCTCTTTTTACAAAATTCTTGGACTATTATGAAAAATTCCTGTCTGCATTCTACATGTGGTAACGCGTTTTCCAGTTTC
>Ga0123354_10015077_pt1 | contig 12052 bp, 4 predicted proteins | sample TergutLab28metaG_2_FD_97872 | JGI IMG/M metagenome (GOLD analysis project Ga0123354, IMG submission 97872) | Labiotermes labralis P4 segment gut microbial communities from Petit-Saut dam, French Guiana - Lab288 P4 | ecosystem: Host-associated > Arthropoda: Insects > Digestive system > Gut ... | reverse complement strand
GCCGGAATTATTTTTTTAATTTTAGCACACCCTGTATATAAAATGTGAATAATACAGGAACCAAATACGTTAGAATTATGAAACAAACTGCATTTTGAAGAGAAAAAAAGGAGAGTATATACCTTGTTTAAAATATTCAGTACCTATATTTTTTGAATAAATATACAAAATGCAACTTTGGAGGTTAGCGGTGCGGTACGACAGCTATAGTTGACATTAGGCGTCAAAAGGTTAACACTGTATTTCCTCATACAATTGTAGTAGCCTCATGCTGGCTGAGGAGGAAACTGCATATTTCAATATTTCAATTAATCGATGAATACTGTTTCAACGACAAATATTATTTTACCTTCTATTTATTGAGTAATAAATCGTTTCACGCGTCAAATTTGTACGCCACATTTCATGAACGTGTTAATTGTGCTGATCAAGATAAGCTGCGACCGTGTTAACGTCGTCATACTGTGTGCAGTATTGTGTAAAGCCTGTTTTGAATTGCTCTGAGTTCAGAAATCATGAAGTCTGCGGAAAGTGACGCCTTTAGACCTTCTATCCGCTCAGTCACAGAGCCATGTTATCCTCCTGTCAGTGCCGAATGCTTCTCGGAAAAGTTGGAGGGATTATTGGGAATTTGTCTTGGCTCTTCCTGAAAAATAACAATAAAAGTATTTGCTCAAGAGGGATTTGCCACAACAAGCTTCTCTATAAAGGAAAAAGATTGGCGTTCCGCTAGATACTGTTCGGTTGAAATGACATTTAGATAGATTATAGGAAGGCTAAACCTCATTTATATGCAGTTGGTGCCTGACTTTACACCAGTATCACTTTGAGTGAGACATGCTTTTTAATACTGCATACACTGCTTTAAAATTTTCTTAGAAAGAGTCAGTATCTTTTACGGTGTACGTTATTATCATGGTACATTTCGAGACATTTTATGAGTTGCACTAAACTGCGCCTGTCTGCATTACGACACCGCATAATCTGGTACATGTTAACTACCACCAATATTCTACCGAATCGCAAACTGCAGAACCACAATTTATATGAGTTCAGAACACAAAATTCAATTTTCATAGCCATAAAAATCTTACATTCTTTTGTTATCGTAATTTATAGTGGAAGGAACTAGATTTTTTTCATACACGCTGCAGAATAATAAATTTAGACAATAAGAGGTCGCAGAAATGACAACGGTAGGCACTTAAAGGAGAAGTATCTCGTCTTTAATGGAAAGTAAAGACTGCTTACCGTGCACAAAATATCCCGCTTTTATGAGCCACTTGATTATCGTCCTAAGCCTCCCCTTACCCTTCTTCAACAGACTTTTAATATTATCCTCCCATCCGTGCCTAACACTGTAATGCTTTACCTGCAACTGCCGGGGTGCTGATAAGTCCTTAGCCCGATCAGGAAGGAAACAAACTGCGCCTGTCAAAATTTTGATGGGTAGAGGAATGGATTCATTTGGCTAGGGTAAGGACAGGTGGTGGACTCTTTTGAATGTGTTAATGAATCTCCAAGTTCCATAAAATGCGGGGAATGTAACTCGTTTCCTTCCTGATCGGGCTAAGGACTTATCAGCACCCCTTTATTTTCAGAGGAACGAAAATCTCAACATTCGTTTTGGTGGACCTCCTCTAAAATCCGCGGCTCATATTCAGCATTACTTGGGACAGGAAAGCAAGAAATGTATTATTTTTTAACTTGCTTAATGAGACTATCATTTCACGTCATCTTAACGTGTAAGAAGAATCTGTGTGAAATAAATAAAGAGTATTTATGCATTTTCAATGTCTTTTAACTTTGGTAGAGCGAATATAATTTCGCCTGTTGCGTATACTATATAAACTGCACCACTGGGAACTGCGAAGAAGGTAAAACAGGTAAGAATATAAAAAGTGACCAATTGAAAAATAATAAATTTTATAAAATGCACAGAGAACTGAAGCGGTAAATTTAGAGTTCTCTTGCACGACAAAACTCTATTTAATTATCCTGCTGCATGACGGAGAATTAGATTATACCATGAAAGGTAAATTAGTAATTAATTACATTTAAGGCGACTTTCAACTTATCACTCTGTATGCTAGGAACTTCTTCAATGAGGTGAAAACTTGACAAGTTGAAAACAAACCAGCGTCGGTTTTGAGAGGACGCCGTCCTTGCAGAAATCTTAGCAGCTTAAAATGCTACAATGGAATTAAAGCAAAATGTTGTTCACCTAACATTAAAATACGTAAATAACTGACAAAAAACCAACTCCCTAGCCCACTGTCCTTCATCGCAACCTGACACTTTGCTATTCAAGAATAACACCCCTCCCCCCCAGTGGAAGGAAAAATGATTCATTCTCGCGTTCATAACAGTCCAGTTCTTAGTCTTATGAATCCAGTTAGAACTCCATAATGCACTGCCTTAAAATATTTAAAAAATTACCCTATTATCTACGTATATGTAGAGATGCTCAATGCGGTGTATTCCCTTCAGATTGTGAACATAAAATTTATATGCATTTTTTGTAATATTCCAAAGAATCTTTTATATAAAGGTGATTTCATTTATGTTTATGTCGGTTGAAGTAGTTGTTGTAGTATTAGTAGTGGTGGTGGTGGTGGTAGTAGTAGTAGTAGTAGTAGTAATAGTAGTAATAGTAGTAGTAGTAGTAGTAGTAGTAGTAGTAGTAATCATAATAATAATAATAGTAGTAGTAGTAATAATAGTAATAGTAGTAGTAGTAATAGTAGTAGTAGTAGCAGTAATAATAATAATAATAATAGTAGTAGTAGTAGTAGTAGTAGTAGTAGTAATAATAGTAGTAGTAATAATAGTAATAGTAGTAATAGTAGTAGTAGTAGTAGTAGCAGTAATAATAATAATAATAGTAGTAGTAATAATAGTAATAGTAGTAGTAGTAGTAGTAGTAGTAGTAGTAATAGTAGTAGTAGTAATAATAGTAATAGTAGTAGTAGTAATAGTAGTAGTAGTAGTAGCAGTAATAATAATAATAATAATAGTAGTAGTAGTAATAATAGTAATAGTAGTAGTAGTAGTTGCAAATGCTGCTGCCTGTGTTGTTTAGTAGTAACAGTCTAGTTAATGTTTACGAATTCGGAATGAGCGTCGAGGGAGTAACAAAAATAATGAACTTGAAACTAGTGAGGGATTTCATAAACCGCACGTATCAAATAATATATTTACCAGTAATTACACAAAATTAAAAAGAAGGGTGTTATATGTAGCATGAATGAATTTATAAGTGCCAAATGAAATTTGATAGGGAATTCTCAATTTATGCAACAACATGGGCTAGACTCTTGAGGAGGTCGATGTTTCTAAAACGGATATTAGCATAGGAAGGTATGAAGATGCGAATTCGACTTATTCCTTTCACACCGTGGTGTTCCATTTACCATATATAACTTTGTTAGCCACCAACGATATTTTCTGACATTACGGCCTTGCAACAAATGCTGTGCATATTTAGGTGAATGCTACTTACACCCAACTAAAAAATCTGCAGTAGGAACTCAGAAGTAAAGCCCTTATAAAAATTACGCAATGTTACACAATCCATAACACAATCAGTTTATTTCAACCTTAATATAAATAATACAGCACATATATTAGTGCATATGATGATAGATTATGAAAAAGCAAAGTGGATCAACGGAACGTAAAGCAGGACACGTTTTCAATTGTATTTCATATCTAACTAGTACAAAAATTCAGAAAATGTTACATAACACACTTTTTGCTATTATTACCTCTAGTATTTCTACAAATAATGATAGAACAAGTACATAACCCATGTTAAAATCTCCTGTACTGGCGTTGTCAGGATGGGGAGAAAACAAAGTAGCTGGTGTTCCAAGTTTGACACATTTTAGTGACATAACATATAAATAATTCATTTATATTAGGTGCATATATGTTCAAGTATGCCAGTAACTCGACATGTGCAAACTAGACTGAAGGCACAGCGCAGAAACAGAAGAGATATACTGCCTTCATGCGTCTTATGAATGTCCGATCGACACGAATATTAAACGGACTCAGCAATATGTGGTTATTGTCTACAACATTAAATCTTACGCAGTTTCTTGCAGCGGTTCTCGAGGTGTTAAATAAATACAGAAAAAGATAAAATTTTAAATTTTAATGTGCGATTTAAAACAATACTTACTTACTTACTTACTCCATGGAGCGCAGTCCTTCTTGAGAAGCTAACAGGTTTTCTTTAAGATGGTCAAGGAATTCACCGCATTTTATGGAAAACGAAATTTCATTACTACAGTCACAATAACCCCGTCAAGTGTCAAACGACGATATATCTAGATGTACGCAGAGTTATCGCATATAATGGGCCAAGATTCGAGAAGTAGTAACTTTTATGAGAAGACATATATAGTGATGGGATTTGCTGTGACTTGCTCATTAAGACATAAAGTTTTCTGAAACACGCCCTAGCTTTTTTTCGCATACTCCATACGCATGCGCATTAGGCTTTCAGCTGTATTAAGCGCTCACCCTGCTGCAGTTAGTATGATAGCAAGCGTAGGGAGAAACGCAGTTCGTCATGTTAATGGTCAAAAGAAATTTATGTTGAAGGTGGATCACAATTTCCATTTTACACATGGTAGAGATCCTTCTGTTTACTAAGCAAAGAAAAGTAGAAGTGTGGAAAACTGCAAATCACCTAGACGAAGGCAAACGTCAGAGAGGAAACTGAACGCATTAGGCTGTTTTGTAATATGAGTCGAAAGAAGTCCAATGTTTGTGTGAGTTTGCAGGTGAGTGCACTCGCGAAGACGGTCAAGAATTCTTGCACAAGGGGCCAAGTTTGCACCGTTACAGAATTCAGATTTTGCATGAAATCAAAGACACAGATGAGTACACAAGAATTGGAACTTCAAATTTTATGTTGAATGCCAATTTATTTTACGGCGCGTGATGTTCACAGATGAGGCAACTTTCCGTATGAATGGTTACGTGAAGAGGCGCAACTGTCACATCTGCATAGAGAAATGCCCTCGTGAAATGTATGAACATGAACGAAACTTCCAGAAAGATAACTTATGTTGTAGCATAATGTAAGACAATGTTATATAGCCTTTCGTTTTTGCTAAAAATCATTATCAAGGCAAACATTTGCATGGATATGTTATAAATATTTATCTCTCTGTCAACAGATGTTATTGAATAAGTTTAAGGTGAAACGTTATTGCAAGAAGACGGCAACTGACCACTTCAATCATGAAGTATAATATACCCTGAATGTCAGATATCCTAATCGGTGTTGTGGCAGAAATGGACAAAACCTGAAGGCTTCAAGAAGGTCATACGTCTCACTACCTATTTATTTCTTGTTGGATTTATAAAAATAACTTTGTGTAATGAAAACTCGAAATATACGTCATTTGCAAAGGAGAATTAACACAACTGTAGAGGAAATCATTGAAGAAATGCTGCAGCGAAAATAGCAAGTACTTGAGTAGGGTCTAGACGTTGCAGGATGAGAAACGGTGAGCACATTAAGAAAGAATAAGGACTGTGTGAGCCGACAGACATGTTACTGAAAATAAAACCTCTTTTCCCATAAAATTATTACGTTTCGAATCTAAGTCCATGAATTTCGATGATCCTGTATTTGAGTTCATGCTCTTTGGGAGAATAATAGTGAAGGGATACTAAATTATTGACAAGATTAGTTGCTGAGTTCCCAAATCGTGGACATACTTGCAGTCGGTCCAGTGTGCTGGCTGCACTCTCTAACTCAGAACGGACAGGCAGCGTTAAGCTCCTTTCAAAACACATTTTATGTTGGGATGTTTATGAAACTGATAGAAAATTCCTGGGGTTGTGTGCATAGCATTTACTCTCTTTCCAGCTAGCCTCGTCTCTCCTGTGACAAGTAATCTTTCCTCTGTTATGCAATCCATGTTAACCACATTCCAGTATATTTAATCACAGAAAACTCATAGCTTTTATTACCTGTCAAAAAAGTTAGAAGTTCGTAATTCGTGTACAACTTAGAGAATATCTTCCTGCAATGTGAAATCTTATGTGTTTCAAAGCTCTAATATTTCAGGCATTTGGGTAATGACTTTTCTTTACCGTAATCTGGTGATGTCCTTATGTAGAGTGATAGGAAATGAAAGTGTTATTTAATTGTTGACCTCTCGTTTCGGCTTGGAAATCGTAAAAAGAAAAAAAAATTTCAGCTTGAGCTAACCGATTTGCACAGTAATATATAAATGAAATAGGAGTGTATTACCACGTGGTTTTCTTTGTGGGATTATTTGAGTCGATGTAGATTAATTGAAAGATTCTGGAAGAAACATTTTCTCAACAGTTTCACACCCCTAAGTTTACGAATGCACCTATCGTATAAATTAAGTAAACTTTTCCTTGTACATGCCTTGAAGACGTATGTGGGATGACAGCTATGGTTACACTAATTCTTAACCTAGTCACCAGGTTGAGAAGCTTTAAGAACCTGCCGCTCTGTTCTCAGAGAATGAATCACGGCACCCATTGAATATGTGGCGAGGTTGGCTACTGAACTGGTCGTGATATTTCGGAAAAGAGAAAAATCTCTATAATTAAGAGAAACTCAAACAAATTAGGTTACAGTTAGTAGGAGAATATCTAACTACAATTGAGTTCAGTGTCATTTGCAAGTTCACGTTTGTTGTGGTAGACTTTTCAGGAGTCACAAGCACTTAAATCTGTGGCAAATAACTTGGAAAGTGTGTTAATAGTACTCTTGATCTATGTTTAGGTAAACTATGTCCTTCTGCACGTAGAAAGTTATTTAAGATTTTGAATTTTTCACTTTTCGGCCCACCAAAACATTTTCAAACCAATCTCTGTGTATATTTAGTTAATTTAGGGCTTTCTGTTTCTTAAACTGTTTAAAATACTTATGTTCCTCGTTCCGGCCACCATAGCTCTTGCAAAATCTAATTATTCGAAGCAGAACATATTTAAAATAAGGACTCAAGTCTTCTGGGTTGCGACGCCGTGTCTCTGATTTAGTCCTTTACTTTCGCGGTTCAGCGACATGGTGTCAAAAACCGGAAGACCCGACTCACTGAAAGACCGCCTTGAGAACCTCATGTCTTACTTTAAACCTCTAATCCGGCTCTTTATTTGGAATGTTTGCTCACACCTGCTCTATACCGAAAGTAATTAACTTTCGAGCGTCATTGAACTAGTAGCAGGAAATAGAACAACTCCTGCCACCTGCAGAGAATTTAGTGACCACGTACACCTACACTGTGAACTAAATTTTTAGTTTGGAAGCTGTTTTGTTCAGTTTCGTTACATTAGTCCTTTTTTAGATCCATATAATAAACGTGGAATTGGCATTTATTCTAAGAACAAAATTAGAAAGTTGCAATGCTGGGAAAGATAGAAAAATAACTGTTTGAAAAGCAACATATGTGAAAGAAAAAGACGAAAATGAATTACTCCTATTTCAGCTAAAAACCCTGTCACTACCAGAGAGTGGAGAGTATGATGCGAAGAAATGTTAGAGTAACACTGAAAATATTTTTCAAAGCTACTGTAGTGTATTAAAGCTGTAAGTCGAATAAGTGCAGATGGGAAACGTTAAACTTTGTCTTTCTAAATTAAATATTTAATTTAAATTAGTGATTCATTACTTTCGCAGTTGGTTTCTAGTAAATTTAAACAGCTCAGGGTAAACAATTTTTATGGTTCCAGTTGTCACCAACATGCTTAATGATTTTGTAAAATCACAGATTTCAAGATTTGCACATACCGTACACACAACAGTACAATTTTTGTACCTCCCTCATGTTTCAGCGATTTCATGGTCATCATTGGGGAGCATAAAACACCTAGCTATATGAATTATGTTATAATATACATAAGTTTCTTCGTGATAACCGTAAGAGTGTTTATATGATGCCAGCTGCAGCAAAACCCAGTAAAGCAGCGTATGCTTACTTAAAGTTCTACCTATTTGGAATGGTGATGAAGGAATCGCAACGGCGTACAAACATCTGAAATTGGTCTTGATCCATTTTGGATCGGTCCCTGTACTGCGTGATTTTCGTAAGATCAGCGACAGCTTTACAAGGCCCGCCTAAATATCCTGTTCTGTGGGCTACAGGACTTCTTATTCTCGCCAACGAATACACGCTATTCGCCACTTCGTAAAAGCATGCAACTGCTGCAGCTTTAAATACCAAGAAGCAGTTCTTGGTGACGGAGGCGTTACGTTTGGAGTCCATGTAAATGAACGGTTTGAAATTAACTTTATTCACCTTCAGTAAGTTTGAGTAAGTTAATATGTCGATTTACCAGTTACAGTACACAAAATTTTAAAAATTCTCCTTCGCTAAATCTAAGAGTTGAAGGACAACTGATCGAATAGGCTAAAATGTTCCTGTGTACTCAAAAGGTGCCGTATCTAAGTCTGGACTTGTTCCAGCATCAGTCTCTCTAGAAAAATGTCGAAATGGTACACCCTGTGTGATTTCAGACTTTCGCCAAGATGGAAATGTGATCTGAGCTTTTCTGGAATTTTACGTACTGTGGAATGGCAATTCCGTGCCGACGCTTCGAGACAGCCTGTCGGTGTGAAATTACCATTCTACGCTACGTAAAGACAAGAATAGTGCAGATATCGCGGTACAACTTGTTCATATTTTCATTTTCCCACATAACACGCAATTATTTAGTCATTAAACATAGCTATCATCATTAGACGTCTCATTATCTTAAGCTATTGTTATAACATTTGACTAAATCATGAATAAACATTAAACATTATTTCATATTTCGGAGAGGCACCATGAGTATTGCTTTAAACGTCCCGTAATATTTATTTTACATACATGAAAGTTTATATATCACGGGAACATTCCCTGACATAAAGGACCTCAATGACAATCTTATCTCTGACTTTTGCCCGGTCGATATATTGCTCTCGCCTGCGACAGTCAGCTGACAGTTATTGTTCGTTGATTTTCAGGAGATCCACTTGCACACCCATTCGAAAGAAAGTTGTTAGCTTAATGTATAGGCGTGTTATTTAAATACACACACACACACACACACACACACAAGATACACCAAGAAAGAGGAACATACCGTAACCACTCACTATGGTTCACAGTAGAACATAGCCTGTGAGCCTGGATTGATGATATTTGCCCGGAAGGTTTAGGTTTAGCGTATTGGGTTGCAGTAAATATACAAAAAAAAAAGCAAACCAAATTGATAGCAGTCGTTACCTCATTGAATTATCATTTCTTAATTTTAAACCAGATGCTTTTTATTCAAATTGACGCATGTATTCACAATTCCACATTTACTGTAGCCGGATTTTCGTTAATAAAAGTGATGCCTGGATTCACCTTTTCAGATTTACTGTAGCCGGATGTTCATCGTTCAAAGTGATGTATGTATTCACCATTCCACTGTTACTGTAGTTGGATGTTTGTCATTCAAATTGACACATGTATTTACAATTCCAAATTTACTGTAGCCGGATGTTCGTCATTCAAAGTGGCGCATGTGTACACCATTCCACAGTTACTGTAGGCGGATGTTCATCATTTTAATTGTTCCATTTCTTCTCTAATCCGTATTTAATGCAATTAGAAGCCAGGCAACTTTTTACCGCCTATTATTATTCCCTATCGAACAATTATTCTAGCCGGATGTTTGTCATCAGAAGCGACTCAGTTTTTTCCCACTACACAGTGACTTTAGCCTGGTCGTTGTCATGGTACTCCATTTAGGCTATTTTCCAATATCATAATCACTGTAAGTGTAGATTAGTTAAACTCATTTGTACGTGTGCAAATATTACAACTCATATCGAAAATGTTACACGAATGTTGCTATGCATGTTGAGTCACAAAGAATGTTGAAGGTGGTGAAGGTCTATTTTAATATGTAATTCTTATACTCTGGTATACACTCTACTTTTTCTTTGTTCTAATATGTATGTATATATTTATATATTTTTTTAATTGTATTTGTAACTTTCGGGCGAAAATCTTTGTTGGAGCAATTAAGACAGAATTCAATTTCCTCAACATATGCAAAATCTAGGATCCATCTCAAAACTCTAGGCATTACGAGACTCGTATGAAGCAGGTCCTGTATTGACGACCCACAAATACTGGAATCACCGTTTAAGACTTAGTAGCCCGGGGAGCCTGGGCTGGGATTCGTGAACCCTTGAACGAGCGCATGGTGTCTGTGCAAGAACGAAATATCTGAAAGAGTTCTAGCTTTTTGTGGCTCTTAATAATATTCCAAATGCAACACAATATGTACATAAGCTCATATACTCATCTTGAAAATTCGTTTCTCCTGTGTTAAAAATAATCATATTTTTACATTGTGCTGTGGGGGCACGCGGTGGTGCAATTGGTTGAAGTATTGGGCTACATACCGGAAGGTTGCGGGTTCGATTCCCCATGGTTTAATTTGAATTTTTATTGACATAATCCTTCCGGCTTCACTATGGCCCTGGTGGTGACTCGACCTCTAACAGAAATGAATAAGAAGAATAATTATTCCGGTAAAGGCGGCCGGTGAATTTGGCTGATAACCATACCACCATAGTGTGCTGATTTTCTTTAAATCTGAGAGCCTCATCCTCATGAAAGCATCGGGAACATTACAGGGATTATCTACCTTTTATGCTGTAGGTTGTTCTTGAAGTATATTAGGATAATATACTTGATGCTATGAGTATTACAGAAGCAAGGGCCATCACCCCACCGATAAACCGAAACACAAATACACGTAATTGAGTTACAGTAGAACAAAGAATGGTATAAGTGTACAAACATATATTAATATCCAAGGATTTACCTGGAGGACAAGTTACAATGCCTTCTTTCAGAATATAGGATTCCATAGTGCTGACTTGAACTGCGTAATTTCCGAGCTCAAGTCACAGTGTACTGTCGCACTGAACAACAAGTTGAATTAAGTTTAATGAAATCTGGTGATTTAACAGCAGACATTTCCACGTTTTAAAGCTACAGACAGTGACGATTAATAAGAAAGTTCCTACCAACTTCAAATGGAAGGTGGGATGGGGAGGGGGGTTGGGGGAGCGTGTTATGCCAAAACAAAGCACAAGTGGTCATCCAGAAACATAACAAACACGGGAAATTACTAAAAGTGCAAAACTAATTCCTACAAAGTTTCTCTCGCGTAAATTCTGTAGCGGTAATTTCATTAACTGGAAGAAACAACCAGACTGCCTGTGCACAAAACAACCAGACTGCCTGTGCACAAAACAACCAGACTGCCTGTGCTAATATTTTCAACGTCACTGCTACAAATTTACGACTATCATATCTCTTTTTATGAATGAGTGAATAAATTGTCCATTTCTTTTGAATTTCTCAGTGTCATATCAACCAATTAAGGTGTATTTTATTCTTAGAGTCTAATGTGAAACGTCTTGAAAATTCTGAAACCTACTCGCACGAACAAAGAAACGTAACGAGTAAAACATTAAGAGGTAATATTTGAAGACGGCGGAAACAAAAAATTAGGACATCCATAGTTAGCAGGCAGCTATTATAAATGGCCCTTTAAGCAATTATTTTACACGGCTGGTCGACTGACAGAATGCACCAAAAGATAAGGCCGATACGCGATCTGATATTTAAGATCGGAGGGTATAGAAGATACTGAAGTGACAGAATAACCTTTCCTTTTTCAGATGGATTTAAATGTTCATGAGTTGAACACGTGTCAGTGTTTCGAGTTCTTGACAGTATCGACTGTTACATGTTTAGGTCAGACAGACAAATATTATATATACATATATGCCAGGATGGGGAGGAGAATTTCCGCCCGTCCAGACCAGCCCTGTAGCTCAACCAGCCCCCTGTAAATTGGGTACCGGGTCTTTCCCGGAGGTAAAGTGCGGCCGGGGCGTGCTGCTGACCACTCACCCCCTTCTAGTGCCGCGGTCATGGAAGAGTAGAGCTATACCTCTACCCACCCTCTGGGCCAAACCGGGCCTGTAACGGGATCACTT
>Ga0123354_10015076_pt1 | contig 12053 bp, 6 predicted proteins | sample TergutLab28metaG_2_FD_97872 | JGI IMG/M metagenome (GOLD analysis project Ga0123354, IMG submission 97872) | Labiotermes labralis P4 segment gut microbial communities from Petit-Saut dam, French Guiana - Lab288 P4 | ecosystem: Host-associated > Arthropoda: Insects > Digestive system > Gut ... | reverse complement strand
CATGATATAAATTAAAAGGCAATAAACCACACGGCGGTCAATTTGACCGCTGTTGGCGCTTTCAGGGAGTGAAGCAACACTGGCGATTCTAGTGTTAACAACTTGTACAGAGCATCAGTGCCTGTACAATACAGCTGTACCTCTAACCCACCTAGTGTCTGTACAGCCTGTTCAGATACTCAGTGACTGCTAAATTCATCTAAACCAATAATAACATACGGGCCGTACGGCCAATAGAGATCCTCAGTGCCCGTAGATTACAGCTAAAACTCGACAATCCCTATGGTCTGTACATTCTCTACAGAGCCTCAGTTCATGCACAGTACAGCTATACCTCTACACTCCCTATGCGCCGTACAGATTTCAAGTGCTCCAGTGCTTTTAAGATATATCTGTAACTCTACAACCATTTTGCACCGTACGGTCTCTACAGAAACTCAGTGCCTGTACATTACAAATCTACTTCTACTACACTTATGGGCCGTACGGCCTTCAACGGCCCTCAGTTCCTTTACAGTACCCCTAAACGTCTACTCATACTATGGGTCGAACTGTATTTTCAGAACATCATTGTCTGTAAATTTATCAAATCCTTTAATCCCATTAAGGGCCGTACAGCCTGTAAAGAGCCTCAGAGCCTGTATATTACATCTAAACGTCTACTAACCCTATGGGATGTACAGCCTTTAGAGATCACCAGTGCTTGTACATTACGGCTAAATTCCTACTCCCGCTATGGGTCGTATGTCTTGTACAGAGCCTCAGTGCCTTACAGAACGTCTATACCTCTATTCCTCCTCTACAGAATCTCAGTGATTATACAGTACATTTATACCTCTAATCCCCTTATGTGCCGTTCAGTCTTTTAGAGCCTCAGTGCTGTACAGTACAGCTAATCTTCTACTGTGGTCTCTACAGTCTAATCAGAAGTTCCGTGCCTGTAATATAGAGCTATAAATGTACTCAAACAATGTGTCGAACGGTCTGTACAGAGCCCCAGTACCTGTACAGTACATCTATACCTCTATTCCCCAATGGAACGTACGTCCTTTAGAGAGCCTCAGTGCCTGTACAGTACTGCTAAAACCCTACTCCAAATATAGGACATAGAGACTTTAGAGATCCTCAGTGCCTGTTAAGTACAGCTATACTTCTACTGCTCTTATGATCCTAAAGATTAAAAGAGCCTCTTTGTCTGTACTTTACTTTAAATCCCTCCTCGCCCTATGCTTCAAACCGAATATACAGAGCATCAATGCCCGTACTGTACATCTATAACTCTTTGAAACCTAAGGGCCTTACGGCATGTACAGAACCTCAGTGCTTGTAAAAAACAACTAAATCTCTTCTCTCCCTATGGGCCGTACGGCTTTAACAGACCCACATTTCCTGTACAGTAAAGCAATACATAAATTCTGCCTTTGTGCCGTACATTCTGAAAAGAGCCTCAGTGCATGTACAGTACATTTTATCCTCTACTCCCTATATGGGTCGTACAGACAATACAGAACCTCAGAGCCTGTACACTAAAGCAATACATCTATTTCCCCTATGGGTCGTCCGGCCTTTACAGACCCTCGGTGCTTCTACAGTAAATCTATATATTTAATCCTCCTATTGGCCGTACGGCTTTTAAAGACAACCAGTGCCTGTACAGTACATCTTTAACTCTATTCCCCCTATGGGCCATACGGTTTTACAGAGCCTCAGTGACTGGTGTGTACATCTAAACTCCTACACGCCATATGTGATGTACAGACCTTACTGATTCACATTGCCTGTGCAGTACATTTATACATCTACTATCCGTATGGGCCGTACGGCTTGTAGAGAGCCTCAGTGCGTGTATAGTACACCTATAACTCCAATCCCACTATGGGCCGTACAGCCTTTAGGAGCTTAAATTCCTGTAGAGTACAGCTAAATTTCTACTCTCCCTATGCGCAGCACATCCTGTAGAGTGCCGCAGTTCTGTAAAGTGCAGGTTAACCTCTACTCCCTAAATGGGCTCTACAGCTTGTACAGAGCATCAGTGCTTGTACAATATAGCTACAACTCTACACACCACTTGGGCCGTACGGGTTTTACAGTTCCTCAGTGCCTGTACAGTACAGCTATAACATTACTCCTCCAATGCGCCATAAAGCTTTTACAGATTTTCAGAACTTGTATATTACAGCTATATCTCCACTCCCGCTATTGCCCGTACAGACTTTACAAAGCCTCAGAGCTTGTAGATTACAATTTTTCATCTATTTCCCCTGTGGTCCGTGCGGCCTTTACAGAGCCTCAGGCCTTGTAGAGTACATCCACACCTATTCTCCATCTATGGACCCTATTTCCAGTAAAGTGCTTCAGTTCGTATTCAGTACACATAAACGTTTAACCCACTATGGGTCGTACAAATTGTACAGAACCTCAGTGAATGTACAATACAGCTAAAACTCTATACCCCTATGAACCTTACGGATTCTACAGATCTTCAGGGCCTGTAGAGTACAGCTAAGTCTCTATCCACTCTATGCCGAACAGACTCTACAGAACACCAGTGTCGGTACAGTACAGCTATACCTCCACAGCCCTATCGGCCGTATTGCTTGTACAGAGCCGAAGTGCCTCTAGAGTACAGCTATACCTCTACACTCCCAATGGACCGTTCGGAATGTATAGAACCTCAGTTCCTGTACAGTGGTTCTAAATTTCTACTGAATCTATGGAACGTACAACCTGAACGGATCTTCATTGCCTATAGGTTATGTCTTTAACTTTATAATCCCTAAGTTCTGTACGACCTCTAAAGTACCTCATTGCCTGTACAGTAGATCAGAAACACTACTCCACCCATGGGCCGTACAGAATCTAAAGAATTTCTGTGCCTGTACAGTACAGCTCTATATCTACTCCTTCTTTGGACCGTAGAGTCTGTACAGAGACTCAGATACTCTACGTCACAATTATAACTCTACTCCAACTATGGGCCGTATGGCCTGACCAGAACTCCAGTGCCTGTACAGAACAGCCTTATCTCTACAATTCGTATGGGCCGTACGGCCTTCACAGACCCTCAGTGCCTGCAGTGTTCATTTAAACCTCTACTCCTGCTATGGGTCGTACGGCCTCAACGGAGCCTCAATATCTGCACAGTAGATCTATACGTCTATTCCACTATGGACCTATGAAATATAAAGTGTCTCAGTGCCTCTACGGTACAACTATTTCTCTACAACACCTATGGGACGTACGGCATTTGCAGATACTCAGTGCCTGTAGAGTACAGCTAAATTTCTAATCGTCTATGGGCTTACGGCCTTTGCAGAGTCACAGTTCCTGTACAGTACTGCTATAACACTTATTCTCATATGGGCCGTAAGCATTTAGGAAGAATCAGTGAATGTAAAGTATATCTAAAATCTACACAACCCATTGGCAGTACGGAAATTTACAGAACTTCATTGCCCGTAGAACAGAGCTACATTTCTACTCCCCTTAAGAGCCGTGGGGCCTACACAGATACTCAGTGCCTGTACAAAACAGCTATAAAACAACTCCCCCAAATGGCCTAAGAATTTTACAGAGTTTCAGTTTCTGTACAGTACAGATATACCTCTACTTCCCTATGGGCCGTACGGCGTCTACAGAACCTCAGTGCCTGTACAGTACATCTATAGCTCTACATTCACCACGGGCCGTACGGTCTGTAAAGATCTTCACTGCTTGAAATATACACCTACATTTATACTCCCCCATTGGCCGTGGGACTCTAAAAAGTCTCAATGCCTAGTCTCTCTATGGCCCCTACGGCGCGTACAGATCTTCATTGTCTGTACAATACAACTATTAATAAACTACTCCTATTGGCAGTACGGACTCTACTCACCCTCATTTCCTATACAATACAGCTGCAACTTTAATCTCCCTTTTGGACTACGGCATTTACAGTGCCTCATTGCCTGTACAGTTCAGATATAACTCTATTCCCCCTATGGGCCGTAGGCATTTAGAGTGTCTCAGGGCATGTAATGTACATTTAAACCTCTACGCCTCTCATGGGCCTACGGTCCTTACAGAGCCTCAGTGCCTGTACAGAAGAGCTAAACTTATACTCTCCCTACGGGCCGTACGGGCTCTATAGAAACTCAGTGCCTGTACAGTACAGCTAAATTACTTTTCCCCCTATTGACCTATTGATTTTAGAGTGCCACAGTTCCTGTAAAGTACAGCTGAAACTCTACTCCCTCTATTGGCTGTACGATATGTACAGTGCCTCAGTGCCTATAAAGTACATCTAAATTTCTACTGCCCCTATCGGCCGTACGTCCCGTAGGTCAACTCAGTGCCTATACAGTACAGCTATATTTCCACTCCCCCTATGAACCATAATCGCTCTATAGAGCCTCAGTGCCTCTATAATACAACTATAATACTACTCCCCCTGTGGCCATAATTTATGTACAGAACCTCAGTACCTGTACACTACAGCTAAACCTCTACTTCTCCTATGGACTGTACAGATTGTACAGAGGCCCAGTGTTTTCAGAGTACAGCTATAACTCTCCCCCTCACTATGGGCCGTACAGCCTGTACACAGCAACAGTGAATGTAGAATAAAGCTATATCTCTACTTTCCCTATGGGCCTTACAGCTGGTAAAGATCTTCAGGGCCAGTACAATAGAACTCTATCTCTGCTTACTCTATTGTCCTTACGGATGGTACAGTTTCTGAGTGCCTGTTCAGTAGAGTTATACCACTAATCCACTTATGGGCCAACAGAATGTACAGAGCCACTGTGCCTGTTCAGTAGATTTAAATCTCTAAACACCCTATGGGAGGTACAGACTTTACAGTGCCCGAGAGCCTGTACAGTACTGCTATAACTCTACTCCCCATTTGTTCCGTACGGTCTTTACAGTGCCTCAGTGTCTGTAGAGTACATCCTATTTTCTACAAAAGCTATGGGCCGTACGGCCTTTAAAGGGCATCAGATCCTGTACAGATTATCTATAACTCTACTCCCCTTATGTGCTTTACGGCCTGCAGACAATTTCAGTGCCAGTAAATAACAACTAATCTTCTATTTCCCTTAAGCTCCTTATGGCCTCTGCATACTCTCAGTGCCTGTACGGTAGATCTAAAGCTCTACTCGAAATATGAGGTAAAATATATTTACAGAACCTCATTGCCTGTACACTATATCTAAAACTCTACTAACTCTATGGGCAGTACGAACTCTAAAGACACGCAGTGCATCTAAATTACTTCTAAACTCAACACAAACTATGTGTTGTACAGACTTTACCAATTCTCAGTGCCTGTACAGAACATCTATACCTCTTCAACCCAACGGACTGTAAGGACTCTGCAGAGCCTCAGTGACTGTAGAGTACATCTGTACTTCTACTCACACTCTGGGATTTAAAGGCTTCACAGATGTTCATTGAATTTATTTTACAGCTACATATCTACACCTTTAAGTGTTGTTCGGACTCTATGGTGCCTCATTGCCTGTAGATTACATCTAAACCTCTAACTTCCCTATGGGCCGAACTGTCTCTATAGAAAATCAGGTCCTTTACAGTACAATTTTATCTCTACTAAATCAATTGGCCGTACAGCCTTTACACATACTAGTCCCTGTACAAAACATTTATACTTCTACTCCCCATATTGTCCCTACAGAATGTACAGAAGCACATTTTTTGCACAGTACATCTATAACACTACTCCCCATATGGGACTTACAGTTGGTACAGAGCCTCAGTTCCTGTAGAGTACATCTATACTTCTACTAAAACAATGGGCCGTACGGCCTGTAGATATTCTCAGTGTTGTACAGTTCAACTATAACTCGATTATAGCTTTGGGCTGTACGGTTTTACGGAACCTTAGTGCCTGTACAGTACCGCTATACCTCCACTCACCCTGTGGTCCGCACGGCCTGTACACGTCCTCAGCGCCTGTACAGAACATCTACACCTCTACTCGTCTATGGTCCGTAAGGCAATTACAGAACTTCAGTCCCTGAAAATTAGAGCTAGACCTTAACTCCCCTTTTGGGCTGTGCAGACTTTAGAGAGCATCAGTGCCTGTAGAGTACATATATACATCTTTTCCCGCTATGGGTCGTAAGGAGTTTACATACCATCAGGGCCTGTAAAATATATATACACCACTACTAATCCTATGTGCCGTACGGGCTCTAGAGTACCTCATTGTCTGTACTGTACATCTATAACAGTACTTCCCATATTGGCCGTACGAACTGTACAGAGACACATTGCCTGTAGTGTACAGCTGTACCACTTATTCTCCTATGCACCTTACGAAATGTACTGATACTCAGTGCCTGTACAGTACAGCTCAAACACAACAAACCGTATGTACCGTACGGGTTTACGGAGCCTCAGTGATGTAGAGTACATCTGTACCTCTTCTTCCACTATGGGACTTACGGCCTGCATAGGGTCTCAGTGTATGTACAGTACAAATATACCTCTACTCCGCCCATTGTCCGTACAGATTTTGAGAAATTCAGTGAAACTACATTACATCTATAACTCCACTACCCCTATTAGCCGTACTGTCTCCAAAGCGTCTCAGTGCCTCTACAGTATATCTGAAACTCTACTCATACTATGGGCCGTACGGGCTGTAGGGTGCCTCAGTGCCTGTAGATTACCCCTAGAACTCTACTACCCTATGGGCAGTACGGTCACTAAAGAGCCTCAAGTCCTGTACAGAACACCTATAACACTACTCCAATTACGGGTCGTACGGACTTTACAGAGGCCCAGTTCCTATAAAGTACCGCTAAACATCTAGGCTCCTATGGTCCGTACGGCCTGTACAGAAATTCAATACCAGTACAGTATATCTAAGACTCTACTACACTATGGGCCCTGCAGGATGTGCTCACCTTCAGTGCTTATAGAGTACAGCTATACTTCTAAATCCCGTAAGGGGCGTCCGGCCTCTACAGAGCCTCAGTGCTCGTAAAATACAGCTATATATCTAATCCAACTATGGGCCGCAGAGAATCTACAAAATCTCAGGTTCCGTTGAGTAATTCTACAGCACAACACGCCCTATGTTCTGTAGAGACTGAAAAGTAAATCAGTGCCTGTACAGTACAGCAAAAACTCTACTCCCCTTAAGAGCTGTAAGCCTCTACAGAGCCTCAGGCCCTGTAGAGTTCATCTAAATCTCTACTCCATATAGGGTTTTACGGCCTCTACAGAGTCTCATTTTCTGCACAGTAGAGCTCTATCTCTGATCCCAAAATGAGAGGTACGGACTTTACAGGTCCTCATTTCCTGTGCAGTGCTGTAATAAATATATACCATCCATGGCCCGAGAGTTTTTTAGGTCTTCATTGCCTGTACAGTACAGCTAAATCTCTACATCCCCTATGATCCGTACAGACTGTACAGTGCTCCAGTGCGTGTACAGTAGATCTAAATCTCTACTTCCTCTATGGGCAGTACGGAAATTACAGAACTTCTGTGCCTGTACAGTACAGCTATAACTCTACAATCCCTATAGTCCGTACGGTTTTCAAAGATCCAAAGATATTGCACAGTACAGCTAAATCTCTATTACGCCTATGGGCAGTACTGCCTCTAAAGGGCCTCAATGCCTGTAGAGTACAGCTAAACAAATTATCCGCCTATGGACCTTATGAAATTTATAGAACACCAGTTCCTGTAGAGTACATCTATACCACTACACACACTTTGAGTCGTACGGCCTGCACTGAGCTTCAATGCCTGTACCGTACATCTATACTTCTAATCCCCTATCGGCCGTACGGCCCGTAAACTAAATACATAATTCTACTCCTCCTCCAATTTTAGAGCTTCTACAGAGCCTATGTGCCTGTACAGTATATGTAAATAACTATTACCCTGATCGGCTCTACGGCTGTTACAGGGCTTCAGTGCCTGTACAGTAGAGATAAACCTCTAATTCACCTATGTGACGTACAGAATTTAGAGAGACTCAGTTCCTGTACATTAGAGCTAAACCTCTAATTCATATTTGGTTCGTACAGAATTTACAGAGCCTCAAATACTGTAAATTACGCCTAAACCTCTACCCCGCTATTGGCCGTACGGCCTGTACAGATAATCAGTGCCATAAAATACAGCTATATTTGTACTGCCCCTATGGTCCGTACGCCTTTTACACACCCTCAGGGCCTGTAAATTTCATCTAAACCTCTAGAACGCCTATGGGCCGTACAGATGTTACAGAGCCTCAGTAAAAGTACAGTACATTTATAACTTTACCCCCGTATGGGCAGAACGAGCTATAAATACCCTCAGTGCCTGTACAGTATTTCTAGAATATACTCTCCCTATGTGCCGTACTCCCTGTACAAATTCTCAGTGCGTGTAGAGTACATTTTAGCTCTAGACACCTATGGGCCGTACGAATTGTACAGAGCCTCAGAGCCTCTAGAGTACATCTATAAAACAACAACCCCTAAGGTTCGTACAGAATCTAGAGACCTTAAGTACATATACTGTAATTGTTTAACTCTAAAATATCTATGGCCAATACAGCCTGTACAGTCCTTCAGTGCCTGAGTGTATATCTATATCTCTACTCACACTATGGGCCTTACATTCTGTACAGATAATCAGTGTCAGTACAGTACATCTATAAATCTTCTCCCCCAAATTGTCGTACAGATTGTACAGAGCCTCAATTCCTGGATAGAAAACTTAACGTCTACTCCTTCAATTGTTCGTAAAAAGTGTGCAGAGCCTCAGTTCCTGTACAGTACAACAGTATCTCTAATCCGCATATGCGACGTACAGACGTTTCTCAGCAGCAAGGATTGTATAGTACTTCTCAACCTCTACTACACCAATAGGACGTAGGGACTGTAAAGGGCCTCAGTGCTGTACAGTACAGCTATGCATCTATTCCCCTATGGGCCTTACAGTTTTACAGAAAATCTGTGCCTATAGAGTACAGCTATATATTCTCTCCCCCTATAGGCGGTACGGCTTGAACAAATACTCAGTACCTCTAGAGTACAGCTGTAAATCCATTCCCCTTTCGGTCGTACGAACTCTACAAAACCTCAGATCATATAAAGTATTTTAATAACTCCACTCTTACTATGGGCTGTACGGCCTGTACAGATCCTCAGTGCCTGTACAGCACATCATTTCCTCGAAACACTTATGGGCCGTACGAATTTTACAGAAACACATTGCCTGTAAATTTGAGTTATATCGCAACCCCCTCTATGGGCCTTACTGAATTTACAAAGCGTCAGTGACTGTAAAGTAATTCTAAACCTCTTCTTTCCCTATGTGTCGTACGGAATTCACACACCCTCAGAGCCTGTAAAGTACATCTAAAGCACTACTCAATTAATGGACGTACGTCGTGTACAGAAACTCAGTGTCTGTACAATACATCTATATCTCTATACACCCCATGTTCAGTACGACCTGTACAGAGACTCAATGCCAGGACAGTACATTTATATCTATACACACCGTATGGGCCGTACGGCCTGTACAGAGACTCAGTGCCTTAAGAGTATTAATGAAACATTACACCTCCTATGGGCCGTACGAACTTTAAAGTGCCTCAGATGCAGCTCACTACAAGTATACCACTACAAACCGCATGGGCCGGACAACATTTACAGAGCCTCAGTGTCTTGAATGTACATCTGTATTTCTACCATCCTATGGGCCTTAAGGACTGTACAGAACCTCAGTGTATGTACAGTACAAATATTACTCTTCTCCCCTATGAGTCGTACGGACTGAAGATTGCCTCAGTGCCTGTACAATACAGCTTTACAACTACTCGCCCAATGTACCGTAGGGAATTCACTGAACCTCAGTGGCGGTATGGTACAGGTATACCTCGATTACATCTAAGGCCGTACGGAATCTACAATTTCTCAGTGTCTGTACAGTACAGCTAAATCTCTCCTCCCCAATGGACCTACGTTCTGTAGATAGCCTCCGTGCATGTACAGTATAATTATCCTCTTCTCCACCTATGTTCCGTACGTTCTGTACAGTGACACAGGTCCTTTAAAGTAGAGCTACAGCTCTACTCCCTCCTTGGGCCTTACGGAATGTACAGATCCACTTTACCTGTATATTAGAGCTAAAATAATACTCCTCCCATGGTCCGGAGTTTTTGTAGAGAATTCCAGTGCCCGTACATTACAACTACACTTCTGCTACACCTATTGCCCATACGGCATTTAGAGAGCCTCGGTGCCTGTACAGTACATCTATATTATTATTTCCCCTATGAGTAGTACTGTCTGTACAGAACCTCAGTGCCTGTAGAGTACAGATTAACCTCTACTCCAAATTCGGTCCGTCTAGATTCTACAGAGCTTCAGTGACTCTACAGTACATAATTACCTCTAATCCCACTGTGGTCCGTTCAGCCTATAGACAGATTCTGTTCCTTAAATTGCAATAATATCTCTTCAACCCCATCGGCCGTACGGCCTGTTCAGATCCTCAGTTCTTGTACAGTATATCCGTACCTCTACTCCATCTAAGGACCATACGGACTGTACAGAGATTCAGTGCATGTACAGTACATCTGTAACTCTACTCCTCCCATGGGCCGTACGGCCTGCACAGACCCACAGTTCCTGTAGAGTAGAGCTATAAACATAATCTGCCTATGGAACGTAGCTGCTGTACAGAGCGTCAGTGCCTGTACAGTACATTTAAAACACTACACCCTATATGGGCCGTACAGATTTTACAGAGCCTCAGAGCCTGTAGAGTAAAGCAATACATCTAATTTTCCTATGGGTCTTCCGGCCTTTACAGAGCATCAGTGTTTCTACAGATCATCTGAAACTCGACTCCCGCTATTGGTCGTACGGCCTGTGAAGAAAATCAGTGCCTGTATATTACAACTGTAACTCTACTCCCCCTATGAGCCGTACGGTATTTACAGAGCCCCAGTGTCTGTAGAGTACATTTAAACTTCTACTCCTCTATGTGCTTTACAGACTTTACTGAGCTTTATTGCCTGTACAGTACATTTATACCTCTACATTCCCTATGGGCCGTACGACATGTACAGGACCTCAGTGCCTGTACAGTACATCTAAACATCTAATCACCCTATGGGCCATAAATCCTTTAGATTACCAAAGTGCCTGTACAGTACAGCTTAACTTCTACTCCCTCTATGCGCCGTACATCCTTTACAGTGCTTCAGTACCTGAAAAATGCAGCTATCTCCCTACACCCCCAAAAGTCTCTAAAGCCTTTACAGAACAGCAGTGCCTGTAAAATACTGCTATAAATCTACTCATTCTTTAGACCGTACGGAATTTGCAGAGGCTCAGTGCTTGTACAGTACAGCCATAACTCGACCCTTTTATGGGCCGTAGGCCAATAGAGAACTTCTGTGTCTGTACATTACTTCTATCACTCTATTCCCCCTATGTTCCGTACGGTCTTTACAGTGCTTCAGTGTCTGTAGAATACATCTAATATTCTACAATCGCTATGTTCCTTATGGCCTTTAGAGAGCATCAGTTCCTTTAGAGAATATCTACTCATCTTCTCCCCCTATGGGCAGAAAGGCATGTACAGGATTTCAGTGCCAGTAAATTACATCATAATTCCTACAACCCTTAAGTTCCGTACGGCCTGAAGTGATTCTCGGGTCCTGTACGTTACATCTAAAGCTCTACTTCTTCTATGGGACGAAAAAATTTACAGAGCCTCAGTGCGTGTACTGTATGTCTCTAAATATACTCACCCTGTGGACAGTACGAAATCTTAAGTACCGCAGGGCCTCTAAATTAATTCTAAACTCTACACAACCTATAGGTTGTACAGATTTTACAGAGACTCGGTTACTGTACAGTACGTCTGTACCTCTTCTCCCCTATGTGCCTTTCTGATTCTGCAGATCTTCAGTGCCTGTACACTACATCTTTACCTCTACTTACACTATGGGATGTACAGACTATACAGAGTTGCATTGCCTCTACAGTACAACTACACATCTACACCCCGTAACAGCCGTTCGGCCT
>Ga0123354_10015075_pt1 | contig 12053 bp, 11 predicted proteins | sample TergutLab28metaG_2_FD_97872 | JGI IMG/M metagenome (GOLD analysis project Ga0123354, IMG submission 97872) | Labiotermes labralis P4 segment gut microbial communities from Petit-Saut dam, French Guiana - Lab288 P4 | ecosystem: Host-associated > Arthropoda: Insects > Digestive system > Gut ... | reverse complement strand
TGGAAAGAAGAAAGGAACAAACATGATCAAAGAAACTATCCCTGTTACCGGCATGATGTGCGAGCACTGCGAGCACGCCGTGATTTCCCAGATCCAAACCCTTCCCGGCATCAAGAAGGCCAAGGCCAGCCACAAAAAGGGTCAGGTCGAGGTTGCCTACGACGAGGCGCAAACCTCGCGCGACGCGATCAAAGCCGCTATCGTCGAGGCGGGCTACGAGCCCGCGTAACAGCGCTCAAGCAACACCTTCCGCACCCTCACCGGCGATTTGCACACGCTTTGTGAAGACGCGCGCGGAAGGGCTATACTGAGGCTATGGATTCGCTCTACAAAAAAGTGAAGCGCATCATACTGGTGGTTGGCATCGTGATCGCACTTGTTTCCTGCGGGCCTGCGCTTGTCGCTTTTGCGGCGCCCGCGGTGTCTTCAGCGATACAGACAGCTCGTAAGCCAGCTGTTGTCATCTATACCGAAAAGAAAAATCCAAGCACCGATGACGCAGCCCCTTCCTCGGATCCGAGCAGCTCTCAGTCGCTTTACGGGCCCTATTACAACCAGCGCCCCACCAACAGCAGTGTCGCGACATCCGGCGCCAATGTGACCAAGCCGCCCGTAACTCCCGCGGCGCCCGTCCAACCAACAACCATGAAAACGGCAGTCGTGGCGCCTCCTCAGCCCGCTCCCGCCAAAAAGCCGGGGCAGCCGGTCTCTCAATCGGCGGAGGACAAAGAGGCGCTCGCAACCCTGCGCGGCATGGGGCTCTCTGACGCGGAGGTCGCTGAAGCCTGGTACATCCATGAGCATGAAAGCGTGAGCTGGACCGGAGTAAACCAGAGCTCTGGTTGCTACGGCGGTTGGCAGCTTAAGCTGTCTGCGCATCCCGACGTCACCGAGGCAGAGGACTTCGACCCGGTGCAGTCCACCAAGTACGCCGTCAAGTACATGACCTCACGTTACGGCTCAGTCAGCCAAGCCTATCTCCACAAGATCATCTACACCTGGTACTAAGCACCCCTTCGCCGCCAAATTCACCAGTAAAACCCGTCCAAATCAACCAGCGGAATCAGTCCAAATTCACCAGTAAAACCCGTCCAAATTCACCAGCAGTGATATACTGGTTCTCTATTTGACGCAAGGAGAATCATGGAGCTTGGACGAAAGTATCTGCCTCGTATCGCGGATGATCAGCTTTCTGAAGCATTGAAGACCTCTGGCGCTGTTCAGATCAAAGGTCCAAAATGGTGCGGGAAAACAGCCACAGGCGAGCGTCATTCCAAAAGCCAGCTATATCTTCAGGACCCAGATAAAAGCGCTGACTTGCTGGCTCTTGCTGACGCAAAACCATCGTTGCTTCTTGAGGGCGAGGCTCCTCGCCTTATTGATGAGTGGCAGATGGCCCCGCAGCTCTGGGATGCGGTTCGTTTTGCGGTAGATCACAGTTCCGCGCGGGGACGATTTATCCTAACAGGCTCCTCAACCCCTTCCGTTCAGCCCGCGCATTCGGGGGTTGGCCGGATATCATCGCTCACCATGCGCACTATGAGCCTGTTCGAAGCGGGCGATTCGAGCGGAAGCGTCTCACTTTCTTCTCTCTTTGATCAGGAAACGGCCGTCGCCGCGATCTCTGATCTCGAGATCGATGATCTTGCCTTCGTGCTTTGCCGTGGGGGATGGCCGGAGGCGGTTACGGAAGTTGATAGTAAACTTGCGCTACGATACGCTTTTAATTATGTAGATGGCCTTATCGATGCTGATGTTTCGCGTATCGACGACGTTTTCCGTAATGCTACGCGTATGAGGTTTCTGATGCGCTCTTACGCAAGAAACGTTTCTTCACGCGCAAGCATAGAGACGATCCGCGAAGATATGCAGGAAGATAAGGCCTCGCTTTCGTCTACCACGATCGTTGATTATCTCGATGCTCTCAGTCGCAGTTATGTCATTGAAGACCTGGCTGCGTGGAATCCCGCGCTTCGTTCAAAAACAGCCGTTCGTACGAGTCCGACACGCCACTTTACCGACCCTTCCATCGCGGTGGCTACTCTGCGGATCTCTCCCGAAAAACTGCTTCAGGATTTTGAGACATTCGGTCTTCTTTTCGAGTCGCTTTGTGTTCATGATCTTCGTGTTTACGCAGGGGCGATCGATGGGGACGTTTTCCAATATCGCGACAAGACCGACCTGGAAACTGACGCTGTTGTGACGTTGCGAGACGGAAGGTGGGCGGCGATTGAGGTGAAGCTGGGAAGCCGCCAGATAGATGAAGGCGCACGGCATCTGATCGCTCTCGAACAGCGAGTTGATAGCAAGAAAATGGGGAAACCATCGTTTCTTATGGTGCTCACCGGAACAAAGTCCGCATACCGGCGCGATGACGGCGTACTGGTTGTGCCTCTGGGATGTCTAAAGCCCTAGACAGGCATTCTTAAGAACTGGCGTTGTTGATGCATCTATTGCTCTATGCTCTTTGAGGGGTACATGAGCGCCATCAGAATATGAGCCGAAAATGCAAGAAGGGGGTTACCATGGATGATTTCTTTGTTGAAGATGAGGCAGAAGCTGAAGGTGCCTCTGCGTCGGTGGTAACGCCAGTGACAGACCCTTCTGTCGGGTCGGCGCTTGAAGAAGATTTCTTTTTTGAGGAGGAACCCCCCTCGCCGGAGTACGTGGCTCCACCTGCCGCTGTTATTCGGGAACGCTACCACGAACTGGGCGGCTGGCTCCTGTATCTCTTCATCGGCGCGATTCTTGCAACGCTCTTCAACGGAGCCACCTTCATAAGAGACTTGGCGTACATCGTGAATCCCGTTTTAGGAAAAGCCAGCAATCAAAACATCTACTGGCTTTGGAGCTTTGGCGGAATATATCAAGGGGCGGCGCTTGTCGCGATGCTTGGTACCGGTGCAAGCGCCGTAGGATGTGCCGTTACCGCGTTCATGCTGCAAACTCGGGACCCTCGGGTGCGCCTGTGGTTTATCGTCTCCAGCATAGTTAGCGTCATGTCGGGGGCGATTCTTGATCTTGCTGTTGTTATGTATCTTTCTTATGTCAACCGATGGGGAGTTCCTGTTGCGTCTACGCTCAATGCCGCCATCGTGCAGTCTGTGCTCATCTCTCTTGCTGCGCTTATTGTGCTCATTTTCTGGCTCCTGTATTTCAAGAAGTCAAAGCGGGTAGAAGTCTACTTTGGTACCAATCTGCCGCCGCAGCCGGATCAACTGGCGGATGACGGGGAAGGGGACTGGGCCGATGGTCAAGCGGCTCAGGAAGGCGAGCCGAGCGATTAGCCTCTGCCCCGGGAATCTGCGCTGGGGGAAACTCGTGCTACCTTCTAAAATTGTTACTGGTACTCAACAGTATTCCGTGTTATTATGAGTGCATCATGCATTGATACAGAGTCAATCACATATAAAAAGGTTGATCCCGCCAAGGTATGACAAGCAGTGTCCACTTCAACAAAGGAGGCGAAAATGGGGGTTCTCGGCAACGTTGCGGCACTCGCGCGATTCCAGTTCGCGATGACCGTTGCGTTCCACTTCCTGTTCGTGCCTATGTCAATCGGCCTTGGGCTGATCATGGCACTCACGTCGAGGCGTTATTACAAATCACGTGATCCACGGGATCTGGCGTATCTCAAACTCTTTGTAAAGATCTTTGCGGCGACCTTTATCGTAGGCGTCGCGACCGGCGTGACCATGGAGTTCGCGTTCGGTACCAACTGGGCGAACTACTCGCGCTTCGTCGGGGACATCTTCGGAGCCCCGCTGGCAGCAGAGGCATTGTTCGCCTTCTTTCTGGAATCCGTATTCCTCGGCATACTCATCTTCGGCCAGAAGAGGGTCTCGCCCAGGTTCTACCATGTCTCGGCCTGGCTTGTCTGGGCGGGCTCTTGCCTCTCGGCGCTCTGGATCATCATCGCCAACTCCTGGATGCAGACCCCGGCTGGCTTCAAGATCGTCGGAACGGGCCTGGCGCGGCGCGCGTATATCACGAACTTCCTGACCGCCGCGGTCAATCACTCGACCTTCCAGCGCTACTTCCACGTGGTGGTCGGCCTGCTTGCCATGGGAGCGTTCCTTGGCATGGCGATCTCCGCCTACTATTACCTCAAAGAGAAGCATCAGGACTTCGCCAAGAAGACCATGCGCATCGCCGCGCTGGTCGCGTTGATCGCGAGCGTCGCGATGCTGCCGCTTGGTCATCTGCAGGCCGTTGAGGTCGCCGATAATCAGCCAGAGAAGATGGCGGCCATGGAGGGCCACTGGCAGACCGGTCCCATGGACATGTCGATCATCGGCTGGGTCAACACCAATACTCAGCAGACTCACTCGATCAAAGTGCCGGTCAAAGGCTTTATCGGCATCCTGACCAACCTCAACGCGTCGAAGTCCTTCATCGGACTTAACGACATCCCGGTCCAGGATCGGGCGCCGGTACAGGCGGTCTTCCAGACCTATCACTGGATGGTGATCTTCTGGGGTGTGATGCTGGTGTTTGCGCTGGTCGCGTTCATCATGGATCGCAAGGACGTCATCAGGAAGAAGAAATGGGCGCAGAAGGTCCTGATCTGGGCGCCGCTGGTGCCGCTGGCGGCGATCCAATGCGGCTGGATGGCCGCAGAGATCGGGCGCCAACCCTGGATCGTCTGGAAGCTGCAGCGCACGGTCGACGCGATCAGCCCGTCGGTGCCTGCCAGCCAGATACTGATCACTATCCTGCTGTTCATCGTGGTCTATCTGGTCATCGCGATCATCTACCTGAGAGTGGTCTTCGGCATCATCAAGAAGGGTCCGCAGCTTGAATCTGAGGCCCCGACCTCCGGGTCCGGCGGCGGCGCTGAGGCTGAGCAGCTGGCGGCGGAAGGCGCGACGACGGTCGGCGCGGTAGCGGCTCCTGCTCCTCCGGCTCCGGCTTCCGGAGAGGAGGCGAACTAACATGACGGCAACTCCTTTACAAGAACTGTGGTTCATCCTTATCGGCGTTTTGCTGGTCGGCTATTTCGTGCTGGACGGCTTCGACCTGGGCGTTGGCATCCTCTATCCCTTCTTAGGCAAGACCGAGAAGGATAAAGCGATGATGCGCGCCTCAGTCGGCCCCATCTGGGACGGCAACGAGGTCTGGCTGCTGACCGCTGGCGGCGCGTTGTTCGCAGCCTTCGGTCCGGCCTACGCGACCAGTTTTTCTGGCTTCTATCTGGCGATCATGCTCGTATTGTTCGGCCTGATCGTTCGCGCGATCAGCCTTGAGTTCCGTCATCACGATCACGCCTGGGCCAAGCTTTACGACGTGTGCTTCTTCATCGGAAGCCTGCTGCCGGCGCTACTCTTCGGCGTGGCGGTCGGCAACGTCGTGCACGGCCTGCCGCTCAGCGCTAACGGCGACTATACGGGAGGGTTCTTCGCCCTGCTCAATCCCTTCTCGCTGCTGATCGGCGTGCTGGGCCTGGTGCAGTTCATCCTGCAGGGTCTGGTCTGGCTGGGCGTCAAGGCGCCCGCGGATGGCACGGTCCATCAGGGCGCCAAGAAGCTCCAGCCGATCTTTGCCGTGATCGTGGCCGTGGTGGCCGTGGTCGCGACTCTGGCGGCGGTGCTGTGGCTCAAGCCGCAGACGGTCGGCGGGCTGCCGGCGGTGCTGCGCATCGTGAGCCTGATCCTGATCCTGGGCGGCAGCATCTTGTCGCTGGTCTTCACCAGGCAGGGCCGCAGTCTGGCGGCGCTCATCGCTTCTTCAGTCAACTGCGTGGCGCTGGTCATCGTCTTTGCGGCGACCATCTACCCCAACCTCATCCCGGCCACCAGCGGCTCTTCGATCACGATCGCTTCCGCGGGTGGGTCGAACACGGCGCTGCTCGCGATGACTATCATCGCGTGCGTCGGCGTGCCGCTCGTGTTGTTCTATCACGTCCTGGCCTATCGGGCGTTTCGCGGCAGAGTGACTGAGGAGGACCTCGACTACTAGAAGGCAGACTCGGGGCAACCCGCAAGCTGTTTTGAAAAGACCCGGCGTGGCATGCGCCGGGTCTTTTTTTCAGCGTATAATAGGCAACTATGAGCTCACCAAAAGATAGTCGCCTCGCCCATATCCCGGGCGTTGCCCCCTGGCTTCTTTCCCTCGGCGTCAATGTTGCCCTGGTGCTGGTCGTCGGTGTGGGAGTCGCGGGACTGCTCTATGTCCTGGGCCTGGCGGCGACCATCACGGTCCCACTGATCGTGGCCGCGGTCATCGCCATCATCGCGCATCCGCTGGTCGCGCTTGGCACGCGCATCAAACTGCCGCGCGCGCTTTCCGCCATCGTGGTCATCGTCCTGGTCATCGGCCTGGTCGTAGTCGCGCTGCAGATCACCGTTACCGGCGTGGTCAATCAGGCGCCCGCCATCGGCCATCAGGTCGTCCAGGGAACCAACGATCTTGGCGCCTTCGCGATCGAGCGGTTGGAGGCGGCGGGGGTCCCGAAAAAAGATGTCGACCACTATGTCGAGCAAGCCACCCAGGCGGTCAATAACTACATACACAACCTTCTTCCGGGCAGCAACGGTTCCTCTTCCAGCGGCTCATCATCGGGCGCCAGCTCTTCGTCAAGCCTTGACCTGGGCAGCCTCTCATCAGGGATCAGTTCGGGCCTGAGCCAGGTCAGATCGGTGCTCTCCGGTGTGCTCGGCGCCATATTCATGGTGTTTCTGGGCATCCTCTGCCTGTTCTTTTTCCTCACGGACTATGACAACATCATGGGATTTATCGGACGCCACCTGGGCGTCAGCGACGCCATTGGCGCCCAGCTAGTCCACGACGGCGCGCGCAGCCTGCGCGGCTACTTTCGCAGCACCACCGTCACTGCGCTGATCGTCTCCGGCGTCATCGGCGCCGCGCTGGCGATCATGGGCGTGCCGCTCGTGCTGCCCATCATGGTCGTCTCGTTTCTAGTCGCCTACATCCCGATCTTCGGCGCGCTGATCAGCAGCTTGTTCGCCTGCCTGGTCGCCCTGGGCACGGGCGGTCTTCAACAGGCGCTGATCGTCCTGATCGTTGTGCTGGTCGCCCATAATATCATCGAGTCGATCGTCAACAACTTCATGATGAGCAAGACGCTTGACCTGCATCCGCTCGCGACCCTGATCGCTACGATCCTGGGGAGTACCTTTGGCGGCGTCTTAGGCGTGACCTTGGCCGCGCCGGTGCTTTCGATGGCGTTGGCGGCCTATAAGCGTCTTCAGATCGCGCGTGGGGGAGAAGAGGAAGGCAAAGATCCCGACGAGATCCGTAAGCTCATCACGAGCATGGAGCCAGAGCGCAAGCGGGTCAAGATCATCCGGCGGCGCCCCTCTCCGCCGCATCCCGGCGCCAGCAATCGCTAGCCGCTGGCGGCTGCCTTCTGCCCGCTGCCAACCTGCCGCCAGCCAGCCCTCCGCCCGCTCGCAACCCGGCGCCTTGTGGTGCGCGCGGCACTCTGGTATCATAGTACGCGCTTGAAAACTAAACCTGATGTATCGCTGCCGAAGACAGTCGGTCCTCTCTGTGAGAGGGTAATGGGGCCCGCGGCCCCGCCCACCGAGGTAGTCGCATTCAGCTCACGGTAACCGCACCACGGTGCTCGTTCCTGGCAGACGCGACCCTTGACTGACTCTTTTCAGCCAAGGGTTTTTTGTTGCAGCAATTGCGTCAGGAACGAGGATCGAAAGGTGGTGAAACTACTCATATGCCAGCAAAGGTAAAAAAAGAAGCAGTCGCGGAGATCAAGAGCCAGTTCTCTGATTCAGAGAACGTGTTGCTTGTGGACTATCGCGGTCTGTCGGTCAAAGACATCAGCGCGCTGCGGCGCAAGATCAGCGAGGCCGGCGGACGGTTCGTCGTCTACAAGAACACGCTCGTCGAGATCGCGATGTGCGAGCTTGCGTTGCCCGAACTGAGCGACCTGCTCGAAGGCCCCTCGGCCTTCATCTTTACCGGGGAGGACCCGGTAGGGGCGGCCAAGACGCTCAAGGACTTCAGCAAAGACCATGCGGCGCTGGAGCTCAAGGGCGGCCTGGTGCAAAACCAGGTGCTCAACAGTGACGCTCTGGTCGCGCTTGCGTCGCTGCCGACCCGCGACGAGTTACTCGCGAAACTGCTCGGCACGCTCCAGAACCCGACCCGCGGCTTTGTGTCCGTTATCAGCGGACCGGCGCGCGGTCTCGTGACCGTACTGGACGCGGCGGCAAAGAAAGCCGCGTAATGATGAACACAGAGGTGACAGATACCCCAGGGGTGTTTGTCATCAACGGTGACAATCACCCCTGGGGTATCTGTCACCGGCTAACACAAGAAAGGAATCAACATGGCTGTATCCAAAGAGGAGATCGTAGAAGCGTTAAAGGCTATGCCGGCTCTTGAGCTTTCAGAGCTGGTCAAGGAGCTCGAGGAAGTATTTGGCGTGTCCGCCGCCGCCCCCATGGCCGTGGCTGCCGCTCCGGCTGCCGGCGAGGGCGCTGCCGCTGAAGAGGAGAAGGACTCCTTCGACGTCGTGCTTGAGGGCTTTGGCGACAACAAGATCGCCGTCATCAAGGTCGTCCGCGAGCTGACCAGCCTCGGCCTGAAAGAGGCCAAGGATCTGGTTGAGGCCGCTCCGAAGCCCATCCTTGAGGGCGTTGCGAAGGACAAGGCCGAGGAGGCCAAGGGCAAGCTGGAAGAAGCCGGCGCTGCTGTGAGCCTCAAATAGCCTTAAAGCTACTTTGAACCAGCGCCTGGGTCCGCCTGCGCGGGGCGCGCGTATCACTGAAGATGCGCCGCGCCCCCCGGCGGCTCAGGCGCTGTTTTTGTGCGTCATACCGCTTACCGCCGCGTATAAGCTCGCCCTATTCTTTTTTTTCTACCATTCGGGTACAATGTAATCTTACTTATCGGGTGCCCTAAACGCCGCCTGTCAGGATGGCGTTTTACAACGGGCACAAGAGTTCTGGTTTCCGGAGTCAGGCAGATAGTTCTGATTTGATTCTTTGCTTCGCCAGGATGGAGGAAAAACTTGATCGAACTAAAGAATGTCAATAAGTACTTTGGGCAGAACCATGTCCTTAAAGACATCGACCTCCTGGTGCCGACGGGGCAGAAACTCGTGATCATCGGCCCTTCCGGCTCGGGCAAATCGACGATGATCCGTTGCATGAACCTGCTGGAGCATCCCACGTCGGGTACTGTCACGGTCGACGGCGTCGAGATCACGGCGAAAAAGGCGCCGGTCGCCAAGGTGCGCCAGTCGGTCGCGATGGTATTTCAACAGTTCAATCTGTACCCTCATAAAACCGTACTTGAAAATCTGACCCTGGCTCCGGTCGTGGTGCAGGGCGTCAGCAAGACGGAAGCGACGGACTCCGGGTTGGCGTATCTGGACCGCGTCGGCCTGGCCGACAAGGCCAACGCCTATCCCGCGCAGCTTTCCGGCGGTCAGCAACAGCGCGTGGCGATCGCGCGCGCGCTTAACATGCACCCCCGGATCCTGCTCTTCGACGAGCCGACCAGCGCGCTTGACCCCGAGATGATCCAGGAGGTCCTCGACGTCATCGTCGGTCTTGCTCAGGAGGGCATCACGATGGTCGTTGTGACCCATGAGATGGGCTTCGCGCGTCAGGCGGCCGATCGCGTGATCTTCGTGGATGGGGGACAGATCATAGAGGACGGTACGCCGGAGCACTTCTTTGAGGCTCCCAGCCATGAGCGCACCAAGCTCTTTTTGAGTAAGATCTTGCACTGATGCAAGCGTTGACCGACCGTGCAGCGCGCTCAAAGCCGCTGACGAGGTCGTTCACGATAGGAAGGCAGCAAGGATTCGGGCAGGCGCCCGAAAGGCAAGGGCTACAGGGCCCAAGAACGGAGAGCCTATGAAGAAACTACTGTATCTGGGGCTGGCGGCAGTGCTGCTGGTCTCCACCGTCGCGCTGGCGGCCTGCGGGAGCAGCAACACCTCGACTAAGAACAATACTTCTTCGAGTAGTTCCTCAAGTTTGCCCGCGCAAGTGCAGGCTATCAAAAACAAGGGCTATATGACCGTGGGCGTCAAGTCTGACGTTCCGGGCTTTGGCCTGCTCGACCCGTCGACCAATAAGTTCTCCGGCATGGAGATCGACCTGGCTCACGATCTTGGCAAGCAGATCTTTGGCAGCAGCTATAACGACAATATGGTTAAGTTCAAGGCTGTGACCGCCGACACGCGTGGTCCGCTACTGGACAACGGCCAGGTCGACATGGTCATCGCGACCTTCACGATCAAGCCGGATCGCCAGAAGCTGTGGAACTTCTCAGAGCCGTACTACACCGATGGCGTTGGCGTCATGGTCAAGAAGAGCTCAGGCATCAAGACCCTGAAGGACCTGGTTGGCAAGACCGTCGCGGTAGCGACCGGTTCAACCTCACAGGCCGCAGTCGAGTCTGAAGAGGCCACCGAGGGTATCTCTGGCATCAAGTTCACGTCGTTTGCGGATTATCCGAGCTGTTCGACCGCGCTGATGTCAGGCCGCGTCGACGCGTTTTCCGTTGGTCGTTCGATCCTGGCTGGCTATCTCAACAATACCGTCGAGATCCTCCCGGCGAAGTTCGCTCCGCAGGACTACGGTATCGCGACCAAGAAGTCCAACACGGAACTGGCGCAGTACGTCAATGACTTTGTAGTCAAGGCGAAGTCCGATGGCACGATCGACAAGCTCATCACCAAGTACGCGAAGTACGGTTTGAGCAAGTAAAGGTAACGTATGAGGGGCGGGCGTCGCAAGAGACTCCCGCCCTCTCTGCGAACAGACTGATTTGAAAGAAAGACGATAGTGACCGGCGGATTCTCACAGTGGTTTGCGAACATCCAGTACATGTTCAGCGTGCCTCAATGGCAGTTCTTCTTCCAGAGTGGCTTCAAAGGGCTCTTGCAGGGCCTGCTGTTCACGCTGGAAGCATCACTGGTGGCTTTGGCCTGCGCGCTGGCGCTTGGTATCGTGTTCGGCGTGCTGGGGACGTCGCAATGGAAGTTCGCGCGCGCGGTCACGCGGGTCTATGTCGAGATATTCCAGAACACCCCGCTCATGCTGCAGGCGCTCTTTCTGTGCTTCGGCCTGCCGATACTGTGGCCCGCGCTGGCGCGTATCCCACTCTTCATGGTCGGCGTTATCGCTCTCAGTCTCTACCACGGGGCCTATATCTCAGAGGCGGTGCGCGCCGGGATCCAGTCGATCAATCGTGGTCAGCTGGAGGCGTCGCTTTCGCAGGGCATGTCCTATGTGCAGGCGATGCGCTATGTGGTGATCCCGCAGGCCTTGCGCGTGGTGCTGCCGCCGCTCACCAATCAGGCCGTCAACCTGATCAAGAACACGTCGGTGTTTATCGCCTTGTCCGCTCCTGACCTCATGTATGAGACCAAACTGATCTCTGACATGGCGGCCGGACCCGCGTTTTTGACGGCGGCGCTCTTCTACTTCATTCTCTGCTTCCCCCTGGCGAAGCTGGCACGGCGCCTTGAGGATAAGGCGGAGGTGGGTAACTGATGGTGCAGAACCCTGGTATCTGGTACATGGTCTCGCAAGGGTCGTTTTGGACGCCCCTCCTCAGAGGCTTGGGCGTCACGCTCATCATATCGTCGATCTCGATCGTGGTGGCCTTCATCTTTGGCGTCATCTTTGGCGTCCTGCGCTTTTCTAAAGTGCCGGTACTGAGCCAGATCGCCGCGGCCTATATCGAGTTTTTCCGCAACATCCCGCTGCTGCTGGTGATGTTCGCCTTCTTCCTGATCGGCCAGATGCAGGATCTGACTGCCGCCATCGTTGCGATGTCGGTCTTTACGGCGGCCGTGGTAGCAGAGGTCGTGCGTGGCGGGCTTAACTCCATCTCGAAAGGGCAATGGGAGGCAGCGCGCAGCCAGGGCATGAGCTATGTCCAGATCCTGCGCTACATCGTCTTGCCGCAGGCGGTCACGAAGATGATCCCGCCAATGGTCTCGCAGTTCGTGACCGCGGTCAAAGACTCAGCCTTCGCGTTCCAGTTGGGAGTGATCGAGCTGACGAACCGCGCCAAGATCTCGCAGTCGCTGTACACCGGCACCGGCC
>Ga0123354_10015074_pt1 | contig 12054 bp, 5 predicted proteins | sample TergutLab28metaG_2_FD_97872 | JGI IMG/M metagenome (GOLD analysis project Ga0123354, IMG submission 97872) | Labiotermes labralis P4 segment gut microbial communities from Petit-Saut dam, French Guiana - Lab288 P4 | ecosystem: Host-associated > Arthropoda: Insects > Digestive system > Gut ... | reverse complement strand
GCCATAGTGCGATCGGAAGCATTTTATGTCAATGAAAAACTCCAATGACACCAGCTGGGATCGAACCAGCAACCTTCCGATTTGTAGCACAGCACCTTAACCACTGTGCTACCGCGGATTTAGGAAAATAAAAACGCGTAATGCATCTGTTTGCCTCTGCATTTTTGCCATGCATGCTGCATAAGCACCTATCCCTGAATTTAAATGTTTTAAGTCTCATTTGGGCCTACCTCAATCGCTTGGTCGACTGGCTACGAGATGGATGACAGCATTTATATTCGTGGCAGCACGTTTCATACTTGTTACACCACTGCATCAAACAAAAACTATGCAGCCCCCATCTTCTTCTCTTCATCGCAAACTTCAGGTACTTTATTCGGAGATAGAGGTGGCCACAGGATGTGGCCGATCATTCTTCATACAATCCGAAGTACAGCTCTTACACCGCTTGCTATACACCTTCATGAGGTGTTGAGTAGGAACGGGGAAAATTCATAGGTTTTGTTAAAAGATGTGTAAGGCGAAGGCCCCTCCAGCACGAGCCAGACACGGCTTCTGTTCTGAAAATCAATTGTAAACAGACGGACAGTGCGAGGCATACAGACGCGCCTGGTGTAGACAGAAGCCATTACTTTAACCCGAACAGTCGCAGTGTATGACGTGTAAACTCTACTGATGTGTGGACACTTGAATGAACTTGGGTGCGTTTTGTCAACATGTCATCGTGTCTCTCTGCCATGTCAATTGCAGCAGGAAAATATAAACTCTTGAAAAATTCATTTATAAACCACACCCCCATTAAAATATTCATGTGGAACCAAAAGGACGTACCATCGAAAAAGTACGAAAGATTCTGAAAGCGCCAGAACTGAATGGTTAAAAGTTCTAGCAAGCACTGATAAAGATAATTTGTTAGGTGTATACACAAATACCACAATGCATTCTCTTAGAAGGAAGTGGGAAAGCCGTTCTACAAACAAGTATTCGTATATCGTAAATTAAATCACAGTTTCTCCAGCGAGATTTCATAGCACACCCTTCTAGTACGAACAGCTTTTTATGTGGTTGCTCCAAGACATTGGGTGCTGCAGTCAATGTACGAGCAAAACTTATGTACCCACTGAAGGTACTCAAAATTTAGGATGGTACTGAGCACCGTGGGGACCGTGGTAGCACAGTGGTTCAGGTGCTGTGCTACACATCGGAAGGTCGCTGGTTCGATCCCATCTAATGTCAGTGGATTTTTCATGGACATAAAATCCTTCCGATCGCACTATAGCCCTGGGGTCGACTCAGTCTCTAACAGAAATGAGTACCAGGAGTACTTTCTGGGGGTAAAAGCGGCTGGTGCGTAAGGCTGACAACCATACCACCATCCTGTTTCGTTGTCACGTAATCTGGGAACGTTAAATTCCTGGAACCCTCTGGGCCACTCCAGACCTGTAACTAGACTGCTTTACCTTTTATCTTACTGAGCACCGTACAGAACCTTCAAGTTCCACAACAGACAGAAAACTCCTCGCTTACCTAAGCCGGTTCTGGCTTCTCCGGAATGACGCTGCACAACGGAGATATAATTCGAGCAATGTAGTGTGGTAGCCTTAAGTATGTTGAGCTTCTGTGACACAAAAGGAAATATCGAGCGTCGGCGATTATTACATTCGGGTTTTAGTAGCTATAAGAGGTAATTCGTTGACCCCTTTAAGAAATGACGCCCGCGTAACGCGTTAAATCCTAACGGATTCTACAGACCTACGTGCTACCACGTTTTAATGTCAAAAATTCTAAATTTTGCCCTAACGTTTTATTTACGTTTACGACATGACGCTTATATTATTTATACTGTATAAACTAACAGATCTTTCTCTTTAAGCACTATGATTTCTATGAAATACGAGCGGGATCTTCGTATGTAATATAAAATAATTTTAGTCTTGAAAGCGTGAAGGAAGATCCTTAGTATGGACTTTGCTCCTAGTTCCATGTGACACAGGTGACCGATAAGTTATTGTTTTATTTAGGGGACTTTTTAATACGGAACCTTACGAATATGTGTAATGGAGTGGTAAGAATATTTGTGAATGACGAATGGGATATAACGCAGAAGGTAATAATCAACAGTCAAATCCACACACAAACACAAAACTATAATCTCTGCACGTTCAGGTTTATTCCATCCCGCTACAGGTTGCTGTCAATTATTTTGACCATCATCAGGAAGACACAAAGTGCAAGGACAAAAGGAAAATTTCTATGACACTTGCACTTTGTCGCTGTCCGATGATGGTCAAAATAACTGATCGAAACCCTGTAGCATGATGGAATAAATGTGAACTACAGAGGTTAAAGTGTTGTGTTTTTGTGCGGATTTGACTGTTGATGATTAGCCTGCATAAAAGGACAATTTTGCCTAAATTAGCAGAAGTAAATACTCGTGGTCTGCTTCAAGGCATTGTCCTAGCATTTTTCTGAAGGTACCGAAGAAAGGTGGAAAAAAAAAATCTCAACCTTAACAATGTGTCCCCAAGACGAGATCCGAAACCGTGGAACTGCGAATACCAAGCAGAAGCAGCGACAGCTAGAGTGCAAAGCGTTGTTTAAAAAGTAACCCAGCTCCAAGATTTTCACTCGGTACACGTGTATCAGTTTCCGTCAAGCAGCAGCCCTAACGGCCGGTATAGTCTCACAGAAAAGTACTCACATTGAGACGATTCATTAATATTGTTTTTCTCAGAAAAGTGGTTGCTGCGGTGAATCGTATGCATCGTGCTTGCTGGGTGCCGTGCCCTCCCGCCGTAGCCACCATCACTTGACGTTAATAATGCATCCCTGCGCTGTTACTTTGGGAGTTACTAATTACAAGCCTCAGTCCCCTGGAATACCGAAACGCCGCAACCACTCTTCCACGACTCGCATCGTAATTCATAAATTATTGACTGCCGCTGTGGTGACGTCATGTGAACAAAGCGATTCCAAACCAATCACAGTTTTTTATTTCGAAGCGATGGATTATTGGTACCTACCGACGCGCAAGTGTACGGTGACGTTCATACCTGTGACTAAGAGTAACTGAAAGAACTCCAGAAGGTGCAGCTTCCAGATCTCAGTAGCATCCTAACTGGAGTGTTTAGTCTCACATCTCGGCAGGTTTATTCTTGGTATGCGCAGTAGGCTTTGTTGGCTGGACTTCAAACCGCTAAGAATGTGGTGACGAAAAGGATAATCTAGGATTCTGCTGCCAATGAAACCTCGAGAGAACTCGAACCAAGTCTCTGAGCAATCTCATTTCACTCTTTTAAAAATGCATTTACACACCTTTGTTGACAATATCGCTGCACTTTCTTCGCCATCAACAACACAATCCGTGGTAGCCAAAATTTCTGTGAGTTGACACCCTCAAAAAAATGTCATTTTAATATTGATCTTCAATCGAAATCGGCGTCTCCAAACGGCATCTTTCCTTCAGGATTTGCAACTATGCTCGTTAATGATTCAGCCAATTTAAAAAAAAATGCTTATATGTATACTGAAACAATGAATTAAAGCTAACATTACACGAAGTTCTGCCCCATTTATTTCGCGATGCCGTGCGTGCTGAAAAGCGTGTACGATTACAAAGATACAAAAATTGAAATCGGTATATTATTTTACAGACTTGCTGTATTGGAGAGAAAATACAGCGTCGAAATGGGGGTTGGGGCAGATTAGAGAGCTAATCGGGATAGGCGATGTACGTATAAGGCAACACAGTGCCACGTTCGCGTAATTTTTGTACCTGCTCGCCTAGCCTAACATCCTGATGCCATTTCACTCGAAGACGGCGCTTTTATGACGATTTTATGTCGCCAGCAGCTATATATGAGGGCGAGTCAAATGAAAACCTTAAATATTTATATATAATTCTTACCGCACTTTTAAGGTTTTCATTTGACTCTCCCTCGTGTCTTACTTATGTCTTCATGTAAAATGCCCGGCACTAATTCCTGATTTTAACCAAATTTTTGTTTTCTCAAAAAATTTTCAAAAATGCCCCCCTTATCAATTTTCACGGAAAACCGTCCAGCCAGACCCGCCCTGATACATGTAGACAGGTGTACATAAAGACGGATATGACGCAGCTAATGACGTTTTTCGCGGCGACGTTAGCTGGTCTAAAAGTCCTATTTAAACGTTCATGAACCACGATAAACACTTAGATAAGAGGCCTATGCCTACGTCCTATACATCACTCAAAATAGCCTTCCAATTTAAAAATAAAAGGTAAATCAGTCCCATCACAGGCCCGAGGTGCCCAGAGGGTTCCAGGAAGTTAAGGTTCCCAGGTTACGTTACAATGGCCCAGGATGGTGGTAAGGTTGTCAGCCTTACGCACCGGCCGCTTTTTACCCCCAGGAAATACTCCTGGTACTCATTTCTGTTAGAGACTGAGTCGACCCCAGGGCCATAGTGCGATCGGAGGGATTGTGTCAATGAAAAATTCCAATTACACCATCTGGAATCGAACCAGCGACCGTCCGGTTTGTGGCACAGCACATTAACCACTGTGCTACCGCGGTCCCCCCCCCTCCTCCAATTTAAGTCAACCCTAATATAAGGGTGGGCCGGGTAGCTCAGTCGGTATAGCGACTGACTACGGGCTGGACGGTCCGGGATCGAATCCCGGTGGGGACGAGATTTTCCGTCCGTCCAGACCGGCTCTGGGGCCGACCCAGCCCCCTGTAAAATGTGTACCGGGTCTTTCCCGGGGGTAAAGTGCGGCCGGGGCGTGCTGCTGACCACTATCTCCTTCTAGTGCCGCGGTCATGCAAAAGTAGAACTATAACTCTACCCACGCTCTGGGCCACACCGGGCCTGTAACGGGAAAACGTTACCTAATATAAGGTCTGAAGAATAGGGGTATGACTAAATTACGCTACAGCCGATGGATTAATCCATGGCTGTGTAGAACTATTGTCAAGAAGGAATTGCAGAAAACTACCAACAAAAAGAAGTTCAGATAACATGCACACCGAACGGGATTGGAATTGAATATCCACTGAAAAAGGCTTCCGCTGACAAAACTTGCTTGGTGTTTCGAAAAGTAATTTTGCGGATTGCGACATTCTATGGAAATACGGAAAATGCAACCAACTCCGTTTATTTCCGTTGTAAATATGTCTACAGTCTTTGTAAAAACATGGCAACTACACTAAAATTTGAGAACTGGAGGTCAGGTGTAGTACGAACTGTGTTTCCGTGCAACCAGTGGAACTGTCTGACTGTTCAGCAGACCTATGCAGGCAATACCGATGCTTATCCGATACGCAACACTGGACCTATCCCTGGGAGCTGTTCGATCTGTCCTCATCAGTGAACAGATGCTCCTATAATACAGGGATGTCCGCCCTGTGTTCACTGAATAATAATAAGATAGACATCAAAGAGTTTCTTGGCGCTGTGATGCCAAAGACCTTGCGATGAAATGATTATCCGTTCAAGGAGTTCTCTACCTTGCCCTAGTAGACAAAGGCACATCCAACCGATAACGCTAAGGCTGAATCGGACTAAGAATACCTCAGTTGCTAGGAATGTCTGTTCCATTCATTAACGAAGGCTGAGCCAGTCTGCACTTTACCACAATCCTAGCCCTAACTTTGAACCCCACAGCTGGCAAGTCGAAATCACGAGAGCTTTATGCCAGGTTCCCCGAACTTCACGATCCATGCGAATCACTGCCCATGGTTTTCACCTATGTTTGCTATACCATTCACCCCCACAAAAGCTGGGTATTTCTTGACCAATTAAATGAGTATCAACTATTCACGAAGACTGTGGGTATCTCATGCAGACAGATGCACATCACGCAGGTTTTGGAGATTGCTGAGACAAGTGCCAAAGTAAGGTTGTCCGTGTATATGCCTTCTTGGCATACACACGGAACAGGTGGACGGTCAGTAATTCTCAACCTCGGCTCTAGATGTGGTGAATGGTCAGCTTGAGGCAACCGCCAGGTTTACCCGCGCGGAAAAGCAGCCAACACTAACTAAATAAGGTCTGAATGGGCCTCACAGCCCGTCCTACCGTTAAGGTAAGAGTGAAATAATGTAACGGTGGAAAAGTATTCACTGGTGGACTCTATAAACTGTACTGTCCACCTGATACTCTTATAGTACACAAGCGAAGACGGTTGAGATAGGTGGGACAGATAAACAAGCAGCTCGCATGGTGGGGAAAACTTACAAAACTTTGGTCCGTAAGTCAGCAGGTATTATTTTATAAGGTCTAAAATAGTTACAAGCATATCCATACATATCTGACAGCAACAACATATGAATGTGTGGACTGGATTCAGGTGGTCCGAAATAATACTTTAATGGCGAGGTTGCGTAAACGCCACAATAAAATATCAGGAATTTATCGACAAGTTCAACCTCGCATAGATCCCGTAAATTGAAAAAAAGTTATGATTATTAGAAGAATAACAGGCTACAATTTAAAGAAATGCAAATTCGCTTGCCGGTATGTGAAACCGTGACACCACCGTCCGGTAGGCTTAAGACCATGCGCGGCCACTGGTATCAGCAAGCTGACACGAAAGCAGAGGCTGGCTTGTCCTTTGCATACACAAGTTACAGCTCTATAGCCTGTAATCTGCATGGTAATGGGGCATGAATTAGTGATGACGGCAAGTAATGACGGCGAGACGCTGCTGGAAGGAAGCAAACTCTTGCTTTTTTACTCCCTGCCTTTAATAAAAAAAAAGTGTCGTTTTCTAATTGTCCCGTCTGCCTGTGAACTCGTATAAGGAACAGAGCAACTGGAAAATCGCTACTCTGACTGAGGCGGCTTATGCTTTATCTTGAAATAGGCTACATAACACTCTTCCGTATTCTTGTCCCTGACAACTCTTGGCCATCTTTCTATCTCATTCGACCCTGTATAAACTCTGCAATTAAAATGTAACGGTCATGTCCCTAGTCAGTCTGTTAGTGACTCCTCTTAACTTCTGTAAACAAAGCACAGCAACGCTTTCCGCTTATAATGAAGCCTCATCCTGAGTATCGGCTTTTCCGACTCAAGTTGTTCAGTACAGAATTCGCTATAAGATAATTACTTTTGCTGGTAACAGAGCGGTTTTAAGAAATCCACAAAGGATAAAACACTTGTCTTAAAGCCAACCAAATTATATAATAAACCACAGTTACCGACTTGTTGCTACTTTTTCACATTTTCATCTTAAACCGAAGGGATGACAAGAATGTGCGTAGTTTTGGTCAGTAGCTTCGACGCTGGTAGAAATGATTGTCTACCATACATTATTCACAAAAACACCAGCCTATCCGCACCTAACCTCCAACCTACAGCAAACCAAGAACGAAACGAACAATGTGGTAATCAACATTATATTCGCGAGCTCCTGGTGATGGGAATAGTAGTGCCCGAAACATGTTGAGCCTATAAGAAGTACAATAAGATAATAAGTGGCATCTGGTTGGTTTTTATTCTTCAGTTAACAGAATATGCTGTCTGAAGCCTTCAGTGCCTCTAGACAATTGCCAGATTAATACGGGTGCCGTGATCTGGGCTATTGCAGTTTCCTCCCACATTCTTCTAAGTTGACCCAGCATGATCATTCTCCCACACCATCCTCCTCTAAAAACCAATAGAGGTTGGAATATCTCTTTAAATAACATGGGTCACATTCTACACGCCTTCACTCCCCTTCCATCAGCTCCAAACTAAACATTAAAGCTAAACACTACCCAAGGTTCACGGACACCAGTAATGAAGCTACGGCCCTACTTAGGTTGCAGCGCCACTGTTTAGCTATAACCGAAAATTCTACACTGCAAATTTCAATTACTGCATTAACAATTATTTTGTCTCTCTATACACACCAATTTCGACTGTCCCCGTCCACATGAAAAGGGTGGAATTAATTGCCGTCAGCTTTCAAACATGAAAATATACCGTGTTTACATAAGTTTGTATAACTTATTTTGATAATGTAATGTGGCTTAAGTGTAGCTAGGGACTGAGATGGTGGCAATGCTTCGTTAAACGTCACAGTGTTCTATAATACTGTCACATGTGCACCGTAGAGTTGAATTCATTCCTATTAGGTGTTTTCTTAAACGACTGACGTAATCAAAACGTGATTAGTGAAAACGGGAAACAAATGGATGCGAAAGAATATCCGAGCGTATGACTGGAAGAAAAATGAATTATATGATTCGAGTAACTCACAGGTAAAAGAAGCGAGTGTTACTGCAACATAAGCTGCCCAACAGTTCTACTGCTACAGGCTTAGTAGATGTGTCTGAGTACTGTGACTAGAATCTCGTCATGTTAGGAACACAAGATTACGCTAAAGCAGTGACCACTACGGCCTTCTTGGAAAGAACTTAGATATCTCTGACCTTTCGGTAGCCAGAGAGACAGTGCAGTAATATGGCGGATATTCGAAGCGTCAGCGTACAGCTCCTTTAAGTCAGCACTTCAAAACCTACACCAAATAATGTTAAGTGACTCCGTGGTACAGAGATTTCTTGAGAGGACGATAGTTGTTTGGCTGGTCAACATATGCCATGTTTCTATAACATTCGAAGATTCATTAACATACTCAATTACTCAATTATTATACCAACCACTGCACATATATAACATTTATAAAATTTACACATTAAAACATTAAAAACGCTCCGACATGTTTCGCTCCTAAGACCATCATCAGGGAGCCATATCGTCCTTGCTAAAGTTACACTATTAAAAGACATATTAATTTCGCTGTACCAGTTGGGTATTGTGGCAGCATGCCGTATTGTGTAATGTTATGTTGCGAAGAGTGCCCTGCTGCGGATGTGCATTCTGTGCTTCGTTGCGTGATATGTGCAGTAGTTGGTATAATAATTGAGTAACTCAACAACATGCACGGTGTAACAACGAAAATAATTCGTTAACATGTTCAAAAAATCCCTACTACGCTAGACCCGATTACCAGCCATTTCATAGCCTTAAACGAGTTTCCTTACATGTACACCTTCTCCTAACTTATTTCCATTCATAAACTTCTAAGAGCAAACGAGTACTTTCTTGTGACAGCAGGCGTGGATATGGCGAACCGGCACCTGTACTGGCTGTAATGCTCTAACGGAATATTATGAATTCTTAACACTGGAAAACCGTATAATATTTTTTTGTAACTCAATAAATAAAGTTATGGAATAACACAACGTGATGTTACACGACAAAAAATACTATTTTTTGTCTCTATTCCACAAGCACTACCACAATACGAAGCAACAATGTCAAGCATCTTTATGTCTTGTAGTACGAGAAGAAGGGGCACTTTAAAATTTACTTGAAGTCAAGGACTGAGTACCAGCACACTTTAAAAAAAAAACGAATCCCTGCCTGATATCTCTCCTCATTCTTCCTGTTTTAAACGTCTTAATCATATCACGTGAAGAGAACAAATGATCAAACTCCGCGCTAAGTAATTTTCCCCTTTCTCCTGTTTTTTCCTCTACTAATATCATATTGCGAAAATTGCCTACGTTAGTAGCAAATGTAAATATCTTTACACTCCACTTTACGTGATATCACCACGTGCTTCTTATCAAGTACTTGTCTGTCATATATTCATGACTGGGCTAACAGGCATTAGCGGGTCAGAAAGCAGAACGTGGCTCCATTTTTCAAAACCCTAACCACTAAAAGACAGAATCTATATAAGACTCCATGCTCAATGACAGGCTGGCATACGAATGGATGATCCCATCAGACAGTGTGAAAGAACACATTGTAGCTGTATAATTCCGCCATCCTGCACACAGACGTTTTGACAAACCGTTATCTGTCACCCAACGTAGAAAGTGGGAGAAAAAAGCTGGAGGAGTGTATTTCCATGACTACAAGGACCGAGATCTGGTTTAGCGCGCAAAATGGAGGATCGTTCTGATAGCCAGCAAATAAGTGAAGAGAGATGAGGACATAATTAGGAGCATGGACAACTTATGATTGTGCTTCTTATTGTGGTTAATTGTAGACTTCCGTCTTATTGTGGTTAATTGTAGACTTCCGTAAGTAATGATGTTCTTTAATTAGATTTCATTTTAAACTTCACAACAACAAAAATTAGAGATGATCGACCCCAGAAAAGGATATGTTGTGTAGTTACTTTCCTTACATTTTCAACGTGTCGTAACAAACTCGCGGGTTACACCAGAAAGACAGTGTAATTAGTTATCTGTATCGGATCCTAATAAATGACAAAACCCATTTAAAATAACGAACAAGGATTTTCGGCAAATTCATAATTTCTATTTATCTCAGTATTTAACCAACTTTATGCACAAAATTTGTTTCACAGTAAGTTTTATTTCATGCCAGTACATGTTTCGAGCACATGTGCTCATCATCAGGAGGTCATGAAATAAAACTTATTGTGAAACAAATTTTGTGCATCAAGTTGGTTAAATACTGAGATGCACGGTCAGCAAAACGTCATAATTTCTAATTTCACGACAATCTGTTAAGTGGTTTATTTGGGACAGAAAGACAGGCACAGATATCAAGATGATTTCATAAATAAACTAAGCTTAGTCTCCATTCAACAATTTAAAGTTCGGCGGTTACCACAAAGGAATAAGTTTAACATTTAAGAAATTTGAATTTTTCCCAACACAAAATGAACCGACTGGTCTTCGTAATGCAGACGTGGTCTATTCCGTGTAAGACAGGAAACTGATCTTTAAGTATGTTATATTAATTTTATTCTCTAGGAATAAAATTAGGCTAAAATTTGGGCACATACTTCTAAATCCGTAAATTGCAGCTCCGTTGCAAAGATCACTTGGCATTGTTAGAAAAATAAAGACATAAATACATGCGATTATGAAACAAAAAAGCAATAATGAGAATATTTTACATAGCAAGTTTAAATAATGACCACTGATTCGTACACTTTACGTCACCGTTCTTTCCTTTAATTCCACATCGGATAGTCCGACCAGTTGATAGAGTGTCCTTAATAAAATGCGACGCACCGGCCAGAACTACACGGCTTACAGCCGTGCGTGAGGATCAACGGTTGTGTGCAGAAACCTGCAGATATTACCGTTATGGCCTACCATCCTGCTCTGTTAGTACACACACAGCTTCCGACTTGACTGCTCACACAGTGTCGGAAGACGCTTTTCTGTTTCTCGAATGATTCTCCTGCCTTGTGGCGCATACAATTAAATTAATTCCTTCACATTTCATTTCCTTAACATCCTAAAACTGGAAGTTTCAACTGGCGTGGAATTTCTTGCGTTGCGTATTGGAGAAACTTAAGACCACTTTCTGTACTGACTTCAGCATAAGGGAAAATCTGTCCTTGTCTCAGGAATATGTTCAGAACAACAAATCTACTTAGTGCAAAACGAATACAAGAAAACTGCATTTTGGATTGTCGTACATACATGCACAGTATTAATTACATTCACTTACATTATTCATTATGTACAATATACGTAACACTTCGAGACAGCACACTAAAAGCATTTAAACAATGAAGATACACACACAGGGACATAAAGGAAAAATATATAAAATTAACTATCAAGTGGAATTACAAAAAAATAAAAAATAAAAAGGAGGATACAACAGAAACTAAAAATACAGTGGAAATTACAATAGTGGAGGATAATACCGAGCAATCATTAAATAATAGAGGGAATAAATAAAGAGAAAGAACTGACAATGATTGATAGTATTATCCATCAGTAAGAAGATGTACACAAGGAATTCAATTTAAATAGCATTAGAATGAATAATGTACTTAAGGGAAATAGCATTGTGATTTAAGATTTCAATTAACCTGTAGACGACATTAGCCGCCGCCACGCGTCTGGCTGAAGGAATGGCCTTAATACAATGAAGGGCATCATATACAGACTGGTCTCGGACTATTTTTGCGGCTGCATGCATGCTGATGACATTGAGAACGGAAGAGTAACTCATGATGTAGATGATGATGATGATGGTGATGATTATGATGCTGATAATAATAATAATAATAATAATAATAAT
>Ga0123354_10015073_pt1 | contig 12054 bp, 3 predicted proteins | sample TergutLab28metaG_2_FD_97872 | JGI IMG/M metagenome (GOLD analysis project Ga0123354, IMG submission 97872) | Labiotermes labralis P4 segment gut microbial communities from Petit-Saut dam, French Guiana - Lab288 P4 | ecosystem: Host-associated > Arthropoda: Insects > Digestive system > Gut ... | reverse complement strand
CACCATGGCAAGGTTTTGGGAAGGGGGGGGGGGTGAATTATTGAACATAAAATTGTGTTTTGTTTTCATTTTCAAATTTTGTCTCAAACGTTTCTCATTCTAAGAATAATTCAGCGCGATATTAACATACATTTACACAGTTCACCTTGTAAAGTACCCGTTATTCTTCTCAGATTTTATTGAACACTGAATTTTCTCGACAGATAGGTACTCAGTTAGGTACATCACGTGATGCTGTTTTTCCACGTGTGGTCCGCGAGCCAGCCAACAATAACGGGTGTGGCCTTTTACAAAAAAAAATGTTGGGCGCCTGCTTTAGAGCAAGCGCAGATTTAGTTCCTGGAGAAACCCCACCCTCATCCTTCATTTCTTTAACCCTTTTCACAATTTTATCTCCAACCCCCTTTCTCTTTGTCTAGTAGGCTATTCCTTTCCCATCCCTTTTTATCTTCTGTTCTGTAAACATTCTTCCTTCTCTTCGACGTTGCAACAGTGTACATAAATGTAGCTTGTATCATGTCATTACGAAAGCTATTACACAAGCCCCCACGACGAACTGTCTATTTTTCATTTCTGAATGGGAGGACAATAGACCACCACATGATTCACGACAGTAGAACACACAGTATGAATGAAAATGCTCGCAAAGTTAAATGTTCTGACTTAGAACCGGAAGCAAATCCTCCCCATGTGAATACACGCCAAAAACAAAGTCTAGGTCACTTTGAGCATGAATCTTGTAGTTGTTCATCTTCATATACTGCTTATAATTGTACCAAAAGTAAGCTGATAGTAGCATTATAACTTACTGATAATATTCTAAATTCAGTGAGAGTTGTAACATTCCTCTGTAGGCCTCATTTTTAGGTTTATCGTCCTCCACCATTCGTCCACCATAATGGCTGGGGTTCCGGTTTAGCAAATAAACCGATGTACTTGGCAAATCCGTCCAGAACAATATCAAATTATGCTTCGTGACTAAGAAGTCATACTGTAATAGACACAAAATAATGAACCAACATAAACTGACAGATCACAATAAAGAAAACATAAATTATGACATATTAGGTCTACACAATAACTCAAACTGGGCCATTGCAGCCAACATTTAGATCCGCCATTCAGACCAGACTGAGCCCCAGCATAAATAAAACAGTATAACTAGAGATGTGCAGTTCAGCTCTGCACGGTTCTGACGCTAGTGAATGTCACTCAGCAACTTATTTTTTATGTATGTTCCGTTCTGGGTATTCTGTTTTATTGTGTTGTTCTGTGTACTGAATGTGTGTAAATGTGTACTGTACTGCTGCCACCGGCTGTCAACCCAACTGCAGTTAACAAATGTATCGTATCATAACACTCTTATTTGGGACTGCTGCTCTCACGTAACACCCCACAAAATTTCGGAAGCCGGTTCTGCTTCCGTCCTCAGCTACACCAGATCAGGAACTGCACCCTCACAGCTGGCCCAGCGAAAATAGTTATTTCTGAGGGGCCGACCAGTGTGAGTGCACTTTCCGATGCTTGTCACCTGAGGAAGGAAGCGAAACTTCGTGCTTCTTTTGGACATCATATGATGGAAGGCGTCAAAATAATTAGTGTTTCAGTCTACAATTTTCTAACTACCAACAATAATTGTGACAATTGTAAACTTATACTTCGCGTTGTGTATCGAAAATTAATAGATAAAACTGAATCCTAACACCGTTGACACAAATAAAATAGTGTTCTTTAAGGCAGCTACATGTAGGCCACGCTGAAATGTTGCGTCTTCCACTTTTTATCCACATTAATCCTATTTTAATTGAACTCTTAATTTTCATTAAACACGAGACATAATTTTAAAAATGATATCTCATTTCTCGTGCTTACAGCTTTATATCTTTTAAACGTTCTAATGTTAGCCTGAAGATGACCTTACAAGGTCGAAACATGTACCTCCATTAAAGAATGCTGAAGTATTTAGCTGTGTCCACCGCGTTATTATTCCATTTTCTCTAATAGTTACGAAGCCGTAAACAAGTATTCTCTGATCCCGGGTCCACAGCCTCTTGCAGATTGCACAGAGCGCCACCAGACCAAATGTGAACGTTATGTACAGTACGTTAGCTGCGGAAGGGTAAGGGAAAGAAAGTAAGCGAACGGAAAAGAAAGTCAAGACTCCCAGACACTCGGGAGGACCTTGCCGTATCACATCAGAGGATTTACTTGGACATTCAGCAGCCGAAACCCCGAGACACTCCTCCAATACAGAACCACCACAAACTATTTCCCCATTCCATCCATCTTACACCCTAAGTATATCTCCCAGAGGGTAGGGGTAAACGGATCGTTGCTCAGCCAATTTATCGATCCATCAATCCCATTACGGATATAATGGCCCAGTCCACATATCGCCGTTTTCAATGGCCCCCCCACTCACAGACACAGTGTCGACCTCATCGGCTCAGTGCCAATCAAAGTACTTTCAATGCGTGTGCTCAAAATACATTACACCGCAAAATCTGCCACTAAAATAAGCCAGCATCTTCATCTCTGAACAACCTTCTCGCTTTCAGATAGTGTCTATTTTCGTGTGCTTGTACCATTAGCTTCTGGAAATATGTCAGCATGTTATTCTTTCAGGTATTGCCTTGAATTGTTACAAATGCCCCATCAGAGTGCGGGACTTACTTCATTGCAACGATCCGTTCGAAAATAAGAATTACCAGACAACTTGTTCCAGAGACGAGGATGTCTGTCTCAAGGTGACAGTCACAGGTAACAAACAGTAATTTTAAACTCAAATACATGAACTGACGCAAGCTAAAAGTTACAGGGTTACCATCAGGATTACAGGATGTTTGTGTAAAAAAAAAATAGGGGACAGATTTAAGTTCAAAGAATCTCAGAATCGAATGCAGGAATGGTAGAGCCAAGCCGAGTGGCCGCGCGGTCTAAGGCGTAGATCTGCGGCCGCTCGCTTGTCGGGAATGAGGGTTCGAATCTCTCCGCGGGCATGGATATCTGTGTGGTGTTAGTGTTGTGTGACACTCGCTCGGAGGAGTCTGCCGAGTGTCGTGTGTCTGAATGTGATCTCTAAACCTCAACAGTAAGGCGGCCTAGGCCCACTAGGGGTTGTCCAGCCGTGAAAAGGAAAAAGACGCCTATAGCAGAGGCAAGTTACCGAGACACAGTGAACGCTGGCAGCAGGAATAACAGCATGTATGGAGCCCAGGTAACCGCCACAGTTAAGGACATGACTGTAAGCGTTTAGTTTGAGAAGAAACAAATACTTGATCCGATTAAATTCCAAGGTAAACTACAAAATATATACAACAAAATGCACAAATATTTCGAAATGCAAATTTAAATTTAAAACATTAAGCCTGCAGCATGTTTCGATCCGTTATGGATCATCTTCATGGGGGAATTAAATCAACAAAATTAGGCATAATTTTATAAACATAAAAAATATTGAAATATTTGTGTATTTTGTTGGATATACTTTATAGAATTGTTAATTACCGCACCGGATAAGTTACATAACTTTAATCTAAAATAAGGGAGTGCAAATTATTTTTCTCTGCGGAAGTGGTCATGACATAGCCATTGCAACAAACATCACAAGTACGGCCACATTAAGTTTTTTTGTAGTCTGACTGGACTTAACTCCTTAACAAGACAGGCAATGTACGTTTAAACGTAAGATTGAGGTGCGTTCGCATAACAACCGTTGCCGTGTATAAGCAATAAGTATTACATGTCCTGAGTGTGAATCTGTATAGTTTTCCAGCATGCAAATCCCATGCACCACATTGTATTGTCATATGTGGCCTATCTGGCTCTATTTTATTTTTCCACAATATCTCATAAACGGAACTCTTTCGGAAAAAGAGTTATTGAACATTAAATAAGTTTTTGATTTTCTCTACAACTTTTGTGTGAAACGATTCTCATTCTAGGAAGAATTCAGCGAGATATTTTTAAAATGTCTATATGTCTCTATGTGAAGTACCCGTTATTTTCTTCACATTTTAATGAAAATTGAACGGTCTCGACAGATTTTCGAAAAATACTCAAACATCAAATTTCATTAAAATCCATCTAGTAGGAGCCGAGGTGTTCCATGCGGATGGACAGACATACAGACATGATGAAACTAACAGTCAATTTTCGCAATTTTGCAAAAGCGCATAAAAAGTAAAACAAGGTGGCTAAATTCGATGCATCAAGCATTGTTGTGTTCAGCTTATCATAATTAACACTACAATAAAGAAAAGATTAGATACACTGTTCAACACACAAAATGTTATGGAAACGAGACTAGCTAAACGTTCCTAATTTGGGGACGCTGAATTCGAAAATGACATAGAAGTTTTCGGCTTAGCTCTAGTTTTCGAGTTACAGTTATGGCTTGAAATTTCACTTTTGTCAACTAAGTATTAGATCTCCGTCTTCAAAAGTTGGCAACACTCTAAGCTGGCGCCGTAATTCTCTTACCACCATGAAATCACATGATCGGCTATCTGTCGCTGCAGGTGTTCGTCACGTGATCAATAAAATTGTTGCCTGTCAACTCTATTCAGTTCTTATCAAGTGTTGTACGAAAGCGGTCGTATTGTAGATGGTGTCCCCAAGTTCTTTCATGAAAACTGTATCGTGATAGTTTCAGTTGGCATTCTACTGTCATATACTGTGTGGTATATTTATCAAAATGTCCCAGAAGTGCGTAAATAACCCGAATAACTTCTGTTATATTTGCGAAGAAGTTACATTTGCCTCAAGGAAGTGTTCGATTACTCCAACAATAAAAAAAGGCATATTTCTTGTATTTCGGCTGTAAGGTAGGGGACCAGGGAAAAAAGTGGGCACCCCACGTGTGCTGCAATACGTGTTCATCCAAACTCAATGCGTAGGTGAATGGAAAAGGACGTTGTATGCCGTTTGGAGTGCCCATGGTTTGGAGGGTGCCTAGAAACCAGAGTACTGACTGTAATTTCTGTATGGTGCCCATTATTCAAAATGGTATGTCCACGAAAAAAAAATCAACACTTGTGTATCCGAATACACCATCAGCAATTCGGCCTGTGCCTCATGGCAATGGACTTCCTGTTCCTGAAACTCCGGACAATTCTGCTATGTTCTCTGACGACGAAGACAGCGTTTCTTCAAACAGCGAAGAACAGCAACCATCATCTTCAAGAGATGCAGACTACTTGCCAAGCACACACTCCTCCAATCATAAGATCATAGAAGGCGAGCTCAATGACCTCATCAGGGATCTCGAACTTCCAAAAAATAAGGCAGAACTTTTTATATCAAATTTACAACAGTGGAATTTCCTACACCACAAAGGGAAATGGAGCGCTGCCATGTTAGGTGATTATTGCTGGATGATGAAAAGGGATGCTTTTAAAACAAAATACCATCGACAGACCAAAAGGACAGGTCGTTAAGGTCAATAATTTTCTATTCATATTTATTGTACATATAACTATGATAATGCTTTTATCTCGAAAACAAGAGCTAACCAAATAATTTTAGAATTATTTTTGTATTCTTCGGCCCAAAAAAACATAAAGATATATTCATTTATCCATAACATTCAATCATCCAAAATTTATTGAACAGTGATATTCGCAGCCTTGCCGTTCTTTTATGATGTGGCCACCAGTTACTGCATAAATGGTGTCCGATGTTTTGATGCACAGAGTTAAGGTCCCATCTTCAAAAATATAATTGTCAATGAAGAACACTAGAAGAACGTGGAGCTCCAAAGTTAAGAGCAATTTTGTACACGCTGACAGCACCGTTCTACTGCAATGCCCCCTACCACCGCATGCAACCGTAATATTCAGAAAACAGCAGCTATAAAGTTGCAGGAGCAGACTCCTGGCAAGACTGGAGTCCTCACAGCGGCGATGACATGACGCCGACGCCATGTCCACTGATAAATACAGTCGAACCCGGTTATAACGTCATGAAAGGGAGACAATAGCTTGTGTCGTTATAAACGAGTATTATCTTAGCCGAGCAGTTTAATATTATGACTCTGAATAATTAATTGGTACAACAGATTATCCGACGTTATATACGAGGTGTCGTAAAAACGATGTCGTTATAAACGGGTTAGACTGTAATTACCATTAGGCACCGCGTCGTATCCAAGAAAGGCTTAAATCTTCAATTACATTTCTTATTCGCTCATGTCATAATTCAGACCAATGATCCACTAATACAGATATTTCTGTTTCTGAAGATCACGTACATATTTTGTTATCTGCGACACGTAAATATCAAAGTGCATACGAGTATTTGATAAATGAACTTCTGTCATCTCTGTTCAACAGGTAGCAAGAACCATATCGAAGAGCGGGGATGTGCGAACAAAAATTCGGTGGACATAATATGCAATAATGTGAAACGAAATATTCCTACTGATGATGTATCCTGTTTAATCTGCGAAACAGATCTTTGTAACGGCTCCAGTCGGCGGGAGATTACGACGACCACAGTGCTGTGCTTCATGCCCCTGAGTTTTGTGCTTATTAAGATATTCGCCCCAGTTACGTGAAGTCACCAACTGCTTCAGCCTTAAAGGGGAGAGCTTTACCCAGAACTGTGCGGTAGCACGATATAGACAACTTTGTCGAGAATATCAAAGGAGACCAATTCGTCATGAAATCTCCACCCCTCCCGTAACCGCAAGTGATCTTTTTTTTCTCCCCAGGTTATTGACAACGTTGAATACGAAGATGGCGTCGCGCTTTCCAACTCAAGGCATGCGATCTGTAAATATTGCTTAACTGGTGAAATGTACTTGTGTGACGCTGTAAATACACTTCCTGCCTCAATGTACGACTACGTTTGCGTGTATTCCTTACGGCACAACACTGGAATCAGATTACAGGCGACGTGGTGTTACTTCCTGCCATCTAGCGGTAAATCTCTGAACTTCATTGACGATGAACAGTTGCCTCCCCTGCCAAAACCAGCAGACCTTGCAGTAAGATATCAATAGTTATCGAGATGTCTTAACACCAATCTTGACGAACGAACGCGGCACTTAAATGTGTAGAATTCTTGTTTCACATGCTGGAGATCCAGCATGCATATCACAACCCGGAAAGCGTCTGTACTAAGCTTATACATGTTTTTCCTCTGTCCCCCTAGGCAAATTTGGGGATAGCATACCAAAGTACTTGGGGCGGGTAGCCCAGTCGTTATAGCGACTGACTACGGGCTGGATGGTCCGGGATCTAATCCCGGTGGGGACGAGATTTTCCGCCCGTCCAGACCGGCCCTGGGGCCCACCCAGCCTCCTGTAAAATGGGTACAGGGTCTTTCCCGGGGATTAAGTGCGGCCGGGGCGTGCTGCTGACAATTCACCCCCTTCTAGTGCCGCTGTCATGGAAGATTAGAGCTAACCTCTACCCACCCTCTGGGCCACACGGGGCTTCTAACGGGATCACTTTACTTTTACACCAAACTACACCACAACCGCCTCCTTCCACATCCGCCCATCTCATAATTTACTAATTAACTTGCTACAATTCGATCACATATTAGTTACTGTGAGCGTCGTTCAACAGACAACTACACAATTTATTACTGGCGGTACATTTAACCGATCAGGTTACTGTTATTGTACCAGTACTTACTTGCATTACTAACCGTTTAAGACTCACAGTCCTTTCTTCCATCCACCGTTTTCCAATTTCCGAGAGAGCATTCCTTCGTGGAAAGTTCCAGTCTTCGCCCGTTTGTCCTTCTGGTAAGAGCAACACGTAAAGGAAAATGAAAGTGCAACATAGGTGGAATTGTATTGACAGCGAAAAACAGAAGTACTTGTAAACAAATCTGTTGCAGTGTAACTTTCTCCACCACAAATCTCACATGGATTGACCTGGAATCCAACTCTGTCCTCTGCGGTGACGGGCCTACGAAAACCGCCTGAGGCATGGCACAACCATTTAGAAACTAAAATTTCCCCAAATTATGTAAAGATTCAGTCCACACCATGCAATAAACACACTGCATCTTAGCCACCAAAACCATCCAGTTCATTTCGTGCGGGGAAATATCTGTTATTGACAACCACACAGAACACAGCAACGCGCTCTATGAGCAGAACGTAGAAACTGTGCCAGTTTCGTTGCACATAAAGCAACCACTGGGATTTAAAAGGTTAAGGAATGTCAATCGGTTCTATGTACCATGACACACGCATATGCTCTTCGTCACACAGCGAATGTCACTACACTATGTTCTTGTGTTTCCCCTTGCAAATCGTGACCTTAATACATGCATGGTGCAAACTGTCGTCTTATTACAAACAGATCCATTAAAACCAAAGTACGCAGCAGTTTTAACACAGTCAAGTGACATTTAGTATTATCGGGACTACAGTAATACAGTCAGTTCTCATAGAATAACTGTAAAATCCTGCAATACACCTGTTTCATCAATGGCCGTACTTTGAGATACTGAACTTAAATTTGTTTTGAATAAGCTTTAAATTGACTAAAATATAGCCGAAACATGTCCCCATAAAAGGTAAAAGTTAAAGTTTACCCTACAATACTGCCATGAAGCCCAGAGGGGGAACAGAATTATAGCTGCACTCTTTCTTTAACCCCGACACTAGATGGGGGTCCGAGTAGCTCAGTCGGTATAGAGACTGACTACGGGCTGGACAGTCTGGGATCGAATTCTGGTGGGGACGAGATTTTCCGCCCGTCAAAACCGGCCCTGGGGCCCACCCAGCCTCCTGTAAAACAGGTACCGGGCCTTTCCCAGGGTAAAGTGCAGCCGGGGCGTGCTGCTGACCACTCACCCCCTTCTAGTACCGCAGTCATGGAAGAGTAGAGCTATACCTCTACCCACCCTCTGGGCCACACCGGGCCTGTAACGGAATCACTTTACCTTTACCTTTTACTAGATGGGGGTGGGTGGTCAACTCTAGGCCCCGGCCGATTTACCCCCGGGAAAGAGTCCCGGCCACCCACTGTACAGTACATCTGGCTGGGTAGACCCCAGGGCTGGTACGCATGTGTGTGGAAAATCTCGTCCTCACTTGGATTCGATGTCCGGACCGCCCAGCCCGCAACGAGTCGCTATACCGACTGAGCTATTCCGGCTCACTCATACAGCCATAGTGTTGTTAATATAAGTTATGTATTACAACAGCTGTGTAACTGGGTTTTCAAAGATCTATTAAAATTGTTATCTATTTAACAATTGTGGTCATCTTCACTTTCATTAAACCCTGTCATAAGACCTCACCATCCGGAAAGCCTTTATAAATATCCTCACGTTCAGCCAACTAGTCAGTGATGTACAAGGGATTGTAAAATGGCAAATAAATTATCTGAAATCACCTGCAAGTTATACAGCTAACCTGCAGATACAGTACTTGATCGCACTGCAGTATGAACTTGCAGAATTATATATTAGAATTTAGTTCCCTGTTTCTCAGAGAACGCAGTCCATCCGTGTTCTTTAGAACAACTGTGTATGTTTAACGTAATAACTGCTGATTGTACAGAAAATGTTACGAAACACAGAAATGGGCTACGTGATCAAAATTCGATGTTGTTATATTACAGCACGCAGCACACACACTTGCCATTCCCACACAACACTCGCCACAATATCAGTGACAAGGGCAGTGTTTCAGCATAAGGCAGTATCACGTCGCAAAGTTTTGTAATAGGGAATAGTCTGACGTCATACCTCAAGCACTTGCCTTTCAAGTGCCGGACTTAATGATTTCCTTCTGCACAGTGTCCAACAGATGCCTGCGTGGTCCGTGGCTGAGGTCTTGTGTAACTGTAATGAAGTTCCTACACAGAAAACAACCGCCAGGCCACCCGTGTGTCAAAACCAGAACTACTTACACCTACTGCAAATTCTGTGACTGCTTGCATGATACTGTCGCAACCAGCCGCTGACTGACTGGACAACAAAGTGACCTCATGAGAACTGCGCTCTTTTGGGTTATTACGGAGCGCGTAGTGGTAATTTTTTACCGAAGTTTCGGGACAACCTATCGGTCCCATCTTCAAGGATCAAGAATCCAAAAAGAAACTCGGTAAGGAATTGTCACTTCTCGCGGAGTAACAACTCAGATGAGCGCAGTTCCCATCTACTTCGCGGCGGAAGCCTGAAATCACACGTAAGGGACTTCAGATATGACAGCGTCGCCCAACTGATTGTGTCAGCTGCCTCAAGAATAAGTCACGAGTAAGTGAATGTCCGACTGACGGTGTCTGAGCAACTACCGACGGAATGCCTGCCTTCATGCGGCTGTCAGTAAATCTAACCCACTGAGGCGCTTAAGGACTTTTATGGAATGCGCGTGTGTGTGTGTGAGAGAGAGAGAGAGAGAGAATCACAAACTGGCTTCGTATCCGACGGACTAATTTACTAAGCGACAGGCTACACAATTTGCTAACACTCGTTGTGGAATTCGACACTTCCACCTCATATTGCATGCGCAGACGCCGACTCTGAATTCAGAGATCCGTGGTTTCCGGCTCTCCGAAGTCTAGGAAATACGTACTGTACGTGTAAACAGAAAGTCGGTGTTATCAGACGTAGGCCTACCCCCGAAACCCGATGCAACAAATACGCTTCGTAGTGCCTCATACAGATGACGGATTTTTGTAATTGCGACTTTTACTGTAACTGTTTCCGAACATTCGGTTTTGCTTGTAACTGAACGAAACTAAAAGGCACTTTACGTGAATATTTATGCATGTTAATGATACGTAGCCTTTATTTGTCTTTATAATTGAGACTGTGACCGTCTGTAGGGTACAAACTGAGACCGAAGACACAGTATACGATAGAATCTGTAGCCGATCATTTTTACTATAGTTGTTTTTTAGGATTGCTGGCGTCATTTATGGACGGTTCATAGCATGCATTGTAAGTTAATCTGTCAACGTATATTCAGGACCGTTGGCGATAGGTAGGAGGGGAGAGATTTAAATGAGAAAACGTTAGAAGTTGATAACAGACGCTAGCAGTCCAGTAAGGCAGTCAGTCGCGTACGTGTGTGGTGTAGGTAGGAGTACAGAAAACTGACTGTGTTAGTTTCCTAGAAATGATCCAGTTGTTTTACTGGATATAGCGCTACATTATTTTATATCAAGAATAAAATGAATAAATAAAGCGTAAGTGAAAAGACAATAATTAAAACTATACGTGATTCGGTGAACCACACCCGTTTCCCGGAAGAGGATACCCTACCAGACTGAGCATCGAGACAACAAAGTTACGAGGGGTGATCGTGTAGAAACCATAACAGTCGATCATGATCGATTACACTGGACAACTAATTTTTACTGGCCATATGCTTCTGAGGTAATAGTAGCCATTTTTTATTAATTTCGAAGCGCTTAGCACGAATCTGACTTTTGGCTGCAGTTTCTAAGAAATCCACAAACGTTTATTGTATATTTAAGAAATATGTACATCAGACATTTAACGATAAAAGTCCGCTTCTACTTGCGACTTCGCTTTGCCTGTCGCTTGTGTCCGTAATGAAGATTGTGTTAAGTAAATATATCTACTAAAAATGAAATACGTTGAAAGATTTCAAAATATTGCGTCATATTGCATCAGCCCATCATGCACACCACACTCGTTTACTCCTGCTTCATAAATACCGCAAAGTGATCCCAGCAGTGTTAATCCAGCATTAGAAATGTCTCGTAACTGTGTTGATAGTGCAGATAAATTTATTATGTTTGCGGTGAAGTGACGTTTGCAAGGCAACGAAAGGCCATCGCCGCGATAGTGAAAAATGCGTATCATTTGTATTTCGGATGCAAGATCAGCGACCAAGACAAATCCTGGACCCCGCATATATGCTGCCGTAAATGTGCGACAAATCTTTCGCAGTGGCTGAATGACAAAAGACATGCGACGCCGTTTGCTGTTCCTATGGTTTGGAGGGAACCAAGTAATCACACAACTGACTGCTACTTCTGTATGGTGCCACCTGTTTCTGGAGGCATCACGAAGAAAATGAAGTGGACAATAGTGTATCCGAATATACCATCT
>Ga0123354_10015072_pt1 | contig 12054 bp, 8 predicted proteins | sample TergutLab28metaG_2_FD_97872 | JGI IMG/M metagenome (GOLD analysis project Ga0123354, IMG submission 97872) | Labiotermes labralis P4 segment gut microbial communities from Petit-Saut dam, French Guiana - Lab288 P4 | ecosystem: Host-associated > Arthropoda: Insects > Digestive system > Gut ... | reverse complement strand
AGGCGGAAACAAAGGTTTAAAACATTCAGTCGTAGGAGTGGGAGGGGGGGGGGTAGGGCAGACGGACGTCATGTCAAGCGTAATCACTGCAATATGGTCTGTAAAATTTAAACGGCATAACTCTATGAACACACCTACGACCTGTATCAAAATGCACCACGCGAACGACGCTGTATTAGTGTCTTGTATATTTAGTTTAAAACGGCACTTGTTATGCACCTGTGAAGTGACATTTTGTTCCGTACGCATCTCTGTTTACGTAAGCAGTAGAACACGAAGAAATGTACGGTAAACACACTGGTCATTTTATGCCAGTTCGTACACAGAATTGTTTAACATAACAAAACGCCACATTATTGTTCGCGCACTGGTAACTGTTGTCTTTATATATATATATATATATATGCTCATTATTACTAGACGATGAATCGCAAATACGTAGCTACGCACAGCACTATCAGTGTAGAGGTGCTTTTAACAATTGCGCTGGATAAATTGCAAACCAGCGTCCACGTCTTGACAAACCGTACTCGACAAGTTCGCATATCACGGAAAGAAAGGCTGTATACCAATACACCTGCTTTTTGTAACATGGCGGCACATGGTGTACCCCATGACGCAGTACACAGACCGTACCAAGGAGTTCTTTAGTTTCAAAGTACACAATTTCAGGCTACAAGCGTAAATTTAATTTCATTTACGCCCTACGAAAAGTACTGCTTTTCCTGCACCCATTTTCACGAAACTCACAAAATGCTAAAGAGAATTATGTACAGACTTCTTTTTTTTTTTTTTAAAACAGAATTTCACTCACGTCAGATTATAAATACGGAAAAGTAGCGTCTTTCACTACGCCGATTTTTCGGGTTCCAGTTACACACTGTCGGTCGCCGGGGGTGCCCGCTCTACCTCTGGCACTTACCGCCAGCCGCATAGCAACTAATTCAGCTAACACCATGTTTTCAGCAACTTGGACGGTGCCTCGAATTTAGGTTGTTGAACAACAGAACATCGACGGAAAATTATGCAAAATTTCGTCCCACAAAACCTACTTTATTTAGACCCAAACTTTACGTCTCTAGTGTTTAATATGAAACAAAGCAGGTAACACTTAGATGATTTTTATATATAGTTTTCTTACTGTATTTCATAGCAACCGCAAATGCCCCACCTACTCTATTACTTTATAATCTATTACACAAATTGAAATAGGGATCGCATCCTTACGTAGAACATAAATTATTAAGGGAAAAACTGTTCCGCTACACCTTCTGCTTTTATGAAAAGTACCTCTGGTGTTAACAGGGCTACATCTGTAGTAATGCCTTACATGTTCTTGCACATTATCACATTCCAGCAACATTACGGGGAGAATTGCTCTGCAATCCTTCTGATTTTATGAAAAGTACACCCGGTGTTAACAGCGCTACAGCTGTAGAAATGCCTTGCATGTCCTTGCACAGTATCACATTCCAGCAACACTCTACATCAGGGGTCGGCATTCTTTTGATACTGGCGGGCCGCGCTAGACCGTCAGCTCCATCACACGTGCGTCGCTTGCTTGCGATAGACTGATAAGGAGATAAACAGCAGTTTTCTGAGAACGAATGCAGAAATGAGCACACACTCGTACATTTGTTTCACAAACGTAACAATTTGTACACTTATTATTTCAAACATATGATGATTATACATTCTGACCTGAATTCAGGGAACAGGGATGTTTTAAAAAGTCATACACCATTTCATCACACTCTTTTGTGGAATTTATGACGTTGGGTGTCCGTGGCTAACTTGTAAATGTCTGCTTTGAAACCTGGAGGAGAAATGCGTAGGGCAGCATGACAGTGGTTGTCAGGAAGCAGGGAACAACACCTCCCTTTTCAATAGTCTGTTACCAAAAACGCGTATTCGCAGACGTAAGTGCTGCTACAGGTTTTATGGAGTTCAACTTTAAAAGGTTACTATAAAAGTAATGTATATTTCCCTCGATAAACGTCACAGCACCATTACCTTATATTTCAGCTGTCTCCATTTGCTTCTTCACTGGTATAAGGTCAATGCAAACGGAAAAACAAACCTTGAACATTCGTTTATAATTGAACTCTTCTGAACATCTCCGAACCCTGAAGAAATTCCGTTTTAGTGTTGCAGAGTGGTGCGAAGGAAATGTCCTTCAGAAACCGCCAATCATCGGGCGAGGCGGAAGATGAGAAGCCGCTTTGCAGGACCAAACGGCCATGACGTTATTCGCAGATATGTTGATGAAGTGAGCCGAGTGTTGCTTAAAAAGCCTTCACATCAGAAAATATGTCGCATAATAATTTACCCTTTTCCTTTGAAGTTCAGTAAGGTACGGATTACGTCCACGATTGATGCGAGCCTGGACACATAATCAGGTTAACTGTGTCACAGTTCTTCCCTTTTACCATAAATCTATTTCATATCGCAAATGAAAAACAGATATCCTGAACACTCAGCCATCTCACCGCCCTGCTGTAGGCAACACTTGTCATATTCTGATCCCACGTCTTCCAGAACACGTTGGATCTAGCCACGGTTCACATCAATGCGTCTAATGCACACCACTGTTCAAATTACTGTGTCCTGATCTTCCGTAAATTCGAACAAAGACAAACGTAAAGCTGTCCCTACCCACGTCATAAAGACATGTGGGGGAATAAAGGTATAGTTCCACTCATGCTTACACTCGGCACTCGGTGGAGGTGAGCGGTCAACTTCACGCCCTATCCACTTTGCCCACGGGAAAGTATCCAAGGAATAGGTGGACGGGTGAGCCTCAGAGCCGGTCTGGACGTTTCGGAAAGTGAAAAGTATCCTGCCCCTGCCGGGATTCGAACGCCCAGCCAAAAATGTTGTAACACAGTACTTCTTGATGCATACTGCATCGCATTGTCAGAACTCGTGTTACAACTCCTCGCCGATTCGTTCAACCATGCCTGTCTTAGAGCTGTAGGAACATATTTCGCCCCCATCGGCTCTCAAAATGGTCAATTTTCCCCAGTCCAGTTAGAGAGAACTATTTCCAGTTGAGATTTATTCGTGGCAATGACGGGTGTTTTTCACGTCCATGAAGCCATGAAGATATTCGTAAGATCTTCATGGACATAAAAGACACCCATTAGTAGCACGAATGAATCTCAACCGCGTGGTGCCTGTGTCACTACTTCTATACAATGCCGCTGTATATCAAACCATTTTGTCTGCAATTTAAGTCGTCCAAATAAATGCTCCCAGTTCTTGTACACGCCTTGTACAAGATCCGAAAGACAGTGTGACGTTCTAAAGACTCTTCCTTATCTGCACACACCTCTTTAGCTGCAGCCAACAAACAAAGCTTCACATCTCACAGTGGGTCAAGGGCTTTCCTTTCTTTTTAAAAGAAACTGATAATGTGTTGCTTGAAACTACAACAGCTGTGTATATTTGTTTACCCCTCCTCATTTTAGGTTCATGAGTCAATATTTCTCAATTTCAGTCAGAAACTCTACTTTACATTCTCGGTGTAACAATGTCAGCAATATTAACCTTGGACCTTACATATACGGAATGCCATTCTATTGACTGGTGAAGAGAAATCCGGGAGAAACAGGGGGAATGATATGTCAAATACACTCGTAGTAACCGCTGATTTAAATGTACTTGTTCTGTGAGCCTCTTAGTCAAACACGGCGTCGCGACATTTGGAAACGGTTTTCCTCAGCCCTTCTTCAGGTCCCATTACAAGAATAGCCAATTCACCCTTCCATTCCTCTTGTATATGTGGTGCCATGTGTTTTAATTCGACAGTGTGACAACTCATCGTGAATAAAAACCCGCATTACGACGCATTTAACAGATTACGAAGGACGTGACTCGTATGCTTCTATGGCGTTACCGTTACGTCATTACTGCCACTGCAATCTTTATCTATACACCTACAAGGCAAACATTTCACGTGCGTCAGCACAGTTCACTATCTTAATACTAAAAAAAAAATCGAGACCTTATCAATAGCCAATTCCCGGCAAATTAAATACACAGAACTACACAGGGTTATGAAACAGCGGCCTATTTCTATCCACCTGGATGGCTGCTTCACTGACCCACAGGTGGTAGCCGCTCGTCTCTTGGTGGTGGTGGTGGTGGTGGTAGTAGTAGTAGTAGTAGTAGTAGCAACAGCAGCAGCAGTAGTAGTAGTAGTAAATAACCTGCTGCATTCATGGATCATTACCATACGAGACTTGAGGGTTGGAATGACAGTGCCCATTTAATGCTGAAGATGCAATACATTCCCCTGCATTGCTGTTAACCTACCGAACCACACAGCGTCAACTTCCACACGACCGCAGTCTTTAAGTTAGTAACCACTTTCACAAACTGAATTTGGGAAATAATTATCATTTGATTACTAGTCACAGTTCTACCACTAACAGCAATAAGACCAATTTAAATATTACTTTCCAAGTGACGCCTACGTCGCCTCCAATCAAGTTATCCAACTATATTATTAAGCAGTTCTGATATCCACGCTACGTGTCACAATTCGTTCTTGATTTTTTTTTGTGTGCCGCTACAACTCAAATCGGGCCTAGGACGCCTCGCGTCTGAAGTGTTTCTCTCTCTCACATACATACACACGGTATGTCTCCTCTGAACGAGTGATCAGCTCGCAGCCAAGGCCAACTACCTACACAAGAAACACAACAGACGAACATCCGTGCCCCCCAGTGGGGTTCAAATCCTCGATTGCAGTAACCAAGTGGATTCAAAGCCACGCCTTAGTCCGCACGTCACCGAGATGAGCCCTGTATTTGATAACCTTCACATTATTTCCTATTGAATACAGATAATGAAATTTTGCGTTCTTTCTCAGTATCCATTACAGCACGTCTCTTCCAACCTACCAATTCCTAGGCTAACATATTACATTACTCGTATATAATTTAAAAGTACGGTGACGACGTATCACAAATGGTTGTGCACAGTATCGTGGGAAGGGGAAGGGATACATAGGACGGATGATAGAAAAGCTGGTGAATGTATAGAATAAACAAACTTCAGGAAAAAGTAATAAAAGTTCACTATTTTATTTACAGAGCACATCAATGACTTATCAGTGGCAGGTACTACACTACACAATAATATCTAAGTGCCTATACGAATAATCTCACCTCAGTTATTTAAATCAATGACGGTATTTTTAAGTCATTCCCCCCTCCCCCCCCCCTTCCACAACCATGAGGATGGTTTCCCCCAGCAGCCGGTTGAAGGTGAGTCCACTGCACTACGACGTGCCTACACGCACGCACATGCTACAGTTCGGGACTCAGCTCTGCAGCTGTTCCCCACTCATCTCTATGGCCCCTAAGCTGAGTTCTTGTATATACAGACGCCTAAGTGTTCATCCAGGACCAAGGTAACCTAACAATATTTATCAATCGGTTTACCAGAAACTTCGTATGATATGACAGTCACTAATCTGGACGCAAACTCGACGCCCAAATGACCCTCAGACTATGAACGCTCGTGTGTTGTACGTGACGGAAACGAGGTACGACCACGGCACGGCGAACTGTAATGTTTACAGCTGGCACGTGGTTCCAAGATGAGGGCGGCGTATTGCGCTATTCTGCGTTGGTTCACGGCGCCCCATACTATACAATCCAAAAACATCAAATCACAGGTCACGTTCAGCTCGCTTGCACACCGGAAGTTGTTCATCACAACAAGTGTGCCACTGAGGCAAAAATCCGTAACGGGAGTGATAATCATGACTGCAATATCGGGACTACTGCGCATCATTCTTCCCTCGGGCCGTTTCGAGACGGCTGCCGATGCAGCGATCACAGCTCTTACAATTTGCCGTGAGTCGCAGTACTAGTGTTCTAGTTCAGTGTATTGTACTTAGCAGCAGGTTTTTACAAACCATATTTAATGAACGTGTTCAAAATGTTTACCTTTAGCTCGAAGGCGTCACATCGCACTATCATGTCGCTTACTGCACATCAGAATTGTACTGGTAAAATTGAATGCTGAATTTGTTCTTTAAAATCGCCTTCAGTGCGAGGATTATTACCATACACTTTCACCTTCTAGCATGCCCCACAAGAATCGCACAGGGTCTGGCACATGAGGCCTCTATCTCATTATGGACCGTGTCGCCAAAAACACCGTAGAACACGCATGAGCTTATGACCTGTCTTGCTGAAAAAAGGGCCGAGGTTCTCTCATAATCGGACAGGTAATCATAAAGTGGTGTCAGAATGAGGCACACCGCATTGGTGTGAATCCAATGGTCTCAGAAAACGACAGGTAATGATGCTCTGTTGATGTACATTTTCGGCAGGCCAAACCGGAAGAGGCCACGCAACCATTTAGACGTAGCTTCATTGCTAACAGAACGAATGCACGGTCTCTTTCTCCATCAAGCACTCCAAGAAGGTTTCGGTTCACATAATTCAGTCTTGTTTTAAGACCGGTGTCCTAAGGTCTGAGAACGAACAACAATGGTCATTCGTAAGTATGCAGCACGCACGTCTTGGGGGTGTTCACTTAATGTCTAGAATGGCAACTGCTGCTCGAAAACGTTTTATGTTTTTTTAGATCGTCGTTCGAATTTACAAACACTTCCTGCAGCACCTATATTGTGCGCAAGTATCACAAGAAATGCTTACAAACCAGCTAATGGCACACACACTCTCCGAAAAGCAGTGTAGCTGGCCGGTGAGTGTAGATGTGTTTATAACATAACCGACCCGACGGTAAGTGAATAGGGACATGTCACATAAAATAACATCCCTATATTTCCTATTCTTTCCACTCGCGACCACTATACTGAAATTCGAATCCGTGCTTCTACAGCCCGCTAAGACATTACAATTTCCTGTTATATTACATACACAAACCACTTCACTTTATATGACATCGCTAAATGACGCTTGCGACTTCATCACAATATGCCTTCTTTGAATACTGTGGATATTGGTGGTTACCTACACTACACTAATTTAACGACAGCGAAATTAAGGAGCCACGCAAATGCAACTCTCGTTGCTTACTTTCGTTACCTGTATGTACTAACACAAGTTAGGTTATCATCACCACTGTAGTTACTGCGTGTCAAACGAAGTGACTTTTGGACTGTTCCGAGAGATTTTCATGAAAGTTGACGTGAACATCATAGAATTGGCGATTACCTCCACCACTGTATTACTAGCCGCAGGAATTCAGTCCGCCCATCCAATTGATGCCAGGGGATCTTCTCAAGCGGGTATGGGTCAGGAGCGAGTAGCTGACAATTTACACTCTAGTGTCGAGGTTAATGGATGCGGCTGTACACCCACTCCCCTATACGTCTTCATAGGGTGCTGCTAATTAAGCACGGCGATTTATCTTTCGCCTCTCTGAAGCAAGAACACGCCAGGTGTACGAACTAACTTTGCGAAACTGGTACCACTCAATGTGCCGACCTCATATGTTGTGTGGTAATATGTCACAAGTTTCTGCTACAACAAAATTGTTGGATGTACGATACTGGTTTCCGATGTAGCGGTGACAGTAACAATCCACTGGAGAGATACGCGGAATTATACACCCAGACCTACAAATTTCATTTAAAGCATTTACCTATTCTCACAGCTACGGTGCAAAAACTTTGGCATGTGCCAGTCAGGATCTACAATTCTTAACAACACTTACACTGACCCTGCTTGTCCCAGATATGAAGAACATTCTCTACGAACATGTGGACCAAAGATAAATAGAATGACAAGAAAAGTACGTAACAAAGAACATCTGCAAGCGAGTTTAAGTTTTCTCGGCGATGAAAATTTGGGTTATCGTCTTCCAAATTATGATATAGTAAAGATCGTTTCGGCTGAACCAGCTGCTTCCATCTTCAAAAGACATACCAAGTTAGGCGCTGTGTCAATGTTAATTGGACTACGCTGGTTCATGACGCAATTAAATCAATAGTTTTTTCCAGTGGCAGTGACGAATTGTTGGGTTCCATGACCGCGAATTTCATGAGCAAATGGGAACCTTGGGGCCGAATGTGTGTGGAGTGGGTAGTACGTGCTTACAGGATGAGACGACCTGGCGTAACTGCGGCGTACGTGACCGTCGACACTCGCCAATCTCCTCATCCCCCCCTCCCCCCGCCTAGATCTCGCAAACAGCATACTTTTTAGCACGAGATCCCTGTCACGTGGCCAAAATAGTGCGTTTCTGTCATGACGCATGCTGCGTTTCTTGATGCTTCATTGTTTTTCAGTTGTCCCTTAGTAATTACCACGTCTGTCTTTCTTAACCTCGACACTATATGCAAGGCTGTTCGGATTCTTGTGAAGTGTTCAGAGGACCGGAAATCACTCTCTGGTTATCCAACCCGCAACATATCACCATGTTCAGAGGTCTGGATACAAACACAAATTTTTAAGATATCTCTAACAGAGGCCTGAATAATACTACTACTACTGCTACGTTTGTTACAGTATTTCCACTTCAAGGAATGTTACCTACACCAGCAGAGTGGACGGTCCGGTGATCGAATATCGGCGAGCACGAGATTTTCTGCACACGTCCATATCAGCCCTGGAGTCCACCCAGCCTCCTGTAATTGGGTAGCGCGTGGCGTTGACCACCCACCCCCATCTAGCGCCCAGATTGATGAAAAGAGTACAACTTTACCTCTACTTCCCCTCTGGGCCATCACTACCTGTTCTAGGGTGAACTTACCTTCACCACGTTTTCGCTAATGGTGGCCCGTATTCCCGGGTAATCCGGACCACTCCTTCCCCCATACAGTCCGAATGACAGGGTAACTTTCTCCATCCGCAGGAAGGCTAAATGATTTGGCCGTTAAGTTAACATATGCTGGCCATTGTTTTCCATGACAATTTCGGGTCCCAACAACGTAACGGGATGAGGCAATGGATTAAAGACGACACCGACAAATACACAGATCTTCAGTAATGTCTCCGTTTCTTCGGAGTCCCTGAATTACGTCTCGATTACATTACCAATTACACAACAATACGCCTCGGCCGTTGCAGCTCCGTACAGGCTAGGTAACCCCAGCTTAGATTCCTGTACAACTGGGGAACTTTCAGTACCACCATAAAGACCAACTTCGGGGCCCTCAATCCTCATATCCAGTAACAACCAGAGGTCTCTCCCTTGGGATAAAGCGGTCGGAGTGCGACACTGTCCACTCACATCCATCCACTGCTCAATTTAAGAATGCCTGGAACTTAATATTCCATTCCCGTGCACGCCTTTATGCTGTGTTCTCAGGGTAATCCGAAAAATCTTCCCCCTTTCTAAAGGAAAAATTCTTCGCAAATACCGCAATGCCATAGCGGTATACATTTGGTGGCCCCAAATTAGATGATCTTACGAGAAGGCCAGGCGACCCTTTACGCTGAACCGATGCTTCGTAACAGCGGCTACGCAAACGGAATCGAAAGCTTCCGCCTAAGCTACCTCTCAGGCCACCAAACGAGACTCTACTAATTTCAGCAACGTCGTCGCGGAGTCAAAGCGATCTTGCTTCGTTCTCTCTTGGACGGTCAATAACTGCTTCACTCCAATCCCGGTCGGTAATAGCAGCATAACACAGCAGCGTTATGATGTGCTATACCTGCCTTACTATGTGCTGATCCCCCATCCAAGGAGTCTCACCGTATATCCATGTGATTAAACATAACAGAAACTTAAAACGGCACACAAAAACGACTGACGGAAGAGACTGCATAAGAAAGAATGATTTTTGCCTTCTTTAACGATGCTTGCGGCGATGAGTGTTATAATGTGAGAATGAATTGGATAGGACGTGGAAGGAAGCGACAGCCATAGGCGTACCTCGGTCGGGGGAGTGTCTCGCCAATATTTTTTTTAGCATAAGAAAAGTTCATTCGGTCAAGAATATGTGCATTTTGGATGAACATATGTTAAGGGCCCGTTCAAACGAATCTTCCCCATCTCTCTAACCTGGTACTTTCATAAACTAAACTTCCTAACACCCAGGCCGATTTTGCCCTCTTCCCCCGCATTATCAACCAAGTCACTCCTATGGCGACGGCGACGTCACAAGGCACCGTCATCTCTATGAACGGACTACCGAAAAACTGAGGAGTTGACTTTTCCTGGACTATTGAACCCTGAAGAACATCCGAAACGTCGCCGTTTATCAGTCGATACGGTGTAACATTTCAGAAGACTTACATCATCAGCAACATCAATGTGAGAACCCGCAGCCCGGCGTAGATCTAAAAGACTCGAATATCGGCTGGGAGACTATCCCACGGAGTTTCGTGGTATTCGTCAGTCCCTCCAAGCAAACGCCGGAATACACGACCACGTACTTGTAAATACTTTCAAATTCAAAGAATCGACATATATTAAGGCGTACAGTAACAATGTAACAGAATCAAGGGAGCCTTTTTCTAGAATGACACCTGTGCCTATTAGCTTACTAGTCCTATACATACACATGCCAAATGACAATGGCGGGACTTCGGTGCAGGACAGCACACCCTCCCCCCCCCACCCTACGGTTTGAACTAATAAAATTTGTCTCACAGGGTTCAGAAAAATATGTTTGAGCCAGGCCTCGATGATGCGCAATTCGCGATGACTCGCTACGGTCTTACGTTGGGACTGGTGACAGACACAGGAAAACGAAATGACAGTTAAAGGTGATTAAAAACATACTCTCTCCCACACACGTTTCTGGAATTCGGTTCCTGTATTTTTCAAACTCGAAATATGCCATACGGGCTAATTGCAATGAATAACCATACAAAATATGGAAGGCTGACTGAAAATATTCATATATATACATGCATTTGTTGGTATGTCATAAAAGTATAAAACATTCTTTAATGCACGGGCAGGGAACACAAAGTGTATTTCCATGGGATTTACAACCTATGTTGGACACAATGATTTGTGTGATGAGACATTCCTAAGAAAATTGATCAGTTCCATAAAAACTTCGCATAAAACTGGGCTTATATACCGGCCCATAACGAAATCAAACTTAACTCGAACAATTGCAACATATACGCAGTTTTGACAACGGCCGTACATCACAACTATCAGCAGCATTTAAAAGAATTTTTTTTCTTCCCCATCGTCACTTGAAGGAGGAGGCAGTTTGCTTCCGGAACGTAGTGTGATGTTTGGAGTATTTTCGTGGCGATGGAAGATATTCTTGTAAATGCTGCATTTGTTTCTCACAAATTTGAACAACTAAAGCCGCGTTTCGTGTGATGGAGGTCAATTTCAGAGAAGAAGTACGTAGGACGGAATACATGATATTACAGTCATGCACTAACTAAACATACAAGCAACGCTGGCAATGAACATAATGCACAGGATAAGAGTAAACTAAATGTGGCAGCTTCACACTAATACGCGGAAATACAAAACCGGCACTGGAGTGGACTCCTTTAAAAAATCACGAGTTAAGGACACAGACACGCCCCTAATTACGCAATACGAGTGGCCAGGTTCTTGAAGGTCCGACCCAGGCTGCCTTTTGCGCGAATGGGAATTGGGTATGCGTTCAACCGACAGAAATAAAGAGAGAAAGAGAAAGAAAGTGTGTGTGTGTGTGTGTGTGTACTCTTATCAATCAACGTTAGGCACAAAGCAAGCATTCACTATAAAACGAATTATTAGTGCATTTTTAAAAAGCGTGAGTCACGGAATGTACGAACTTGACATTTCCTTGGCAGAGGGTGTATGCACTTGGTAATACTGCAAAAAGTAAAGGCAAATTTCACCCTACAACTGGCCACGAAGGCCCAGAGAGGGAGGCAAGCTCCACTCTTTCTTTAGCATCAGCGATAGATGGGGTAAGTGGTCAATGCCACGCCCACGACGCTTAACCCCCGGGGAAGAGACGTGGTACCCATCGTACAGGTGGCTGGGTCGGCCCCAGGGCCGGTCTGGACATTGGCGGAAAATCTATGCTTTATACAATTCGGTGCGGGGGGGGGGGGGGGGGGGGGGGGGCAAACAGCGGCAAAAATTTGGTGGTAACGT
>Ga0123354_10015071_pt1 | contig 12054 bp, 8 predicted proteins | sample TergutLab28metaG_2_FD_97872 | JGI IMG/M metagenome (GOLD analysis project Ga0123354, IMG submission 97872) | Labiotermes labralis P4 segment gut microbial communities from Petit-Saut dam, French Guiana - Lab288 P4 | ecosystem: Host-associated > Arthropoda: Insects > Digestive system > Gut ... | reverse complement strand
GTGTGGTTTGTCATCCCGGGGTTTGATTGGACCATTCTTCTTTGAAGGCACTGTTACCGGTGCACTGTATCTCGATATGCTTCAGACATCAATTTTACCTGCCATCCGAGAGCTGTATGGGGATGAAAGCTTTTATCTACAACAAGATGGCGCTCCACCACACTACCATCGAGATGTCGGGATGTACCTGGATGAAACTCTACCTGGTCGATGGATAGGTCGAAGAGGTGCTGTTGAGTTTCCACCACGGTCCCCGGATCTAACGCCGCTCGACTTCTACCTATGGGGGTCCCTAAATGATGATGTTTATCAGAGTAAACCAGCTACACTGGATGATCTACGAGAAAGCATCGCAATGTCGTGTGCAGCTATCACACTGGACACATTACAGAACGTAGTTCATGCAGCAGTTCAGCGGGTTCGACAGTGTTTGGATGCCGATGGTGGCCATTTTGAACACCTACATTGAATCCAAAATTCAAGGACATCTCTCATCAATTTTGCTTTTGTATAAATACAGTAGTTACGATTATAGAGTAATATTTTTCATGTCAAAGTGTGTATACATTTGTTTGGGCCACCCTGTATGTAAAATGGGAAGTATGTGGTGACTATGTTGTTGTTCACTTTATTTTAGTTGTTATAGACTGTTACAGTGGCAGTATAATTGTATTTTTAAAACCTCTGTGAAATGAAATGTGATTCCCAGCATAGTGCAGTATATTTAACATACCTTCCATGTTCATGTAACAATTAACCATGCTGTGCAATAATGAAACTAATGTATAAGAATCCATAATTCTGTGCCTGATCAAGTACCTTACTATGTAATTATATCACAGTGTTTATCTTTGATTATGAACACCTCATAATGCATGATCTTTGCTTGCTCCATTTTCTTGTGGCCTTTTTTATTGCGTGTAGATTCCATATGCAGTATAATGCAGAAAATAATATCCACATCACTCATGAAGTTGTCTGTGTAGTCTGTAATATAAGCTCCTTGTTTGACCATTATTCTGTCTTGTCTGTCTGGTTGCATGTAGGATGTCATATGTACTATAGTGCATACAGCTTTTCATTATAGTTACAAGCATTATCATCATGTGGCCACCAGAAAATAACATAAATGATGTTTGAGAGCACATCTTTTCATTCATAGAATTATATTTGAAAGATAAATAAGACTACTCTTAGAAGTTTGTATGTCAGTTAAAGTGCACTCCTACTGTTTACATTGTTAAGTGATTAAAGACGTGTGTAAGAGATTAATATATGTATTTGTAAAGCATTTAATGTGGTGCAGAATCTTTTGACTTCCAGTTTGCTATCCTAAAGTATAAAGTTTAAGATATACAGAACTATAATTTTGTCTGTTGTTTTGTTTGGGTTTGAAACTTGGTCACTCATATGGAGGGAGGAATGTAGGCCAAGGGTGTTGGAGAATAGGGTGCTGAGGAGAATATTTGGGCCTAAGAGGGATGAAGTAACATGGGAGTGGAGAAAACTACATAATGAGGAGCTTAATGGTATGTACTCCTCACCAAATATTATTCAGGTGATCATATCAAGAAGAATGAGATTGGTGGGGAATGTAGCACGTATTGGGAGAAGAGAGGTGCATGGTGTTTTGTTGGGGAAATCTGAGGGAAAGAGACCACTTTTAAGACTTGATGGAAAATGGATCTTCAGAAAGTTATATATGGGTGTATGGACTGGATTGAGCTGGCTCAGGACAGGGACAGGTGGCAGGTACTTGTGAATGCGGTAATGAACCTTTGGGTTCCATGAAATGCGGAGAATTTATTGACCTTCTGAAAACTAGTTAGCTTCTCAAGAAGGAGTATGTATGTAGAAATAAGCAGTTCTTTCAGTGGAGTTTATTTCAGGAAAAACCTAGGTGTACATTGGTTACTGTGACCAGTTGGATAATATAATCTCAGCATTAAAGGTACATCAGTCATAATGAGTGAAATATAATGTGGTGTTAGAGATTATGAACCAGAGCGTGAAGATAATTGCTTATTTCCTACTAGTGTCAAGATCTGGAATGTGTGGAAATTTACTCCATGTCTCAGTCTTTGTGGTCTTGCAGGGACAATTTTATGTGTGCTAAACATGTCACTCTTTTTTTAGTTTTTATGCTGGCATTAATAGGACGTAGTGTGTTAAAACATGAAGAAGGAGCAGTAGTTAGCATTTCATGTAATAATAGGCAGTTAATGTAGTGACCGTGTGTCCAGTGCAAGACTTAGATATCTGGTTAACAGATTAAACAGTAGTAGTTTTATGTTTGACTTGCATCATGAACAAAATGACAGCTAGAACAATAATGTTAACTTTGCACTAACATAAAATGTATAGTGTAAGCCAGATGTGTTAACATATTGCAGAAGTCTTCAGTAAAGTATGTTCTTTTTCTTGACAGAGCTTTGGGACCCCTAAATTTGAGTAAGGTAGAGCTGACAGGGGTGGCAGATGCTCTGGCTAAACATCATGGAAATAATGTGGAATCCAAAGGCATTAAGGCTCATTTTTCTATGGATGAGAGTGGACTTCTTAACCTTGCTGGTGTTGAACTAGTTGTGGAAAAAACATTAACTGAGGAAGAATTAGCAGCTCAAGAAGAATCCCCCCTCTCCAAGTTAGGCAGTACTATCAGTAAATTCTTCACAGGCACGTAAGACACTGTGTTTACAAAATGTCATGAGATATTGAATTTCATCATTTCCTATATTACCATTTCACCTCCACTCCTTTTATTGCTTTACAGTGAAAAGAAAAATTTTATGTAATGCAAATTTTCTCTGGGTCTAGGTTCTAGCATTACTATTTACAATATTATATTCAAATGCTGTCGGTAATTTCTTCACATTTTGACAACACTTTCACATTAAAAAAAGTCAGAATGAGCACACACTGTTTTGTAGTATAGGACACCATGTTCACAACTGTTGCTGTCAGACAACCCCAGCATTAGTTTTTGCAAGCATGCCAACATCAGTACAAATGGTTCTGCAGACAGTAATACAAATATTAATATTGTCTGTCTTTCTGGCATGCTGATGAATAAACAAGATAGACTGCTTTTGCCTGAAAGCATGTAAAGAGCTAATACCAGCTTCACTTTGTAAGTATTAGGGTAATGTACTTGTGAATCTTTCTGCAATTTGTGCCTTGAAAAATATAAGTTACAACAAGCTGAAGATGTACTATCTTATATTATTTGTTGTTTTCTTAACAGATGAATCAAATGTGGTGAATGTTCATTGTAAACACTAAATGTAATAATGTTTTGTAAAATGTAATTTGTATGTGTTTGGTATGCTATATGCAGAATGTCTGGAATGTCATACATTATAGTGATGCAGTTATATGGGGGATTAGACTGATATTCAAAAATATATATATTCAGAGAATTTTTATATGACTTAAATGTTTATTTATGGTACTTGAGTTTTGTGAAATAAATGTTAATGCTGTTGCCACTACCACTGACACCACAATCACCACCACCACCACCACTAAACATTGTCATTATCATCATCTTACTCTTACTGTTGCAGGATCAGAAGAGAAGATAAAGGAAAAAGTAGAGGAAAAACCAGTAACTGAGGAAGATGGAAAGAAACAGGAGCCAGAGAGTAAAGAAGGAAAGTCAGATGAAGGGGAAAAAAAAGATGGAAAAACACCACAACAATCACAGGAGGGAGAATCAGAAGAAAAGAAGAAGGAAGCAGCTCATGATGAAGTAAAGAACACAACAAAGGCAGGAAATGCAGAGAAAAAACCAAAAGTTGTGGTAATTAAAGAGACAATTACGACAGGAGAAGAAAAATTAGGAGTACCTGAATTAAGTGGACAGTTATTTGAAAATGCTGTTAAAAAGTAAGTAGGTCAGAGTTCTTCTGATGTTTATATTTACATTTAAGTGAAATATCTTTCATGTCCAGGGAAGTGCAAGTGTTACACTTGGTGTCCCTTAGAATATGGTTTATTTCTCAAGTCATATCATTGTACCACAAGCACACAAATGGCAGGACTAAATTTTGTTTGGTGGAACCTAGTATCTTTGGGTTCTCAATAAGGAACTTGCATCATGTCACCCTTCTGGCACATAAAATTTTGAGATGGCTCCTAGATCTTTGGAAAATTAATCCTTCTCTATCTTATACTATTTATTTTAATTTTTTTTAAATCATTGCTGTCACCATTACATTCATTATTTGTTTGTGATATTTTTTCAAATATCTTCCTTACAGAATTGAAGCTTTAAATGAATTTGATAGGCAGAGAAACAAAAGGGAAAGTGCACTAAATGCTTTGGAGAGCTTTGTCTTTGATGCCCAAGGAAAGCTTTGGTTAGATGAGTACCAAGCAGCAGCAACAGAAGAAGAGATAGAGAAAATCAAGCAGATGTGTTCTGAGGTGAGATTTAGGTTATAAAAACTTATAAAATCCAACTGTTGGTATATTAATAATTTTGAATTTTGCATTATATGAAACGATGGATTTTCATTTACACTTTTGCCCCTCAGGTATCAGATTGGCTATATGATGAAGGCTCAGATGCTGATGCAGCAACATATGAAGCAAAACTGAATGAACTAAAGACATTAACAGGTCCACTGTATCGACGAGTGAAGGAACACATGGAGAGACCTGAGGCATTAGCAGCTCTTCATTCTATGATCAATGGCAGTTCAAATTTTCTTGCCAGTGCCAGGAATATGACCACTGATAGTCCAGATGGACTTTTCACGCAAGTTGAACTTGACACACTGGAGAGAGTTATTAATGAAACTCAGGTACTTTTACATTTACCACACTTAGGAGAAGAACGGGCAAGAAGCATTTATATTCCAGTGTTTCTCAGTGTTAAAAAACAGTAGGAAATTAAATATTTTAACTATACAAAATTGAGTATGTTAATTCCTGTTACAGTCATTCTTTCCTGCACTGTGTTTCCCTTTTAACAGCTTCACCAGTATTAAATTTTGAAAGCAAACAATTTGTATGTTCTTGATTTCAAACATTTGCCATGCTCTGAATGTTGTGTGCTTTCTTCTGGGTAATTCCCCGGCATCTGAATTTTATATGCCGACATTTTGGAACACTCTCTCTGTTCCATCTTCATAGGCAGGTAGGTATGAAGTATGACTAGATTTGAGAAATGTTGGAGTATTTGTATAGGGAAAGGTTTGGCTTAAAAATAGCCTGAGCCGATAGGAAGGAGGGTGACAGGGTAGGGGCGGTTCTCTGAACCACCCCATCCTACAAATACCCCAACATTTCTCAACTCTAGTCATACTTCATACATACCTGCCTATGAAGATGGAACAGACAGTGTGTGCCGAAACATCGGCATATAAAATTCAGATGTTGGGGAATTGCCCAGAAAAAAGCATACAACAAACAATTTGTATGTTATCTGCAAGTTTTCTCTGTAATAGGAGTGGAAAACTAGGATGGAAGAGGAGCAGTCAAGCTTACCAGCTTCTTCTGCACCAAAGTTGACAGTGAAATCTATCACAGAAAAAATGGCCATGCTTGACAGAGAGGTAAAAACCATTGATTGTTCTTCTGCTTTATTCCCAGGCTCATTTTTGTAGAAGCATGTATTATTTCAAAGAGGAGCTACTTCTTAAAAAGTGAGTTCCAACAGTAATAAAAGACAGAATATAAATAAAGCAACTTAAAGGTAGTGGCTCATTAAGACACCATTGGCCGAAAGACTTCAGTGGGACAATGTTCTGTGAATGAAATGGGAAGGACTGCTGCAGTGGCTTGTACAGGTGGCAGATCGTAGTGTTCTGACTGCGGTGAAAGTTATAGAGATAATAAGGCATAGTTACGAACAGCATTGTGCAGTGCTTGTATACTAATTTATTTTGTTAAAGAGGAAGAACATAAATTTATCTCTGTAGGGAGGTAATTATCCCTGTTTTGGCAGTGTTAGTTTTATGAAATTCAGAAACATTTTACTAACACTGCAAGTGCTCTGTCGGTATGAAATTGGGCATGTAGGTAGTTAATGATTCTCTGCATCTGTTGGCTATTTAAAGAAATGAATTTTAGGAACAGAAACACTAAAAATTAAGTTTTTGTCACCTTTCCCATTTTCTGCATACTTACAGATTGTTGTACATCTTTGATCATTTATTTAATTTTGGGAAATTTTCATGCATTATAATTTGCTCTGTTGACATACATTTAACACAGAAGCATAAGTTGTTAATGAATATGACTTTGCTTTATTCAGACTTTTCTTAATATGAGAGTTGTGATAATTAAATGTACTGCTTTCTGTTTTTCAGGTAAAATATTTAGTCAATAAGGCTAAAATATGGAGACCCAAGAAGGCAAAAGATGACATAGTTAAAGGTACATAATAGGAAACTGGGTGTTATATTTCTATTAGGAAACTGAGTGTTATTTTTGTGTTTCTCTTGTGCTGGTTCCGTTAATGTAGCTTGTAAGTTTCAGGAAAATTACTATTTTGTACTAGAGAAGCAAATTTACAGATTCGCAGCCTGTAGTACCTGCCTATACATGTGCTGTGCTAGCTAGTACAGTTTACGTCTTTCCTTTAGAAGATTTGTCTTCTGTTTGCATGTCTCGAGACTTTATCCTTGCATTGGGAGGTAGCCCCCTTTCCCTAAGATGTAAGCCATTAAATTGCATTACATGTAGTTGGTACCTATTTGAACCTATGACCAAACACAATTTATAGTACTTACAGTAGTACATGTTACCATAATTCTGTTTTTAGATAAAGAATAAAAAAAATGTGTAAATTTTGTCCATTGACATATGATGCTTGACATCCAACACCAGTGTGGAAAGTTATGAGCATGCCACCAATTTGAACTCATGTTCTCTGACTTGCATAAAGTACAAATCGTATCAGTATTTGAAAATACATAATATTTTATCATATCTTTGTTTTTCTGATGGGCCTAAATAATCGGCATGAAAGAACATATGATATGTATTTTCTACTATAAATACTAGTCTCTTTGATGACTCCGAATCAAAGAGAACCCACATCAGGAAGCATGTCTATACCAGAAGGGTGATTGAACCATCCGCATCTTCACCTGTAATGTAGTATCACACTCTCACCATAAACAATCATGCAAGTATTGAGGTTTATATGTTGTGGTTGAGGACTCTGTTCTCCTGGGATATGGTGCAGCATCACTGGATCAAGACCTGTGCAGCACTATGTTTCTTCTAAATATAGCAAATCAACCACTCAGTCACTCAACATCATATCCCAGAATAGTAGTTTCCAAAAAGTCACTCACTCAATTTATGGCCAAAAAGGAAGAATTGTTTGACAGGCTGAGTGACTCAGCTGCTTAAGAAGGTCTCTGTTGCATGGAATGAGTTATTGAGTGAGTCAGTTTATTTAATTCTTATATTCATATTTGGGATTGTTGCTGGACCAAATCCTTTAGCCATTGCATGTTAACTCCCATTTGACATTACAGCATTTGGACCACAGATTTCAAAAGAATTTTAAATTTTAGATACTACAAAGAATGAAACAGATGATGAAGAAGTTCTTGAAACTGAAAACCCAGATTCTATGGAAGAAGAGAAAAAAGAGTCTGAAGAATCAAGGAAAGACAATGAAGATGCTGTAGTGGAAGGAGAAGAGAGGCAAAGTGAGACTGTGGAAGGGGCAGAACCAACATTGTCAGAATCGCAAGGGGCCATGTCAGGCGTTTCTGAAGACACTTCATCACATTCGGATGGTAAGAGACAAGATATTTGGTTTTGAATGTCTGTCAGTAATTGCCATCAAGTATCTTATCCTGCACTGTGTGTACCTGTCATTTACCATAGTGTAACTAGTTGAAGCCCTTGAACTAATTTTTCATATAGTTTTTCGTCATGCTGCACCATGCATCAATCTGTGGTGACAGAATTTTCCACACCTTATTGCATCTGGCAGGCCTACTGTTTCTAAATTGAATCTCTTGTATTTCTTTTCTACTGTTTCTGAGGGTGAATTTCTTATATTTCTTTCCTTTTTAAAAAATGGAAAAGTTGTCCCTGTTTACACATGAATTCATACAGGGGGAGTAGAGGTAAAGCCTCACTCATTCTTAACCTCAGCATTAGGTGGAGGTGAGTGGTGAACTTCATACCCTGGCCACTTTACTTTTGGAGTAAGACACCCAGTTACCCATTGCACTAGTGGCTGGGTGGGCCTCGGAACTGGTCTGGATGTTTTGTGTAGTGAGAAAAATCTTGTGCCCCTGCTTGGCATTGAACTCGAGATCTTCCAGCCTGTAGCATCGTCACTTTACTGACAATGCTATCCCCACTCCTCTTTATAATTAAATCTATTAATATATTTTATTGTGATTTTCAAATAAATGATACCGATTAATGATAAATTAACGTCAGTTAGGGGGCTTTGAAAGGAATCAGAAAACAGAATTCCTGTGTAACGTAAGTCAGGGGTTTCTCAAGCACATAGCACTGTGTGGGGCATGTTCTGTGCACAGGAACAATGAAACAGGTCTCTGGAAATATAGGACCATAAATTCTTAATTTTTGGGCTGTGGCATATATTGTGTTATTTTACCTAGATGTATTAACACATTTAATGTCTGTTTGCTTGTAGCCTAACAATTATAAAACCAGACTGGTGTTTTATGCTTATGTAACAATGAAATAACCAGACTCGTGTTTGTGTGCAGTAGCTGGCAACACTGGTGCACAGAGTCATGTAACTACTTGAGTCAGCAATTTTGATGTAGTCATTTAGCTGCAGCCTATTTTGTGGTGGCACTAAGGGCTTTGTAGGCACACTGCTTGTTTGTCAAAAAATTATGCGGGAAGGAATATGCTCAGGCTTTTCACTAAGATTTTTGGAAGAGTATCACCTTTTGGAAAAAGTAGGTCCTGGTGAGGAGATTTTGATCTTAGCGTATCATCCAAAAAACCAAACAAAGAGTGTCCATTGGAAAAGTCTGGAGTCTTCTAGACTCTGCTGCTGTCAAAACCAGGTGTGAAAACCATGCTTCTATGTTTCTCTGAGAGGAAAATGATTATTATACATCAGTTTTTCCCACAAAATGAATTCAACTAACCATTCTGGTTTAAGTTATTAAGTTTTTACAGCAACACGTGTTGAACAAGACCAAACGTTTGGCCAGGCTTGTGGGGTGTGCATTATGATAGTGTGCCTTCCCACCCAGCACTCTTGCTAAAGTAATTTTTGGCCAAAAGCGCAAATAGAGGTGTTTCAACATCTATGATATTCACTTCATTGCAACACTGACATTTCAGTGTTCTCAGATTTTAAAATGTCTGTGAAGAGATTTGATTTTGAATCACTTGAAGATGTTCAGAATTGTGCCTTAACAGTTCTCACAGCCTTCAGAAAATGATTCCAGCAGTGTTACCAGACACTTTCCATGGCATGTATAATTAGAAAGCAGGAAATTCAGAAGTGTTTACACTCAGTAAATGGTAATGACAGAATCACCACGATTATTTGTCATATCTCATATATCTTCACTATATTAGTTTAGATTGTAGATTTTGATATGGAGGGTGCTGTGGTACATAGCTTGTTAGAGACCTGTTCCAGATCATGGTGAGCTTCCTACCACCAGTGAACCTTCATGGCTTACTGCAGCTTTTATTGTCTGTGTGATCCACCTTCTGTTCGTCCTGACACCCATGTGATTAATTACTACAGGACATGTCTGCACGTGCGTGGCTTTTGTTTTTACATATTATTCTTTTGTTATCAATTTTACTTTTCTTTTCACAGCAGTTTACACAAATTTCTTACAGATTTACCTGAGGAGATTGGAGGAAGGGGATTTTACACACACCCTCACACATGCGTGGATACGCATGTGTGTGCACATACATGTGTGCATGCGCATTCACACACACACACATACATTTTTTGAAAGTGTGTGTTATATATTATACCATGTTTTAGTTAATGTGTAATACTTTTCAATTAAATGCTGCATAAAAGTTAGAAATAGCAGTAAAGGGACATTAATTATTATATTTCCATTTAACAGGAAATCTCTTTAAGTGGGAAACATATTAAATTGACAACATATATATGTTCAGTAATGTGGGAAAGTTTTGGTATTAAATTTTTCCATCTCCAGTGGAAAAACTTAAGGAGGGATGTCTTGACCGGGTTTCATTGTATATATTTGTTTACTCTTGTACAGCATTCTGTTATATAAGTAAATTTCTCACTCTCATTGTTTGCAGATGAAGATAAGGCCAGAACCCACACAGAACTATAACACCAAATTCTGTAGGTGTTATTACAATTGTTGTGGAAAGACAATGCAGACATTACTATGTTGCACTGTATGGGATTTACAGAATTCACTGTTTGCCACTGCAGGTCCTATTATGTGTGGGTATGTGAGTGATTGAGTGACTGAGTAAGTGTGTGTCTGTGTGTAGATGTAGATGAATACAGAAATAAAGACTGCAGCAAACAGAGTTTGCATTGGTGAACATATTCAGTCAGTGCAGCATGAGAAGGGAATTGCAAGTTTCACAGCACAAGGTGAGAAGAGGTAGCTTATGTTTTTGTACAGTATTTGCACATTGTGTTTATTCTAATACCTGGGGATGTAAAACAATAGTGATTACTGTCATCAAAGATCTGTTTGAATGTGGTAGTACTTAACTGGGACATCAATGATAAAACAGAAAATTGATATTTATTGTGGAATGTGAATTGTTTCTTAAAGACATACAAAACCATTTTTGTGAATTTATAATAGCATTAGTACTTACAGATAGCATATCCCTCTTGGTATTACACTTTTATGACTGCAAAGCTATGTTTCTGGTACAGGAGGTTCCCATCATCCAATTCCTCAAAATCTGTTTCCCCACATATGTGAGGCCAAATTTTTGTGGGACCTAACTAAATAACTATGTGGAGCAGAGTCCTTCTTGAGAAGGTTTAGGTCCTCAGATAGTTGAGAAATTCCCTGCATTTTATGGAACCTGGAGGTTCAATACTACATTCACAAGTACCCACAATCTGTCCCTAACCTGAACCAGATCAATCCAGTCCATGTGCCCCCATCCCACTTCTTGAAGATAGGTTTTAATATTATCGTCACACCTATGAAGAGGTCTTCCAAATGGTCACATTCCGTCAGGTTTCCCCACCAAAACCCTGTATGCACCTCTCCTCTCCTGGATACACGTGGTGCGTTCAAGTTGTAAGGTCTCCTAATTTTTTTCTCAGGAATGGAAGTAGGTAGAAACGTTAAAGTTGTTGGAGATGACGTGGCAGTTCTTTAGGTTGGGTGAGACTAAATGGCAACACTGTCCTACCCGTTGAATGCTTGTGACATCGTTGAATGACAGTAGTGTTTTAGATACTGAAAATGGCGACGTTTACATTCGAAGAACAGCGCTTGATTATCCGATTCCTCCACTTGCGTGGCATGAAACCCATCGAGATTCATCAACAATTGAGTGAGACATGCAATGATGGCGTTATGGACGTGAAAAATGTGCGTTTGTGGGTACGACAGTTCAAAGAAGGCTGAACGCAGAGACTTTCCGCATTTTCAGGTCATCATTCAAGATGGTGTCCACAGATCCAACGGATATGCCGGCATTGGCCGCTATCTGTTTCACAGTCAAGCGATGGTCTTCCATAACCATTTGTTCCACTCACGCAATCATGTCTTCAGATCGGCTAGTGCGTGGCCGAGGCTCCTTCGGTTTGTTTTCACACGACGTTCGGCATTCTTTAAACTGTTGTACACACGAACGCACATTTTTCACGTCCATAATGCCATCATTGCATGTCTCACTCAATTGTTGATGAATTTCGATGGGTTTCATGCCACGCAAGTGGAGGAATCGGATAATCACGAGCTGTTCTTCGAATGTAAACGTCACCATTTTCAGTATCTAAAACACTACTGACACTCAACGACGTCACAAGCATTCAACGGGTAGGACAGTGTTGCCATTTGGTCTCACCCAACCTAAAGAACTGCCACGTCATCTCCAACAACT
>Ga0123354_10015070_pt1 | contig 12054 bp, 6 predicted proteins | sample TergutLab28metaG_2_FD_97872 | JGI IMG/M metagenome (GOLD analysis project Ga0123354, IMG submission 97872) | Labiotermes labralis P4 segment gut microbial communities from Petit-Saut dam, French Guiana - Lab288 P4 | ecosystem: Host-associated > Arthropoda: Insects > Digestive system > Gut ... | reverse complement strand
TCACTTACAAAGAATAATATACCAGATGCTGTATTAATACAATTTGACCTCCTAGATGATGAGTTCAGAGTTGCTCGAAACATGTAGAGGATCATAATAATAAACGTATTATAGAAGGTAATTTTGCATCAAGTTGGTCATTTACCCAGAAAATGCAGTTCATTTCATTTACTCCTTTAGATTTTGCCTTTCCTTGTCTGAAGACACAGTAACTGTAGAAACGCGTGTATTTCGTATACTTTGTCTGGTTTCTGCTTTTAGGGTAAATTTTGCCCTAGCACAAGCCACAAAGGTCCAGAGGAGGAGTAGATGTACAGCAGTACTCATTCTTTAACCTCGGCGCAAGATGGGCGTCGGTGGTCAACGCCACGCCCCGGCCTCTTTACCCCGGGAAAGACCCAGGACCATTGTATAGGAGACTGGGTGGGCCCAGGGCCGGTCTAGACGGGTGCGGAAAATTTTGCCCCTATCGGGATTCGATCCCCGAACCGTCCAGCCTGTAGCGAGTCGTCATATCAACCGCGCTATCCCGACCAACGATTTCTGCTTGTAGGGAGACTAATTTTCTTGGTCTCTTAGCCTAAGTATCGTGTAGTTCAATGAGTAGCGGTTATGTAAATGTTAAGCTGCAGAAAGTACACCACGTGGCAATTAATGGTACGTGTCTTGCTTGTATTTATCTCTTAGATTAATTAATAGATAGCACAATACCAACACAATCTCGAACATTAAGGACTGATCACAAAACTACTGTGAGTCGACACTTTGTACAGTTCCCCTTCTCACGGAAGGCTTAGTCTAATCCAGCTTTGCCATTCACCAGACAGACCATATGTACGACTGTACGATGACTTTCCCGTTGTGTAGTGGATAGTTGGTCTCTAAGAAAATTTGTGTGTATTGTCCTGTACCTACCTGTAATAACCGCATATTACGTGCAATTACATTACGTGTACGTTCTTACAAAACCTGCACAAATCGCATTTCTGAGATAACGCTCTCGGTGTGACTTCACACCTGACTTCCTTGCTTATTAGGTGATGTATACTTAAAGAGTCAAGGATTCAAAGTCCAGTAGAGCTTTTAGGCTTATTGCCTTGCTAACAAACGGTAATTATTTGACGTAATTTAAATAGTCACATTCTTACACACTTTAATAATAACACCAAATTTTTTCGTAATTCTTCTAACCTCTATCTTTCAAAGAGATTTTATAACAAAAATATTACTCGCATTACTTGTTCCTCTGTACGTGCTATCTGAAGTCAATTTTATCTTCGGTTTAATAGCCTTCTGATTATATAAAATTCGAGATCCCTAGTGATGAGCTAAGCGACTAACAGTTTCTAAAGGACTATTTGTGGTGTGATACTTAGCTAGGTAACTGGCGCTGCAGAATAAGGAATTAACAAAGACCGTATTTAGTTGTTACAGATTACGTTTACGACTGGCCGCACTCGACTAAAATTTGTATCATTCGTTTTGCAGTCACCTGTTGAGCATTCCGCTCCATCACCACAGAAACATACAAAATCCTTATAACGGTGGAGGCTCGCGAAAACGAAGTTTTCTCAATATCAAAACATGAAAGTGGACGAAGAGTTAAGTCTTTTTTTTATTTCTGATGTATTGCAGGTGCTTTACACGGCGTTTCTCAGTAGCGACGGCGGCCCAGAGATTTACGGTCTGTGTCTAAATTCCCTTCCTGTTACCAGATTGTAGTTCCAACACCTAATCGTCTATTACTTTCCATACAATGTTGTACAGTATGTGTGTACATAATAATATGTAAGACATGACGACAGTTTCCATGTGTGAGTGAACTAAGCTTCCCCACAAAAGCCAATAGAACTGAAGACTTCTCGTAGCCTACTTCGCCGGATTCCATCCAGTGAGTTGGTGCAGGAAATCTGTGACAGCACAGAAGGATAAATGCGCAATACCTCCCGATTAAACGCCGTAGCTTCGCCCTGACGAGGCAGACGTCACAAAACCGAGCTGTCCGCAGCTGTGACACCGTATCGCTTGACATCACAATTAAATATGAGATCAGCCAGTCAGTCCTGAACAAACAGTACCTAATTAATTTGTCTTTTACTTTCGATTGTTTGTTTAAATTACTTATTTGTTTACATCTTGTGGTATCCCCTCTCCCGTGATACAACTTTTCCGTTATCTGATGAAGTACTGAACAATGTAAGTACCTTCGGGCATAAACAGGTCGAAAAATACTTTGACGAGACACATAGCTCCCACTTGTTGAAATGTACGGGGAGATGAATAATTAAACTGCTAGTTATCTGCCTACTTATACATTAATTTGTTGTTGACTGCTTGTTCCATTTCTGACTGTTCTCCTCAGTAGTGTGTTGCAATAGATATTCTAAGTATTTATTATTACGTTGCAGGATACAAGAGTGTTTCCATTTTGGTGGCGAGAAAAGACATCGAATCTTCTAAACTAGCCGTAGAATTTCGCAACATATTGGGTTCGTTATGTACGTAAATAATTGCTCTTTCACTGGACGTGCGGCTGCGGGAAGTGGTCAAACGTTACTTGGGAATGGTAAGTAGATCATACAAAGTTTCTTTTATTTTATATCTGCTGGTGCAATTTAGAACAATCGCGGAGAAGCAACGTATATCGACCAATATATGTCTATATGTGGTCTGTATTTCACATTGCGTACTTTGTTTAATACTTAATGGCTAATAGTTTACATCACAACCCAAGTTTGATTGTTGTATTCTTTCTCTTGGGTGATTCTGCGGCGTCTGAATTTTGTGTGCCGACCTTTCGGAACACTTCATAGGTCATGTGAACAACCTATGAAGATTGAATAGAGTGTTCCGAAACATCGGCACATAAAATTCAGACGCCGAGGAATCACTCAAAAGAAATGATGCAACATTTACAATACGGCGAAAGCTTGAAATCAACCATTTAAATTTCTTATATATTGCTGTTCAGTGGGACTTGGTGTTTCACTGCTGACTTTGTGTTGTGTGGTGCGGTTTTGACTGCAGGCAGAGATGAAATATTTCGCGTCGCGATATATTCTGGGGTTTATCAAGCCCGTATTTTGTGAATTTGGGGTTTATTTGAAGTTGCAAAGACACTGGAGTGGAACGTGACCACTGAGTTGAAAACAGGCTAAAAAGAAATGCAACTTTATACCTTCTCCACTTGCACATTTTTATAACATGGTGTTCAGGTACAGTGCTGCTGAACACTTGCATTCAAATTAGCTTAAATTATCTGACGTTTCAAATAATCTGGGTGAGAGTGTGTTATTCTGAATGTCAGAAACGTCGAGCAGTGGCGGATTTAAATGGGGGGAAGGGGGGTCTGAAATATAATTTTTATCTCTGCTTTGTTTCAGTAGACCATTAATTTCCGGAGAAGAATATGCCCTCATTGTTCCGACTGATCTCACAAAAGTATGTCTATATCAGTTATAGCTTAAAGTTCATATCACGAGTGCTGATAACAGTACCAAATGATCTTCACTGAACCAAAATTGGCTAAGTGACGATCCAACAAGTCAGTGCTCAAGTTGAAACATAAAGATGTTGCCTTATTACTTACTGTTGGGCCAACTTCCGTTAATGAACTGATTTTAAACAGCTAAATTTCTACATGTACAAATGTAGTTACCGACTTGCTCTGTAATAATGCAAAACACTGTTGTGCCCCCCGTTTCTTCGTGCCCGGACTGCTTGGTTGTTGTCAGGTGGCTGCGTAAATTATCCAGGTGCACTGCTAGGCAGTCACATTGAAATACAAGCAATGTCTGTAGTCTGAAATATTTCATTTCCACATTCTGGCATAGTACTAATTCAAACAAAATTATACCATTACAAATTAGCGTATGTTTCCCAGAGTATTCTTATTTCATTACGATACTTACGCTGTAACATCAGAGTATGCTTGCTTACCAAAGGATCAGTCCAGGCCCGAGGCACATTTATCTGTTTTTAACAAGATCTGTTTTTAGGCGAGGATTTGTTAGCACCTCGCCCAAACCCCAAATTGAAGGCCACACATTTTCGACTGCCCCCGACTGCTTATTCAATAAATTCGCAGCTACCCTCCATATTGTAGGCCGTTCCTCCATCCGCAACTCGAGGACATACCATGCCGTGGTAACAAGGATCCATTTATTATGGTCGCGGTAATTTGTTGTGATTTTTTCCGCCATGTTTCCGTCTTAAAAATTATTCCGAACAAGCATTTTAAAGTCAAAACAAGCAGGAAAAACACTATATATATATATATATATATATAGCACAAAAATCTAAATCTACTATTATGGTATATTTCTTAACAAAATCCATGATGTTCATACCCTTTCCAATCTACGGCGTAACAACAGTAACTAAGCGACAGGATGCGTGATGTCACATGCTGTTGTGTAGAAACAGTAAGGACAAGTTCTTCTTTGTTTTGGTAGCGCACAAATTTTCGCGTGTTGCATTTTTCTGTTGTCTTTTGCACTGTGCGTAAATTTGTTAGAAATGCACGTAGAAAATTCTTACAGCTAATGTAAGCGCAGTTATAAGTTTGAAGTGCAAGTTTATTAGCGAATTCTTATAATAAAACCAACTCGATGCACTGATATCTCAAATTTATTTTTGGAATAAATTTCTACATGTTTCAGACAGTTCCTCTATCCAACATCAGTTGTCTAGCACTGTACACACAGCAGTGGTATATGTCATACAGGTTTTGCAGACAGCTGTCAGCAAACCTGTATGACATATACCATTGCTGTGTGTACACTGAATAACTCCTGATGTTGGATAGAGGAACTGTCCGAAACATGTAGAGATTTATTCCAAAAATAAATTTGAGAAATTGGTTTTATTATAAGAATTTATCACGATAAACAGTCACCTGAACGTCAAATTTCTTAACGAAGTGTGAGTTGTGACGTGAGAATCTTAATCACTTAGTACATTGTTCTTTAATAATGTCCACGGCTTGCAGCGATAATTTGCTACGTACTCTACACTGCGGATCAGCGACACTTTTGTTGCCATGTTTATAGATCCCAGGCGTTTTGCTACTGAATCTCTTACACGGCCATATCAGCTATTGTATGTTTCGTACATTTTTTAACCCTGCTGTACAGCGTTGTTCTACGCAGTTTTCTTACTGTTCCTCCTGCCGCCCTTTCTTCAAACCCCTCACTTTCGCAGAAGTTGTCTTTGGTGCACAGTTTCATGATTTCATGTACTCCCGTTTGTGTCTGTATTGCTCCTAGCTGTGTGTATTCCTTCGTTCGTAATCGCTTATGTGTTCATTTGTATTTAGAGGAAATGTTCAATTGCGCACTTTCGCCAAACAGGTGTAATGCGGTGTAAGAATTCCAATAAATTTTTTTTTGTCTGTAGAGTGACAGTAGTGATGATGTGTTTTCTGTGTGTATTTCGTCGAACTGCAGATGTTACAGGAACTGTATTTTGATTCTTTGACTCTCTTGTTCGTTCTACGTATTGCTAGTAGTCTTCCGTTAACTGTCATGAATGATTAACTGGGAGGGATTTTGAACACGACACAAACGCAGTACATAACTGGCTAGTCAACAGCTCTAGTATTTGAAAATCATACAAATAAAAACGGGTTCATCATGGTGAAGATTTTTCGCTTATTTTCGAGTGTTAATTTTTAGCTCAGTCCATTTTTCTTTATACGATGGCTTTCAAAATTATTAAAGGACTTTTCTTTATTCCTTCTTTACTCTTTGTTTACTCTCCCCTTTTCACTCCAAAGAACATTCCGATAATTACACCGAATCAGACGTTATGGGTGGACATTATTAAACTTCATAGAGGGATAAAATTGTTATCCGAAAAAGTTGAAGGAAAAAGAACACCTCGAAGACCGAGGTGTAGATGGAGTCTATATTGAAAATAGTTTTAAGGAACTATTTCGCGGGGCTTGAACTAAATTTATTTTACGCCGGATGAGGTCTAAAACTTGGTAGCACAGTGGTTAAGGTACTGTGCTACAAATCGGAGGGTCGCTGGTTCGATTCCAGATGGTGTCTTTGGAATTTTTCGTTGACATAAAATCCTTCCGATCGCACTATGCACCTGAGGTCGGCTCAGCCTCTAACAGAAATGAGTGCCAGAAGCATTTCCTGGGGTTAGAGGCGGCCGGTGCGTAAGGCTGGCAACCTTACTACCATCCTGGGCCATTGTCACGTAATCTGGGAACCTTAACTTCCTGGACCCCTCTGGGCACCTCGGGACTGTAATGGGAATGATTTACCTTTTTGCCTTTTGAGGTCTAAAAACGGGCTTTTGTTTGCAGGGAAATCAACCCAGGGTTTCTTGATAGTTTTGGAGCTTCGAGCAATTCCCAGCCTCTTGATACAGACTCTGCTCCAGAGAAAACTTATTCATATTTAGTTAGGTCTAAAGACACTGGCTTTAAAGTCATATTGGAAATGGCTCATGTTTTGGAACTTGTTTTATTATTCAGGGGTGTGTAGAAAAGGAAGTCGAAATTTCTGCCTTCGTTTGTCACATATCGCTGTGCATAAGAATCGCTTATACTTTTACCAGATTATAAGCTTCTTCAGAAAGGCACAGTGTGTTCCAAGACTTGGTCATAACCCAAGAGAATAGCTGGGAGGGCAGAATAAGCTCTACTGTTTTTCCCACTGCTAATTACTGCACAACAATGTCCTTGTTTAAACATTTATCTATTTACATAACAACTGTAATTATTATAATGTACACAAGTATTAGCGACTCTAGCCCAGAAGGCAGTACTTTAAATGTACCAGTTACTTGGAACCGATCCCAGTGACCTCGCAACCTAAAGGCTAGAATCTGCGGCCGCTCGCTTGCTGGAATTGCGGGTTCGAATCTCCCGGAGGACATGGACATCTGTCTGTTGTGAGTCTTGAGAACTGTCAGGCATAAGTCTCTGCGACGGACCGACCACTCGTCCATAGGAGTCGTACCGTGTGAGCTGGGTCTGAGTGTGTTCTCGAAACCTCAACGATGAGTAGGTCGAACCGTGAAAAAAAGTACAAGATAGGCCATGACTTGCGCTGACCTTTCAGCGCCCCTTTTCACACGATTGTATAAATGAACGGTACAGACAGTAGCAGGTTGGAAGCAGGGGGGAAAAATTTTATGCACGTACAAGTAAATTTGCCGCTTTCCATGCCATGAAGGCGTATAGGGGGAGAAGAAATAAGGCTCCACTCATTTGAATTCATTTATAGTTATTCATGAACAGTACGGAGCAATGGCAGTAGACGTTCGTATCTTATTTCAGGTTAAAATTCTGTCGTTCTTGAGGGTCAAATGACTACGATAACCCTGAGACAGGGGATTCTGTCCCTGACCATTTTTCAAGCCGGGCACTTTATGGATATGACTCATATCTTTCTCAGCTCCTCAGTGCAGTACAGCCATATAACGGCATGCAGGGAAACCTATAGCTGCCATTTTTACCAAACATTACTTACACAAATTTTCATCGTCATGTCTTCCGTAGCTTCTGTCCAAAAACGAAGTAGTTTAAAGTAATTGTGAAGGAGAATAAAAAAAAAATAAATAGAGAAAATAAAACCACTTCTTCAACACATGAAGATAATAAAGCAAACCAAACTTCAATTCCCAACCCCCCCCCCCCCAGCAGCAATATCATGTTTCGAGATCTTAAATTCTTTCTTATGTATTGAATCCTATATTACACAATCTGAAGGCCGTCCTGTTTTGATTTCTAGCGACTTCCCTATTACGCATTCAAAAGGCTGTATTGTTTTATGCAGGGACTCTGCATTACACAATCGAAAAGCATCCTCCGACAGTCTATTCACCTGTCGGCTCCTTTACATTTACTAATACAAATTGCTTCCCAAAATTGCAAAATAATTTTTTCTAAGTCTGTTGAATACGTTGCCTGCCTGTAAAACGTTCAATTTTCAAGGTCAGTATCTCTTTTTCTTCCTACTAAATCTGTTTCCGTCTACCACAGAATGTTAAGTCATATACTAAGTATTTTTGTAAGGTCACGTTTACTTACGCGATACACGTTACAGATCACAAGGGTAAGGCTTGTAGTACTTTCACTGTCCCTGTGGCAAGTAGGTTATGATTTGACAGCCTTAGGATTCCAAACATTCTTCGTAAATGAATATTGGACTATAATTTCTTGACACTGCTGAATGACTGACAGGAAATGTGTTGGCACTGAAAGTGGACGAATTTTCTGTCCGCCTAAAAAAGTACAAAAGTCTGAGGGTGAAACTTGGGGGTTCTTTCAGTATTCAGATCATTGTGACGTCAATTAGTTTGGTAGAAAGGTACAAAATTTCATATTTTTTTGTTTCATTAATCTTCGGGGTAAAAGACTTCAACTCTGATGACGGAAGCAGACATTTCTTCGAATGGATGGTGCTCATTTACGAAAATATACGAAAACAATTCACCGTTAGACGACGTCATATCTCAGAAGACGGTAATTTAAGTAAGTTTGAAAAAAAAAATTAATAAATTTTGGACTCAAGTACGTCCTAAATGAAGAATGGAGAAAACTGCGTGATATGCAGCTTCACCCCAAATTGCAGACCTATTTGGACGTAAAATAAACCAGAGAATGATGGGCTTCCTAACACGCATCGTGGCGTGCTATTGGCGACCACAAACGTTTTATGGAAAATTTAGGAAGGTCTCTCCAGTCCACGAGTGCTTAAGGTAACTGTTACTGTACACAGCATGCTGTACGTACAAATAGCCAAAGAACAGAGCTTTTTTCCCCCTCAGTGCATGCAACATTCCCCTGTTCGAAACTGGAGTGAGACACAATGAACATTCAAGGTCAGAAATAGAATGAAAGCAGGACACTGTACAAGGATTTAATTGTGCCTTTCGGAAAGGTATCAAATGATGCTGCCTGCGGTGAACAAAAACGGGACTGGCTATAGTGACGTCACAGAGCAAACAACTGTCACTAGTGATATATAAAGGCATGCCGACATGTCAAACTGAATTTCTTAATGAATGTGTTAAGGTGATGAAACATTAAATGAAATTAAGTGTTAAAGCACAAAATACTATTTAAGAATCGTGCTAACTTATGAGATATAAGGCTGTGTTAGGCAATAGCGTAACAAGGACAGAAATCTACAGTACTTGAATTTATTGCCAGAAAAATTAATAATGGCAGCTGGAATGACACTTTTAGAAAGTATATATTTAATACTTATACATATTTACTGGGTAATATGTGGGCCGGGTAGCGTAGTCGGTATAGCGACTGGCTACGGGCTGGACGGTCCGGGGATCGAATCCCGGTGGGGGCGAGATTTTCCGCACCTGTCCAGACCGGTCCTTGGGCCCACCCAGCCTCCTGTACAATGGGTACCGGGGTAAAGAGCGGCCGGGGCATGACGTTGACCACTCACCCTCTTCTAGTGCCGTAGCCAAGTAAGAGTAGAACTATACCTCTACTCCCCCTAAGGGCCGTACAGCCTGTACAGAGCCTCAGTGCCTGTACAGGGGTGCACTTTGCCTTACTTACTGGGTAATATGCTGATGCTTCCGCTTAATTTTATCCTTGTTACGAATTGCACAAAATGCTGGTTGCGGCAGTCTCAAGATACTGATGTGGAATACAAGACAAAACTAGAATACGAAACACAGAAATAAGAACGGGATATCAGGATATGAGCCTACAAGGAAGTTTAGACGAAACAAGAGACAAACGACATTATACGAAGCTTAGCGAGACAGAATAAGTGTATGGGAGGGGGGCTGTTCAGTTGGTGGAGTTGGGGTTCAGTAGTTAAATGTAAAATCTACTTTGAAGGTCTCAGAAAAAGTTTAAATAATTGTCGTGTTGGGTGACGTCAAGGACGAGTCGAGCCCTGAGCGTTCCGATATATAGCTGGACAGCAGTGTCCGGCGACTTTCGGTCAGGTGTGTAGAATTTGTGTCCGACAAGACAAAGAAAGGGTCTTGAATATGGAACAGAACGTTCAATGAATCCTGGAAGGAAGAGGATTTCCGACACCATTACTAATGTTGTGTGTTTCCTGTAACCTTGCATTTCGCGTGGAAATATTATGTTATTCAGGTCGACAGACAGACAGAACCTCTTGCGATAGGTCCCAATAGTCGTGGTCACACCTCTGTCAGGAATTATGACACACTCGAAGAAAAGCATTCGAGCAAATGTAAACTATTGTTATTACTGGTAACCTTAACTATTGTTATTACTGGTAACCTTAACCCAAAGAACCTTCATTGAGACACGAACAACAGAAAAGTTGTTCCGGTTAAATTTTAAATTCAAGACTAGATGAACAATTAAGTTACAATGGAGACGTTACAAATCGTGAACACCAGGGTATGAACTAATGAGCTTGCAATTTGTTATTTAGAACAGACACGTAAACTGCGCCATATTCGGAAGGACCCTTTCCGCTTGATAGAATGGACTGTCCAGGTGACAGGAACTGTGTCCTCGTTTACTGAGTTATGAATTTGTCGCAATGCAGCTAATTCGAATAGTGGAGTGTTATCAAATGTTTGGTAGCTTGTGGCACACACAGCAGCAAGTGCCATGACAGCAAATGGAGATGGGAAAGGTGGATGGGTACGAAAAATAAATTGCGATGGAAGAGACAGTGGGATGAATGTAGTGCAAGTTACGAAAGCAAAAAACGAAAAAGCTAGAAAAAAATAAGTAAAAAAAGGAATTAAAGGCGACAAGGAAGAAACAAAAAATGTATATATGGGAAGAGACGGAAACAAAGTGAGATAAAAGTGTAGAACAGAATATGAGATTAGGAATGAAAACAGCGAAAAATGAAACAGGAAAGAGAGGTGGTGCCGAAGTAGGAAGGACAAAACAAAGAAAGAAAGAAAGAAAGAAAGAAAGAAGGAAAGAAAGAACGAACGAAAGAAATAAAGAAGTTAAGAAAGAAAGAAGAAAGAAGAAAAGTTGTGACTCGGGAACGAGGATACACCTGCATTATTCAAAACGTTAAATGTTACAAGACAACAGAAATATCATAATGTGATTGTCAGTACCGATCAGCCGCATTTTCGCAGGTAAATTCTTACGTAAACACGCCAGCTTCTCTTGTTCGGCATATCATTGCACGGTATCAAGCTATTACACTGTGGCTGCTGCTGCACGTTTATCGATTCCCCCCTCAAGGACTTGTGCTTTTTTTTTTCTTCCATATTAATAACTGGCTTGCTCCAATTATTATTTCTTAACTTTCAATATTTGGGCGGGTTAAATTGTATTGGAATGCATTTGCCATTCACTTTTGTGGTGTGACATGCTATACAGTCAGGGTTTCGCCGCACATGTCAGACAGGTGACCCCTATCTCGTATTTTCGACAAGGCCCAGTTTCATTCTGTGTTAAACGAGTCCCTTTCTTTATGCTGTATTAACACGCTCGTGAATTGTATGGGTTAAGGCTGAAGTGTCACACCATTCACCTCCTGAACACTGCTTGCTGTCCAGAGAGTTGCTATTATCAAGGACCACGTTTCTCTAATACAAACCCTGTATAGATCCATATAAAGCCAATTAAAGTATTCAAAGATTCAGTAACAACCAGTACCACAGCAGGGCATTTGTAAAACTTCTGAGACAATTCCATAAACTTCCGATTCTTGGAACCTTCATGTGACCCTTCCTTACACTGTTTGGTCTTCCACGTGCTTCACTACCACCCCCCTCCTACCCAATATTTTTTATACAGTCCTTGTCTGTCCTCTTTTAGCCATATACTCAGCCTATCCTAATCTTATATTTCACTATTCCTTACATTTCTAAGCCATTTGTAGGCCTGCACATTACAAAGTTCTTTAACGCAATATATTAATCTGTACAGCTGATCCCAGTAACCGCGCTGTCTAAGGCGTAGGTCTGCGGCCTCTCGCCTGTTGAGAATGTGGGTTCGAGCCCCACCGGGGGCATGGATGTCTGTCTGTTGTGAATGTTGAGTGTTTTCAGGTAGAGGTCTCTGCGACGTGCTAATCACTTGTCCAGAGGGGTCCTACCGAC